>Ga0182024_10004472_pt1 | contig 32143 bp, 37 predicted proteins | sample P32metaG_FD_120480 | JGI IMG/M metagenome (GOLD analysis project Ga0182024, IMG submission 120480) | Permafrost microbial communities from Stordalen Mire, Sweden - P3-2 metaG (Illumina Assembly) | ecosystem: Environmental > Terrestrial > Soil > Wetlands > Permafrost | place: Sweden: Stordalen...
CCCCCACGCCGCAAAAAGCGCGGCTCCCCCCACAAGAGGGCTCCGCCCCCTTGTGAATCCCCCGCAAGATTTTCCGCGGGGGTACTTGACAGGAGCAGGCCTTCTCATGGAAGCCGTGACCGTAGGGAGCGGTGCCCAGTTTTTCAACAACTTCTTAGGCTGTTTTTGCGGCTACGTAGGCCTTGACATTCCCTCGCTAGCGGCGCATATTGACAGTGGGAACGAAATAAGGTTCCCAGATCCCTTTATCGGTAAGGGAGATTACTTAAAGGAGGGAGTTCATAGAACCAGTCCACAATAAGGGCGGCTACCGGCTTCCTCAGATGACCAGCTGCGAGCTTTGACGCGCCAGAAAGAACCGTTTCGGCGCCGCGGTTTAATACCGCAGTCAACCCGGCTCGTTCGGAGATCACAGGAGCGGGCGGCCGCCCTTTTCCATATGGTTTGGTAGCGCACTTCCCAGGCGGTCGCGAACCTGCTCTGCGTAGCGAGCGGCTCTCTCCTCCAAATCCCGCTTCTCCGCCACGAACCGTCCATCTTCCATACGGCGCAGATTCGCGTCTACACTTGCGAAGATGGCGCGGACGGCACCGTTCAGGATCTCCGCGGCGCCGCCGATGTCTGCCGCAACGTCGCCGCGCGCCAGGGTAGCCGCCTCGGCACAAAGCGCGATTGCCCGGACCGCCGAACGCGCCGCCCGCAGCGGCATCTCGGTCGCGCGTTCGAGGGCGGACCGCATGGCACTATGCCGCTCCGCGCGCTCCTGTTCCGCCGCTCGCGGTAAGCGGGATGCCTGCCGATAGGCGCCATAAGCGGCACGATCGTCATCGGCCGTTCGCCTTAGCTGGTCCGCTTCTGCGTTGGCTGCCTCCAGGAGTTCCTGGAGTTGCCTCCGATGGCTTTCGCTTTCCTTCTTGCGAGCGATGATTTCCAACACCATGCGCAGCAGGCTGACTGCGAAGGCTGCCGCAATGGACGCTACCGCGACCGCCCCGGTGATGCCATCGCCTTGGTTAATCTGGGCGTCGAACTCCTCAAGAGTCGATTTCCAAACCGAAGGCCGCGGCTCCATGGTTAGCCCGCCACCCGTATCACCACTTTTCCCAGTGGGCCTTGGGCCAGGCGGGTAAAGGCGTCTCTCACATCGGTAAACGGAAACACGCGGTCGACCACCGGACGTTTGCCCAAGGCATCGACGCGCCGCACGATCTCCTTCCACGCGGTCTGTGCAGACTCCGGGCTAAAATCGCTGACGGCGACGCCGCCAATCCGATTTCGACGGAAAAAGAGACTCGCGGTGTTAAATTCCGGAACGGCACCCGAGCTCCTGCCGACTACACTGATGCGTCCGGCGTATCCCAGCATCCCTATCAGCTCATTGAACAGCGCGCCGCCGATGTTGTCCACCGCTAGATCGACGCGCTTTGGGGAAATCGCCGTGAGCACGGCTTTGCGGAGGTTGGGATCGGCCGGATCGAACACGAAATCGGTCCCGAGCTTTTTCAGAGCCGCGCCTTTCTCGGCGCTTCGCGACAGGGCAACCACCGTGAGGTTCATCGATTTGCTGAGAAGGATCGAGGCGACGCCTACACCGCCGGACGCGCCGGTGACGAGTACGACCGAACCCGCGGGCGGAGGCGCGGGAGGATCGCTCCATTGGGTCAAGGCCTGCCAGGCCGTAAGAAAGCCCAGCGGCGCTCCCGCGGTCTCTTCCAGTGTCCAGCCCTGCGGCACCGGGGCCACGCTGGCGGCTGGAACCGCCGTCTTCTCGGCGAGGGTCCCCCAAGTGGCAACGCCCACGTCGCATCGTAAAACGCCGACCGTGTCCCCGACGCGGACATTGCTCACGCCCGATCCCACCGCTAACACTTCACCGACGCCGTCGCGTCCCAGGACGTGAGGCAACGGCGGGTTGGCCGGATACATGGCGCGTGCGAGAAACGCATCCGCCGGGTTCAGCGCGGCGAATCGCATCTTCAGCAGCACTTCCCCGGCCCCGGCCTGCGGGTCGGCAACGTCGCTCAACTGGAGTTTGTCAGTGCCTTCGTACGAGTTCATGAGCCATGCGCGCATGGTGCCATTCTCGCACGAGGGTACGGCACGGCTCTTTACTTCTGATTCAACGAATACGTCTTGTCCCAGAATGGCAGCGTCCCGATGGGATCACCCGAGATGACGATTTCCACGCGGCGGTTTTCGCTCACGTTCGACCCGAGCGGCCGCGAATTCCCGAACCCCTCGCTGGTTACCGCATTTCCAGGGATGCCGGCGGCGACTAATGCGCTGCGCACTTCAGCAGCGCGTCCCGCAGCGCGATCGGCCGTGCTGGGGGTCTCGGAGTGTCCTTCCACCGCAACGCGCAGACCGGGTTGGGTGAGGGCGACAGCAGCCACTCGTGCGACTTCACCGGAGCCGGCCGCACTGAGCGATGCGCCGCTGAAGTTGCCATCCGCCAAGGTGACTACCAGCCCCCGCGGCGTGTCGCGCGTAATGGCGACACCATTGAGGCGTTCCAGCAAGCGGATGCGCAGCTCCGTTTGCGCAGCCTGCCGGTCCGGGCGCTGCGCGCGCGAGGGCTCAATGACCACCGCTTGTACGCGATCCGCCTGGGCCGCGCGCTGGCGTACTGCATTAGCATCTGCTTCGGCTTGGACACGCGCTGAGCGTTCGGAGTCCGCCTGAGCCCGCGCCGCGTCGGCGTCGAGGCGGGCCTGCTGGGCGTCCGCCTCGGCCTGCGCCTTGGCTTGCTGGGCCTGAGTTACCTGCTGCTGCGCTGTAGCCAATTGATCGTCCTGTTTGCGGCGCTCTGCGATCACACGCGCGTCTTCAGCCGTCTGCGCGGCGGCGCGAGCGCTCTGCACGATCAGGCTGGTGTTGCCCTTGGTCGATTGCAGCCGCTGCGCTTCACTTAATTCCTGTTGCGCCTTCGCCAGAGTGTTGGGCGCGTATTGTTCGGCATTCGCGGCTTGCGCAATGCCGATGGCGTTCTGCGCCTGGTAAACCTCCAGAATCGACTCATAGAGATCCATCGATACTTTGGGCGCACGGGCTACACCGGCCGCCAGGCTGTCCTGGATCTGCCAGGTGTATTGGCCGCGCGGCATCAGCTCATATTTGGCCTGGATCGGCGCCACCCGCCCAATAGTATCCGGCCGGACCTGGTTTTCCAGCACCACCACGTCGCTTGGCTGCCGCACCGCCGAATACGGCTCGGCGGTCACGATCAGGCCAAACGCCTGCAGATCCGTAGTCACGTGCAGGTGGGCGTCATTCGATCCATTGGGCACAACTTCGCCCAGGTTGTGCGGCGCGCCTTCCGGGCTAATCGCCCAGAGCACATAGGTAAGATATTCGCGCCCGAACCGTGTAGCCGGCGCCAGCTTCTCGAACTTGGCATCGATCTCAGTGCGGCCGCGCTCCGACTCGACGGTAGCGTCGCCTTTCGCTTCGGAGAGCAGCACGGTCCCGCGGAAATCGATTTTCGTGGGTCCGGACCGGTATTGGTAATTGACTGCATCCACATTGCGTTCCACCACCGTCACGCGGTAAATCGGCACGGTTCCGGTTTTCTGGCCGGCTTCCTGGCCGACGCAAGGCAGCGTGCAAAAAACGCACGCCATCACGCCGCTCAAGAGTGCATGTCTCATCTCGTCCTCCAATAGAAGGCAAGAGATGCAGGTGTGGTGCCGCACCGCGAGGGTTCAGGCGCGCTTGCGTGGCTAGCCGCACAAACTACAGTTGGAGGAGTGACGCCAGCTCGGAAACATGTACGCGCAGACCCACATAAAACGTGCCAAAAAGCGCGTAAACGGCGCTGACATAGTCGAAGCGCATCTCGTAGATGAGCTTCTTGAATACCAGCGGGTCATCGGCAAACAGATCGACACCCCACTCCCAATCGTCGAAGCCGATCGAGCCAGTGATGATCTGGCGGACCCCGCCGGCATAGCGCCGGCCTACCATGCCATGTTCGTGCATCATACGCTGGCGGTCGGCCATGGACTCGCGGTACCAGTTGACGGATTCTCCGCGGCGCCGGTCCATGGGGTAGAAACAGATGTGCTTGGCCGCGGGTATCTCCGGCCAAAGCCGGGAGGCCATGGCCTGGCGCTGCCGCATCAGAGTTTCCTCGATGTCGCGGTTCCACTCCTCGGAGTGGGGCTCGACGCCCCTGGCAGCCAGGCCTCCATACACTTTCGAACTGGATTCGTAGAGACCCAGTTCGATCATCGATAGATAGGAGGCGGTGGGTTCGAGATAGTCGCTGAGCCGCAGACGGGCCAGCTCCGTTTGCGCCTGGCTCAACTCTTCGAAGCTGCGGCGGAAATGAAGGAACAGCAGATCGCCCTTGTGGCCCACGATGGAGTACATCGCGCTCTGACGGCCGTTGGCGGGCTGCTCCCTCTCGTCCAGCACGCGCGTGGCTTCTTCCAGAATGGAGGAGCGGGTCTCGGGGGTCAAGGCGCGCCACGCAGGCCACCGAAAGCGCATCATCTGGTGCAGCACACTGGCGCCCTCAACTGTGAGCGGGACAGCAGGCAGAGCGGCTTCAGTCAACGTCTCGGGTGTCATGCACCAATTATAGAGAACGATCAGCTCCGACGCCGCACCAGGCCCGACAGGTAGGATTCCGCGGCCAGTTGCTCCAATTCGCGATCGGCGGCAGCCTGCCATTCGGCGAGGCGGCGTTGTTCCAGGCGCTCGAGCAGACGACAGCGCCGGCGCGCTTCCAGCACGGCCTGCTGTCGCGCTTCGAGCTGTTGGAGGGCTTCCCGGCGCCGCGTCGCGATGTCTTTTTCGCGGTTCTGCACGTGGACATGGTAGCTGGCGAGCGCGGCCAGGTCTTGCCCGGCCAACGGACTCCAATTGCGCACCTCAACCTCGGAACGTATCGCCGTGGCCTCCAGTTCGGCCCGAACGCGGTCCAACTCCGCCACTGCCGCGATCTGCCGTTTGAGCTTGACATCCTCCAGTTCCAGTTGCGTGCGCCGCCAGGCCAGAACCTTTTCCAAACGGAAGTGGAACGAGCTCATTTGGTTAACACGGTGCGGACGGGAACAGGCGTTCCCTGCAACCGCTGGGCGAGCCCTTGCATGCGGGCAAGCGTGTCGGCAATGCCGGATGTTGCGGTTTGATCCTGTTTCAGGAACTCCAGTAACTCCGGCCGCACTTGGATGCTGGCATCCAGAACCGGGTTGGTGCCGGCTACGTATGCCCCGAGTTGGATCAGGTCCTCGGCATCGTGATACGCCGAGAGAGCCTGGCGCAGTTTTCGCCCTGCGTCTTTCTGAGGGGCCGTCGCAATTTGGGAGGTCAGGCGGCTCACGGAGTGCAGAATGTCGATGGCCGGATAATGGCCTTGAGCGGCCAACTGGCGGGAGAGAATAATGTGCCCGTCCAGTATGGCGCGCACCGCATCGCAGATTGGTTCGTTGAAATCGTCGCCTTCCACCAGCACGGTAAAAAAGCCCGTGATCGATCCTTTGGGAAAATTGCCGGCGCGCTCCAACACTTTGGGAAGCATGTTGAACACCGAGGGGGTGTAGCCCTTCTGACTGGGCGGCTCGCCGGCCGCCAAACCGATCTCCCGCTGCGCCATCGCCAGGCGCGTCACGGAATCCATCACCAGCAGCACGTTGGCTCCTTGATCGCGGAAATACTCGGCGATCGCCAGGGACACGAAACAGGCGCGCACGCGCAAGGGTGCGGGCCGCTCGGAAGTGGCGACGACTACCACGGCGCGCTTACGGCCCTCGGGGCCCAATTCGTGGTCTATGAAAGCGCGCACCTCGCGGTTCCGCTCGCCGATCATGGCAATCACCGTGACGTCGGCCGAATTATGGCGTGCCATGCTGCCGAGCAGCGTGCTCTTGCCGACTCCGCTGCCGCCGAAGATTCCGATGCGCTGCCCCAGGCCGCAGGGCAGGAGGCTGTCGATGGCGCGTATGCCCGTGACCAGCGGTTTGGTGATGTGCTCGCGTTCGAGCGGATTCCCCGGCTCGCCGTACAGACGGTAAGCGCCCGCCGCCTCGATGCAAGGTCCGCCATCGATCGGCTTGCCAAAGCCATCGATGACGCGGCCGAGCAGCCCCAGCCCAACCTCGACCCGCGCATCTTCGCTGCGCGCCACCACCATGTCGCCTAATCGCAGGCCCTCCGTCTCTTCGAGCGGCATGGAGAGCACGCGCCCGTTTCGGAAGCCGATCACTTGGGTGCGGATCGACTGCCCGGCCGAGGTTATGACCTCGCAGAAGTCGCCCATGGCCACGCTGGGCCCGCGCGATTCCACCAACAGCCCGACCACTTCCGTTACCTGGCCGGTCCACGACAGCGGCGAGCTCTGCTCAACGTCGGCCACGTAACGCTCTAGAGAGATTCGATCGCTCATGGTTTGGTTTGCAGGCGATCTGCCAGCCCCCTTTCGATTTCGCGCAGTTGGGACTCCACCGAGGCGTCCAAATTGCCGCGATCCGTCTCGAAAATCACTGCGCCCGGCTCACGTGACGGATCCGCAATGACTTCCACGAGGGAGCCGGCCACCATTTGACGAAGACACGCGGTTACCAAAGCGGCGTGAGCCGGGTGCACCCGCACGCGAGCGATCTCCTGCGACTGCAATTTCTCCAAGGCGCCGAGAACCAGGCCATGCATGGCGTCCGGGTCTACCGCGATCTCGCGCCGCAAGACGCGCCGGGCAATGGCCGTCGCCAGGCGTAGCAGGTCCGATTCCGCTTCCCGGCGCATCCGCGCGCGAAGGCCCGCGATCTCGTGGATGGTCCGGGAAAGCCGTTCGATGACCGGCTGCAATTCCGCGGCGGCGCGATTTCGGCCCGCCGCCTCTCCCTCACGCACTCCGGCCGCATGTGCCTCTTGTATCCTCTGGTCGGACTGGCGGCTCAGATCCGGCTGGCTCGCCTGGGCACGCGTAACTGACGCCATGCCTCCTATGCCGTCGCGGCCATTCTGCTCCACGACACGCCAGGCCACGGGGGACACCGGCTGCGGATCGTCGGGAGGCAGCACTTTAGACGACATATTGCTCGCCCACGGTGGCTTTCAGGCTGAGAACGCCTTCCGATTCGAGTTGGCGCACCACGGCGATGATCTGCTGTTGGGCACCTTCGACTTCTTTGATCTTCACCGGGCCCAGAGCGTCCATATCTTCCTTGAGCATTTCCCCGCCGCGCTGTGACATGCAACCCAGGATATGGTTCCGGAGCTGTTCGCTGGTGCCTTTGAGAGCCAGGGTAAGCGCTTTGCGGTCCACTTTGCCCAGCACTTCCTTCAGGCCGATCTGGTCGATGAGCAAAAGATCCTCAAACACGAACATAAGGTGGCGGATGGTATCGCCCAAACTGGCGTCCTGGTGCTCGATGTTGTCGAGGATTTCGCGGCTGGTGGCGGAGTCCAGCCGGTTGAGCATTTCGGCGACTGCCCGAACGCCGCCGTAGGATTCGCGGCTGAACTCGCCCAGAGCTTTCAATTTCCCACCGATGACTCCCGCGATCTTGTAGATTATCTCCGGAGAGATCTGATCCAGGCTGGCCATGCGTTGTGACACGTCGGAACGAAGCCCGGCCGGTAGCGAGGTCAGCAACGCCGCCGCCTGGCTCGAATTCAAATGGGAGAGCACCAAGGCGATGGTTTGGGGGTGTTCGCTGTGAATAAACTTGGCCAACTGTTGCGGATCGGCCTTCTCGATGGCGTCGAAGGACGTGGACTCTGCGCCTAAAGCTTTCGCCAGGCGATCCAAGAGCTTCTTGGCCTGCTCCGGGTTGAACGCCCGCAATAGCAGTTTGCGAGCGTAGTCCATGCCGCCGCGTGCGACGTAGTCCCCCGCTGTCGAGATATGGTGGAACTCCTGGAGCACGCCTTCAGCCTGGTCGGCCGAGATCGACGTGAGTTTCGCCACCTCGCGGCTGACTTTCTGGACTTCGTCTTCGCTGAGGTGCTGCATGATCGAAGAACTGGTTTCTTCGCCCAACACGATTAGAAGCATTGCGGCTTTTCGCAGGTTTGACAGCGTTTCCAGGTCCGAGGACTTATTGCTGGTGTTCAGAATCACCGTTCATTGTCCTCATCGCGAATCCAACCGCGCAAAACTTGTACCGATACGTCCGGGCTCTGGGCTACTTTTTCGCGGATGTGCTTAGCCATCACCTCGGCGGTCTTGGTAATGGCGGGCACCAGTTTCAGCGCGGCCGCGGCATCCGCTTCCTTCTGCAGAGCGTCGTGTTCCGCCAGGCGCGACCGGACCTCCTGCTCGATGACCGGCACGCCCGTAGAAATGGGGCGAGCCGGGAGTTCCATGGGAACGGTTGCGCCGTCAGATGAGCCCCTCCCGCGCCGCAAGAACAAAATGAGGATCACGACCAATGCCGCCAGGACGCCGCCGCCGATCATGAGCGTCTTCTGATCCAGTTGCAGTTTGGCCGGCTCGGGCTGGCCGGGACGTCCCGGACCCGAAGCACCAGGCGCCAGGGGAGGGTCAAGCGTCAGGGTAGTCTCAAACGGCTCGGTCTCCACCACCAGTTGATCGCCTCGCTCGGCATTGAAGCCGGTGACCCCTGCCACCATGTCATGAATCACCTTTAACTTTTCCGCCGAAGGCGGCACCACCACGCGCCGGAATCCGTTCTTCTCCTTTACCCATGTCAGCTCCTGATCGACCAGCACCGCCACCGAGATCTTGCGGATGGCGCCGGCCGGAAGGCGCATCTTTTTGATGGTGCGGGTGGACTGATAGGTAACGTTCTCAGTGACGCGCGCCACGCGATTGGCGCCGGAGCCGGGCCGCGACGTGGGCCGAGGCAAAGTGGAGGCCGTGCCCGGCACACCGCTGGAGCTTCCCGAGCCCGAACTGTCTTCGGTTCGTTGAGAGCTCAGCATGACGGAGCGCGCCGGATCGAAGACTTCTTCACTCTGTTCGCCACCGGTAAAATCGCAGTCTACGGAAGCGCCCGCGTGAAATTTCTCCGCTCCCAGGAGCGGCTCCAGAGTGGCGTTGACCTTGGCCACCAGGTCGGCTTCGAGTTTGCGGCGGTAGTCCAGGCCTGCTTCGGAGGGCTCGGGACCATCGATGCTTCCCGGCGCATGCGGCCTGCCTAACAGGTTCCCGTTCATGTCGAGCACCGAGACTCCGTCGGGCGACAGCCCGTCTACGGCAGCGGCAACCAGGTGATCGATGGCTTGCACGTTCTGCGGCGACAAATGCGCTGCGGGTTTCAAAGACACCAGGACGCTGGCCTTGGCCGGCTTCTGCGCGTCCAGAAACACCGAGTCCTTAGGAAAGGTGATGTGTATCCTGGCTTGGGCGACCTCGGTGAGAGACATCACCGAACGTTCGAGCTCGCCTTCGAGCGCCCTGCCGTAGTTCACATGTTCGGTGAATTCGGTGGCTCCCAGGTTGGTCTTGTCGAAAAGTTCGAATCCGATGCGGCCGGATTTCGGAAGCCCGGCGGCAGCCAGACTCAGGCGCAGCTCAGCTAGGTGCGCGGAAGGCACCAGCACCGCACCCCCTTCATCCGGGATCCGGTATTCCACGCCCGACTCTTTCAGTTTTTGCACAATTCCGGCGGCATCTTCCGCCGCCAAACCGGTAAACAGCGGCCGGAAATCGGCTTCTTGTTTCCAGTGGACCAGAGCGTAAATCCCCGCCGCAGCCAACAGGATTGTGATCCCGATTGTGATTCGCTGGCGGATTGGGAGGCTGGCCAAAAGCTTGTTCATGACTCGGCGTGAGGCTGCAACGCGGCCTGATGGTTAGATCGGCAGCAGCCGCTTAAAACCTGAGCTTCACATCTGCAGATGCATGATTTCGGTGTATGCGCTGACGACCTTGTTTCGTGCTTGCAGGAAGAGATCGAAGGCCAGTGCCGCCTTTTGGGTGGCAATGATGGTGGTGTGGAGGTCTTCGCCCTCCCCCGAGAGAAAGCGTTCCACGGATGCGGAGGCTTCATTTTGTGTGCCTTGCACACTTTGGATGGCGGATGCGAACACGTCTTTGAAGGCGCCGGTTCCGGCAGATCCGCCTGGTCCGCCGGTCGGCAGAATCGAATCCGGAAGAGCAGGAGGTCCGGAAATGGGAAGAATGGGTCCAGGCACGGTTCACCTCAACGAAGCAGATCCAGGGAGCGGGCGATCATATCCTTAGCCGCCGAAATGGAGGCCACATTGGCCTCGTAGCCGCGAGCCGCGCCCATCAAATCGACCATATCCTCGGCTGGATTCACGTGGGGAAAAGCCACGTACCCATCCGCATCGGCATCCGGGTGGCCAGGCATATAATGACGTTCCGGATCGCTCTTGTCGGTGACAATATCGGAGACCGACACGCCGCTCATACCCTGTACCTCGCTGCTGAAAGCGGACGCGAATGGCGACGTGAGAGGGGCCGAAGTAAAGACCGCGTCTTTGCGCCGGTACGGACCGCCTTCGGGAGTGCGTGTGGTTTCGGCATTGGCCAGGTTCTCAGCCAACAGTTCCGCGCGCGTGCGCTGCGCCGCCATCCCGGAAGCGCCCACGGACATAATTGAGAACAGGCTCATCCGGTCGTCCCTCCATCGATGGCAGACTTCACGGTTTGGATCTGGGACCGCAGCAGGCTCGAGGCCACCTGAAACCGCAGCGCGTTTTCCGCCAGCAAACGCGACTCGCGGTCGAGATTAACGTTGTTCCCATCGTTTTTCACCGGCAGGCCCGAGACCTGGACTACAGACGGCGGCAAACCCATGGCGTTCTGGAACTCGGATTGAAAGTCGACATCCTGCGAGGTGTAGCCGGGAGTGTCGACATTGGCAATGTTGGAGGCCACCAGCTTCTGGCGGGAGCTTAACAGGTCCATGTAGCGCTCCAGTTCTCCAGCTATGGGATCCAGCATCGAAGCCGTACATTGCAAGCCACCAGCCGATTGGGTAAGCCGCTTGGAATCTTAGGAGGCAACCAGAAGAGCGCGCCGAACTTTTGCCGCGTGCCACTTTTTGGTCGCGCCACTTTTCTGTCACCCATGGGCGGCCATGCTATCCTCTCCAGCGGAATGGCTTCGCAGTCGGCGCGCCGCTGGTTCGTTCGCGGACGCGTGCAAGGAGTGGGTTTCCGTTACTTCGCGCAGCGTGCCGCCGCCGGACTTGGCCTGCACGGTTACGCGTGCAACCTGGACGACGGCCGGGTGGAAGTCTACGCGGTGGGGCCTGAAGAAAAACTGGCCGAACTGGCCGGCATCTTGCATGTGGGCCCGCGCTGGGCCGACGTCCGCGGCGTCGACGAACAGGACGCCGAAATACGTACCCTCCGCTCATTTGAGATCCACTAGTTATTCGGTACAATTTGGATCTCGATGGAAGATCTCAAAAAGCTGATTCGCGAGGTGCCGGACTTTCCCAAGCCCGGAATCCTCTTCTACGACATCACCACGCTGTTAAAGGATAAATGCGGGTTCCGCGCGGTGATTGACGGATTGAAGGATCACTATAAGGATGCGCGTCCGGACACCATCCTGGGAATCGAAGCGCGGGGCTTCATCTTCGCACCGGCGCTGGCGTACGCGCTGGGAACTGGGTTCGTGCCGATTCGCAAGCCCAAGAAACTCCCGGCCGAATCGGTGACGGTCAGCTACGATCTGGAGTACGGCAGCGACAGCCTGGAGATGCACAAGGACGCCCTGGATGGCGGGCGCCGGGTGCTGATTGTGGACGACCTCCTGGCCACTGGTGGCACGGCGGCCGCGGCCGCGCGCATGGTGCAAAACCTGGGCGGCACCGTGGCCGGCATCGGTTTTGTGATCGAATTGGCGTTCCTGAACGGGCGTAAGAAGCTGGCGGGCTTCGACGTTTTCTCGCTGCTGCAATACGACAAATGAGCGCGCCCGCCCGTGGGGCCCGCCGTGCGCGGGTGCGCGCGCTGGCCAAAATCAATCTGGATCTTCGCGTCCTGGGCAAGCGTCCCGACGGCTATCACGAGCTGCGGACCATCTTCCAAACCATCTCGCTGGCCGACACGATTGATATTGCGTTCACGCGCAGCCCCCGGACCGTCATCGAAATTGAGGACCCCCTGCAACTGGCGGACAATCTGGCGGTAAGAGCCGCCCGGCTGGCGCTCGATACCATGGGCGTTAGCGGACGCGTCGCCCTCCGGCTGGTGAAGCGGATCCCCATGGGAGCGGGCCTGGGAGGCGGATCGAGCGATGCGGCGGCGGTGCTGCTGGCGCTGCCGGTGCTGGCCGGAAAGTTCATCCCATTGCCGGTGCTGGCCCAGATGGCAGCAGATCTTGGCAGCGACGTTCCGTTCTTTCTAGTGGGTGGCGCCGCGGTGGGGATCGGACGCGGCACGGAGATCTTTCCGCTGCCCGATGCGCCCTCACGGACAGGCGTCCTGGCGGTTCCGGACGTGCACGTTTCGACGGCCGAGGCATACCGCCGCCTGAGCCCCCGTTTGACAACCGAATCCGAACAAAATAAAATATTTAGTTTCCAGTCGCTCGCTTCGGCTGGGGGTGTCTCCGAAACCGGTTGTAACGATTTTGAAGCCGTTGTGATGGAGCAGTATCCTCAATTGGCGCTCCTGAAGAAGCGGCTGGAACGGGCCGGAGCTGCCCCGGCCCTGATGAGCGGCAGCGGTTCTGCGGTATTTGGGTTGTTCCGCACGCGCGACCAGAGTTTTCGCGCCCGGAACGCATTGTCGGGCGAGAAAGCAGTCGGCATCTCGCTGGTGAATCGGACGCGCTATCGAGCGATGTGGTGGCGCGCGTTACAGGAGCACATCGAACAGAAACTATGGCCGCCCCCCAGCCGCTACGCGCGATGACCCACGACCGCATCAAGATATTTACCGGGAACGCGAATCCTGAGTTGACCCAGGAAATCTGCGAAGCCTTGGGGCTGGAACTGGCCAAGGCCACGGTCAAGCAGTTCGCCGACGGCGAAAACCGCGTACAGATCCATGAAAACGTACGCGGCGCCGACGTGTTTGTGGTACAGCCCACCTGCAAGCCGGTGGATCGCAGCATCCTGGAGCTGCTGATCATGATCCACACGCTGAAATTAGCGTCGGCCGAGCGCATCACCGCGGTGCTGCCGTATTACGGTTACGCTCGCCAGGATCGCAAGGACCAGCCGCGGGTTCCGATCTCTGCCAAGCTGATCGCGGCGCTGCTCGAAACCGCCGGCGCCGACCGCGTGCTCACGGTCGATCTGCATGCGGCGCAGATCCAGGGTTTTTTCGACATCCCGGTGGACCACCTGTTCGCCACCCCGGTATTGATCGAGCACTTCAAATCGGCCACCCCTCACGACGTGACCGTGGTTTCTCCAGATGCCGGCGGCGTGGAGCGGGCCCGCGCGTTTGCCAAGAGATTGAACTCGCCGCTGGCGATCATCGACAAGCGGCGGGAAGAAGCCAACGTAGCCGAAGTCATGAACGTGGTGGGCGACGTGGAAGGGCGTCACTGCCTGCTGGTAGACGATTTGATCGATACGGGTGGGACGCTGGTGAAAGGCGCCGAGGCATTGCTCGAGAAGGGCGCGGCCAGCGTTTCGGCGTGCGCCACGCACGCGGTGCTGTCAGGACCGGCAGTGGCCCGGATCGAGGCATCCGAGTTGCGCGAAGTGGTCTTTACGAATTCGATTCCGCTTTCGAAGGAAGCCAAGAAGTGTCGCCGAATCAAATCGCTATCGATCGCCGCTTTGTTAGCCGAAGCCATACGGTCAATACACGAGGAGACTTCGGTAAGCGTGTTATTTGTGTAAGTGGCCGCACCGGCGGCGAAGACCGCCGGCGTTACGTAGCGCTGGCGATGTTGTCGCCGGCACCGCAGGGCCATGCCCTGCTGCTGTACACTAGGTTTTTGGGCGAATCGGACTTCGATCCCCGCTAAGGGGCGCTCGAACCCACGGTAGCCCTGAAGGAGAAGTGAATTGCGAAAAGATGTAACTGTCTCCGCGGACGTACGTGCGTCCCGCGGCAAGAATGCAGCGCACCGTACGCGCCGCGCCGGACAGATTCCGGCCGTGATCTACGGCGCATTTAAAGAACCCGTCAGCATCGCTCTAAACCCCCGCGAAATCCATAAGATCGTCCACAGCCCTACCGGGTACAACACCATTTTCAATCTGCAGATCGAGGGTGGCGAGAACACACCCGTGATGGTGGTCGATCACCAGGTCGATCCCCTGAAGGGCACGCTGCTGCACGCCGATCTGAAGCGCATCGACCTTACCAAGCGTATCCGCGTCACCGTCCCCGTGAACACCCAGGGCGAGCCGGCGGGCGTAAAGGTGCAGGGCGGGCTGCTCGAGATCATCACCCGCGTGGTGGAGATCGAATGCCTTCCGGACGACATCCCTGAGCACTATGTGATCGACGTCAGCGAGTTGATGATCGGGCAGAGCAAGCGCGCGAGCGATGTGACCCTGGAAGGGTCCGTGAAACTGGTGAGCGACCCCCAATCGGTGATCGCGCACGTGGTAGCGTTGCGCGTGGAGGCGGAACCCACTCCGGCCGAAGGTGCTGTCGCGCCGGAAGCGGCGGCCGGTACAGCCGAACCGGAAGTCATCAAGAAGGGCAAGAAGGACGAAGAAGCCGCTCCCGAGGAGAAGGGCAAGAAGAAATAACGCATGTTCCTGGTGGCCGGTCTGGGCAACCCGGGCGAGGAATATGTTCACACGCCGCACAATCTCGGGTTCCTGGTGGTGGACCGGCTCGCCGAACGGCATGGTATCCGCGTCACGCGCAAAGATTCCCACGCGCTCGCCGGCGTGGGCGAAATCGACGGGCATGCGGTGATGCTGACCAAGCCGCAAACGTATATGAACCTCAGCGGCACCTCGCTCGCGCCGTTGATGGAGAAACACGCAATCGGGCTCAGCGAGCTGATCGTGGTTTACGACGAGCTGGACCTGCCCTGGAGCGATTTGCGGATCAAACCGAAGGGTTCGGCCGCGGGGCATAACGGAATGAAATCGGTGATCGCCAACCTGGGAAGCACGGAGATCACCCGGGTACGTTTGGGAATTCATCCGGGCCACCCCTTGGAGAGTGGCAAGGAGTTTCTGCTGGCGCCCATGCGGCGCGCGCAGAGGAAGGAATTGGACGACTTCATCGACTACGCAGCCGATGCGGTTCGTACCATAATTGCCGAAGGCGTCGAAAAGGCCATGACGAAATTCAATCGTCGCGCCCCAGGCTTAAATACAGAGGAAGCATGAGGATTTACGAAGAGCTGTTCATTGCGAAACCGGATGCGCCGGACGAGGAGGTCGACCAGTTCGTGGAGCAGTTGCGGACGCAGTTGACCAACGCGGGGGCCACGGTAGACAAGATTGACAAATGGGGCAAGCGCAGGCTGGCCTACAGAGTGGATAAGTACCGCGAAGGGGCATACGTCCTGCTGCAGTTCACCGCTGCGCCGGAGACCGTGAAAGAACTGGAACGGCGCCTGCGCGTTTCCGACATCGTCATCAAATTTCTGACCGTGCGGATCGACGAAACTTTGAAGCGTCTGGAAAAGCGCAAGAAGCAACGCGACAAGCGCGCGGCCCATCGCGCCACCGCTGCGCCACAGGGTGCGGCCGGACCTGGCCCCGGGCTGCCTGCCATGCCCATGTCCGAGACCCCGGCCATGCCGGGAGTGCCGAAGGAGAGCTAAGCCATGCCGGAATTCAAAGGAAGACCAGGTAGCGCCGGGCAGCGTCCCACGGGCGGCGACAAGGCGGCAGCCGGCCAAAAGAAGCAATATTTCCGGCGCAAGAAAGTTTGCCGCTTCTGCGTCGAGAAGATCGACGACATCAATTACAAGGATGTCAAAATGCTGCATGCGTTTGTCGCGGAGCGCGGCAGAATTGTCCCGCGCCGCATTTCCGGCGTGTGTGCGCCGCACCAGCGGCGGCTGGCGGACGCCATCAAGAAAGCGCGCAACATCGCGCTGCTGCCGTTTGCGGCGTCGTTCTAGGGCAGGAGGATCAGCATGGACGTCATCTTGAGAGAAGACATCGACAACCTCGGGAGCCGGGGCGAGGTAGTGAAGGTAGCGCCCGGATACGCCCGCAATTTCCTTCTGCCGAAACGCCTCGCCGTGGAGGCCACCGACTCCAACCGCAAAATCGTGGAGCAGGAGCGCCAGGCGCATCTGCGCAAGGAAGCCAAGCTCCAGGGCGAGGCCAAGGATCTGGGCAAGCTGATGGAAGGCATCAGCGTGACCATCAAGCAGAAGGCCGGCGAAAACGACCAGCTCTTCGGATCGGTAACGTCGAAGGACGTGGCCGACGCACTGGCCGCCAAGAATTTCACCATCGACCGCCGCAAGGTGCAACTGGACGAACCGATCAAGCAGTTGGGCGAGTTCAAGGTGCCGTTGCGACTGCATAAGGAAGTGACTGCGGAGATTACGGTGAACGTGGTGCGGGAAGAGTAGGGCGATTATCTCGGGCAACTGGGCGGCGGAGCTGGAATTGTGGCTTGTTTCAAGATTAGATTGAACTTGCTTCCATTCCAGTTGTAGTAGCGCCGCCCACAGTCACAGGTATCCTCAACGCAACCATCGACGATCAAAAGGGAACTATCCAACCGGTATACTTCACCTGCGTAGGCGGGCCATCCGCTCGTTGTAACGCCCGGCCCAACGTCGATTGGCATCGCCGGGAAATTGCGGAAAAACTTGCCGGTCAATGCATCCCACATGTACAGAGAGTGGCAGCCGCTGCCGCAGGTACAGGCTTCGATGACAAAGTGACCTGCGAAATTAGCGCGTACCTGAGCATAAGAGTATTCAGCCGAATCCCCGCCAAAGCAATGCAGCTCCACCTCGTCGTACTGCTTCGGATCGCCGAGATACGGCGGTTTCACAGGCCCTCGGTATATGTTCGAGACCCCATAGTCCTCGAAGCGCGGTGGCTTAACCGGCTGCTGAGGCGCTTGGGCAACGCTCGTTGCGGTCGCCAGGAACGCGGCAACAGGCAGGTTGATCCAGAGGCGAATGTGAGGTGATAATCCCACGGCAATCGCTAACGTGATTCTACCCTTATTCCGCTTTAGCAGGCGACAGGTAATACGATTGCGCATTATGACCAGATGTGGTCATAGTGGTAACGTGCCGAAGAAGGTCCGCATCGCCAGTCTCAAAGCACATCTCAGTGAATACGTCCGCGCGGCTCAAAAAGGCGAGGAGATTCTAATCAAGGATCGGGAGACCCCCGTCGCCAGGTTAGTCCCAATCTCAAACTCTCTGTCGCCGTTGCAGATTACTCCCGCCAAAAGACCGGGCAGAGGAACGCATCAGATGCGTAGCGTAAAGCTACGCGGCCTTAAACCCGGTGACGCCGCAAAGTCGCTTGCCACCGTACGTGAAGAACGAGTGGACAGGTGGTTGAATTTGAAGGAGCTTATATCGACGCGTCGGTGATTCTGCGGCTTACTCTCGGACAGAACGGCGCGGTTCGAGCGAAGTGGCGTCAAGCTGTTTCCAGTGAGTTGCTGCCCAGGGAATTATTCCGCACTCTGGATCGGCTTCGCAGGACTTGACGATTCTCAAGCCATTCGATTCCGATCCGGTCTGGAAGATAATCTCGCCCAAATCGCTCTGATCAGGCTCGATTCCGCAGTCCTGAGACGTGCCGCCGGTAGCTTCCCAACACCACTGGGGGCTCTGGATGCATCCACCTTGCTACAGCTCTGACGTATTTCGAAACCAGCGGTGAAGAATTAATCGTGCTCACCCACGACCGCCAGTTGGCCGCTGCCTCGCAAGCTTGCGGTCTCCGGGTCTATCCCTCCCCGGTCTGATACCATAAAGAAACACGTTTGACCGAAGCAATTCCAGACATTCTTGCTCGTATTGTCGCGAAAAAACGAGCCAACCTTGCCTCGACGAACCCGCCGATTGACCAGTGGGAACGACTTGCGGAACAGGCCCGCGCGCGGCGGCGTGACTTTCGCGCGGTGCTCTTGAGCCGTACCCCTGCCGTTATCGCGGAAGTCAAAAAGGCTTCGCCCAGCAGGGGTTTGCTGGCGGCCGATTTCGATCCCGTGCGCACGGCGTTGCAGTATGAGCGCGGCGGAGCGGTCGCGCTTTCGGTCCTCACGGATGAAGAATTCTTTCAGGGCAGCCTCCTCGATCTGGAAGCGGCGCGGGCCGCGGTTGTGCTGCCCGTTTTGCGCAAGGATTTCACGATTGCGCCGGAGCACGTGCTCGAAGCCGCGGCGCATGGGGCCGACGCCATCCTTCTGATCGCCGCCATCCTCACGGAAAAGGAAATGCGCGATTTCAGGGAAGGCGCGGCGCGATTCGGCATGGCGGCGTTGGTGGAAGTCCACAACCGGCGCGAGTTGGGGGCTGCGATTGCCGCGGGCAGCGAAATCATCGGCGTCAACAACCGCGATCTCACCACCTTCGAAGTGACGCTCGAAACGTCGCTGCGCCTGGCCGAACACATGCCCGCCGGCGTGGTGCGGGTGAGCGAGAGCGGTATACACGATGCGCGCGATATTGCGGCGCTGCGCGGCGCGGGCTACACCGCGTTTCTGGTCGGCGAGCACCTCATGAAATCGGCCGACCCGGCCGGCGCCCTGAAAAAGCTGGTGGCGGCATGATCCTCAAGATCTGCGGTATCACCAATCCCGAGGACGCCGCCGCAGCCATCGCAGGCGGCGCCACGGCCATCGGGTTCAATTTCTGGGTCAAGAGCCCGCGGTACATTTCGCCCGAACGCGCAGCGGAAATCGATTCTTCCGGCGTGCGGCGCGTCGGTGTGTTCGTGAACGAGTCACCGGCACGTGTGGAGGCGATCGCCACCATTGCCCGGCTCGACGTGGCGCAACTGCATGGCGAAGAGACCGGCGCGGACTATCCGAAAATGGCCGTCTGGAAGGCCGCCCGCGTGAACCAGAACTTCGAGTTCTCGTCTTATGTGGATTGCCCCGCCGACGCCCTGCTGCTGGATGGACCCGCCGGTGAGCTGTACGGCGGCGCGGGAAAAACCTTCGACTGGAGCCGCGTGGCGGCGGTTCGCAAGCGAATCATTCTGGCGGGCGGATTGGATGCGTCCAATGTGGCAATCGCCATCGCGCTGGCGCATCCTTGGGGAGTGGATGCCTGCTCGCGCATCGAAAGCGCGCCCGGCAAGAAGGATCATCGGAAAATGAGCGAGTTTCTCGAAGCGGCCAAAGCGGCGCTCGGCGCATGACCCCGCAGCCGGACCAGGGCGGGCACTTCGGTCCCTACGGCGGTCGGTTTGTGCCCGAAGTGTTGATGGCGCCAATCGAGGAGCTGGAGCAGGCTTACATTGCGGCGCGCGACGACCCCGGCTTCCAGGCCGAACTTGCCGGATTGCTGAGTAACTATGCCGGGCGCCCCACCCCGCTTTATTTCGCCAAGCGGCTCAGCGAATCGCTGGGCGGCGCGCGCATCTATTTGAAGCGTGAGGATCTGCTGCACACCGGCGCGCACAAGATCAACAACTGTCTGGGTCAGGCGCTGCTGGCGCGGCGCATGGGCAAGCGGCGCATCATCGCCGAAACCGGCGCCGGGCAGCACGGCGTCGCCACGGCCACGGTGTGCGCTCTGTTCGGCCTGGAATGCGTGGTCTACATGGGCGAGGAAGACATGCGCCGCCAGCGGCTCAACGTGTTCCGCATGCGCATGCTGGGCGCCAAAGTGGTGAGCGTGGAAACCGGGAGCCGTACCCTCAAAGACGCCATCAGCGAGGCCATGCGCGATTGGGTGACCAATGTCGCCGATACCTATTACCTGCTGGGATCTGCGCTGGGCGCGCATCCGTACCCGATGATGGTGCGCGACTTCCACAAAGTGATCGGCGAAGAGGCTCGCCGCCAGATTCTGGAAGCGGAGGGACGCTTGCCGGAGACCATACTGGCGTGCGTCGGCGGCGGATCCAATGCCATCGGAATCTTCTACGCGTTTCTCAATGACCGTGCCGTGCAGTTGGTCGGTATTGAGGCAGGTGGTCGGGGTGATGCCGTCGGGGAACATGCGGCCCGTTACCGTGGCGGCGCGCCCGGAGTGTTGCAAGGCGCTTACAGTTTTGTCCTGCAGGATGAGGATGGGCAGATCGCGCTGACTCACTCGGTTTCGGCGGGCCTCGATTACGCCATGATCGGCCCGGAGCACGCCTGGCTGCACGACGAGCGGCGCGTGGAATACACGGCTGCGTCCGATGCCGAAGCGCTCGAAGCCGCGCGTGTGCTCTCGCGGACCGAAGGAATCATTCCCGCGCTCGAATCGGCGCACGCCGTCGCTGAAGCCATCAAGCGCGCGCCCGCGGCCCGCGGAAAGCTTCTGCTGGTGAACCTCTCCGGGCGCGGCGACAAGGACATCGACATCTACCGCGAGAATTTCCCGGAATTGGACCAGTCATGACGCGCATCGGGCGCCTCTTCGACTGCCTCAAGCGGGACGGCCGCAAGGGTCTCATCGCTTACCTGACCGCGGGCGACCCGTCGCCGGCACGCACTCCCGCGCTGGTGGAAACGCTGGTACGGGGCGGGGCCGATCTCATCGAGTTGGGCGTGCCATTCTCCGATCCCATCGCCGATGGCCCGGTGATCCAGCGCGCCGGCGAGCGTGCCTTGAAAGCCGGGACCACGCTCCACGGCGTGCTCGAAATGGCGCGCCAGATTCGGCGCAGTTCCGAAGTACCGCTCCTGCTGTTCACGTACTTGAATCCGGTGGTTCGGTACGGCCTCGACCAACTGGCGCAAGATGCCGCAGCTTCCGGCATCGATGGCTGCCTGCTCACCGACGCCAGCGTGGAAGAAGCGCAGGCCTACGTGGAAGCCATGCAGCGCCACGGCCTGGATACCGTTTTTCTGGCCGCGCCCACCAGCACCCGGCGACGTCTGGAGCTGGTAGCGCGCTACTCCACAGGCTTCGTGTACCTGGTTTCGCGCACCGGTGTCACAGGCGAACAAGAAAGTCTGTCCGCCGCCGTTACGCCCCTGATTCGCGCCGTACGCGCCGTCACCGATCTACCCCTGGCGGTCGGTTTCGGCGTCTCACGGCCGGAGCACGTGGCGGAATTGGGCAGCCAGGTGGAAGCGGTGGTGGTGGGCAGCGCGCTGGTGCGGGTCATCGAACGCTACGGCGACGATCCGCGCTTGGAAAAGGAGCTCGAGAGTCTCACGCGCGAGCTGAAGCAAGGCTTCGGAGTACACGCATGACGCGCGATGAAGCACGCCACAAGCTGGAAGAGTTTCGCGTGGCGATCGACGATCTGGATCGCCGCATCGTGGAACTGCTCAACGAGCGCACGCGCGTGGTGGAGGATATCGGACGGGTCAAGCGCTCGGCCCAACTGCCGGTCTACGAGCCCAAGCGGGAAGACCAGGTGTTCGACAACATCAGCCAAGCCAGCGGCGATGGACCATTGACCAAAGAAGCCGTGCGCCGGATTTACGAGCGCATCATCGATGAAATGCGCATGGTGCAGCGCGTGCGGATGGTGGAGGATGGAGACCAGTAAATGGTAGTTGTCATGCAAGCAGGCGCCGCGGAGAAACAAATCCAGGCGGTAATCGATCGCATGGTGGAGACGGGGTTCGATGTGCACCGCTCCACCGGTATGATCCACACCGTGTTGGGCGGCGTCGGAGGAAAAAGCGAAGAAGTCGATCCGGCGATTTTCGAGTTGCTGGAGGGGGTCAAAGAAGCGCACCGCATCGCGTCGCCCTACAAGCTGGCCAGCCGCAGTTTTCGGCCCGGCGGGACCGTGGTGAAGATCGGCGACGTCGAAATCGGCGGCCATACGGTTGTGATCATGGCCGGACCGTGCAGCGTAGAGAGCCGCGATCAGATCGCACGTTCGGCGGAACTGGTTGCGCGGGCCGGCGCCAAGGTGATTCGGGGCGGCGCTTTCAAGCCGCGCAGTTCACCCTACAGCTTTCAAGGCCTGGGAGAAGAGGGCCTGCAACTGATGCGCGAAGCCGCCGACCGCAATGGGTTACTGGTGGTCAGCGAAGTGATGGATCATACACAAATCCCGCTGGTGGCGGCTTATTCGCATATTCTGCAGGTAGGTGCGCGCAACATGCAGAATTACAATTTGCTGCGCGAGCTGGGAAAGTCGCGCACGCCGGTTTTGCTCAAGCGCGGCATTTCAGCCACGATCGAAGAGCTGCTGCTTTCCGCCGAGTACATTCTGGCGGGCGGCAACTACGATGTGATCCTGTGCGAGCGCGGCATCCGCACGTTCGAAACCTACACGCGCAACACTATGGACATCTCGGCCATTCCGGTGGTGAAAAAGTTGTCGCACTTGCCGATCATGGGAGACCCGTCGCATGGGACGGGACGCCGCGACAAAGTGGCGCCCATGGCGCGGGCCGCAGTGGCGGCGGGTGCGGACGGGCTGCTGGTGGAAGTGCATCCCGATCCGGATCACGCTTTGAGCGATGGCGCGCAGTCGCTACGCCCAGAGCAGTTCGAGGAATTGATGGGCCAATTGCGCCTGATCGCGCCGGTGGTGGGACGGAGTCTGTGAAGACCGCTCGCCTTGTGCGTTACGGAGCCGTGACCGTAGGGAGCGGTCAGGCCACCCAATCATGAAAACCGTCACCATCGTCGGTACAGGCCTGATCGGCGCTTCCTTCGGCCTGGCTTTGCGCAAGGCCGGATTTGACGGCGCCATCCTGGGAGTAAGCTCGGCGCCCGCCATCGCCGACGCCGTGTCCGCCGGTGCCATCGATCGCGGCGCGCCTCTGGCCGAGGCTGCTGCTGAGGCCGATCTGGTCTTTCTCTCGCAAGCCATCGGCCGCATCCTCGATACCATCCGTCATCTGGATCCGCTGCTCCGGCCGGGAGCACTGGTCACCGACGCGGGCAGTACCAAGAATGAGATCGTCGACCTGGCCCGTCAGTTCATCCGGCGCGGCCAGTTCCTGGGCGGGCATCCCATGGCCGGCAAAGAAAAGCGGGGCGCCGCGGCGGGTGACGAGGATCTCTTTCGCGGCCGCACCTGGGTGCTGACTCCGGACGAGCCTGCCGAACTGGAGACTCCGCCGGCCAAGGAATTCCGCGGCTGGCTGGAGCGGATCGGAGCGCGCATCGTGGTGCTCGATTCGGACGAGCACGACCGCGTAGTCGCCCTCACCTCGCACCTGGCGCAGCTCGCTTCGACCTCGCTCGCTTCCGCTGTTTCCGACGGTGTCACGGATCGTCGCGAACTGCAAGTGGCCGGCCCCGGGTTATCCGATATGACGCGGCTCGCACTCAGCTCATACGAGCTGTGGCGCGACATACTGGCAACCAACCGCGAGCATATCGACCGCGCCCTTTCCCTCTACATTCAAAAGCTGGAACACGTGCGGGAAAATTTGCGATCGCGGGAGCTGCAGGAGGAGTTTACGAGGGGCGCGGATTTGGCTGCGTACTTGCGGCGATGATTTAAGCTACACTACCACTCAGGGAAACTTGGCCCAGGGTCGCCGCCGCCCTAGAGACTCGCGGCTGACCGAAGGCCTGACAAGGCGCGGCGGACCATCCGCGGCCCGCCACACCGAATTTTCGAATTAAGGACTTTAGATGGAACAGAAACTCAAAATCGCGGTGTTTATCGATTTCGATAACATCGAAATCGGCGTGAAATCCACGCTGCACCGCGAGTTCGACGTCGCCGCCGTATTGGACGCTCTGAAGGAGCGCGGCGAGATCGTCACTAAATTCGCCTACGCGAACTGGGGAAGGCAGGAATTTGCCACGCGCGCTCTATCCGAGCACGCCGTGCAGATGGTGCAACGCGACCCCTCTCCCCGTGGCGACAAAAACGGAGCAGATATCAACCTGGCTCTCGATGCTCTCGAGATGGCCTTCACTCATGACCACATCAACGCCTTTTGCATTGTCAGCGGCGACAGCGATTTCATTGCGTTGGTAAACAAGCTGAAGCAGTACGATAAGCGCGTATTCGTCGTCGGCGGGCGGGCGTTCACCAGCACGATCCTGCAAAAGAACTGCCACGAATTTGTCGCCTACGAAGCCATCATCGACGAGCCGCGTTCCTCCCGGCCGCCCCAACAGCAACGGGAACCGCAACAATCGCAGCCGCAACAGCAGCAGCCCCAGCAGCAGGACAGACCGCAGCGGCAGCCGCAGAAACGCATAGCTTTGGATCTGGCGCTCGCGATGCCTTTGGTGGAGCGTGCTTTGGGCGTGCTGGAGCGCCGCGAGGTGCGGCCGCAACTGGGCCTGCTCAAATCCACCATGCTGCAGCTCGATTCCACCTTTAACGAGAAGGCCTATGGCGCCAGCTCGTTCACCGATTTCGTGGAGAAGCTGCAAAAGGCCGAATTTGTTGAGGTGTCGGGCGGAGAAGGCCGATACATGATCCGCCGCAAGGGCGCAGCGCCGGAAAAAACGGGCGCCAAGCCGGAGCAGGCCATCCCGCTACTGCGCGACGTCCTGGAGACGCATCGCTTCGATATCGACAATGGCGCCAATGCCGACGAACTGGCCGAGTGGGTGAGGCAGGAACAGCCCAAATTGGACTGGCGCGAGTTTGGCTTCCAGGAATTTGGCGAGCTGCTGAACTACGCCCAGGACAAATCGCTGGTGCGTATTCAGGCCGATGAAGAAAAGGGCCTCATCGTCCATCTGGGCGCGGAGTTCCACCCGCCGGCCGCGCCGCCGGAGCCGGAGCCGGTCGCGGCCGCAGAGGAAGAGGAAGAGGTTGACGAGCCGCAACCCCTGGTGCCGGGTCAGCCTACGGCCACCGGTGAAATTCCCATTCCGGAGGCTCCGCCCAAGCCGATGCGCCGCCCCCGGCCGCCACGCAAAACCGGTGGCCAGGAAGGGCAGAAGAAGCGCACTTCCTCCCGGCCGCGCAAGAAACAGCCCGTGCAGTAGGGCGCGGCCAGCCCCCGCTTCCTCACGTTTCCGCGCCGCGCTGCCCCTCGCGTTACCGAACCGCGCGCGTAAGCAAGCGGGGGTTTGCGTTACTGAGCCGTGACCAAAGGGAGCGGTTGCTTCGCGTTACAGCAACAGCTCCCGCGCGTCAATCTTCTTCTTCGCGGGTGCGAGCGCCCGATTGAGAAACGCGACAAACGGAGTCATCGCGCGAAAGCGCTGCACGATCTCGCGAAGCAACGCGGGGCTGGTGGCGATTTCCGGCTCTAACACCATGTAAAAGATGTATTGCTTGAAGCGCAGCCAGTCCGCCGCTGGATGATCGGCCGCAAATCCTTTGGGCACGCGCGTAAGTTGCTCGCCTTGCACTTCACCCAGCAGCCGGCGCACGGTGCGCGATCCCGCAACCTTACGCAGCTCCTCATAGTTGTCCGCAATATAATTGCGCATCGCGAGTAGAGCTTCCGGCGTCGGAATATACAAACCGCCGCCGATAGCCACTTCCTTGTGCGAGATAGCGAAGTAAAAACCAGCGCCTTCGTGCCGCCCGCTTCCCCGCCAGCGGAAATTGGCCGCCAGGTGAGTCTTGTAAGGCGTCTTGTCCTTGCTGAAGCGCGTGTCGCGATAGATGCGGAGGATGGCTTTGTCCGGATCGGTGGTGTAATCCGGCGCGAAGTCCATCATGGCCGCGTTCAGCGCCGCCACCAGTTCGCGCATCGGCTGCTTAACCTGTTCTTCGAAGATATGTTTGCGCGGCAAAAACCAGTCCCGGTTGTTGTGGCGCGCCAGGCTGCGAAAAAAATCGATGCCCGCGGACGGAATGCCGGGAAATGCAGATCGCATGAAGCCTCCCTTTATAATTGAGATAATGCCAACCGCGGAAGAGGCGCAGGCGCGCCTCGCCGAGATTCCTAATTTAACCGTTTCCACCGACACGCCGCTGGCCCCGCACACACGCTTTGCGATTGGCGGCCCGGCCGACGTGTACGCGGAGACCCGCAGCGTGGAATCGTTCGTGGCGGCGATTGAGGCGGCGTGGGCCAGCGGACTCGAAACCATGGTGATCGGGGGCGGCACCAACCTGATCGTCTCCGATGAAGGCTTTCGCGGCATCGTGCTGCGTTTTCGGGCCGACAATCTAACCGCCGAGGGCCCATCGGTGACGGCCGACGCCGGCGCGGAGTTGCAGAGTCTGGTGGACTTCACGATTGTTCAAGGCCTCCAGGGCCTCGAGACGCTGGCGGGCATTCCCGGTTCGGTGGGCGCCGCCGTTTACGGCAATGCCGGCGCTTACGGCCATTCGATCTCCGAGCGCGTGGTCCGGGTCCGGTTTTACGATGGGTCGGCGGTGCGCATGTTCACCCGAGAGCAGTGCCAGTTTCAATACCGCGAAAGCGTTTTCAAACGACACAAGGAGTGGATCATTTTTTCGACCGAGCTGCTGCTCGATCCCGCGGACGCCGCTGTATTGCGCCGGACGGCGGACGACATCCTGAAGGTTCGCAATGAAAAGTTTCCGGTCACTATGAAGTGCGCCGGCAGCATTTTCAAGAATCTGCATCTGCGGGATCTGCCACCCGCGGTGGCCGCCGCAGTTCCGGCGAGCGTGGTGCGCGAGGGCAAGGTGGCGTCGGCGTATTTTTTGGAGCAGGTTGGCGCGAAAGGCATCGAGCGCGGCCAGATTCGCGTGGCCACCTATCATGCGAACCTGATCTACAACGCCGGCGGCGGCTCAGCGGCCGATCTGTGCGTGCTGATCGCCGAGCTCAAAGAGCGGGTGCGGCAACGCTTCGGAATTGAGCTCGAAGAAGAAGTTCAATATGTGGGCGCTTTCCGCGATCACTCGATCCAACCGCCGCCCAAAACCAGTTCCTCATCGTAGCGGGTCTGCAAGGTCTTCCACGCGGAGGTTCTCGAGCGGTCCGTCGAAACTGAGCGTTCAACCCGACACAGGCAGGAATGCCTGTGCCACTCTTCGTAGCACAGGCATTCCTGCCTGTGTCGGGTTTGGTATCGGTTGCGCATGAAAGGATACGGCGTAGCCGCCAACAATGAGATATTTAACGCCGTGGGCGTGGAAGGCAGACAAGAGGTCTTTGTAGTCTTGGAACATCCGGCTCCTCAGTGCCCTTCATGGCGTAAATGGCAAGGGTGATTTCCTCGACGGCATCCATCCGCTCATGGACGGGCCGACTTTGCCAATACCGATACTCGTCCGCCTTCATTTCCTCGTGATTGTGGTAGACGCGGATGCTCTTGTCCATGCGTTTCACTCGATCCAACCGCCGCCCAACACCAGTTCGCCGTCGTAGAACACGGCCCCTTGGCCCGGAGTCACAGCCCGCTGCGGCTCATCGAACACGACCTCAACACGGCACGGGTCCGATGTGGCCTGCAGCGTTGCCGAAGCCGCTGCGTGTTTATTGCGGATCTTGACCTGGGCGCGAATTGGCTCGGGCGCGCCGCCAATCGATATCCAGTTGACGTCCGTCGCGCATAGCCGCTTGCACAGCAGTTCGTCGTTGCCCCCCACCACCACGCGCTGCGATTGCGCATCCGTCGCAATTACATAAAGCGGTTCTCCGACCGCGACGCCCAATCCCTTCCGCTGCCCGACGGTGAAGTGGTGCACGCCCTGGTGCTCGCCGATGGTTCGGCCGCTCGTGGTCACAATCGGGCCGCGCGTGCGCTCGGGCTCTACTCCGGTGTCCTTGAGGTAAGCGCTCATAAAAGCGGCATAGTCGCCATTGGGCACGAAACAGATCTCCTGGCTGTCGCCCTTGGCCGCCACCGAAAGATCCATCTCGCGCGCCAGTTCGCGCACCTCGGGCTTAGTCATCTCGCCCAGCGGAAACAGCGTGCGCGCAAGCTGCTGTTGCGTGAGGCCAAACAAAAAGTAGGTCTGGTCCTTGGTGTTATCCACGGCGCGCAGCAACTGGTAACGGCCGGTCTCCGCCGAATGGCGAATGCGGGCATAGTGGCCGGTGGCGATGTGATCGGCGCCCACCGCGTCGGCCATCTCCAGGAAGCGATCGAACTTGATGTAGTTGTTGCAAAGCGTGCACGGAACGGGCGTGCGGCCCGCCAGGTACTCCGCCACAAACGGCTTGATCACCTGGTCTTCGAACTGCCGCTCGAAATTCACAACGTAGTACGGGATCCCGATTTGTTCGGCTACCCGGCGCGCGTCGTACACGTCGTCCAGCGAACAGCAACGTCCGGTCGCGCCCTCCGTGGAAAGTTCCGGCAGACGCCGCTGATTCCAGAGCTGCATGGTCAGACCGACCACCGGCCGGCCGTCGCGCGTCAATAGCGCCGCCACAACGGAGCTATCGACGCCGCCGCTCATCGCCACCGCAATAGGAGCGTCAGGCATGTACGGAGATTCTGCGCAGATGGACCACCGAAGCCTCCAGCGCTTCCACCAGCGCGTCCACTTGCCGGAGCGTGGTGGAGCTTCCCAGCGAAAAACGAATGCTGGCGCGCGCACGCTCGGCGGAAAGCCCGATGGCTGTGAGCACATGCGACGGCGTCACCGCCCCGCTGGAACAGGCGGAACCGGTGGACACAGCGAAGCCGCGCAGATCGAGCGCGATCACCAGCGCCTCGCCATCGATGCCGGCGAAATAGATGTTGGTGGTGTTGGGCGTGCGCTCGGTGCGCGCGCCATTGACGCCGGTCTCCCCGATTCGATCGAGCACCGTGCTTTCCAGATGATCGCGCAACCCAGCGATTCGCTGGCCATCTGCCGCCAGATTGCCCGCAGCCAGTTCCGCCGCTGCGCCGAAACCTACGATGGCAGGCACGTTCTCCGTCCCTGGCCGGCGATCGCGCTCGTGATGACCGCCGAAAGTGAGCGCCGCTATCTTAGTCCCCTTGCGCACGTACAGCGCGCCCACGCCCTTAGGTCCGTAAAGCTTGTGCGCGCTCATACTGTACAGATCAGCGCGCAAAGCGTTCACGTCCACCGGGATCTTGCCGAGCGCCTGCACTCCATCCACATGCATCACCACCCCGGCTTCGTGCGCGATGCCGGCAATATCGGCAATCGGCTGGATGGTACCCAGTTCGTTATTGGCGTGCATCACGGTAACCAGCACCGTCTGCGGCCGCAATGCGCGCCGCACGCTTTCCGGATCCAACACGCCCGTTGCGCCCACCGGCAAGCGCGTAACTTCCACGCCTTCGCGCTCCAACTGCGCGCACGCAGAGAGCACCGCGGGATGCTCGATGGCGGAAGCGATCACGTGCCGCGGACCGGAGACTGCGCGCGCCACGCCCAACACCGCCATGTTGTCCGATTCCGTCCCGCCGCTGGTAAAGACAACTTCCGCGGGATTGGCATGGATGGAAGTGGCGATCTGCCGCCGCGCCGCCTCCAAACGCTGCTTGGCGGCCTGCCCGAAATGATGGATACTGGACGCGTTACCGAACGTCTGGCCGAACGCCGTCATCATTGCCTCTAAGACTTCGGAAGCAACCGGCGTCGTAGCGTTGTGGTCGAAGTAGACGCGTTCCACTTAGCCCATTTTGGCACAGCGTCTTCAAGCCTTGCGCGCAGCCAGGCCCGATTGCTGCCTTCGGCGTCTCGGCGCCGCGGCGCTTGATTCCTGCTTCTGCGCAATATCCCGATGGCTCACCTTGGCCTCGAAGCCGGCTTTTACCAGTTGCTTGCGGATCTCGTCGGCGATCATCACCGAGCGGTGCTGTCCACCGGTACATCCGAAAGCGATGGTCAAATAGCTTTTGCCCTCCCCGATATAGTGCGGCAAGAGGTAAACCAGCAGGTCGGAGATGCGCGCAATGAACTCGACCGTCTGTGGAAACGATCGGATATACTTTGCCACCGCCGGATTCTGGCCGGTGAGGTGTTTGAAGCGGGGAACGTAGTTGGGATTGGGCAGGAAGCGCACGTCGAACACCAGGTCGCTATCGGCCGGCACGCCGTTGCGATAGCCGAAGCTGGTGACGTTGATCATGATCTCGGACCCGCGGCGCCGGTCGCGGAAGCGGTCCTCGATAACATCGCGGAGCTGGTGTACGGTGTACTTGGAAGTGTTGATGATCAGATCGGCCGTGGACCGTATGGGCGCCAGCCGCGCTCGTTCCATGGCGAGGCTTTTGACGATGGAGCGACCCGTGCCCAGCGGATGGGGCCGGCGCGTTTCGCTGAAACGCCGCACCAGCGCCTCCTCATCCGCTTCCAGGAAAATTAACTGGGGATTGACCGCGCCGCGCAGCCGCGAGAATACTTCGGGGAACCGCTGCAGACCGGTGCCCTCGCGAATATCCACCACGATGGCGGCCCGCCGAACAGCAGGGTTATCGCGCAGCAGCTCCGCAAACTTGGGAATCAGCTCGACCGGCAGGTTGTCCACCGAATAGTAGCCGAGGTCCTCCAGCGCCTTCAGAACGGAGGCCTTGCCTGAGCCGCTGAGCCCGGTGATCGCCACCAGGTCCGGTTTTTCGGCGGTATTCTTCTTGGGATGGCCCGCGGGGGAACTCTTGCGCGGCATCCCTGTTTCGTTATCCTTCCACGAGATCGAAGTGGCCGTCGCGGCGGCGTACTAGCACGGAGACGCGGTCGGTCTTCGCGTCGCGGTAGACCATGTAATCGCGCGTTTGGTCCATTTCCAGAACCGCTTCATCCACGGTCATCGGCTTGCGCTTTTGATGGTGGTTCACTTTGTGAACACGCCGTTCGGCGGCCGGTTCGGGCGCTTTGGCGGCGTCCACCGGCTCCCGCTTGCTCAATTCGGACTTGCTGCTGGGCATGCGCTTCTTGTCCCGCCACTTGGTGCGTTCCTTGATCGCCTGCTTTTCCAGTTTCTCGACGGCCGCGTGGATGGCTTGGAAAAGGTCGGTGTTCGATCCGATTCCAACGAACTTGTGATTGAAGTAATTCACCGTCACCTCGGCCTGGTGCAGGTGCCGTTCCAGGGACAAAATCACGTGGGCCTCGCACTCCCGGCGGCCGTCCAGCAGCTTCCCGACTTTGGCGAAGCGCGCCTCCAGCTTTTTCAACTGGGCCGGAGCCAGTTCCACTTGCCTACCCGTGTACGTGATCTTCATGGGTTCTCCGTTAGAGGAGGCTTGCCCGTTTCCGGGTGCCAAAAAACCCTTCCTCCTCCTTTATAGCCTATTTCTACGGTCGCAGCCGAAGGGCAAGTCATGCGACCGCATAACAATGCGTTTCAGAGCCGTGACCAAAGGGAGCGGTTACGACGCCGCGCTAATTCCGCAAGCGCCTCTGGTGCGTGGACGGAATTTTCATGTCTTCGCGGTATTTGGCAACTGTGCGGCGCGTGACATTGATACCCGCCGATTGCAGCATCGCGGTGATCTGTTCGTCGGTGAGGGGCCGCGTGCGATCCTCGTCCTCGATCATCTTCTTCACCTTGCGCTTCAACAGCAGCAGCGGTGTGCCGCCGCCGGAAGGCCCTTGCACCGCCTCCGAGAAGAAATAGCGCAGCTCAAAGACGCCCTGCGGCGTGTGGGCGTATTTGCTGGCTACCGCGCGGCTCACCGTGGAAGGATGCACGCCAACTTCCTCGGCCACCTCTTTGATCATCATCGGCTTGAGGTAGTCAAGTCCATGGCTGAGGAATTCCACCTGGCGCCGCACAATCGCCTGGCACACCTTCATAATGGTCTGCTTCCGCTGCTCGATATTCTTCATGAGCTGGATAGCGGAAACGTAGCGCTCGCGCACGTAGTCGCGAACCTCTTTGGTGGCGCCGTTATCCCGGTCCAGCATGCGCCGGTACTGCGCGTTGAGGCGAAGTTGCGGCACTTCGTCATCGTTCATCTGGATGATATAGTCGTCGCCATCCTTGGTAATGAAAACATCCGGCTCCACTAGGCGGGCGCCGGCTCCTGAGTAGCGCTGGCCGGGCCGCGGGTTCAGGTGGTGGATCGCCTCCACGGCCGTCTCGATATGTTCCATCGGCCGTCCCATCAGCTTGGCAATTTCCTTAAATTGATGGGTCTCCAGCAAACGAAGGTGGTTGGAAACGATCTGCCAGGCCACGCCACCCTTGCCATTGCCGCTCTCGATTTGCAGCAGCATGCACTCCTTCAGGTTGCGCGCTCCCACCCCGGCCGGATCGAGCGACTGCACCACCCGCAGCGCCTCCTCCACGAGTTCAATTTTGTGCTGACCCGCGGCAGCGATCTCGTCCAGCGAAGCCGACACGTACCCGTCTTCATCCAGGTTGCCGATAATCGATTCGGCAGCGTCGCGGACGTCGTCGGAGACTAGGCTGACGCTCAGTTGCGAGCGCAGGTAGTCCGGCA
>Ga0182024_10004473_pt1 | contig 32133 bp, 24 predicted proteins | sample P32metaG_FD_120480 | JGI IMG/M metagenome (GOLD analysis project Ga0182024, IMG submission 120480) | Permafrost microbial communities from Stordalen Mire, Sweden - P3-2 metaG (Illumina Assembly) | ecosystem: Environmental > Terrestrial > Soil > Wetlands > Permafrost | place: Sweden: Stordalen...
ATCCTCGTTTGCTCGCCGGCGCTCCTCGAAACGCGCGCCGGTGACGCCGATCAGTTGCCGCTGATCAACGCGCTCTGCCGCTTCGTCGAAGCGGCGACCCCTTAGTAATTCGCGGCGGCGCGAACCTCGGCGACGGATTTGGTGAGGTCGGCGAGCAACTCGGGCGCGACGACCGCGAACGGGGTTGTGCCGTAGCACATCAGCCGGTCGTGAAAGTCGTGGAGCGAAGCCTGAGTGCCCGTGCGGCGCCGATACTCGGTCATCAAGGTTTCGAGTTGCAGGCGCCCGACGGTGTACGAGATCACGTACCCCGGGTCGAGTGCGATCCCAGCGACGGCTTCATCGGCCTGCTGCTGCGTCGACCCCGTTTCGCGCGCGAAGAAGTTCGCGGCCCTGCGATACGTCCAGGCGCCACTCGCAAGTTCGGCATCGACGATGGCGCGCGCGCCGCGTATCCGTTCCCATTGCGCGATATCGAGCCGTCCGTCGAGGTCGTCGCCGTAGAGGCCGAGCTGCATCAGCATCTCCTCGCCGTAGTACGCCCAGCCTTCCGCGAAGACGCCGCTGTCTTGGGTCTTTCGCACGAAGTCGGGGTGGCGCCGGGCGATCGAGAGCTGCAGGTAGTGGCCCGGCATCGCCTCGTGACCCGCGGTCGACCAGATACGATCGCGATCGAAGTCCTGGTAAAGATCGAGCCGCTTCGCCGCGGCGGCGAGCGATTTGGGCGGTGTGATGAAATAAAAGCCGGTCTGTTCCTTTGCGAACCTGCGCGGCGCTTGGATCGAAGCGCCGGGCTGCACCGGTTGCAGAAACTTCGGCGTCTCGACGACTTGCACGGTCCCAAGCCATTTGGGCAGCGTGACGACGTGCGTCTTCTTGACGAAGGCGGTCAGTTCGGCGATCCGCGCGCGATAATAGGGGATGATCGCAGCGCCGGACGGCGCCATCCCGCCGCCGGTCGGCGCACCGAGTGGTGTCCCGCGCACGCGCGCGAGATCCTCGAGCCACATCTGCTCGGCCCAACCGTGCGCGAGCTCGTCCTGGCCGAATCGCAACAAGTCGTTGCTATCGTAGGGAAGAAGTTGTTCGTCGTGGAGCATCGCATCGTACGCGGTGCGGCCGATCGCGTAGTTTTCCGGCCAGCTTGCGACGTGACGCTTCAGGTACGCGTTCGTCGCAACGATCGTCGCGATGAGCGCGTCCCGATTCTTCGCGAACAGCGCGAGCGTCGCCGGCGCGAGCTGTTGCTTTGCGGCGGCGGTCAGCGCGCCGGCGAGGAAATCCGGCGCGCCGCCGAGCTCTTCGATGCCGACCGTTCCGAAGAGGTGCCCCGGGCGCGTGACGCGGCGCTGACCGGCGACGATATAGGCCGGCGCCTTGCCCATGCGGGCGACGATCCGATCCCACGCCCTTCTGCGGTCGGCGGCGGTTGCGCCCGCCTCGCCCGGGATCGGGAGATGGAGAAACTGCGTAAAGAGCGTGTCGACAATCGCATTCGCAGGACCGGCGTAATCTTTCTCAGCCTGCCTGTACACCGTCAAATCGCGTTCGAATCCGGTCAGCTCTGCGCCCAGAAGCAGAGCATCGTCGCGTTCGACAAGCGTCGCGTGCGAGAGGTCGATCGCTTTCAACGCCGTTTTCCACGTGCGAATCAGCGCGAGATCGGCTTCACGATAGGCGAGCGACGGTATCTCGAGGTCGCCGTCATAGTCGGTGAGCCCCTCGGCCGTCGCGACCAGCGGATGACGCTTCGCCCAGGTGAAGGTCATCGTCCGCGCGAGGGCTTGCAGCCGTGCGTAGGCCGCGGTCCGCGCCGGCTGCGCCGGCGTCGCGCGCAACGTCCCGGCGCTCGTCATCGCGAACGAAAACGCAAGCGCAGCGCACAAAATCCGAATATACATCATCGCGTCCCCCCATCGAGCCGCGCTCGCGTTCGAGGGGGCGCAACGCGGACCCTCGAAACGGCGCAACTCAAGAATTTCACGGGCGATTAGCTCAGCTGGGAGAGCGGCACCCTTACACGGTGAAGGTCGGCGGTTCGATCCCGTCATCGCCCATTTTTAAACGATATGAGGCGTTCGGTGAGCAAGACGGCCGCGCTGGCCAAAGTCGAAGCCCATTTCGACGGCGGAACGTTTACGACCGATCTCGCGCGGCGCGTCGCGATCCCGACCGAAAGCCAAGATCCCGAACGCGCGCCGGCGCTGCGCGCGTATCTGGACGACGAGCTTCGAGGCTCGCTCGAGCGCCTGGGGTTTACGTGCACGGTGCGCGCGAACCCAAAGGACGGCGGCGGGCCGTTCCTGCTGGCCGAGCGGATCGAATCGCCCGGTCGTCCGACGGTCCTCTCGTACGGTCACGGCGACGTCGTCCTAGGAATGGAGGGGCGCTGGCACTTCGGGCGTTCGCCCTGGACGCTCGTTCGCGAAGGCGAGCGGCTGTACGGCCGCGGGACCGCCGACAACAAGGGCCAGCACGGCATCAACATCGCGGCGCTCGCGAGCGTGATCGCCGAGCGCGGCTCGCTCGGCTTCAACTGCAAACTCTTGATCGAGACGGGCGAAGAAGTCGGCTCGCCCGGTTTGCGCGAGCTCTGTGCGCGTGAAAAGGATCGGCTCGGCGCCGACGTCTTCATTGCCTCCGACGGCCCGCGTGTCAGCGCCGATCAGCCGACGGTTTTCCTCGGCAATCGCGGCGCGCTCAACTTCGATTTGAGCATCGAACTCCGCGAGGGCGCGCATCACTCGGGCAACTGGGGCGGCGCGCTCGCCAATCCGGGGATCATCCTCGCGCACGCGCTCGCGAGCGTCACGACGGCGCAAGGGAAGATTCTGGTCGACGGCTGGCTTCCCAACGAACTGCCCAAACGGATCCGGCAACTGGTGCGCGATCTCGAGATCGCCGAAGGCGACGACGCGCCGGAGATCGATCCCAACTGGGGTGAGCCCGGACTGACGACCGCGGAAAAAGTCTACGGCTGGAATACGTTCGAGATACTCTCGTTCGTGACCGGGAATCCCGATAAGCCCGTCAACGCAATTCCGCCCTCGGCCCGCGCGCACTGCCAGATTCGCTTCGTCGTCGGCATCGATCCGGAGAGCTTCATCCCGGCGTTGCGACGCCATCTCGATCGGAGTGGTTTTTCGAACGTCGTCATCAAACGCGCCGAAAAGGGCTATTTTCCGGCGACCCGGCTCGACCCCGATCATCCCTGGGTGCGCTGGGCCGTCGCCTCGATCGAACGCACGACGGGTAAGAGCGTCGCCGTCCTTCCCAACCTCGGAGGTTCGCTCCCGAATGACATCTTCGCTAACGATCTCGGTCTGCCGACGATCTGGATTCCGCACTCGTATCCGGGCTGCTCGCAGCACGCCGTCGACGAGCACATGCTGGCGCCGGTGGCCCGCGAAGGGCTGCAAATCATGACCGCTCTATTCTGGGATCTCGCCGATGCGAAGGTAGCCGATGCGAAGATATAAGATCGCGGCGATCCCTGGCGACGGCATCGGCGTCGAGGTCATCGCCGCGGGCCTGTCCGTGCTCGATGCACTGCAACGCGCGGACGGCGGCTTCTTACTCGAGGTAACGTCGTTCGATTGGGGTTCGGCTTACTATCGGCAGCACGGCCGCATGATGCCCGAAGACGGGCTCGCGCAACTGCGGCTCTTCGACGCGATCTATTTCGGTGCGGTCGGAAGCCGCGAGGTCCCCGATCACATCACGCTCTGGGGTTTGCGGATCGCGATCTGCCAAGGCTTCGATCAATACGCGAACGTTCGCCCGGCGCGTATTCTCCCCGGATTGTCGAGCCCGCTCCGCAATTGCGAGCAGGGTGACCTCGACTGGATCATCGTTCGCGAGAACAGCGAGGGCGAATACTCCGGCGTCGGCGGGCGCGCGCACGCGGGATTACCCGAAGAGACGGGGCTCGAAGTCGCGGTCTTCACGCGGACCGGCGTCGAACGGATCATGCGCTTCGCCTTCGATCTCGCGCGCGATCGGCCGCGCAAACACCTCACCGTCGTCACGAAGTCGAATGCGCAGCGCCATGGGATGGTCATGTGGGACGAGATCGCGGAACGCGTGTCGCGCGACTATGACGACGTGACGGTCGACAAGGAGCTGGTCGACGCGATGACCGTGCGCATGGTGCTGCGGCCGAGTTCGCTCGACGTCGTGGTCGCGACCAATCTCCACGCCGACATCCTCTCCGACCTCGCGGCGGCGCTCGCCGGCTCGATCGGGATCGCGCCGACGGCGAATCTCGATCCGCAGCGCCGTTACCCCTCGATGTTCGAACCGATCCACGGCTCGGCGTTCGACCTTGCCGGGAAGGGCCTCGCGAATCCGATCGGCGCCTTTTGGACGGCGGTGATGATGCTGGACCACGTTGGGGAGCGGGAGCCGGCCGCGCGCCTTATGCGCGCGATCGAACATGTCACGGCACGCGGTCCGCGGACACGCGACCTGGGCGGCGAAGCAAGCACCGCCGACGTGACCCGAGCGGTCTGCGAGGCCCTCGCAACCCCGGCCGCGGCTCGGTAGGTTGGATTTTATTGAAGAAGCGAGGCGAACAGCGATGATCGAGACGAGTGCGTATCAATTCCTGAACTCTGACGCGGCGGACGGAATCGCCACGATCACGCTCGCAAACCCCGAGAAGCGCAACGCGCTCTCGCGCGCCACGATGCGCGAGCTGATCACGGCACTCGACGTCGCGGGGAAGGATCGCTCGGTCAAGGCCGTGGTCCTGCGCGCACTCGGCCCTGCTTTCAGCGCCGGCCACGATTTGCGCGAGATGCGCTGCGCCGGCGACGAAGGCGACGTCGCGGCCTTTCGCGAGATATTCGACGTCTGCGTCGAGATGATGGTGAAGGTGCAATCGATCCCGCAGCCGGTGATCGCGGAAGTCACCGGCATCGCGACCGCTGCCGGCTGTCAGCTCGTCGCAAGTTGCGACCTTGCGCTCGCGGCAAGCGACGCGACGTTCGCGACCCCGGGCGTCAAGATCGGCCTCTTTTGCACGACGCCGATGGTTGCGCTGACCCGCGCGATCGGCCGAAAGCGCGCGATGGAGATGCTCTTGACCGGCGAGTTCATCGATGCCGAGAGGGCCGCCGAGTGGGGGCTTGTAAATCGCGTCGTCGCGCCCGAGCGCCTGCACGACGAAGTCCTCGCGCTCGCCCGAAGGATCGCAGCGGCGAGCGGCTTTGTCGTCGGCCTCGGGAAGGCCGCATTTTACGTGCAGATCGATCTCGATCAGGCGAAGGCTTACGCGTACGCCAAGGAAGTGATGAGCATGAACGCGCTCGCCGCCGATGCCCAGGAGGGGATCGGTGCCTTTCTCGAGCGTCGTCCGCCGGCATGGAAGCAATAGTTCACGGTCTGTGGGCGGGCGTCACGACGACGCTGGGCTTTTTTTGGGATAGCCTCTTCGGCCTGATTTTTGGCTTTCTGATCTCGGCGATCGTTCAGGTCGCGTTTTCGCGGCGCACGCTCCATCGTTATCTCGGGCCGAACCTGCGTGGGATCGCGAGCGGCGCCGCGTTCGGCATCGTGGCGTCGGCGTGTTCGTACGGCGCGGCGGCGGCGGCGCGCGGTTTCTTCCAGAAGGGCGCCGACATCCGTTCGGTCTTCGCGTTCATGATCTCGTCGACGAACATGAACGTCGCGATTCTGATCCTGTTTTGGTCGATGCTCGGCTGGAGGTTCGCGTTTGCCGAGTTCGCCGGCGGCGTCATCATCATCGCGGTCGTCGCGACGGGGTTTTCGCTGCTCTTCCGACCCGCGGAATTGCGCGACTTGGCGCAAACCCAGGCGCCGGGGGCGCGGCCGGAGCAGGTGACCGAATGTTTGCAGTGCGGGATGGAAGGCGAGCCGGAACACATGGTCGAGTACCGCGGCACGGTCTATCTGTTCTGCGGCGCGCGACACGAGCGCGAATTCCGTGCCGAGCCCGAGCGCGTGCTCGGCGACGTCGAGCCGGAGCCCGGCGAGTCGCTCGGTTTGAGTGCCTTGCGCCGGCGCGCGACCTGGCGCGAAGTCCTCGACGTCGCGCTCTCCGACGTGGCGATGTTGCGCAGCGAACTGATCGTCGGCTACGTCGTCGCCGGCTTCGCCGCGGCGCTGATCCCGGGCCAATGGTTTGCCGGTGCGTTGCAAGCGGTCGGCAGCGTGCCGTTCGTCGGGTATTTATTGCTGTTAATGGTCGGCTTGTTGCTCGCGATCGCGAGCTTCGTCTGCTCGATGGGGAACGTTCCGATCGCGCGCTACCTCGCCGGCGCGGGGATTCCGCTCGGTGCGAACACGGTCTTCATTTACGGAGACTTGCTGATTCCGCCGCTGCTCGGCATCTATCGCAAATCGTTTCCGCCGAAGATCACCTGGTCGTTTGTTGCGCTCTTTACCGTCGGCGCGTTGCTCGCCGGTGCGTTGATGGACCTCGTGGTCGGAAACGCCTTCGGCGGCACGCACGAAGGATCGATGGCGTTCTCGGATCGCTTCACGCTTTTCTCGAACGTCGTCGCCGTAGCGTGCGCCGTCGCGGTCGTCGCGATTGCGCGCCGCGGCTCGCCCGAGACCGGTCGTGAGAGCCCCGCGCTTCGTTAGCGAAGCGATCGAGCCGCAAGCCGGCAGCTTCGATCCGGCGACGATTGCGCACGGCGAGCCATCGCTGCCGAGTGCATTTACATGGCGCGGTGACGACCTCGCGGTCGACGCGCTACTGCGGACGTGGCGCTCGCACCGTATGGACCGGGGCGACAAGTATGTGGCGCGGCACTACTTCGAGTTCACCACGCCCGACGGGCGCACGGCGATCGTCTACTGCGAACGGCAGACGCGCAAGCCGGGCGCGCCGCGCTGGTGGCTCTTCACCGTGGCGGAGCGCGCCGATTAGGCGCTCGAACAAAGGACGCGGACGCCGCGACGGCGACCGGAGGAGGACATGAAGGATCTAGGACGGACAGGTTTTTCGATCGCGCTCGTCCTCAGCCTTGGCGTATCCGGCGTCGCACCTTGCTTCGCTGCGGGGGCCGAGCCGCTCGCTAAGAGACAGATCATCAGCGGGGCCCGGCAGGCCTACTACAACCTCAGCACCCTCGGGTTCATGGGTTTTCAGGCGAGCGCGACGCCGAATTGGCGCCTCGTGTTGAAACCTCAGTTCGCATCTGATCCGGCAAGCGCCAAGGCTGCGCTAAACCTGCTGAGCGGGATCCACTTCACGGTGACACTCTCTCCGCAAGGTGTCGCCAAAGTAACGCATAGCGGCGGCACCGCTCCATTCGACCCGAAAGTGGCGGCTGGTTACAACCAGATCTACAGCGGCATGGAACAGGCGATGTCGGGGTTTTTCGAGACGTGGACGCCGTTCATGCTCGGGAGTCCTTTCCCGGACCCAAGGAGCGATTATCAGTTGGAGCAGCTCAAAAATCAGTATGTCCTTAGCTATACAGAGCAGAATGCTGCCATCACGACGACCATGTCCAAGAATTTGGTGATCACCGATTCGAAAGTCGAGACGTCAGACTTCAAGAGCGACCTGCGGCCCCAATTCGCACCGGGTTCCCACGGATTGCTGCTCGTAGGCTACGATACGACGTACGTGTCGCCGTCGGGTGCCGGCAACTCGCAATTGAAGGTGAAGGTTGATTATCAGGAGTTAAGCGGCTTCGAGTTGCCGCGCAAATTGAATCTGGACGGCTCGTTTGAGGGGCGACCATTCTCAATGGAGATGACGTTCGGCAACTATCGGGTCAAGAAGCGTTCGTAGGAGCCTGTAAGCCGGCGTAGAGCGACGCCAGGCGTGGCGCGACGAGCGCGCGTAAATGCTCGGGGTCGGCTAAGAACGCGTCGTGACCGTGATTCGACTCGAGTTCGAGGTACGCGCTGTCCGCACCGAGCCCGGCGAAACGCTCGGCCGCGGCGCGGACATATCCGGGTAAGAAAAGCCAGTCGCTCGAGATTCCGACGAAGGTGAACGCCGGATACGGCTTGCCGAGCGCGCGGTCGCGCGTGTCGAACAGGTCCATCGCGCGCGTGACGGCGCGATACGCCTCAGGGTCCATCCGCGCCGAGAATAGGGCGCCCTGATAATCGAGATAGCCCTCGACGTCGAAGCGGTCGTCGGCGCGCTTGGTCGGATCGCCGCCCTTGCGATCGGACTTCCGGCCGTGACGCTCCGCGAAAAGCGCTTCGCTCTTATACGTCAGCATTGCGATCTTGCGGGCGAGCTCGACGCCGGCTTCCGGCGTCTTCGCAATCCGTATCGCCTCGCGCGCGACCGCGTTGAGCGCAATCCCCATCGCCGAAAAGTGATCGTAGGCGCCGATGACGAGGGCGCGCGCGACCTGGGCGGGCGCTTGAAACGCCCACTCGAGCGCCTGCATCCCGCCGAGCGATCCGCCGGTGACGAGCGCAAGCTTCTCAATGCCCAGTTCCCGTAACGCGAGCCGTTGGGCGCGCACCATGTCGGAGACCGAAACGACCGGAAACCTCGAGCCGTACGGTTGGCCGTCGGGAGCGAGCGACGTCGGGCCCGTAGAGCCGTAGCAACTCCCGACGACGTTGACCCCGATCACCGCCAAAGCGTTTGTATCGAGGAGTTTACCGGGTCCGGCGATCTCGCTCCACCACTCGGCGACGCGACTCGACCCGGTGAGCGCGTGGTTGACGAGGACGACGTTGCCGCCGTCGTTCCGCGGTGTCCCGTAGAGGCTGACGCGCTGCACGACGTCCGCGAGCGTGACGCCGGAATCGAACGTGAACGATCCGATCGAGACGTCGCGTTCGAGCGTCGGCGCGGGCGGCTGCGGCCGCTCGCTCAAATCGTGTACGAGGCGCGTTGTGCCGCGCCTTCGCGCGACCCACTCAGCGCTTGGCCGAGATCGGCGATGATGTCGCGAACGTCTTCGATCCCGACGGAAAGCCGGACCATGTCTTCGCTGACGCCGGCTTCGACTTGCTGCTCGACGGTCAACTGCTGATGGGTGGTCGTCGCGGGGTGAATGACGAGCGATTTCGCGTCGCCGACGTTGGCGAGGAGCGAAAAGAGTTTCAGGCGATCGATGAAGGCCTTCGCTGCGGCGCCGCCTCCGCCGATGCCGAAGGTAAGGATCGCGCCTTGACCCTTGGGCAGATACCGCAACGCGCGCTTATGGGACGCGTCTTCGGGCAGCCCGGGATACGAGACCCACGTGACGCCCGGCTGTTTCTGCAAGTAGCGCGCGACCGCGAGCGCGTTTTGAGAATGGCGCTCCATCCGCAGCGCAAGTGTCTCGAGCCCTTGCAAGAAGAGCCATGCGTTGAAGGGCGAGAGCGCCGCGCCGAGATCGCGCAGCAACTGGACGCGCGCTTTGATGATGAACGCGAGGTTGCCGAACGAGGCCGTATAGCGGACTCCGTGATACGATTCGTCGGGCTCGGTGAACTCTGGGAATTTTCCGGAAGCCGCCCAGTCGAAGTTTCCGGCGTCGACCAAGAGTCCGCCGATCGACGTCCCGTGGCCGCCGATAAACTTCGTCGCCGAATGAGTGACGACGTTCGCGCCGAATTCGATCGGCCGCAAGAGGTACGGCGTCGCAAGCGTGTTGTCGACGATCAACGGGATCTTGTGTTCGCGCGCAATGTTGGCAACGGCTTCTACGTCGAGAACGTCGACTTTCGGATTGCCGATCGACTCTGCAAACAGCGCCTTCGTGCGCGGAGTGATCGCTCGCGCGAAATTCGCTGGATCGGTAGCGTCCACGAGCGCCACGTCGATCCCCAGTTTGGGAAACGTGTGGACGAACGCGCTATACGTTCCACCGTAGAGCGAAGCGGAACTTACGATGTGGTCGCCCGAACGCGCCAAGTTGATGATCGAGTAGACGCTGGCGGCCTGGCCGCTCGCGAGCGCGAGCGCGCCGACGCCGCCTTCGAGTTGCGCGATGCGTTGTTCGAGGACGTCGCTCGTCGGGTTCATGATCCGCGTATAGATGTTGCCGAACTCTTGCAAGGCAAAGAGCCGCGCCGCGTGATCGGTATCGTCGAATGTATAGGAGCTCGTTTGATAGATCGGGACGGCCCGCGATTTCGTCGTCGGATCACCGGTGTGGCCGCCGTGGATCGCGACCGTGTCGAACTCAGGCATCAGCGTCCTCCCAGAGTGGAATAATACTTTGCGCCGGGACTCCGTGCGCACGCAGCACGGCTTCGATTTGCGCCGGCGCGCCGTTTCCGACTCGAGCCGTAACGATCGCCGGCACGCCCTCGAGCTGCTCGGATTCGATGTTGCTTTCTGCTAAGGCCGCGCCCGCCGGACGCGCGTCGCGCAAGGAGTGCAAACGAACGATACGCCGCAAAGGGATCGAAGGCTCGTGTTCCGCCGTCACCGGTTCAAGCGCGCCGTCGGCCGGAAGCCAACCCATGTGTCGGCCGGCGGCGATGCGGCGCAGCACCGCGACCACGTCGCCGATCACCGACGACGCGGTGGGAGCGCTTCCCGCGCCAGCCCCCGCGAAGGTGAGCGAGCCGGAGCTGCGACCCGTGATGCGAATGCAATTCTGCGAGCCGGCCGGTTGCGCGAACGGATGCCCGTCGGGGACGTAAGCGGGCGTAACGAGCGAAGCGCCGGCACGCGCGCATGCGACCAGCTTTAGATGAAGGCCAAGACGCTTGGCGAGGGAGACGTCGTCGCGCGTAATCTTCGTTATTCCCGTGCGGGGGATCTCGTGCGTCACCAAACCGCGGCGAAACGCGAGTTGCGCGAGGATCGCGAGTTTGTGCGCCGCGTCGATCCCCTCGACGTCGTTGGTCGGGTCGGCTTCAGCGAAACCGAGTTGTTGCGCTCTTGCGAGCGCGCTTTCGTACGATTCTCCGTCGAACATCGCCGACAAGATGAAGTTCGTCGTTCCGTTGAGCACGCCGCCGACTTCAAGGATATCCTCGCCGGCCAAGGACTGCGTCAGCGTGCGGACGATCGGAATGGCGCCGCCGACCGCCGCTTCGTACGCGATCATCACGTTCCGCGCCATAGCCAGCGTGCGCAGCTCGGGACCACGGGTTGCCAAGAGGTCCTTGTTGGCCGTCACGACATGCTTCCCGCGCACGAGCGCCGCCTCGACCAATTCGGCCGCGATCGTCGTCCCGCCGATGCACTCGATCACGAGGTCGATCGCCGGATCGTTCACGAGCACGCTCGCGTCGTCGCGTAGCAGGGCCGCCGGGATGAAAGCAGGGCGAGGCTTGCCGACGTCACGCACAGCGATCGCATCGAGCGAATACTCGACGCCCGAGCGGGCGGCGATCGCGGAGCCTAACGTGAGCAGCAGATTCGCGACGCCGCTTCCGACCGTGCCGCAACCCAACAGGGCGATGCGCACCGTGCTACGGTCGATGTCGGTGCGATCCGCGTGCGCTGGGTGAGTGAGCGACAAGCGTTCGACCTATGGAGAAGTGAAGTTGCCCCAATATACCGAACCCCGCCCGGTGCGTCAAGTTCGACCCGTATTGCCATGAGTGCGCCTCGGCGCTACCGCCTCGCGCTGACCGCGCTACTCGTTCTGGGGCTGCTGGCCGCGCTCTACGTCGCCGCTTACCGCGCGAAGGAAGAGCGCGCCTCGCGCCGCGTCGAGTTGACGATGGATTATCCCGACTTCTCGGCGCTCGCCCGTTCCTATGCTTATAATGAAGAGCAGTTTCTCGTGGCGCTGCGCCGCGCGGGGCTGACTTCCCTCGCCGTCTCGGAGGAACTCGGCTCGAGCGTCAACACCGGAACGTCGGCGATCCTGCTTCCGGGGGCACAGCTGATCGCGCAAGCGCGCCTCGCGCCGCTGACGGAACCGACGCTCGGCAAGCTCGCGCGCAGCGGCGGCTTGCGTGCCGACGATCTCTATCTCGTCATCTACGATGTCGCCGAGGTTGCCCGCTACCGCGAAGCCGTGCAGCTCCATCTCGGCGCTCATGCCGTTGCCGTCTTGCATCCGGCGAATCCGACGATCCTGGCGATCCGCTCGCAGTACGATTTCTTCAGTACGCTGGGCCTGGGGTTGCCCGCCGAACCGATGCGCCTGGCGAGCGCATTGCATCTGCTGCTCGATCCGCGCGTTCAAAACGACGAGCGCTACGGCAAGGACGATATCGACGTACTCTTCAAGACGTTCGAACGAGGCGAGAAACCGAGTACGCTGATCTTCTTCGGCCAGCGCAACGAAGTGTTGGGCTACCCCGATCAGCTTGCTGAGGTCGCAACGGAACTCGAGGGCAGCGGGATCAATTTCGGTTCGATCGAAATTTACGATCGCAATCAGTTGCAGAAGGGGAACGACGGCCTCGCCGAACTGGCGATCGATCGAACGACGCGCGTCGAAGCGATCTCGAAGCTCGAACTCGACAAACTTGACTTCGATACGGTCGTCGCTCGTTATCTCCTGGGCGTCCGCGAACGCAACATCCGCATCGTCTATCTGCGGCCGTTCTTGCACGCGTACAACGGGCTCTCGCTCGAGATGACCAACGTCGAGATGATCAAGCAGATCGCCGACGGGTTGCGCGCGCGCGGCTACAAGCTCGGCCGGGCGACGCCGGTTCCGCTTTTCTCGATCAACCCGGTCGTGATCGCTCTTGCGTCGCTCGGCGTGCCCGCGATCTATCTGCTCCTCTTCGAAGCGTTCGGCCGGCGGCGCTGGCAGTGGGCGTACGCGCTGGTCGGGCTCGATCTGCTCTTGCTTGCCGCGGGATACGGTCTGCATCACGCACTGCTCGTTCGGAAGATGCTCGCGCTGGCCGGAGCGATCGGTTTTTCGACGATGGGGTTCGTCGCGATTCCGTGGGCGTTCACGTCGCCCGAACCGCGGACATACGGCGCGAACCTCGTCGCGGGCCTTCGCGCGGTCCTCGTCGCGCTCGGCTTCGCGCTGCTCGGCGGGCTCGTCGTCGTCGGCCTGGTCTCGGTCCCGCTCCTGATGGAAGAGATCGACCGTTTCAGCGGGGTCAAGCTCGTGATCGTCGTCCCGCCGATCCTCGCCTTCCTTTTATATATCTATACGCGACGCTTCGGCAACGAGCCGCCGGCGCCGGGCGGCAGTTTGCTCGAACCGGTGCGCATCTATCAACTCGCGATCCTCGGTATCTTGCTCGGGGCCGCTTACGTCTACATCTCGCGAAGCGGAAACCAGAGCGACATCACACCGTCCGCGTTCGAACTCTCGTTAAGGTCGAACCTCACCGCATTGCTCGGCGTCCGGCCGCGTTTCAAAGAGTTCTTGATCGGCTGGCCGCTCGTCATGCTGCTTCCGGCGTTGCCGCTCGAGTTCCGGCGATGGACCGGCTGGGTGTTTGCGATCGCGGTGGCGATTGCGACCTCCGACGTCGTCGACACGTTCTGCCACCTTCACACCCCGTTGCTCGTCTCGCTCATTCGCGTCGCCAACGGCGCGGTTATCGGGATCGTCCTCGGCGCAATCCTCGTTGCGTTCTATTTCATGATACATCGTGCGTTTCTTAATCAGCGGCTATTACGGCTTCGCGAATCTAGGTGACGAGGCGCTTCTAGCGCAGATCGTCGCCCAGTTGAAGACGCGCTATCCCCTCGCGACGATCGACGTTCTTTCGCAAGAGCCGGCGGAGACCGCTCACGAATTCGGCGTCGCCTCGACGCCGCGGGCCGACCTCGGCGCGGCGAAACGAGCGATCGATCGCTGCGACGTGTTTCTCTCCGGCGGCGGCGGCTTGCTGCAGAACGCGACGAGTTTCCGCAGCTTGCTCTATTACGCCGGTCTGATTCGCAGTGCCGTGCGCGCCGGGAAAAAGACGATGATCTTCGCACAGTCGGTCGGTCCGCTCGATTTTTGGGGCAGGCAAACCGTCAAGGAATGCTGCAAAGGCGTCACCGCCGCGACCGTGCGCGACGAACGTTCGCGCACGCTCCTCGCCTCGCTACTCCCGAGCCTGCCAATCGAACGGACCGCCGACCCTGTCTTTCTGTACGATCCTCCCGCCGAACCGCCGGACCTGGTCCCGTACGGGCTCGGCCCCGAGAGCGATCCGCTCGTCATCGTAGCGGTCCGCAAGACGACGCACTTCGACGTCGTTGCAGCGACCCTCGCCGCGGCCGTCGACCGTCTCTCGAGCGAATACGGTGCGCGGATCGCGTTCGTGCCGTTCGGCGGACAGGTCGACGCCGACGCGTCGACGGCAGTGATTCGGAAATGCAAGACTCGGCCGGCGCTCGTCGAGTTGCCGAACTTCGACGCCGTCGCCGGCGCGATCGCGCGGGCGCGCCTCGTAGTCGGCGTTCGCTTACATGCATTGATCCTTGCGGTCCGCTTTGCGGTTCCGTTCCTCGCCGCCGCCTACGATCCGAAGGTCGTGGCTTTGTGCGACGACGTCGGCTACCCGCTCGAACCGCTCTGGACGGCTCCATCGATCGGGAAGTCGAACGCGGATCCGATGGCGGTCGTTGACGCTGCGTGGCAACGACGCGACGAATTGGCGGCACAGCTGTCGGAAGCTTACGCGGCGCAGCGTGCTCTCGCGGAGTTGAATTTCAGCGCGCTCGCACGCGTCCTCGGTCGCGCGTAAGGAGCCCGGTTGCGGCGGGCCGAACCGGAGACATCCGATGGCGGCCAATGAGACGATAGGGACGGATTACCGCGCGACGCTGAATCTGCCGAAGACTGGGTTTCCAATGCGCGCGGAGTTGCCCAAGCGCGAGCCGGAACGCGTGAAATGGTGGCAGTCGGAGCGCGTCTACGAACGGCGCCTGGCGCGCAATGAGAAGAATCCGAAGTGGATCCTCCACGACGGACCGCCGTATGCCAACGGCGAGGTCCACATGGGGACCTTTCTCAACCGCATCGCGAAGGACGTCTTCGTCAAGTTTCATCTCCTCGACGGGAAGTATGCGAACTTCGTCCCGGGTTGGGACATGCACGGCTTGCCGATCGAATTCGAAACGCTCAAGCACCTCAAGCTCGACTTTCGCAAGGTCGACCCGCTCGAACTGCGCGCCCGCTGTCGCGAACGGGCGATCCATTGGCTGAACGTCCAGCGGGAAACGTTCCTGCGTATGGGGACCTTCGGGCACTTCGAGCATCCATACCGCACGATCGATCCCGACTTTGAGGCGACGATCGTCGAAACGCTTGGCGACCTCGCCGAGGCGGGGCAGCTCTACAAGGGCTTGCGACCGACCTTGTGGTGCATCCACGACGAGACCGCGCTCGCCGAAGCCGAGATCGAATACAAGAACCACATCTCGCCGTCGATCTACGTCCGCTTCACCGCCGATCCCCTGCAACACGACGATCTGCTCAAGCGCGCCGGCATCAAGGTTACGGCGCCGTCGGAGTTCTTGGGCCCGCTCTCGGTCCTGATCTGGACGACGACGCCCTGGACGCTCCCCGGAAACGCGGGCATCGCGCTGAAGCCCGAAGCGGCGTACGGCATCTATCGGCGCGGCGACGAGTTCCTCATGCTCGCCGACGTCCTCGCATACGACGTCTTCGATCGGGAGCCGGGACCGCCGGCCGAGCGCATCGGCGGCGCGACGGGGAGCGCGTTCGTCGGCGCAACGGTGCGCCACCCGTTTCTCGATCGCGATTCGCAGATCGTCGGAGCCGACTACGTCGAGTTGGATACGGGGACCGGCGCGGTCCATACCGCGCCGGGCCACGGCGCCGACGACTTCGACACGGGGATCAAGTTCGGGCTGCCGATCGTCAACCCGGTCGATTCGCGCGGCGTCTTTACGGCGGAAGCCGGCCCGTACGCCGGCCTGCGCATCTTCGATGCGAACGCGCGCATCGTCGACGATCTGCGCGCGAGCGGCCGGCTCTTCGCATGGGCGGAGTACACGCATTCGTATCCGCACTGCTGGCGCTGCAAGCAACCGCTCATCTTTCGTGCGACCGCCCAATGGTTCATCGCGATGGACGTCAACCGGCTGCGCAAGCGCTGCGCAACGAAGGTGCTCGAGGTGAAGTGGACGCCGGCGTGGGGCGAGGGCCGGATGCTTCAGATGATCGAGAATCACCCTGAATGGTGCATCTCGCGCCAGCGGACGTGGGGGACGCCGATCCCGTCACTCGTCTGCAAAGACTGCGGCGAAGCGTTCCTCGATCCCGAGGTCGCGCGCATCACCGCGCGTGTCTTTCGCGAGCGCGCCGCTGAACGACCCAACGCCTCGGATCTCTGGTGGACCGAACCCGTCTCGACGTTTTTGCCGCCGGGCCTCACCTGTCCCAAATGCCGCAGCACGAGCCTTGAGAAGGAATACAACATCGTCGACATCTGGTTCGAGTCGGGCGTAACGCATCGCGCCGTCCTGCGGCATAATCCGGCGCTGCATTGGCCGGCCGATCTCTATCTCGAAGGCAGCGATCAGTACCGCGGCTGGTTCCGCAGCAACCTCGTCACTGCCATCGCTACCGCCGGCGCGCCGCCGTATAAGGCCGTCGTTTCGACCGGCTGGGTCGTCGACGCCGAGGGCCGCGCGATGCACAAGTCGACCGGCAACTACATCGGTGCGGTCGACGCGATGAACACGTACGGCGCCGACGTCTTGCGCTTGTGGAGCTCCTCGGTCGAATTCACCAGCGACATGCGTCTGGGCGAGAAGCTGCTCGAGTCGGTCGGAAGCGTCTATCGTAACCTGCGCTACCGCTTGCGCATGATGCTCGGCTTGATCGAAGATCTTTCGCCCGAAGATCTCGTTCCGGCCGACCGCTTGGAACCAGTCGACCGGCTCGCGCTCGCGAGGCTGGACGAGGTCGCGCATACGATCACGAAGGCGTACGAAACCTACAACCTGCACGGCGTCTATTTGGCGCTGATCGGCTTCGATGAAGAGCTTTCGGCGTTTTACATCGACGCGCTCAAGGAGCCGATGTACGGCGGCGAGCGTGCCGGGCGCCGCCGCCGCAGCGCGCAGACGGCGCTTTTCACGATCCTGCGCGGGCTCTGCGCCCTCATCGCGCCGATCCTCTCGTTCACGGCGGAGGAGGCATGGCAAGCCGTCCCGGAACGGCTGCGCGGCGAAGCGCGCTCGGTCTTCGATCTCGCCCTACCGCGCGGCGCCGAACCCAACGCCGATCAACTCGTGCTGTGGGAGCGACTCAAGAAGATGCGCGCCGTCGTCGCTGCAAGCGAGGGAATACGCGATTATCAGTTGCAGGCCCACGTGCATGCGGCGGCGGCACTCGAACCGGCACTGCGGGCCCTCGGCGACAACCTCCGCGAGGGACTCATGGTTTCGGCGTTCACGCTCTATGTCGACCCCGCGTCGCCGAACGACGCGGAGCCGCGCGTCGTGCTCTCGCCGGCCGAGGGCGGCAAGTGTTCGCGCTGTTGGAAGACGCTGCCGCTCGGCGAGGACGCGGCGCATCCGCTGCTCTGCACGCCGTGCGCCGAGATCGTGCGCCGCTTTTTCACCTGACGAGCGGGTTTAATATATGATGCCTGTGCGTCCGAACCAATTCGAGTTCACCGACGATCAACGCGCGATCGCCGACCTCGCCGCGCAGGTCGCGGCTCGCGAGATCGCGCCCAACATCGCGGCTTGGGACAAAGCTCATACCTTTCCGAGGGATCTTTATTCGAAGCTGAACGAAGCCGGACTGATGGGTCTCCTCGTGCCCGAGGAGTTCGGCGGCGCCGATGCCGGCTACGTCAGTTACGCGCTCACGATCGAAGCGCTCGCCCAAATCGACGCCGGGACGGCGGTCACCGTTTCGGTGCACTCGATGATCTGCGCTACGATCTTCAACCTTGGAAGTGAAGATCAGAGGAGACGTTATCTCCCGATGCTTGCCGGCGGCGACGCGATCGCCGCCTTCGCGCTGACCGAGCCGGAAGCCGGATCAGATGCGGCGGCCGTGCGTTCGGCCGCGCGGCGCGACGGTACAAGCTATGTCCTTTCCGGCCGCAAACAGTGGTGCACCAACGGCGGCTACTCGCATGCGATCATGGGAATGTTCCGCACCGGCGGACCAGGCGCGCGCGGGATCTCGGCGTTCTTGATCGACAACGCAACGCCGGGGGTCGTCATCGAGAAGACGACCGAGAAGCTCGGTATCCGCACGAGCAATACGTGCGACGTCGCCTTCGACGACGTGCGGGTACCGGCGGAGGCGCTCCTCGGCCGCGAAGGCGAAGGTTTCAGTACGGCCTTGCGGACGCTTACCGCCGGGCGCATTGGGATCGCGGCCCAGGCCTGCGGAATTTTGGCGGCCTGTCTGGAAGCCTCGATCCGATTCGCCAAGGATCGCCAGGCCTTCGGCCGTCCGATCGGTGCATTCGAAGGGATCAGTTTCAAGATCGCGCGCATGGCGACCGACCTCGAGGCAGCACGCTTGCTGACCTATCGGGCCGCCGCGCTCTGCGATGCCGGCAAGCCGTTTGCGCAGGAGGCGAGCATGGCGAAGCTGTTCGCGTCGACGAAAGCGCGCGAGCACGCAGCCGAGGCGATCCAAATCCATGGCGGTTACGGCTACACCACCGAATTCCCGGTCGAACGGTACTATCGCGATTCCAAGATCACCGAGATCTACGAAGGCACCTCTGAGATTCAGCAGCTCATCATCGCGCGCAATCTCCTCGGCCGCCTCGACGTGTGATCCTGCGTAGGGCTCATGCCGTAATAACTCTGCGCATGGTGAGTGCGACACCGAAGCGGGTCGATTCGTCTGGCTCCAGGGTCCGCTAGGCTGGGGCGATGGCCTCGCGTTTGCGTGACGCGACGTACGTGTCCAGCCAGATCGTTAGCCGCGTGCAAAAATCGGTGAACGCCTCGTAGCCGCGCACGCCGTGCGCTTCGAGAGGGTAGATCACCAACTCCGACGGGACGCCGTTCTCGACGAGCGCCCGGTGAAACTCGACGGCTTGATTCGGCGGGGTGCAGCGATCCCTCGCGCCGGCGACGTTGAGCGTCGGGGTGCTCACCTGATGAGCGAAAAGTACAGAGCTCCGCGAGAAGTGTTTTCCGCGCAGATCGTTCGGCTCCGAGCGGAAGAATAGGCGGTCGAATTCCGGGATGTTGCTGACGAAGTGTTGGCTCACGTTGTCGGTTACCGGCGAAACGGAGATTGCGGCTGCGAACAAGTCGGTCTGCGTGATGATCCACGACGACATCATCCCGCCGTAGCTCACGCCCGTAACAGCAACTCGATCTCGATCGACCTTACCCGACTCCACGAGCGCTTCAATGCCCGCGATGATATCGAACGTATCCTCCCCGTTCATGTCGCCGCGTACCATGCGAGCAAAATCTTGCCCTCGACCCGAGCTTCCGCGTGGATTGGGATGCAAGACCGCGTAGCCCCGCGCCGCGAGAAGCGGTGCGAGGCGGTGCATCTGCCAAACGTTGGTATAGCAACCCGTCGGGCCCCCGTGCACCATAACGACGAGAGGATAGGGCGCCGGGCCGTCCGGACACGTGAGCAACCCGTAGATGTCGAGTCCGTCTCGTCCCTTCCAATTGACCTCTTCGATCGTTCCGGCAATCGACTTGACGTAGGCCGATCCTTCGTGGGCGAGATCGAGCAGAACCGAGCTCGTTCCGTTCGCGATGCGGATAACTGCCGGCGGCTGGTCGTAGGCGTGCGCGACCGTCACGAACGCGTCGGCTCCGAGCGGCGCGACGAAAGGATAACGTCGCGACGCGCCGCCGTCGGACTCCCAGCGCAGCGTGGCGGCACCTGACGAAACGTCGATCTCTCCGGCCGCGATTCGAAGGTTTCCAACGCCGGAAAAATAGAGACGCCGAGCGTCCAGAAAGCCTAAGCATGTCACGTCGATCTTTTGCGTGTCGAGGCGCCGCGGCGCCCCGCCTTGGCGACGATCGAAGAGGAGCGCGTCGCCCGCGACGACCGTGCGGTCGCTGCACGACGCCTCGACGATCGCTGCGTAGGCCCCGTCGTGCGATCCGGCGGGCAGGCCGATCTCAATCTCTGGGCGGTGCAGTGTCGTGACCCTGTCGTCGCGCAACGACACGGCGACGAATGTCGCGTGGTACCAGCCGCTCTCGCGAGGTTCGTTCGAAACGACCGCGAGAATCTCGTCGTTTCCGCACCATGCGATTTCCCAAAACGTGAGATCGTCCGGCCCGATGCGGCGCAGCGACTTCCCTTGCGGCTCGTAGAGCCACGCCCGGCGCCAGAGCGCCTCGGGTACCGCCTCTTCGACCTCCGGCAGCCAGTCAGGTAGACCGTTGTCGACAACCGGCAACGTTCCGGAGCCCTGCGCGCCGGCCTTGTCGGCGCCGGCTCCGGCGGTTTGCAAGAGCAGCTTCGATCCGTCGGGCGACCACGCGAGCGACTCGATCACATCTTCGAGGCCGGTCGCGTGCAAAACGGGCTCGATGCCGGGCTTATCTATAATGTAGAGTCGCGAATCGCCGCGCTTCGCGGAGTCTGCGAGAAACGCCAGCGCCGCTCCCGCCGGCGACCAGCGCGGGTACTGTGCGTCGTTCGGACCGCCCAGCATCCGAAGCTTTCCCGACTCGAGGTCGAGGACGCCGATCTGCTGATTCGGAGTACCCGAAAGGCTTTCCAAAACGGCTCCGGAGATCGCGACGAACCGGCCGTCGGCGCTCGCGTGCACGTCGGCGCCATCGGTTAGGCGCCCGAGACCGGGCTCGGTCGCCCGGCGGAAATGCTCGGCGAGCTCGATATATCGTGGATGGTTGCGAAGATCACGCTTCATCTGTTGGGCCTCTTCCTAGCCAATTCAAATTCATCATCCGAGGCGACCGTGAGCTCGCAAGACATTTTCCAGCGATGCGAGCGGAACCGACGCGACGGTGCGGCCTTCCAAGCCGGTCATCGTTTCCGCCGCGACGAGCGCGTTGACGATCGCTTCCTCCGTCGCGTCGGCGGCGGCGGCAAAGAGCGGATCGAGCGACGCGTTCGAGAGAGTGCTTATCGCGACGGCCGCCTTCTCGGTGCGAGCGGCGCCGGGATTCGCCGTCGAGAACGCGGCGATGATGTCGCCCGACAAGTTGCCGCCGTTTCCGCCGGTTCGCGCGATGCCGAGTGCCGCGCGCTTCGCGAGGCGAGCGAGTTGGTGCGGCATCAACGGCGCGTCCGTCGCAAGCACCACGATGATCGAGCCGCGCCCGACGATCGTGCCGAAACCGGCCCATGCATTTGCCGTGATTTCGTCGTCGCCGAGGAGCATGCCGACCGGGACGCCCGCGATTACCGCATCTGCACGCCGGCCGAAGTTTCCCTGAACGAACGCAGCGACGACGTGGCCGTCGATCACTCGCGACGAGGTACCGCTGCCGCCTTTCCATTGAAATAAACACATGCCCGTGCCGCCGCCGACGTTCCCTTCGGCAATAGGGCCGCTCGACGCGGCGCCGATTGCGGCAACGACGTGCTCTTCGCGAACGTGAAATCCGTTGACGTCACTCAGAATGCCATCGAAGGTCTCAGCGACGAGTGGCAGGGAGAAGACTCCGAACATCTTCTGCTCGCGAACCTGCCATCGCACGATCGCCTCGTGGACTGCGCCGACCGAGTGCGTATTGGTGATCCCGAGCGGCGATTCGAGAAAGCCGGATTCTTGCACCCAGTGCAAACCGGTCATCTCGCCGGCGCCGTTCAAGGTAAACGTACCGGCGAAGACGGGATCGTTCGACGCTTTTCCACGCGGAAAGATCATCGTCACGCCGGTTCGGACGGCGGGGACCGATGCGTCCTTTACGGCTTCGCCGGCAACGATCGTCGCGTATCCGACCTCGACCCCGGCAACGTCGGTGATGGCGTTCCACGGCCCAGGCGTTCCGCGGAAGGGTACTCCGAGATCGCGCGCCCGTCGTTTCACGGTGTCGACGGCAGTTCCGATAGCGCCGTTTCGAGCGCTTCCATGCCGAGTGCGATTTCCTCGCGCATGATCGTGAGCGGCGGGGTGATCAGGAGGACATTGTAGCGCCCGAAAGCGTGCACGCCGAGGTCTCGCAAGCGGGCGAGCAACTTGGGCATCACGAGCGCGTTCGATGCTCCTTGCCAGGCGACGAGCGGTTCGCGGCTGGCTCGATCTTTGACGAGTTCGATTGCAAACATCGCGCCGAGCCCGCGAACTTCGCCGATGAGCGGCGAGCTTTGGGCGACCGCCGTCAGCCCGCTTTGCAGCCACCCCTCGATCTCTCTCGCGCGCGCGAACAGTCCCTCGTCATCGTATGCTTGTAGAACCGCGAGCGCTGTAGCCACGGCGAGCGGATGTCCCGAATAGGTGTGACCGCAGACCAGCGGCGTGTCATCGAAATACGCCGCGATGCTTTCTCGGACCATGACGCCGCCGAGCGGCACGTACGCCGACGTGCAGCCCTTCGCGATCGTGATGATGTCGGGCACGACGCTGAAACGCAGGCTTGCGAATGCATCGCCGACCCTGCCGAAGCCGGTCATGACTTCGTCGAAAATTAAGAGGATGCCGTGCCGGTCGCACAGCGCGCGCAGGCCCGCCAAATATCCATCGGGATAGATGATGACGCCGTTCGAGCCCACGACGGGTTCAACGAGAATCGCGGCGATGCGCTTTGGGTCTTCGTACGTTAGCGTCAGTTCCAGATGTGCGAGCGCGCGTTCGCACTCGGTCACGGGATCGGTCGTATGGAAGGGGCTGCGGTACGGATACGGAGCGAAGAAATGGACGATTCCGGGAAGACCCGGCTCGTTCGGCCAGCGACGATTCTCGCCCGTGAGGCTACCGGCTCCGGGCCCCGACCCGTGAAACGAGCGAAAGGCGCTGAGGATTTTCGGCCGGCCCGTCACCGTGCGAGCGATTTTCATCGCGTCCTCGTTCGCTTCGCCCCCGCCCGTTCCGAAGAACGTTCGGCAACCCTCGTTCCACGGTGACAGCGCCGAGAGCCGCTCGCCGAGACGCGCCCGCGAACCATTGAAGAAACTTGGAGCCGCATAGCACAGGCGCTGCGCTTGCTCGGCCATCGCGCGAACGACGGCCGGGTGGCCGTGCCCGAGATTGACAGCGACCAAACCGGCGACCAGATCCAGATAACGGCGACCCGCTTCATCGTAAAGGAAAACGCCCTCCGCGCGCTCGATCGCCGGAGGCGACAATGCGCCTTGCGCCGCCCAGGGCGTCAGGACGTAGCGGCGATGGAGAGCAGACGTCGCGCGCTCGACTGTCGGGTTCATTCCACCATCTTCGCATGTCGGCGCCGCTTTCTTTGCCCGTTTATGGGTCGTTTTCGAGAAGGCTCGCGCCGTTATAATGTGATGCCGGGGGAGAAGACCATGGACGCGCGTGAGCTGCAGGCTGCCGTCGATGCGGCGCGCCGCGAGCACAACGTGCCCGGTGTCAGCATCGCGTTTTGTGCCGACGGTCGCGTTACGCTCGCGGCCTCCGGTGTCATTAACGTGACGTCGGGCGTCGAAATCACCACGGACACGCTGATGCACATCGGTTCGATCACCAAAGTGATCAATGCGACGCTCTTGATGCAACTCGTCGACGAGGGGATGGTTGATCTCGATCGGCCCGTCATCGGCTACCTTCCCGAATTTCGCGTGCGCGATGCGGGCGCGACAGCCGCGATCACGGTCGAGATGCTCGTCAACCACACCTCCGGCATCGACGGCGATTTGCTGCCCGACGCCGGTCACGATGGGGAGACGATCGCAAAGACGATCGAGCGCTTCTCGAAACTGGGTCAAATTCATGCGCCCGGACGCGGACGCTCGTACTGCAACCCTGGGACCGTCGTCGCGGGCTATCTCTGCGGGCGCATTACCGGTAAGAGCTGGTACGATCTCGTGCGAGAGCGGATCCTCGCGCCGCTCGGTCTGGACCACGCAACGGTCCTACCGGAAGATGCTTTACTTCATCGTGCGAGCGTCGGCCATTTCCTCAATAGAGAAACCGGCGAACTCAAGCGGACGTCGCACGCGTTTCTTCCCCTCGGGTACGCTCCTGCCGGATCGACGGCGATGCTGAGTGCCGCCGATCTGTTGACGTTCGCGCGCGCGCTTATGGCCGACGGGCTGGCGCCGAACGGTGCGCGCATGTTGTCCGCCCAAAGCGCCGCGCGAATGCGGCGCCGATCCGTGCCGGAATCGGGTCCGGAAGCGTTCGATAGTGGGCTCGGCTGGCGTCTGGCGGGCGAATTCGTCTGCCACGGCGGCGGCGGTCCGGGAATAGTCTCATTCTTGATCGCGCATCCCAAGTCGCAAACGGCGGCGGCCGTGTTGACCAATGCGGAGCACGGCTTTGCCGTGATCGTAGATCTGTTGCGTCCATTGCTGTCGGCGAGACTCGGCATCGATGCCTTTCCCACGCTTCCGCGACCGAGCGGTGAGAACGTCGATCCGGCGCGCTACGTCGGCCTGTACGAGACGATCAATACCGTGCACGAGGTCGAGCTTCGCGATCGGCAGCTCACCTGGGCCTCCTACTCGACGCAGAAGTATTACGACAGCTCACCGATGGAGAAGCCGGAGCCGACGCCGCTCATCGCCGCCGGTAATGGTCGCTTCATAGCGGACTCGCGGGTGAGTACGATGCCGTCTTCCGACACTTCGTTGGTAACGTTTCTCGAACCCGATGCGAACGGGAAGATGGGCTATCTCATGGAGAGTTTGTGGTTGTTCCCGCGATGCAAAGCGGAAAGGAAAGCGGCATGACGTCGACGCGAAAAGTCTTTCTCACGGGCGCTGCGAGCGGCGTTGCGGCGATATCGAGCGCGTCCTTGTGGTCGGACATCGCTTTCGCCGCCGACACGCCCGGCTCGCTCGGCGCGAAGACCACCTCCGGGATGATGGATCCCAAAGAACTGCAGGACGCGGTCGACGCGGCACGCTCGAAGCACAACGTGCCTGGGGTCAGCGCTGCCTTCTACGCCGACGGACAGATCGTCTTGGCTAGTTCGGGCATCACGAATGTGTCGACGGGGATCGCGGCGACGCAAGACACCCTGATGCACATCGGGTCGATCACCAAGCTCTTCACAACGACTCTTGTGATGCAACTCGTCGACGACGGGAAGGTCGCACTCGATCGGCCGGTCGTCGAGTTCATGCCGGAGTTTCATGTCGGCGACTCCGAAGCGACGCGTACGATCACGGTCGGCGAGTTGCTGAACCACACTTCCGGCATCGACGCGAACCTTCTCCCGGACATCGGACACGACAAGGAGACTATCGAAAACACGGTCGCGCGGATGCGCTCGGCGCCGCAACTTCACGCTCCGGAGAGAGCGCGCTCGTACTGCAATGCCGGGATGGTGATCGCCGGCTACCTCTGCCAGCAACTGAGAGGCAAGAGCTGGTACGATCTCATCAAGGAACGCATTTTCGCTCCGCTTGCCATGCAGCAGGCGGTGGTCTTGCCCGAGGACGCGGTCCTCTATCGCCTGAGCGTCGGGCATTTTCTCAACCCGGCGACGAAGGCGCCCGTTCGAACGCCGCTTGCGTACCTTCCGATCGGTTACGCACCGGCCGGCTCGACGGCGATGATGACCGCGAGCGACCTCATGACCTTCGGCCGCATGCACATGGCAAAGGGAGTCGGTCCGAACGGGACGCGCATTTTTTCGGAGGCGAACGCGCTTCGCATGCGAGAGCCCTTTGGGCACGTCATGGGGCCGCAAGCGTTCGACTGCACGATCGGGTGGCAGCGCTCTCCGGGCGGCCTGTTGCACCACAGCGGCGGCGGTCCGGGGATCGTCTCGATGCTCGTCACGCATCCCGCATCGCAAACGGCGATCGTCGTCCTGACCAACGCCGACTACGGGGTCAGCGTCCTTGCCGACCTCGTCAAGCCGTTTCTCAAAACGCGGCTCGGGCTCGACACGTTCGCGCCGGCGCCGAAGGCGCTGGCGAATCAGACGATCGACCCCGCGCCGTACGTCGGAATCTACGAAAATTCGTCCGTCGTCCACGAGATTGCGGCCAAAGACGGCCGTCTGACATGGACGGCTTACGGACGGGCCAGTTACGATCGCGGCGTGCGCACGGAGCGCTTGCCGACCAAGGAATTGGCCGCAGCCGGCGACGGGCGCTTTCTTACAAGCGATACGACGTTCATCAAGTTTGTCGACCCGGATTCGAGCGGCAAAAGCCGCTATCTCCAGCAAGACGTTTGGCTGTATCGGCGTACGTGACGTCAGAGAGCCTACTCGGCGCGCTTGAAGCGGCGCGCCTCAAGCACGGCGTGCCGGGGGTCAGCGCCGCGTTCTACGAGGGCGGCGTCCTGAGAGCCGCGGCGGGCGGCGTGGCCAACCTATCGACCGGCGTCGCGATGAGCACCGAAACGCTCGCGCATATCGGCTCGATCACCAAGACGCTGAACGCAACGATCTTGATGCAGCTGGTCGACGAAGGCAAGGTCGCCCTCGATCGCAAGCTGATTGAGTACTGGCCCGACTTTCGCGTAGAGGACGATGAGGCGACGCGCGCGATCTCCGTCGAGATGTTGGTCAACCACACGTCCGGGATCGATGGTACGCTGCTGCCCGATCTCGGCCACGACGAAGAAACGATCGAGAAGACCGCGCGGCGGTTCGCGCACGTGCGACAGGTTCACGCGCCCGCTCACGGGCGCTCGTACTGCAATGCGGGGACCGTGCTCGCAGGGTACCTCGCGCAGCGAATCACGGGAACGGGCTGGTACGATCTGGTGAAGGAGCGCATATTCAAGCCGTTGGGAATGGAACATGCGGCGGTGCTTCCTGAGGACGCGCTGCTTCACCGGACGAGCGTCGGTCACTTTCGCGACGGGCCGACGGGAAGGCTGAAGCGTTCGTCGCACCTGTTCTTGCCGATCGGATACGCGTCGGCCGGATCGACGGCGATGATGTCGGCGTCGGCTCTGCTGACGTTCGCGCGAATGCACCTGGGAAACGGCGCAGCTCACAACGGCGCCCGACTCCTTTCGACCGAGAGCGCCGTCCGGATGCGGGCGCCATCGCCGCCGATCGACGGTCCGGCGGCGTTCGATTGCGGGATCGGGTGGATTCGCAACAAAGCCGAGGTCGTGCAGCACGGCGGCGGCGGCCCAGGTATCGTTTCGTGCCTGTTCGTGCACGTGCCGTCGCAAACCGCGGCAGCCGTTCTAACCAACGCCGAGTACGGGATCGACGTGATCGCCGACTTGATCAACCCCTTCATGAAAGAACACGCCGGATTCGAGCCGTTCCCGCTGCCGCCGAAGCCCGTCAGGGTCGCACCGGCGAATCTCGAACGCTACGTCGGTCGCTACGAGAACTCGAGCGACGTTCACGAATTCTCGCTCGTCGACGGTAGCCTGATGTGGAGCGCGCACTCGCAGCATAGGTTTTATGATAGCTCGAGGCTCGACGCGCCGCCGCCGACGCGGCTCGTGCCCGCGGAAGGCGGAGTCTTTCTCGGGCATCGCGGCCACGGTTTGGCGGCGCGCGACTGCGCGGTCATCGGTTTCGCCGATCCCGACGCCGATGGAAAGTTCCGCTACGCCTTCCAGCGGCTCTGGTTGTACCGCCGCCGCGACGCTCGGCGGACGAGATGAACCGGCGGGAGCTGCAGGACGCTCTCGATGCGGCGCGGGTGAAGAACAACGTGCCCGGCGCGAGCGTGGCGTTTCTTGCGGGCGGCAAGGTTACGAGCGCCGTCTCGGGGGTCGCGAACGTGACCACGGGCATCGAGGTGACGCCCGATACGATCATGCACGTCGGTTCCATCACGAAGGTGATGAACGCGACGCTGGTGATGCAATTGGTAGACGAAGGAAAGGTCGCGCTGGAACGTCCGGTGATCGACTACCTTCCGGCTTTTCGTGTCGGCAACGCCGAAGCGGCGCGATCGATCACCGTCGAGCAGTTATTGAATCATACGTCCGGCATCGACGCGAACCTGTTGCCCGACAGCGGTCACGACAACGAGACGCTCGACAACACGGTGGCGCGCTTCACGTCGGCGCCGCAACTCCACCTGCCGGGTCGCGCACGGTCGTATTGCAACGCGGGCACCGTCCTGGCCGGGCACCTGAGCCGGCGGCTCTTCGGAGCGAGTTGGTACGATCTCATGAAGGAGCGCATCTTCGCGCCGCTCGGTCTCGAGCGTGCGGCGGTGCTTCCCGAAGACGCGCTGCTGCATCGCGCCAGCGTCGGGCATTTCGCCGATCCGGCGAGCGGTAAGAACGTACGCACTTCGCACACGTTCTTACCGCTGGGGTACGCGCCGGCGGGAGCGAGCAATATGATGAGCGCGAGCGATCTGCTGACGTTCGCTCGGACCCATATGAGCGGCGGCTTGGCGCCGAACGGCGCACGCTTGCTGTCGGAGGAGAATGCGGCTCGCATGTGCCGCCGTTCCGGACCAGTGCTTGGCGGTCCGGAAGCCTTCGATTGTGGGATCGGCTGGGTACGCGGCACGAATGGCTTCGTGCAACATGGCGGCGGTGGTCCAGGGATCGTCTCGATCGTGATCATTCACCCGGAGTCTAAGACTGCGGCCGTAGTGTTAACCAACGCCGAACACGGCCTGCGTCTCATCGTCGACGTGCTGCGACCGTTCTTGAAGGCGGAAGTCGGCGTCGATCCCTTTGCGGCGCAGCCGCAACCGCTCGCCGACCAGAAAATCGATTTGACGCCGTACCCGGGTCTTTACGAGAACAATACCGTCGTATTCGATGTTGCGATCAAAGACGGCACCCTGACGCTATCGGCGCTCGTCAAACACAAAGTCTACGACAGTTCGCTCGTCGAGTGGTCCGCACCGCGATTCCTTGCAGCGGCGGGCGAGGGATGGTTTTTGAGCGACGAACCTGGCGCGTTGCCGCTCCGCCTGCTCGATCCGGACGCACGCGGGCGAACGCGCTATCTTGCCCAGAGCCTTTGGTTGTTCGGCCGACGCGACGGCGATCAACGAGAGGCCCGGAGCGGTTGAAATGAACGCGTTACAACAATCGCTCGAGGCGGCGCGCGCCGAGCATCGGATCCCGGGGATGAGCGTGGCCATCGTTGCCGATGGCGAATTGCGCCTGGCTTCTACGGGCATCACGAACGTGACGACAGGCGTTGAGATGACGACCAATACGATCGCGCACATTGGTTCGATCACGAAGATATTCAACGCGACGCTTGTGATGCAACTCGTTGACGAAGGGAAGCTGGCGCTAGAGCGCCCGGTTATCGAGTACCTTCCGGAGTTTCGTTTAGGCGACGCCGACGCGGCGAGGTCGATCTCCGTCGAGCAACTGCTCAACCACACGTCGGGGATAGACGCCAACCTGCTGCCCGACAGCGGGCACGATAACGAGACGATCGAGAACGCCGTCGTGCGGTTCGCGACGGTGAGGCAGGTGCACGCTCCCGGCGCCGCGCGCTCGTACTGCAACGCGGGCACGGTTGTTGCCGGCTACCTTTGCCAGCGGATTACTGGGTCAAGCTGGTACGATCTCGTGAAACAGCGCATCTTTGCACCGCTGGGCATGGAGCATGCGGCGGTCTTGCCTGAGGACGCGCTCCTGCATCGACCGAGCGTCGGACATTTTCTCAATCGATCGACCGGTGAGATGGTTCGAACGACGCACACGTTTTTGCCGCTAAGTTTCGCCCCGGCCGGTTCAACGGCGATGATGTCGGCCGAATCGCTGATGACGTTCTTGCGCGCGCACATGGCGGACGGTGTCGGCCCGAACGGCGCGCGGATTCTTTCCCAAGAGAGCGCGCAGCGGATGCGGCGGCTCTCGGGCGACGTCAAGGGGCCTTCGTGTTTCGACGGTGGGATCGGTTGGATGCTGTTGGGACGAGACTTCGTGCACCACGGCGGTGGGGGACCAGGGATCATTTCCTGGTTCCTCGCCCACCCGGAGTCGCAGACGATCGTGGTCGTCCTGACCAATGCCGAGCAGGGTTTCGCCGCGGCGAACGCCGTGATCGGTCCGTTCATCGAATCGCGCTTTGGGTATGTGGCGTTCCCGTCCGCGAAGCCGTCACCCGAAGCGCCCTTCGACGCGGCGGCCTACGTCGGGATCTATGAAAACTATTCGACCACGCACGAGATCACGGCGCGCGACGGGCGGCTGTTCTGGCGCCCACAAGCGAGGGCGCAGTACTATGACAATTCGCCGATGGAAAAGACGGCGGCGCGACCTTTGATCCCGACGGAAAGCGGCTCGTTTATCACCGACGCGACCGGTTCCGCCGAAAAGTACCCGAGCACCGTCGCGATCGGCTTTGCGGCTCCCGACGCCCGAGGCCGGAATGAATACCTGATCTACAGTTACCGTATGCACCGGCGCCGGAATCGCTGAGGACAAACCCTCGGGTTCCGTCGGGCTTTGGTCGAATCCGGGCCCTGCGAGCGGGTCGTCGGTTTTGTTGCACGGTTGAAGGCAATGCTTTGCACCCAATGGGCATATACTACGCGCACGACGGCTCATACGCCGGGAATTGGAGGCAATCTCTATGGCAAATCCCAGTGACGACGCAATCGTTCCGCTTATCAGTTCCGGGACGGCCGGTCCGCTCGGCATGCTTCACCTCCCCCGCTTATGGACCAAGCTGAGACTCAGCGCGGTGGGACGTCTTCCCCAAGATTATGATTCTTGCGGGCAAGGCTTCGACCAGATGACGCTCGATGCGCTGGGTTTGAATCGCGACGAGGTCATCGCCTACGTTTCGTCGAGCAAGCCGAGCTATGTTCAGTTTGAACAGTGGATCGTGCAGAAGCGCGGAAAGCTGGAGCCCGAACTGCTGAAGAAGCACAACGCGGCGATTTCGGGATACAATCACTCAGCTGAGCTTGCGGGTTCCATGCGTAAGGCGAGCGGCATCAGCGACGCATCGATCAACGGTGCGGTCTCGCTCAACACGATTGAAGACTTGGACGCCCTTCATCACGCTCTCGCATGAGCGTTCGCACGGCAGACGTCGTGGTCATCGGCGGCGGCGTGAACGGCTGCAGTACGGCGTACCACTTGGCAAAGCGCGGGGTGAAGGACGTCGTTCTCGTCGAGAAAGAGCACGTCGCGTCCGGTCCGACGGGCCTTTCTAGCGGCGTCGTACGACAATTCTATACGCTTGAACCTCTCGCGATGATGGCGCGTGACAGCGTCCGCGTGCTCGCCAACTTTCGCGATATCATCGGCGGCGATGCCGGCTTCGTCCAGTGCGGCATCGTTTTCGTGTCGGGACCGAGCGACGATGCCGTGATGCGGGAGTCGGTCGAGATGCATCAGCGCATCGGCATCGAGGAAAAGCTCCTGAGTGTAGATGAGCTCAAGGCGATGGAGCCACATATGAACACGGAAGGGCTCCATTACGGCGCCTACGAGCCGCACGGCGGATACGCCGACCCGGCGCTCGTCGCCAACTCGTTTGCGGCCGCTGCCGAACGCGAAGGCGTCGAGATCATGCGCATGACCGAAGTGACCGGGCTGAAGGTAGAGCACGGGCGCATCCGCGGCGTCGTTACGAGCAAGGGTGAGATCGCGACCGACAAGGTCGCGAACATCGCCGGGCCCTGGGGGAGACGCATCGCGAACATGGCCGGCGTCGATCTGCCGATCACGGCAAGCCGTCATCCCGTGCTCGTGCTCGAGCGCCCGCAGACCTGGCGCACGCCGACTCCCGTGTGGAGCGACATGGTGAAGGGCTGGTACTTCAAGCCGGAGGGTCGGCATGGCATGATGATCGGCTGCCTTACGGAGACCGAAGCCGACACGAACGTCGTGATTGAAACGTACTCGATGAAGACGTCGTACGAAGAAACCGTGCCGTACTCCGAAGCGATCCTGCACCGCTTTCCGGTGATGGAGGACGGTAGCGCGACGACGGGTTGGGCAGGCCTCTACGACGTTACGCCGGATGGCCTACCGGTAATCGATGAGATCCCCGGGATCGAAGGGTTTTTCTGCGCCGTCGGTTGGAACGGTCACGGCTTCAAGACCTCTCCCGCCACGGGTGCCCTCATGGCCGAGCTCATTACGAGCGGCGCGTGCACGAAATACGACATCAGCATCTTCAGATATAACCGCTTCGCCGAACACAGCACCGTTCGCACGAAGGCGGCTTACGCAATTATCGGCTAGGTCTCTAGAGACGAAAGCGCGCCGGCAAGAAGGCCTCGACGGTCGCCGGGTTTGTATTCAGAATCGAGTTCGCGACCGCTTCCGCAGTCGCGGGGGCCAACGTTACGCCGAGCGGTCCGTGGC
>Ga0182024_10004474_pt1 | contig 32133 bp, 33 predicted proteins | sample P32metaG_FD_120480 | JGI IMG/M metagenome (GOLD analysis project Ga0182024, IMG submission 120480) | Permafrost microbial communities from Stordalen Mire, Sweden - P3-2 metaG (Illumina Assembly) | ecosystem: Environmental > Terrestrial > Soil > Wetlands > Permafrost | place: Sweden: Stordalen...
ATGCAATGGCGTTGGCGATGACCTCGTTGACATCGATCGGCCGCGGGTCGCCGGGCTCGCGACGGGCAAAACCGAGCAGGCGCTGGGTCAGCGCCGCGGCCCGGTCACAGGCGTCCATCGCCGCCGCGAGTGATTTCTGCCGCGAAGCAGCATTTTCGCGCGCGAACTCGAGGCGTCCGATATTACCCGCGATGATCGTCAACAAATTGTTGAAGTCGTGGGCGACGCCGGCGGTCAACATGGCGAATGCCTCGAGCCGCTGCGCGCGGTGGAGCTCGAGCTCCAGGCTTGCCCGCCGGGCTACCGCCTCGCTGGCCTGGGCCAGCGCCAATTGCTCGCGGCGGGTGCGGCGGAGCGCGATCAAGCTCAGCGTTATCAATGCAATCGCCGCCGCGACGCCGACGACGAGGTAGCCGACCACCGACCGCAACCACCCGTCGAGGATCGAGGTCTTCGTGCGCTCGATCGTGACGTAGACGGGGTAATTGGCCACACGCTTGATGGCGACCAGCCGACCGTCGCCGCCAAACGGCGTGCCGGTCTCGTCGATCCCGCTTTGCGTGCCGCTGGCGATCGTGTTGGCGAGGAGCGGGTCCGCTTGCGGCGGCGCGGCGGCATCGGGCGCCGCGGGGTATCGCGCCAGCATCGTGCCGTCATCCTTGATCACGCTCGCGGTGTAATGCTCGGTGCCGCCCAGCAGCGAATCGTAGAACGAGGCGAAGTAGGAACCCGCCAACGCCACGACCACGACGCCGTTGAAATGGCCGTCCGCGGCGGTCCGGCGCATGCTTATCGTGAAGAACGGATGGTATTCCCCGTCATCGAGGCCGCGCGCGCGCAACACCCAGATGAATGTCCGCGTGTCGCGATTTTGCAGCGCGCGGAAATCGTCGCGGCCCGATTGGTCGAGGCTGCGATTGACCGGGTAGACCCGCGCGCTCACCAGTTCGTGGCCGTCGGCGCCGATCGCCCAAGCCGCCGCGACTTCCGGCATGTCGGCGACCTGTTGCGCGATCCGGTCGTGGAGCTGCTTCTCCGATGCGCGGATTTGCTCGTTCGTCATCGCTCCCAGCAGGTCGTCGATGCGCGCGCCCACCAGAAGATGCGTGTCGAGCGCCTTGGTCGTGTTCTCCGCCGCGACGGCGACCGCCTGCAAGGCCGATTTCCGCGCCTCGTCGTAGCTGTGCCGGTACGAGAGGAACGCCGCCGCCGCGCCCAGGATCAGCGGCAGCAGGATCGTGCCGACGAACAGCAGCCGCAGCGCGCCGATGGCGTCAAACAGCCTCTTTGAGCGGCGCTTCGCCCCGCCGCCCGAGGCGGGTGCCGTTTTGTCGGGAACGTTGGGGGTCGGTGCCATTGCGCAAGGATAAAAGCTGCTCGTTACGGTTGGGGCGACCCGCGGCCGCGACCTCGTCGGCGGCAGATTGTCACCACAGCCCGTATCCGTCGGTCAACAGGGTGAAAAGGGGAGCCGGCGCCCGCCTGGATCGGTTAGGATGTCTTCCTCCGAGGCGGGAAGCGACGACATGCGGGTGCGGGGCTTGTTGTGGGCAGCGATGATCGCGCTCGCGGGCGCGGCATTGACCGGCTGCCCCGCGCCGCCACCGCCGCCGCCGCCTCGTCCCGCGTTCGTCGCGCCGCCGCCGAAACACGTTCCGAAACCCGCGCACCCGCCCGCGACGGCCGGAGCGCCTGCCGCGGAGCCGGCCTCGGCGACCACGGGCGGGACAGCGCCGGCCGGCGAGAGCCAGCTGGCCCCCGAGGCGTTGCCGCCGACCGCTGTCCCGCCGGCGGCCGGCTCACCGGGCGACGCCACGCAATATATCGAGCCGCCCTCTCGCTAGACCACGGCGCCGACGTTCCATCCGGACGGATCATGCTCTAGCATCGGCCGGGTGTCCCGGTAGGAGTGCCCCAAGGAGCCAGATATGAAAGCCGCCGTCCTGCACGCGCCGCACCAGCCGCTCACCATCGAGGACGTGACCCTCGAAAAGCCGAAGGCGCGCGAGGTGTTGCTGCGCACCGCCTTCGCCGGGCTCTGCCACAGCGATCTGCATTTCATCGAGGGGCTCTACCCGCACCCGACACCCTGCGTGCTCGGCCATGAAAGCGCCGCGATCGTCGAGGCGGTGGGCGAGGGCGTCACCTATGTGAAGCCGGGCGACCACGTCATCACCTGCCTCTCGGTGTTCTGCGGTACCTGCGCGCAATGCATCACCGGCCATCCCAATCTGTGCGAGGACACCAGCGTCAAGATGCTGCCCGGAATCGCCCAGCGTATGACCTGGAAGGGCGGCAAGGAACACATGAACCAGTTCATGAACCTGTCGTCGTTCGGCGAGCAGATGCTGGTGCACGAGAATTCGATGGTGAAGATCGACCCCGATATCCCGCTCGACGTCGCCGCGCTCGTCGGCTGCGGGGTGATGACCGGGGTCGGCGCGGTGTTCAACGCCGCCAAGGTCGAGCCGGGATCGACCGTCGCGGTGATCGGCTGCGGCGGGGTAGGGCTCTCGGCGATCAACGGCGCGGCGCTCGCCGGCGCCGAGCGCGTCATCGCCATCGACACCCAGAAATCGAAGCTCGAATTGGCCAAGGAGTTGGGCGCCACCGACACCCTGAACGTCAGCAACATCGACGATCCGGTGAAGGCGATCCGCGAGATGACCGGCGGCGGCGTCCACTACTCGTTCGAGGCGCTCGGCACCAAGGGGACGGCCGAGCAGGCTTTCGGCATGCTGCGCGCCGGCGGCACCGCGACGATCATCGGCATGGTGCCGTTCGGGGTGAAGATCGAGCTGCACGGCTACGATTTCCTGCGCGACCGCAAGATCCAGGGCACCTCGATGGGCGGCAACCGCTTCCGGGTCGACATGCCGCGCCTGTTGTCGCTGTGGAGGCAGGGCCGGCTCAAGCTCGATCATCTGATCTCCGGCCGCATCGAGCTCGGCCAGATCAACGAGGGCTTCGCCGCCTTGAAATCCGGCGCGCCGGTGCGTCAGGTCATCGACTTCGCCGCCGGCTGACCGGGCGGCACTAGGCTCAGCTCGGGCGCAGCTCGACCCAGTCCTCCGGGACGTAGGCGCGGATGCCGTTGGTCAGGTAGCTGACCGCGATCCAGGTCCCGGCGTCGGTCTGCATCCTGGCGAGCGCGCGATACGACGTGCCGCCGAGATCGTCCACCTGCGGCGCGTCGGCGAAGGGCAGCGCTCGCATCGCCACGCTCTTGTCCTTTGCGAAGGCGCGCAGGCTCTCCTCGATCGGCGTTTCGGTGAGCGGCCGCGCGAGCAGGCCCGGCGCCGTCGATTTGTCGGGCGGATAGCGGCCGTCGCCGACGACGTCCTTCAGCAGCGTGCCGACGTCGTCCGGCGCGCCGCTCATCGCGACAATCCCGTCCTTGCCGGGGTAGACCAGGGTCGGGAAGCCGTAGGAGCGCCCGATCAGCCGGTCCAGCTCCTGGCTCTGCGAAAAGATCACCCCTTCGTTGAGGTCGATCGAATCGAAGCTCGGGACGGTGACATCGGCGATGGCCCCGGTGGTGAACAGTTCGTTGAGCACCTTCACGTCGCGCGAGCGGGCCAGCGCCACGTTGTATTTGCGCGACTTCTCGTCGCGACTGCCCGCCGGGATCCAGCGGATTTGCAGCCCGGAGACGAGGCCGCGCGAATCGTGGAACAGCGCTTTGCAGTAGGGGCACCAGGGCGCGAAGAGCACATAGAGATGCTTCTGCCACGGGCTGCCGTCGGCGATCCAGGCGAGGTTGAAGAGGCTGTCGACCAGCGGCGCCTCGCCGGTCGCGGCGGCCGCGCCACGCCACAGACTCGGCAGCGCCACCGCGGCCGCCGCGATCGGTAGGATCTGCCGGCGTGTCAGCCCCGATGGCCTGGGGTTGGGTAAAGCGGGCATCCCTCGTCTCTCCTGTGCTTCGCGAACCTGCGTCGATGCCGGCAAGCTTCCGTCGAGGCCGTAGCGCCGCGCCGATAGCCTGTCGTTGCCATTATACGCGGGGATCGTGCGATGCGCGCCCTGGAAGCCGCAGCCCCGATGCGTCAGCGGCAGCCATCCTTAAGCCTCGCACGGGCTTTCGCCGGAATGAGGCCGGGGTTCTTAAAACCACCGCGCCTTGTCGACGACGTTGCGCAGCTTCTGACCGGCGGCAAACCGGCGGGCATTGTCGAGCAGCACCTCGAGCCGCCGGTCGTCGAGATAGGGGCCGTGCCCGGCGGTGTGCGGGGTCAGCAGCACCCCGGGCATCGTCCAGAGTTTATGGGAAGCCGGCAGCGGCTCGATCTCGTAGACGTCGAGCGCGGCGCCGGCGATCTCCTTGGCCTCCAGCGCGGCGGCGAGATCGTCGAGCTTCGTCGTCATCCCGCGGCCGATATTGATGAAGAATGCCGAGCGCTTCATCCGCTGGAACCGGGCGCGGTTGAAGAACCCCTCGGTCTCGGGGGTATGCGGCACGGTCAGGATCACGAAATCCGCCTGCGGCAGGAAGCGGTCGAGCGCCTCGGCGCGATGCAGTTCGGCGACCCCTTCGGGCAGGTCTGTGCGGCGCTCGTCGATGCCAACGACCTTAATCCCGAACGCGGCGGCGAGCCTGGCCGCCTCGGCGCCGATGCCGCCGACCCCGACAATGAGGGCCGTCGCTTCCGGCAGGTGCACCACATCGCCGCTCTCGCGCGACTCCGGCTTCCATTCCCGGCGCAGCTGCTGTGGCAGATAGACGTGGAGGCCGCGCGCGAACGCCAGCACGAAACTCATGATGTGCGCGGCGATGTGGTCGTTGTAGATCTCGCGGAAATTGGTGATCTGCACCGGATGCGCGATCAGCTCCGGGTAGTAGTACCCGGCGGGCGGCGCCGCTTGCGGTGCCTGCAGCCACCGCAGATGCCCGGCGCGCGGCAGCAATTCCTTTGGGATCGTGCCGAAGGCGCCCTCGGCCAGCGCGATCGCCTGCTCGGCCCCTTCGCGGGTCTCCGGAATGATGATTTCGAGCTCGGGGCACGCCTCGGCCACCGCTTTCGCCCATTCGCGGGTCTTTTCCGATTGCGGCGGCAGGAACAGCATGGGGATCGGCATCGACGGACTCCATCATAAGGGGTGTCTGACCACGGAGACGCGGAGGGCGCGGTGATTGATTTTACCGCGATGGACGCAAAGGTTTGCGCAAAGGACGCGAACCCGGCTTTCGGCGCGAAGCACTATTATCAACAGTGAGGCAGTGAGGCGGTGAGATGGCCATCGCTTCTGATCTCACCGCCTCAGTGCCTCATTGTGGATTGAATGGTCACACCGCGTGCGACCGAAGAACCCTTGCGACCTTTGCGTAGCCTTTGCGCCCTTCGCGTCGAGGCGTTCTCTTTTTCCGTACCCTCCGTGCCTCCGTGGTGAATTCGCGCCAGCTTGCGTCCCGGCGCTCGCAATGACAACAACCAGCCTGTAGCCTGCGGCCGACGAATTGAGGGGAGGGGCCGTGCCGCAGCTCGCAGGGAAAGTCGCCTGGGTCACCGGCGCCGGCAGCGGCATCGGCGAGGCGGCGGCGCTGATGCTGGCCGAGGAAGGCGCCGCGGTGGTGCTGACCGGCCGCCGCCGCGAGCCGCTGGAAGGGGTCGCGGCGTGCATCCACCAGCAGGGTGGCAACACCCATGTTCAGCCCGGCGACCTCACCCTGCCCGAGGATGTTCGCCGCATCGGCGACCACATCCGCGAAGCGTTCGGCCGCCTCGACATCCTCATCAACAACGCCGGCATCAACATCAACGACCGGCACTGGGACAAGCTCACCCCGGAAAACGCCAAGCTGATGATCGACGGCAACCTCACCGCCGCGGCGCAATGCGTCACCGTGGCGCTGCCCTTGATGCGCGAGAACAAGGACGGGCTCATCGTCCACACCTCGTCGATGGCCGGCCGCTTTGTCGGCGGGTTTCCCGGGCCGCTCTACAGCTCGGCCAAGCACGGGGTCGTGGCGATGAGCCACTCGATCAACATGCAGGAATGCATCAACGGCATCCGTTCCTGCGTCTTCCTGCCCGGCGAGGTCGCCACCCCGATCCTCGACAATCGCCCCAACCCGGTCGGCCCCGAGGTGCGCGCCCGCATGGTCCAACCCGAGGATTGCGCCGACCTCATCCGCTACATCGCGCTGCTGCCGGCGCGGCTGTGCATGAACGAAGTCATGCTGAGCCCGACCCATAACCGCCGCTACATCGCCGAAATCGAGAAACTGTCGAGCCTCTGAGGGGAAGCGAAATGGCCCAATCCACACCGACCAACCGCAAGAAGATCATGGTGCCGACGACGATGTCCCGCTCCGGCTGGGCCGTGATCGAGGCGCGCGACGATGTCGAGGGCGTCTCGTTCGTGCCGACAATCCCCAAGGCCGAATTTCACAAGGCGCTCGAAGGAGCGAGCGGTATCTGCCTGGGAATAAACCCGTTCAGCGATCCCGAGCTCGACGCCGCGCCGCAGCTCGAAGTCGTCTCGCGCATCGGCGTCGGCTACGACGCGGTCGATGTCCCGGCGCTCACCAGGCGGAAAATCCCACTGATGATCGGCGGCACCTCGAACTCGGTCAGCGTCGCCGAGGCGGGCGTCTTCCTCACCATGTCCCTCGCCCGCAAGGGCGCGGCGATGAACGCGCTGGTGCGCGAGGGCCGCTGGCATGAGCGCTACCAGAACATGCCGGTCGATCTCTACGCCAAGACCGTCCTCATCATCGGCTTCGGCAAGATCGGCACCCGCTCGGCACGGCGCTTCGCGGCGATGGAGACCAACGTCCTCGTCTACGACCCCTACGTCTATTCCGAGACGATCCGCGGCAACGGCTACGAGCCGGTCGACGACCTCGACGCCGCGGTCGCGCGCGCCGACTTCATCACCATCCACTGTCCGAAAACGCCGGAGACGACGGGCCTCTTCAACGCCGCGCGTCTTTCCAAGATGAAGCCGACCGCCTTCCTGGTGAACACCGCGCGCGGCGGCATCGTCGACGAGGCGGCGCTCTACGACATCTTGAAGGCCAAGAAGATCGCCGGCGCCGCGCTCGACGTCTTCGTCGAGGAGCCGACCCCGCAAAACAACCCGCTCCTCACCCTCGACAATTTCATCGCCGCCCCGCACGTCGCCGGCGTCACCAAGGAGGCCGTCGACCGCATGGGGATCGTCGCGGTGCAGAACGTCCTCTCGGTCCTCGACGGCAAGCCGATCAAGGACAACGTGGTGAACCGGGAAGTGCTGGGATGACTGAAATAGATAAAGTGACCACGAAGAACAGCTTTCAGCGGGTCGGCGCGATCAGCAACACTCACGTTGGTCGAGATTTCAAGGAGGCAGTGCGCCAATTTCTTGCGGAGAGTGAAGGGCTAGTTCTGGAAGATGAATTTCCGGAGCTCGTGGGAGTACGCGAGAAGAGATATCACAAGTTCGACTTGGGGTGCGGGCAGCAGAAGATATTGGTCGAATGCAAGGCTTACACATGGACCAGTGGAGGAAATTCTCCAAGCGCAAAAAATCAGAAGTTTGAATGAAGCAATCCTATTGTTTAGCGCTGCGCCTGCGGGCTATCGAAAGATGCTCTTTGTGCAAAAGGACTTTCGCAAAGACCTAACGCTGGCCGCGCATTACGTCAAATCCCAAGGTCATCTTATCGGGGCGGACGTCGAGCTATGGCAGTTCGACATGCTAAGCAAGACTGGCGAAAGAGTGCTGTAAAGGATCAAGCTGGCCCGAGACCTCGGCGTGTTGTGCCGGCTCCCACCCTTCCGCAAATTACCGCGCCAGCGCCTCGCGGGCCTCGCGCGGGCGGTTGGCGATCACTTGCAGATAGGCCGCGGCCGGGGCGTCGGGCTGGCGGCGGCCCTGCTCCCAGTTCTTCAAGGTCGCGAGCGGGATGCGGTAGACGCGCGCGAAGTCGGCCTGCGACATGCGCAGCCGGCGGCGGATCGCCCGCACGTCGGGAACCTCGACAATATGCACCCGAGCCGCCTGCCGCTTGCCTTCGGCATGCTCGGCCGCCTCGGTCATGCTCTCGACCAGTTCCTTGCTGAACTTGTTCATCGCCTTTCCCTTCTCACCACACTGTGCGCCTGTTTGATCCGCGCCGCGAAGGCCTGCACCGCCCGCTTGGCATCGGGCGCAAGATCCTCGCGCCGGGACTTCGCATAAACCATCAGCAGATAGAGCGGCGCGTCGGCGTGATGGTAAAAATAGATCACCCGCACGCCACCGCGCTTGCCGCTGCCCTGACGGCCCATCGCGCTTTATAGATCACCCGCACGCCACCGCGCTTGCCGCTGCCCTGACGGCCCATCGCGCTTTGCGGACACCGCCGGTCTCCGGGATCACATCGCCCGCTTCGGGATTTCGCGCGATGAAATCGACGAAGCTCAGGCGCTCTTCATCGCTCCACACGTCAGCGGACTGCCGCACGAATACCGCCGTCTCGGCGACGGTGATCGGCCTTGTCCGCATCCAGACTATGTACGCCATTGGCGTCTAATCTACAAGATGGTAGCCCGGCGTTGTGTAGCCCTCTTGACTGCAATTTCGCCAAAATTCCGATGTAGCTTCCAAGACGTGCTTCCCGGTGGGAAAGGAGCGCCTGCAAATTTCCAGCAGAAGCAGGCGGAGCAGGCGCCGGGCATAAGGCTCGCGGCGGGTTGACTTTGCGAGGGCAAGCTGGCGGGATCGGCCTCCGACCCATTCTTGAACCTGAGGAGAACCCCTATGGCGCGCCCGAACGGAGTGCGGGAGTTGTGGGCGGCGGGTAAGCCCGTCATCAATAGCTGGCTTGGCGTTCCCAGCAGCTTTTCCGCCGAGGTCATGGCCCATGCCGGCTGGGACTCGCTGGTCGTCGACATGCAGCACGGCATGATCGACTACCAGATGATGGTGACGATGCTGCAGGGCATCTCCACCACCAACACGACGCCCCTGGTGCGCGTGCCGTGGAACGACCCGGCCTACATCCAGAAATCGCTCGACGCCGGCGCCTACGGCATCATCTGCCCGATGATCAACAACCGCGCCGAAGCCGAGAAATTCGTCTCGTCGATGCGCTACGCGCCGCTCGGCAGCCGCAGCTCTGGCCCGATCCGCGCCTCGCTCTACGGCGGGCCCGACTACCACGCCAAGGCCAACGACATCGTCGTCGCCCTCGGCATGATCGAGACCCAGGAGGCGATCGCCAACCTCGACGAGATCTGCTCGGTCAAGGGTCTCGACGCGGTCTATGTCGGCCCGTCGGACCTGTCGATCTCGCACGGCCATCCGCCGGGCGGCGACAAACCCGACGAGTGGATGATGGCGCTGCTCGGCAAGGTGCTCGACGCGTGCAAGCGGCACAACGTGGTGCCCGGCCTGCATTGCGGCGCGGCGAGCTACGCGCTCAAGGCGATCGGGATGGGCTTCAAGTTCGTCACCGTCGGCGGCGACACCCGCTTCATCACCACCGGCGCCGCCGCCGCGGTGCAGGAGATGCGTACCGGCGTCGCCGCCAAGCCCGGCACCGGCGCCAGCAGCTCCAGCCCGTACTGACCCTCACCCGCCTCGCTATGCTCGGCACCCTCTCCCGCTTGCGGGAGAGGGGCTTTCCCGTTGGCGCATTCAACCCCTCTCCCGCACCGCGGGAGAGGGAGGGCCCAGCCCGCAGGGCTGGGAGGGTGAGGGGGATTGACCCAAATCTACGTCGATGCCGATGCCTGCCCGGTGCGCGAGGAGGTCTATCGCGTCGCCGGGCGCCTCGGCGTCAATGTCCGTGTCGTCTCGAACGGGTCGCGGCCGATCCGCCCGCCCGGCCTGCCGTTTGTGCAGATGGTGATGGTCGGCGAGGCGATGGACGCGGCCGACGACTGGATCGCCGAGCGCATCGGCGCCGGCGATATCTGCGTCACCGGAGACATTCCGCTCGCCTCGCGCTGCCTTGCCAAGGGCGCGCGGGTGGTGCCGCCTACCGGCCGCCCGTTCACCGCAGCCAATATCGGCAACGCGCTCGCCGGTCGGGAGATCGCCCGTCATCTGCGCGAATTGGGCACGGGCGGCGGCGGGCCACCGCCCTTCGTCAAAGCCGACCGCTCGCGCTTCCTCTCCGCGCTCGACACCGCGGTCCAGGCGGCGCTGCGGAGCTAGCCGCCGATAGCCCCCTGAGCCTCGACATAGCAGGCGTAGATGGACTGGCTCGCCGCCATGAATAGGCGGTTGCGCTTCCTGCCGCCGAAACAGACGTTGGCGCAGCGCTCGGGCAGGAGGATGCGGCCGATCAAGGTGCCGTCGGGCGCGTAGATCGCGACCCCATCCTCGCCCTCGCCGCCGGAGAACCCGCACCAGACATTGCCCTGCGTGTCGCAGCGAATGCCGTCGGCATAGCCCGGCATCTGGTTGAAGAACAGGCGGCCATTGGCGAGCCTGGTGCCGTCGTCAACCACGTCGTAGACATAGGTCGTCTTGTCGCCGCCCGGCGTGTCGACCACGTAGAGCAGCTTCTCGTCCGGCGAGAAGGCGAGGCCGTTGGGGCGCTGCTGTTGTGCCTGATCGACCACCACCGTCATCGCGCCCGATTTCGGGTCGATCCGGTAGACGCGGAACGGCAGCTCCTGCGGCGCGGTGTGGCCGAGATAGTTGCCGCGGGTGCCGGCACCGTTGTCCGAGAACCAGATCGAGCCGTCGGACTTGACCACCACGTCGTTGGGCGCGGTCAGCTTCTTGCCCTCGAAGCTGTCGGCCAGCACCGTGACCGAGCCATCATATTCGGTGCGCGTCAGGCGCTGCGCGTCCATCTCGCAGGTGACGAGCCGGCCCTGGCGGTCGCGGGTATTACCGTTGGCGTAGCCCGAGGGACGCCGATAGGTGCTGATCGCGCCGGTTTCCTCCTCCCAGCGCAGGATCCGGTCGTTGGGGATATCGCTCCACAGGAGGCAGCGCCCGTCGCCGAACCACACCGGCCCCTCGGTGAAGAGGCAATCCCCGGCGATCCGCTGCACCGGCGTGTTGGCGAGCACCAGCGGCGCGAACCGCTTGTCGAGGGCCTTGAACGCCGGATCGGGATAGCGGATCGGATCGGGCATCTTTTTCCCCTTCGTTTATTCGTCATCCCGGGGACCGACCGCGGGTCGGGAGCCCGGGACCCATGAACACGGGCCTCTGGAATATGGACTGCGGGCTCGCCGCTTGTCCGAGCGGCGCCCCGGAATGACGTCCTTATGAGTTACGAATTCGGCCCGCGTTCCATCGACACTGGCTGCCAGCGCTTGAGCTCGCCCTTCGCCAGCACGCTCGGGTTGACGCACGACATCGGCCACCTTCCGGTCAGCGCCAGCGACAATTCGAGGCCGACGCGGCGGCGGCGGAACGGATCGAAGCGCGACGTCGCCGAGGCGACATGCGCGGTCAGGATCACGTTGTCCATGCGCAGCAGCGGGTTGTTGCCGCCCGGCGGCTCCTGTTCGAGGACGTCGAGCCCGGCCGCGGCGATCTTCTTCTCGTCGAGCGCCTTGATCAGCGCCGCCTCGTCGGTGGTTGGCCCGCGCCCGGTCGAGATGTAGATCGCGGTCGGCTTCATCTGCGCGAAATGCTCGTCGCGGATCATCCGCTGGGCGCTCGCGGTCGACGGCGTGTGCATCGAGATGATGTCGGCGCGCGCCAAGAGCTCCGGCAGGCTCACCGGCTCGACCCCGCGCTCGGTCATCACCATCTCCTCGACATAGGGGTCGTAGGCGATGATCTGCAGGCCGAACGGCTTGGCGCGCCCGGCGACGGCGCGCGCGACATGGCCGAACGCGATGAGGCCGAGCGTCAGCCCCCGTAGCCGGGGGATCTTCAGCAGCGCCGGCCGGCCCTCGGCCCAGCGCCCCTCGCGCACCATGCGGTCCTGCTCGACGAGGCGGCCGTGCGTCGCCAGGATCAGCCGCAGCGCGTGGTCGGCGACCTCCTCGATAAACGTGTCGGGACAGTTGGTGACGGGGATGCCCTTGGCCGTCGCCGCGTCGACATCGACGCTGTCAACCCCGACCGAGCCCAGCGAGATGATCTTGCAGCGCTGCAGCCCGTCGATCATCTTCTTGGTGATGCGCCGCCCCTTGGCATAGAGCGCGTCGGCGTCCTTGGCGGCGGCAACGAACTCCTCCTCCGACCCGGCCGGGATCTCGAAGATCTCGGCGTCGATCGGGGTCAGCGCCTCCAACTCATAGCCGTAATCGCCGCCGGCGACGGTGAAACTGGCGCCGGCCGGCGTCGCGATCCTGTATTTGGCCAAGGGTTCCTCCCGCTGAAACGAAATCCGTGGCCGGATGAGAGCCGCCGCAGGCGGGGGTTGTCAATCACCCGGAGTGGACTGCCGATTGACCGCGCCTGTGAGGTACACTATCTCCTGTCTAGATACCTAGCCAGATGAGGCGGACGATGGACCGCGCGGAATGGTCGCTGCAAGACGCCAAGAACAGTTTCAGCGCTGTGGTGGATGCCGCCAGCAAGGGCGCGCCGCAAACGGTTACGAAGCGGGGCAAGCCAACGGTCGTCGTGTTGTCGGTAGCCGAATACCAAAGGCTCTCGCGCAAGGTTGCGTCGCAAAGGGCGTCTTTTGTCGAGCATCTGCTGGCGATGCCGAAGGATGACGGCGAATTCGAGCGGATGGGCGTCACGCCACGCGACGTTGAATTTTGAGCTATTTGCTCGATACCGTCGTGCTGTCCGAGATGCGCAAGCGGCAACGCGACCCCAATGTGCTGCAATGGCTGCACGACAAGGCTCCTGAGTTGCTTTTTGTCTCGGCAGTCACGATTGGCGAGATCGAGCGCGGGGTCGAAGGACAGCGCCGGCGCAACCCCGTCTTCGCCGAAGCTCTAGGCTCGTGGGTGGAGCAACTCATCGCTGTCTACGAGGAGCGAATTCTCCCGGTCGACATTGCGGTCGCGCGTCGGTGGGGCCGCCTCACTTCGCGCCTCGGTCACGCCAGCGCCGATCTGTTGATCGCCGCGACCGCACTCGTGCACGGGCTGACCGTCGCCACCCGAAATGTTCGGGATTTCGCGCCGGCCGGCGTAGCAACCGAGAACCCGTTCGAGAACGCTCCATGAGCCTGGTCATGTACGAGCGCATCGGCCACGAGGGCCGTCGGCCGAGCCCGTTCTCGTGGCGCATCCGCTACGCGCTGGCGCATAAGGGCGTCGAAGTCGAGTTCCGCCACGTTCGCTTCGCCGATGTCGAGACCATCCGCGCGCTCTCGGGCCAGCATTTCGTGCCGATCGTCGTCGATGGCGACCGGGTGATCCACGATTCCTGGAACATTGCCTGCCATCTCGAAGGCCGCTTTCCCAGCCGCCCGTCGCTCTTCGGCGGGGAGGGAGGCCGCGGTCTGGCCCGCGCCGTCAACCATTGGTCCGACGTGACGCTGGGCGCCGCGATCCGCCGGCTGATTGCGGCCGATTTCATCCGCTGCCTCGACGCCGGCGACCGCGCCTACTACCGAAGCTCGCGCGAGGCCGCCTTCGGCTGCACCTTGGAGGAATACTGCGCCGACCGGCCGCGCTGGCTCGCCGAGTTCGCCGCGGTCACCGCGCCGCTCGAGCAGACCCTCGCCGAGCAGCCCTATGTCACCGGCGCCAAGCCCGGCTATGCCGACTACATCCTGTTCTCGGTCTTCCAGTACGCGCGGCTCGGCTCGCCGGACGAGTTCCTGCGCGACGGCTCGGCGTTGCGGCGGTGGCGCGACGGTCTGGTGAACGCGTTTAACGGGTTGGGCAATCTCTATCCCGGTTATCCGACGAGGTGAGCGGCCCCTACGGATTTCTCAAGCCCCGTCTGTGCTAGGCCTCTAACCGTTCAATCCCGTGAGGAGATTCCGCACCTCGGCGATAACCCGGTCGCCGTCGCCGATATAGGGGAGGTGATCGACGCCGGACAGTTCGACGTATTTGGCGCCTGGCAGATGGCGGGCGAGATGGCGGCCATGCTCGACCCCGATGCGCCGATCGCCACTGCGGTGCAGCACCAGCGTCGGCACGCGAACCCGCGACGCCGCCTCGGTGACGTCGACGTCGTGGTCCATGCGGAACAGCGCGCGGGCGACGGCTGCGCTGGCGCCGCGTCGCTCGAACCGCGCCCAGCGCCGGCGGAACGCCTGGTCCGATGCCTTGCTCGGCGCCACCGACGGCGGCAGCATCGCCACGCCCCAGGTGCGCTCCATCAGCGCGAAGCGGGAATCGACCTGCTCGGGCGGCCAGGCTTGCGTCGGACTTTGCGCAAACGCGCCGTAGAGCGTCAGCGCCCGGACCCGCTCGGGATGGTTGACCGCGAACAGCAGCGCCAACTTGCCGCCTTCGGAAAACCCGAACAGCGCGGCGCGGCGCGACCTGGCCGCGTCCATCACCGCCAGCACGTCGTCCATGCGGTCGGCCGTGTCGCCGATGCCGGCCTTGCGGTCCGACAGCCCAGTGCCGCGCTTGTCGAACAAAATGAGCCGCGAGAACGCGGCCAGCTCCTCGCAAAACCGGGCGTGCTCCGGCTCCTCCCAGATCAGGTCCAGGTGCGATACTAGCCCCGGCACCATTACCAGGTCGACATCGCCGTCGCCGATCACCTGGTAGGCGATGCGGACCTTGCCGTTGCGGGCATAGCGGGTTTCGGGCGGCGGCATCGGATGATCTTGCGCTGGCGCCGTTAAAAATATCCAGCGCCGCTGGCGATCGGCGGGCCGCGGCCAGAGCAATTTCACCGGGATTGTCATCTCGCCGCGCCCGTGAATCAGGCGATTCGCGGTTTCGGCGATGACGCGGATTCTGCGGCCGAACCCGTCAATGGTTAATAATCGCGTAGATGCAGTAGGTTACGCGCGCACTCCCACAATTAGTTGAGAGGCCGTTATCCGAAACGGCACCATGGCCTTGCCGTCGACCCGGCAGCGAGGCGGTGGGTTCGATGATCGCCTTGGGGGAGGCCTCATCCTAGGTGGTGCCTTTGGGGGAAGGCCCTACCGCCCCCGCCTCGCAGTCGGCGGCTTTTCCTTTCCTGGCATCCAAAGCGCGCTTGAGAAGCGCAGGCGCGGCGCGCAGCGCCGCCAAATTTAACCACAGAGAACATGGAGGGCGCTGAGGTTACGGTGGCACGGTATCTCCGTGTCCTCGGTGTCTCCGTGGTGATTTTTCGCGGCTTCGCCACAGGCTTGCTCGTGTAGGCTCGTTCGGTCGAACGGAGCGCAGGCAATGACCGATCTGGTTCTCACGGGCGGCCGGATCATCGACCCGGCGAGCGGGCGCGACGAGATCGCCGACATCGCCTTCGCCGGCGGCAAGGTCGCCGCGGTCGGCCGCGATCTGCCGCGCGCCGGCGCCGAGACCGTCGATGTCGCCGGCAAGCTTGTCGTCCCCGGCCTGATCGACCTGCACACGCATGTCTATTGGGGCGGCACCTCGCTGGGGGTCGACGCCGCCGATATCGCGCGGCGCAGCGCGACCACCACCTTCGTCGATGCCGGCAGCTCCGGCCCCGGCAATTTCCACGGCTTCCGCCGTCATGTGATCGAGCCGTCGCCGGTCCGCATCCTGCCGATCCTCAACGTCTCGCATGCCGGGATCTTCGCCTTTTCGACAACGGTGATGGTCGGCGAGTGCGCCGATCTGCGGCTCCTCGATCCGCGCGACTGCGTGCGCGTCATCAACGCCAATCGCGACCTGATCGTCGGCGTCAAGGTAAGGGTCGGGCGCGCCGCCGGCGGCAATTCCGGCATCGCGCCGCTCGACATGGCGATCGAGGTCGCCGAGGAGGTCGGGCTGCCCGTGATGGCGCATCTCGACCACCCGCCACCGTCGCGGCTCGAGGTGCTGTCGCGGTTGCGGCGCGGCGATATCCTCACCCATTGCTTCCGGCCGTTTCCCAACGCGCCGGTCGCGCCGGACGGCAGGGTGCGCGAGGAGGTCGCCGCGGCGCGCGAGCGCGGCATCGTCTTCGATATCGGGCATGGCGGCGGCTCGTTCGGCTTCCGCACCGCCGAGGCCATGCTGGCGGCAGGTTTTCTCCCCGATGTCATCAGCAGCGATGTGCATCAGCTGAGCGTCAACGGCCCGGCCTACGACCAGATCACGACGATGTCGAAGCTCTTGTCGCTCGGCATGGATCTGACCGCGGTGATCCGCGCCTCGACGGCGGCTCCGGCCGCCGCGCTCGGCCGCTCCGATCTCGGCCATCTCGCGGTCGGCGCCGTCGCCGACGCCAGCGTCATCGACCTCGCCGACGGTGACTTCGACTATCGCGACGTGCTCGGCGAAACGCGCAAAGGCCGCAAGCGCCTCGGCGCCTGCGGCCTCGCGGTCGCGGGGAAATGGTGGAAGGCGGTCTGAGAGCCTTCTGTCTACGCGCTATTTGGCCGCGCGCATGGCGTCGGTGTCGCGATAGATCTGGATGCGGGTGACCCGCAGACCCGGGACTCCGTAGCGGTCGATCGACCGCTGCCAGGCGAGGAACTCCTCGACCGACAGATTGTACCGCCGGCAGGCTTCCTGGAGGCTGAGGGTGCCGTTGCGCACCGCGGCAACGACAACCGCCTTGCGCCGCACCACCCAACGCTTGGTATTGGGCGAGGGGAGATCGGCGGCAGGCGCGACAGGGGCGTAATCGGACACGTCGAGGGGGGAGAGGTTGTCCATGTCTAACAACGTTGAATTGCCGTTCATCACCGAGAAAATAGCCGCCACAGTTTAATGAAACACTAAACCCAACTGGTGATTACTTATAGTTAAAGTTCGGAAACTGTAAATCAAATTCTATCGAAAATTTTAGAGAACTGTTAATTGTTATATCATTTTGGTTAGCGAGTAATTTGATTGAATTATATCGACTGAATTCTGTTGAAGACTGCAAGGGCTGCAAGTGGAACTCGTTCGCCCGTCGCCTCGCCCGGCAGTATGAAACCCCAGCGAAATCAACATCGTTGCATGAGAATCTGGCGGTTGATCCGGCAGGGCCCGATTCATATACTCCGCCGCCGTCGTTCACGGGGCTTCGGGAAGTGAGATGCATCTGAAACTGCCGGCGGATTACCGCCCCTCCGATGACGAAGAGTTCATGAGTCCCCTACAGGTCGAGTATTTCCGGCAAAAGCTGTTGCGCTGGCGCGCCGAACTTCTCGCGGATTCGGCGGAGACGTTGCGCAACCTCCAAGAAGAAAGCCTGCTGAAACCCGATTTGACCGACCGCGCCTCGCTCGAGACCGAGCGGGCCATCGAACTGAGGACCCGCGACCGCGAGCGCAAGCTCATCTCTAAGATCGACGCGGCGCTCAGCCGGCTCGATTCCGGCACATACGGCTACTGCGAGGAAACCGAGGAGCCGATCGGCATCCGCCGGCTCGAGGCGCGGCCGATTGCGACCCTGTCGATCGAGGCGCAGGAGCGTCACGAGCGCATGGAGCGGACCCACCGCGAGGACTGACCCGCGCCCCCCGGGAATTGGTAAAGGTTAACGGCGGTTAACCTTCCGTTAGCGCACTAACCCCGACAATGCGCTAGAATCTAGGGCCGATCCCAGTAGGGGATCGCAGCGGGGCGGAACAATGGTTGCCGACAGCCAAGCTGCCCGTCGTCTGAGCTGGGTCATCGACCGTGGCCGGCCGGTGTGGGTCGGCGTCCTGGCCCAGGCCGCGGTGATCCTCGCGGCGATCGGCATCGGCATCGGCATCCTCTATTTCGCCGAGGTCATCTCCGGGGTGAGGGTGGTGGCCACGGTGGTGGCGATCGCCGCGCTGGCCGGGCTCGTCGGCATCGCCGCGATCGCGGCGCATTGGGTGAATGGCGGCCTCACGAGCCGTGCCGACATCCTGATCCAGGCGCTCGAGGCCTCACCGGACGCGCAGCTGATCGTCGCCCCGGACGGGCGGGTCGCCTACGCTAATTCTGCGTTCAACAACCTGCTCGCGCCCGATGACGGATCGCTCGACCGCCTTGCCGGCGCTGTCGCCGACCCCGACGGTGCCGCCGATTTCGAGCGGTTGCGCAGCCAGGCGGTCGCCGGCGCGCGCGCCATTGCCGCGGTGTCGCTGCGCGATGCGCGGGGCGCCGCCGCCGGCTGGTTCAACATCGCCGTCAACCCGGTCCCCGGCCGGCCCGGCTTTAGCTTTTGGCACATCCAGGACATCACCGCTCAGCACGAGATGGAGCGGGTGATGCGCGACGAGCGCAACCGCCTCGTCGATTTCCTCGACGAGGCGCCGATCGGCTTCTACTCGGTCGATGGCGAGGGCCGCTTCCTGTTCGTCAACCCCACGCTGTCCGGCTGGCTTGGCGCGACCCCGGCCGAGCTGGTCGGCGGCGACGCGCGTCTGCACGAGTTCCTTGCCGCGCCGGCCAGCGAGGGCGCGGCGCCATGCGATCCGTTCGGCGGCCGCGCCGGCGAGGCGCAGCGCGGCGAGGTGGTGTTGAAAAGCCGCGACGGCCGCGTCATCCACGCCTGGATCGGCCAGAGCGTTATCGGCAACGGCGACGAGCTGCGCACCCATTCGATCGTTCGCGACCTCACCCCCGAGCGCGAGTGGGAGGCGGCGCTGCGCCTCTCGCGCGAACGCTTCCAGCGCTTTTTCGCCAATGCCCCGATCGGCATCGCGCTGATCGACCGCTTCGGCCGGCTCGAGGAAGCGAACCGCGCCTTGGGCGAGCTCTTCGGCACCACCACGCAGGAGCTGATCGGTCAGCCGCTGATCGGCTTCGTCAACGACGAAGACCGCCGCGAGCTCGCGGTCAAGCTCGCCGCTGCGGCCGACGGTTCGGCGCCCTCCGGGCCGATCGAGGTGCGCCTCAAGGGCCCGCGCGACAAGACCACCGTGCTCTTTCTCGGCCGGCTCGACGGGATCGAGGGCAGCGATGGCGGCCTGATGCTGCATTTCATCGACGTCACCGAGCAGAAGAACCTCGAGATCCAGTTCGCCCAGTCGCAGAAGATGCAGGCGGTCGGCCAATTGGCCGGCGGCGTCGCGCACGATTTCAACAATCTTCTGACCGCGATGATCGGCTTCTGCGATCTGTTGCTGATGCGCTTCAAGCCCGGCGATCCGTCTTTCGCCGACATCATGCAGATCAAGCAGAACGCCAACCGCGCCGCCAACCTGGTGCGCCAATTGCTGGCTTTCTCGCGCCAGCAGACCCTGCAGCCGCGCATCCTCGACATCACCGACGTCCTGGTCGAGCTGTCGCATCTGCTGCGCCGGCTGATCGGCGAGAACATCGAATTGAAGGTCGTGCACGGCCGCGATCTCGGCCTCGCCAAGGTCGACCAGGGCCAGCTGGAGCAAGTCATCATCAACCTTGCGGTCAACGCCCGCGACGCGATGCCCGGTGGCGGCACCTTGACCATCCGCACCGCCAACCACGTCCAATCGGGCGCGATGCGGCGCGGCCACGAGACCATGCCGGCCGGCAATTACGTGCTGATCGAGGTCGCCGATAACGGCATGGGGATCCCCAAGGAAAATCTCGTCCGCATCTTCGAGCCGTTCTTCTCGACCAAGGAGATCGGCTCCGGCACGGGTTTGGGCCTCTCGACCGTCTACGGCATCGTCAAGCAGACCGGCGGCTTCATCTTCGTCGACAGCGCCAAGGGCACGGGCGCGGTGTTCCAGATCTATCTGCCGCGCCACCAGCAGACCGAGGCGGCGCTCGCCGCCGCCCGCATCGAGGCCGCCGATGGGATCGCGGTCAAGGATTTGACCGGGGTCGGCACTGTGATGCTGGTCGAGGACGAGGACCCGGTGCGCATCTTCGGCGCGCGCGCCTTGCGCAACAAGGGCTACACCGTCCTGGAGGCGCGCAGCGGCGAGGCCGCGCTCGAGCTGATGGGCAACACGCCCGAGAAGATCGACCTCCTCATCACCGACGTGGTGATGCCCAAGATGGACGGCCCCGGCCTCGTGCGCGAAGTGCGCGAAACCCACCCCGACATGAAGGTCATCTTCATCTCGGGCTACACCGAGGATTCGTTCCGCCAGCGCCTCGACAGCGACAGCAATATCCACTTCCTGCCCAAGCCCTTCAGCCTGAAGCAGCTCGCCACCAAGGTGAAGGAAGTCATCAGCGGCGAGGCGGCTTAGGCGCGGAAAAGCCGCACGGCGGATAAGCGCAGCGTAATCCGCCGTTGATGTCCCGCGCAAATCCGCCATCTGAAAAGTTCCTGTTGTGTTCTCGTTGATGCATTTGAGTAAACACAATGGAGCATGTAGATTCGTCGAGCATTGCTAACGCGGAAGAGGGGGGAGGGGAAGCTAAATGCTCTCTCCTCAGCGTGCTCAGCGCTCTTTTAGGATCGGATCGGCAAGCGCGTAAGGTACTGAGCGCCCTTGGGGCGGAGGGTTGGGTTTGCGTGCCCGAAACGCCTACCGCCGAAATGGTCCAGGCGGCCTACTGGCACGCGCGTGACGAGGACGAGACTGCCGTGTGGTCAAGTATGATTGAGGTTGCTAAGCGCATCACGAAAGTATAGGAAATTCATTTTTTGGTAATTGTTTATCGCCCCGTTTTCTAAATTCTATATATCGGTTCATAATAGTCCACGTTCGTGTAGCTAATTCTCCTGTGGTCGTTCCATCCAGATATCCTCTATCCCCGTGACGCGGGGCTATAGCCTTATCTGTTATGAACCTGAGATAAGAATCCGCTACGTTAAGATTGTTTCTAACCACTTCCCATGCTTGATTTCGGCCTAACGTGGGCGCCATTAAATTGCGGATTCCTTCTATTGTACGTCCGTGATTTATAGGAGCTTCATGATGTGACGATATTGCTCTAATTAGATCGCGCAATGTACACATAGCACGCCAATCTTCCGCGAGTATTTTAAAGACATTTTGGAATTCATTGTTATCCGTCAGTGATAATGCTGTTGCTATGCTAGTAAGCTGAGGATTGCTGTTTATTATGGGGTCAGGAACACCATGCTCGTTAATAAAAGTTTCTAAAACTGCAACGGTCGGAAATCCAGAACGAAATGCTATCAAGTCTAATGTTAATTGAGATATATCCGTTGCTACCTTGAGTAAATGAACAAAATCCTCTGGGGTGTAACGATTTGTCGAACACTCGACATGAATGACGCCATGCCGAATGAAGCACTTGAATTCTATATCAAGGCCAATTTCGGGTATTGGCCAGATGCCCGAAGGCATGGGACCAATAGTCATGTTCAGTACGGTAGGAACCGCGCGTCCTATAAATCGAACGACCGGCATGAATGTCTTCCCCGAAATGCGACGAGCCGCGTTACCACGGTGTTCCCTAGGTGGTCCGCTGCCATATTATCTATCCGTGAACGACTATCGGGAACCGCTGACCGACGAGGAAGCCGCACAAGCGGAGCGCGGCTTGAGGCGTCTATTGAGTACGCCGCCCAAACCTCACGGCAAGAGCCCGACCGCTCCACCGCCGAAACGCAAGACGCGTCCGGCTGCGAAGGGCCGAGTTCACAAGGCTAAAGCTCGTTCCTGATTCGCTACCGTTTTATGCCGCTTACCGCTAGGCACACCGCGCTGGTCGTCGCTTGAGAGCCGGGCGGCATGTCCGCCCGGACTCGCGCGGCATCGTCTAGCACCTCTTTGCGCGCTGCATCGCATAAGGTGCCCGAGGTAAATTGCACTTGATAAGAGACGGCGCTCCCCAGCCCGAGCCAGACAACGATCAAAATTGCGGCGGTGTTCATTTATTTTCTCCGTTCGCGCTCATCCCGCATAATCCGAGACAATAACGCCCGCCAAGCGCGACGCGAAATCGGACGTTTAGGCGCTGGCGCGCTGGTGAGGCGGTCGATAGGTCAATCGCCGCCCGACTGCGCCCTTGATCGCGCGTTCGGTGCGTTCGGTATCCTCGCCCAAGGCCGAGCGATTCGAGTACCGGAAATCGAACTCGCTCAGTTAACGCGACAGATGCTTTTCGAAGCAGTGTTGGTAGACCCCGATCATGCCGCGCTTGAAGATGCTGAAATAGCCCTCGACGGTGTTCGTCGTGATCTTGATGCCATCGCGACCCCGGCGAGCATATTCATCGGCGCTGTGGTTGACGCTTTCGTGCCGGGCATACTCGCGGCCGACTTGCTTGTAGATCGACGCTTCGTCGGTATGGAGATGGCTCTTGCGCGAGGCATTGACGACTAGGAAGGCGCGGGCCGCATCGCTGGTCAGTTCTTCGGCCTTGATCGACCGAGCACGCCCGCCGCGCTCGACGAGCGTCATAACCTTCATCTTCTCGGCGCGCTTGGTGCGAACCCAGCCGGTGCCGTTGACCAGCGTCCATTCGGCCCGCTTGGCCGTTCCGATGTAGGTCTCGTCGGCTTCCACGATCTTGCCGTCGCCGCCGAGCGGGCCGTCATCATGATCCGTGCTACCGTCCATCGCTTCACGGATGCGGTGCGCCATGAACCAGGCCGAGCGGTACGAGCCGAGGCCAATCGTCCGCATCAATTGATGAGCTGAGAAACCTTTCTTCGATGATGCATAGAGCCGGAAGCCGAGCATCCATTTGTGCAAGGGGATGTGGCTGCGTTCCAGCACCGAACCGACGCGCACGGTGAACTTGTCGCGGCACTCTGCGCACCAGTACCAGCCCGGCCCCATCGACTTGCCACCGAGCACGGAAACGGTGTCGATCTTGCCGCAAGTCGGGCAGGTCGGGCCATACGGCCAGAAGATCGTTTCAAGAACGATTCGCGCGGAATCGTCGTCGTGGTAGCAGGGATGGTCGATGTTCTTTGGCAGGGCCGTCATGGGTCTATCTCCTTGATAAGAAGATAGGTTATGCCTGCCGTTCAGTCAAGTGCATAGTTGCCGTTGTGTTCTATGAACAAACCAAGTACGATCCTTTCCTGATCGCGCGTTTGCGCTGCCGTCCCGGCTGTGGAATAAGGAGGGGGAAATGAGTCAACCCGTACTGCGCCTCTTGGATAGGGACACGATGGACAAGCAGCGGGCCTTGGATGCGGCGCTCGGCCAGATCGAGCGCGCGTTCGGCAAGGGCTCGATCATGAAGCTGGGCTCGCGCGAGGCGGTGATGGAGGTCGACGTGGTGTCCACCGGCTCACTGGGCCTCGACATCGCGCTCGGCATCGGCGGGCTGCCGCGCGGCCGCGTCGTCGAGATCTACGGGCCGGAAAGCTCGGGCAAGACCACCCTGGCGCTGCATGTCATCGCCGAGGCGCAGAAGGGCGGCGGCACCTGCGCCTTTGTCGATGCCGAGCACGCGCTCGATCCGGCCTACGCGAAAAAACTCGGGGTCGACATCGACAATCTGCTGATTTCCCAGCCCGATGCTGGCGAGCAGGCGCTGGAGATCGCCGACACCCTGGTACGCTCGGGCGCGATCGACGTGCTCGTGGTCGATTCGGTCGCCGCGCTGGTGCCGCGCGCCGAACTCGAAGGCGAGATGGGCGACAGCCATGTCGGTCTCCACGCCCGGCTGATGAGCCAGGCGCTGCGCAAGCTCACCGGCTCGATCTCGCGCTCGCGCACGATGGTCATCTTCATCAACCAGATCCGCCTCAAGATCGGCGTCATGTTCGGCAACCCGGAGACGACGACCGGCGGTCACGCCTTGAAATTCTACGCCTCGGTGCGGCTCGACATCCGCCGCATCGGCGCGATCAAGGACCGCGACCAGGTGGTCGGCAACCAGACCCGGGTCAAGGTGGTCAAAAACAAGATGGCGCCGCCGTTCAAGGTCGTCGATTTCGACATCATGTACGGCGAGGGCATCTCCAAGACCGGCGAGCTCATCGATCTCGGCGTCCAGGCCGGGGTCGTCGAGAAATCGGGCTCGTGGTTCTCGCATGACGGCCAGCGCATCGGCCAGGGCCGCGAGAGCGCCAAGACCTTCCTCAAGGAAAACGACGACGTCGCCGACCAGATCGAGCACGAGATCCGCAGCAATGCCGGGCTCGTCGCCGATGCGATGATGGCCGCGCCGGGCGAGGCCGCCGAGGCCGAGGAGTAATTCCCCCCGTCATCCCGCAGCCCCCGGACCGTCCGCCGGCGCGGCTGCCCGGGGCTGCCGGGGCGCGAGCCTCGCTACCGGGACCCAAGAACGCAGACGGCCCTCTGACGAAAAGAAGGGATCGCCTGCCGCAGAGTCGCCGCGAATAACGGCAAAAAGTCGGTCTCCGCCGTTACCTTGACCGGAAATTAACCAAACCGGCGCCATTCTGAGCCGTACGGCGGAGCCGGGCGGTCGCACCCTTGTCGACGCAACACACCAGCCATCGATCCCTGACGCCGCCCCTGCCCGAGGCGGCGACCTTGCTGCGCCGTGTCCTGCCCTCCTGGCCCTGGCTTCTGGGCCTCGCCGCGCTGTTCCGCGCCCTCGCGTCTCCGGCCGCGCTGCTCAACGACCCCGACACTTATCTCCATATCGCCGCGGGACGGTGGATGCTGGCGCACCACGCGCTCCCCACCGCCGACCCGTGGTCGCACACCATGCCCGGTGCGTCCTGGCTTTCGGCGGAGTGGCTCGGTGAAATGACCCTCGCGGCGGCCTGGAGTGCTGCCGGCTGGGGCGCGGTCGTCGTCCTGACCGCGGCGTCCTTCGCTCTCACCGTGGCGCTGCTCGCCGCCTTCCTGTTGCGCCGGCTGCCGCCGCCGGCGGCGGTCGTCGCCACCCTCGCCGCTGCGATGCTGGTGCTGCCGCATCTGCTCGCCCGGCCGCACGTCCTAGCCATGCCGTGCCTCGTCCTGTGCTGCGGCGCGCTCTTCGCCGCGCGCGACGATGAACGGGGACCGCCGTGGCTCGTCCTGCCGGCCGTCGCCCTCTGGGCCAATCTGCACGGCAGCTTTATGTTTGGGCTGGCGCTGGCCGGCTTCCTTGCCGCGGAGGCCGTGCTGCGCCCCGCGCCCGGCCGCTCGCGCCTCACCGAGGCGCGGCGCTGGGGCGGTTTTGTCGCGGCTTCGCTCGCGGCCGCGCTGCTGAACCCTCACGGCATTTGGGCGCTCATTCAACCGCTCCGCCTCATCGCGATGCCGGCGCTGCAATCCGGGTTCCTCGAGTGGGCGCCGGCAAACCTCGCCTCTTTTCCGGCGCTCGAAATCTGGCTGCTCGGCGCCGTCGCGCTCGGCTTTGTCCTGCGCCCGCGCCTTCCGTGGACGCGCCTCGTTCTGTTGCTCGGACTTTTCCACCTGGCGCTGTCGCATGTCCGCCACGCCGATCTCCTCGGCCTCGTCGCTCCGCTCGCGGTCGCCGGCGGCCTCGGCCCGGCGCTCGCCGCGCTGCTGCCGGCGGCCGGGTCGCCGCTGCTGCGCGCAGCCGCCGCGCTCGCCCGGCCGTCGCGCCTCCCCTCCCGCGCGGTTATCGTCGCGCTGGCGCTGCTCGCCAGCCTTCCCATCCTGCGCCATCCGCCGCTCCGCGCCGGCGACGCGGTGACCCCGGCGGCCGCGCTCGCAGCGGCGCAGCGTCTCGACCTCACCGGCCCCGTCTTCAACAGCGAGGCCTATGGCGGCTATCTGATTTTTTCCGGTGTGCCGGTGTTCATCGACGGGCGTATCGAGATGTACGGCAACGATTTCCTCGCCGCCTACATCGCCGCCGAGCAAGGCGACACGACGACGCTGAGCGGCCTTCTCGACCGCTACCATATCGAGTGGACGCTGCTGCGCGCCGGCTCGCCCGCCGTCGCCGCGCTCGACCGCCTGCCCGGCTGGCGCCGCGCCTACGCCGACGACCAATCGGTCATCCATGTGCCTATCAAATAAGAGGGTCTTCGCCGCGCCTCTTGCATGAACGGCGGGAACACCCGTAATTGGTTTTATGCAGACCGCCAACGACATCCGTAGCGCCTTTCTCGACTATTTCGCCGCGAACGGGCACGCGATCGTGCCGTCGAGCCCGCTGGTGCCGCGCAACGATCCGACCTTGCTCTTCACCAACGCCGGCATGGTGCAGTTCAAGAACGTCTTCACCGGCGTCGAGAAGCGGCCCTACCGGCGCGCCACCACCTCGCAGAAATGCGTGCGCGCCGGCGGCAAGCACAACGACCTCGAAAATGTCGGCTACACCGCGCGCCACCACACCTTCTTCGAGATGCTCGGCAATTTCTCGTTCGGCGACTATTTCAAGGATGTCGCGATCGAGCTGGCCTGGAACCTTATCACCAGGGAATTCGGCCTGAAGAAAGACCGGCTGCTGGTCACCGTCTACAGCGAGGATGACGATGCCGCGCGGTTCTGGGCCAAGATCGCCGGGCTGCCTGAGCAAAGAATCATCCGCATCGCCACCTCCGACAATTTCTGGGCGATGGGCGACACCGGCCCGTGCGGTCCGTGCTCGGAGATATTCTACGACCACGGCGAAGGCATCCCCGGCGGCCCGCCCGGTAGCCCCGGCGAGGACGGCGACCGCTTCATTGAGATCTGGAACCTCGTCTTCATGCAGTACGAGCAGCAGGCGCCGGGCCTGCGGGTCGATCTGCCGCGCCCGTCGATCGACACCGGCATGGGGCTGGAGCGCATCGCCGCGGTGCTCCAGGGCAAGCACGACAATTACGACATCGATCTGTTCCGCGCGCTAATCCTCGCCTCGGCCGAGGCCTCCGGGGTCGCCGCCGACGGGCCCCACGCGGTGTCGCACCGGGTCATCGCCGACCATCTGCGCGCCTCCGCTTTCCTCATCGCCGACGGCGTGCTGCCGTCAAAGGAGGGGCGCGGTTATGTGCTGCGCCGAATCATGCGACGAGCGATGCGCCACGCCCACATCATCGGCGCCAGGGAGCCGCTGATGTGGCGGCTGGTGCCGGCGCTGACGACGCAGATGGGCGCGGCCTTCCCCGAACTGTTGCGTGCGCAGCCGCTGATCACCGAGACGCTCAGGTTCGAGGAGACCAACTTCAAGCAGACCTTGGAGCGGGGCATGCGCCTCCTCGACGAAGAAGAGGCGCACCTCAAATCCGGCCAGGATTTCCCCGGCGAGGTCGCGTTCCGCCTCTATGACACGTTTGGCTTCCCGCTCGACCTCACCGAGGACGTGCTGCGCGGCCGTGGCCGCAAGGTCCAGCTCGCTGGGTTCGACGCGGCGATGGAGCGCCAGCGCGCGGAGGCGCGCAAGAGCTGGGTTGGCTCGGGCGAGGCAGCGACCGGCGCTTCCTGGTTCGCGCTGCGCGAGGAGGTCGGCGCCACCGAGTTCCTCGGCTATGAGACCGAAGTGGCGGAGGGCGTCATCCTCGCAATCCTCAAGGGCGGCGCGCGGGTCGACGCTGCCCAGACCGACGACGAGGTCGCGGTCGTCGTCAACCAGACGCCGTTCTATGGCGAGTCGGGCGGCCAGTTGGGCGACACCGGGTCGATCTTCTCGGCCGCCGGCGGCGAGCTTGCCGTGCGGGATACGACGCGCGAGGCGGGCGATCTCTTCGTCCACCACGGCACCATCGCGCATGGCGCGCTCAAGCTGGGCGAGGCGGTCGAGCTGCGGGTCGATGGCGAACGCCGCCGCCGGCTGCGCGCCAACCATTCGGTAACGCATCTGCTGCACCAGGCGCTGCGCCGCCGGCTCGGCGAGCACGTGACGCAAAAGGGCTCGCTGGTCGCGCCCGACCGGTTGCGCTTCGATTTCAGCCATCCGCGTCCGGTCGGTCACGACGACCTCGCCGCGATCGAGGCCGACGTCAACCGCCGCATCCGCGCCAACAGCGAGGTGCGCACCCGTCTCCTGACCCCCGAAAAGGCGGTCGAGGAAGGCGCACTCGCGCTCTTCGGCGAGAAATACGGCGACGAGGTGCGCGTCGTCGCGATGGGGGCGGCGGAGGATGAGAAGCTGCCGTACTCGGTCGAACTGTGCGGCGGCACCCATGTCCGCCGCACCGGCGATATCGGTCTCTTCAAGGCGATTGGCGAAAGCTCGGTCGCCTCGGGGGTGCGCCGCATCGAGGCGGTGACCGGCGCCGCCGCTGAAACCTACCTTGCCGGCGAAGAGGAGCTGTTGCGTGAGGCGGCAAGCGCGCTGAAGACCGCCCCCGCCGAATTGCCGGCGCGGGTCGCGCGCCTCGTCGAGGAGCATCGCCGTCTCGAGCGCGAGCTGGCCGACGCGCGCCGCGCGCTTGCCGGGGCAGGGGGTGGGCAGGTGGCGGTGCCTGCGGCGGGCAAGATCGGTGACGTCACCTTCGATGGCCGCGTCGTCGACGACGTACCCGGGCGCGAATTGCGCTCGCTCGCCGACGATTTGAAGCGTCGGATCGGGTCGGGGGTGGTCGCGATTGTCGCCCGCGACGACGGCAAGGCGGCGATCGTCGTCGGCGTCACCGATGACCTGACCGCGCGCTTCGATGCGGTCGGACTGGTCAAGGCCGGAGCCGAGATTCTCGGCGGCAAGGGCGGCGGCGGCCGCGCCGACATGGCGCAGGCGGGCGGCCCCGACGCCGCTCGCGCCGAGGAGGCGTTGGAGGCGGTGCGGCGCGCTATCGTGGCGCAGGGGGCGCCATAGCGGCCGATTCGCCGTTGCCGCCCCCGGCCAGGCCTCGGCCTGATTAGAAAACCTCCGCCAACCCCTTGTATCACCGCTGATTTTTTGGGGCCATCGACGCGCTGCGCCAGCCGACCCATAGTCGCGACGGGGCGATCCGGGGGGTAACGCCGATGGGTCCGGTGTGGGTGCGGATAGGCACGGCATGAGACGGTTTGGCGGCGCAGCCGTTCTGTGTCTGTCGGTGAGCCTGATTGGGCTTTCCGCCTGTGAGCAGGTGCCTACACCGTATAGCGATCCGCTAGCGACGAGCGGGCGTGACGGCAATGCGCCGAAGATCAGCTTCGATGGCATCATGCATATCGCCGATGCCTCGCGTCAGGCCGGGGATTTCGGCAACGCCATCTCCCTCTATCGCCATGCTGCGGAGCTGCAGCCGGCAAATCCGGCGCCGCTCGTCGCGCTGGGCGCAACGCTGCTCGAGATGGGCAAAGTCGACGAGGCGATCGTCAACTACAACGCTGCCTTGAAGCTCGCCCCGAAGGACGGCGGGGCACTGCGCGGGCTGGCCAAGGCCTACCTGAAGACTGGGCGCCCCGACCTCGCCGGCAATCCGCTGGCGGTTGCCTATCTGGACACCCCGGACGATCCCAAGCTTCTTTTGCTGATCGGAGTTGCCGACGACTTTATCGGGCAGCATGTCGAGGCGCAGGGCCGCTACCGTCAGGGTCTCCAATTCGCTCCGGGCGATCGCGCGCTGTTGCTCGATCTGTCGCTGTCCCTAGCGTTGAGCGAAAAATTCGAGGAGGCGATCGCCACGTTGCGGCCGATTGCCTTCGGTGCCGGCGCGACGGCGCAGGATCGCCAGACCTTGGCGTTGATCTACGGCCTCAAGGGCGATCAAAGAGCCGCGCGGGAGCTGGCGAAGATGGATCTCGACGCGGCCTCGGTCGACCACAACCTGGCCTTCTACGAAAGCCTGCGGCACCTCTCGCCGAACGCGCGCAGTCGCGCGATCCTGTCAGCCAGCGCAGCGTCACAGCCGGGGTCGCAATCGTAAGATTTAGCGGCAAGCCGCCTCAGGACGGCCAGGTCTGGCTAGCGGCGGGTCCTGGTTAGGCCGGATAGCTCCACTTTCGCCCTCGACCAGACTTGACCCGTGGGCCTTTAGCCCACTCGGGACTTAGCCCCGTGGGCATCCACGTCTGCTATCAAATCGCCTGCCAACAACGACGTGACCCCCAGGCAAGCCGGGGGAGGGAATTACGATGGCTTCAGTCTGAATGGATCGCGCTCTAGCGGCGCGCGAAGGTATCGACGATGTTGATGCCGGCCGGGCCCATCAGCACGATGAACAGCGTCGGCAGGATGAAAAGGATCATCGGCACGGTCATCAGGGCGGGCAGCCGCGCCGCCTTCTCCTCTGCCTTAAACATGCGGGAGTCGCGGAACTCAGCGGCCAGCACGCGCAGCGAGTGGGCCAGCGGCGTTCCGAATTTCGCGGTTTGCATCAGCGTGTTGACGACGCCGCGGATCGAGCCCATGTCGGTGCGGTTGGCCAGATTGTCGAATGCTTGACGGCGGTCGGGCAGGAAGGTCAGCTCGGCGGCGGTGATGCCGAATTCCTCAGACAGCTCGGGCCACGTGTTCTCCAGTTCCCGCGCCACCCGCACGAGGGTGGCGTCGAGGCTCAACCCCGCTTCGGCGCAGATCACCATCAGATCGAGCCCGTCAGGCAGGCCGAGCTGGATGCGCTTGCTGCGCTTCGTCGTCATGTTCTTGATGTAGATGCTCGGTGCGAAGAAGCCGAGCACGCCGCAGACCGCCGCGGCGAGCAGCCGGAAATTCGGCGGCACCGGGATCAGCTTCAGCGTGTAGCCGTCCATCAGCGCGGCCGCGGCGAAGACGACGGGCAGGCTGATCCGCGCGAACAGGTATCGGATCATCGCGTCGCGCGTGCGCATCCCGGCGCGAGCCAGCACCATTCTGGCGTCCGTGGCATGCTTCGACCGCAGCAAGTCGAGCCGCATCACCAGATCTCGCATCATGCTCGCCGGCGTCAGCCGCTGCCGCTGATGCTTTGACGCGATCGCCACCTGGCGCATCGCCTCCTTCTTGTCGGCGATCTGGGTAAGGCGGCGGGAGAGCGAGGAATTGCCGCGGAAGGCTTGCCACATGGCGAAGAACGTCACCACGACGGCGAGGCCGGCGGTCAGCGCGATTAGATCGTCCAGGCCGAGACCGGCAGGCAGCCAGTATTCGAGCTGGAAACCGGAAACGGGCATTGCGCTCATATTTCGAACTTCGCCATTCTGACCATGATGCCGATGCCGGTGACCAGCATGCCGATCGCGATCGCGACCAGGATCAGGCCGCGCACGTCGGTGAACAGCGTCATGATGTAGCTGGGGGAGGTCATGAACAGGATGATCGTCACGACGATCGGCAGCGAGCCCAGGATCATCGTGCTGGCGCGCGCCTCGCTCGCCATCGCCCGCGCTTTCTGACGCATGGACCGGCGACGGCGGAGCAGTTCGCCCAAATTGTTCAGCGTTTCGGCGAGGTTGCCGCCGGTTTCGCGCTGCACGCTGAGGGCGATGATGAAAAACCGCAGCTCAGGCGCATCGATCCGCTTGGCGATGTCCCACAGCAGGCTGTCGAGATCGCGTCCCATCCGCATGCCGCTTTCGACGGTGCGGAATTCGGCGCCGACCGGATCGGGGATCTCCTGCGCGGCGCCGATCACGGCCTCGCTGATTGGCAGTCCAGACCGCAAGGCGCGCACGATTAGGTCGATCGCGTCGGGAAACAGGTTGAGGAATGCCGCGATGCGGCGCTTGCCCATGCGGCCGATGACGAAATGCGGCAATCCCACGCCGATCACGAGCCCGATAAGGACGCTCGGCAGGATCGCTAGCTTGACGAAGGTCATCACCAGCGCGATCGACACGACGACCGCTCCGCCCGTCGCCATCGCGTAATGGCTGACCGTGATCGGACGCCCGGTGCGCGCGAGCCGCGCGACGAGCAGGTCGCGGCGCGGGATCCAGCGCTTGACGAAACGGTCCATGATCGGCGTCGAGCTTTCGCGCCGTGACAGGGCGCGTGTCTCGGGCGTTCCCACGGCCGCCGCCGTGCGCTTCTGGGTGCTGACCGAGGCCAGCCGCTTGCGATACCGCCGTCCGGCAGGGTTGGTCACCGCTCCCGCCACCAAAACAAAGCCGAGCGCCGTCATCATGCCGACGGCAAGGGCCATGAGGGTAGCGGTGTCCATCATTCCGCCCATCGGTCAGATCGCCTCGAGCAGCGCGCGATCGAGACCGAAATATTCGGCGCGAGGCAGGAATGCCGGGCGGATGCCGGCAGACTGGAAGGTCCCTCGCAACCGGCCTTCGCTGGTCTCGCCCTGGTACTGGTAGCTGAACAGTTCCTGGGTGGTGATGATGTCACCCTCCATGCCCACCACCTCGACCACGTGGGTGACGCGGCGGGTGCCGTCTCTCATGCGGTTGACCTGGGCGATCAGATGGATCGCCGAGGCGATCTGCGTCCGCATCGCCTTCGATGGCAGATTGATGCCGCCCATGCCGATCATGTTTTCGAGACGGGTCAGCGCCTCGCGCGGGTTGTTGGCGTGGATCGTCGACATCGAGCCGTCATGGCCGGTGTTCATCGCCTGCAGCATGTCGAGCGCTTCTTCGCCGCGGCACTCACCGATGATGATGCGGTCGGGTCGCAT
>Ga0182024_10004475_pt1 | contig 32129 bp, 31 predicted proteins | sample P32metaG_FD_120480 | JGI IMG/M metagenome (GOLD analysis project Ga0182024, IMG submission 120480) | Permafrost microbial communities from Stordalen Mire, Sweden - P3-2 metaG (Illumina Assembly) | ecosystem: Environmental > Terrestrial > Soil > Wetlands > Permafrost | place: Sweden: Stordalen...
CATGTAGGATGTTGCGCGAGACCCCCAGACGGCGCTGGAAGTCGTCGAACCGGGTCACACCGAGAAACGCGCCTCGGACGACGAGCATGCTCCACCACTCCCCGACGACCTCGAGGCACTGGGCCACCGAGCAGTCCATCCCGGCAAAGCTCTTGCGATCCACCGCCTCAGCATAGTGAGTTGCATAATAGAACGCAAGCGATTAGAGTCACGGCGCATGACCCAGTCGAGCGCTTCGGCCTCCACGCTGCCGGCGGTGACGCCGGTGACCCGCCGCCGGGTGGTCTTCACAGTCACGGCGCTGGGGGCGTTCATGGCATCGCTCGACCTGTCGATCGTGAACGTGGCGTTTCCAGCCCTCGAGCGCTCGTTTCCAAGCGATCCTCGCGCCACGCTTGCCTGGGTGATCACCAGCTACGGCATCGTCTTCGGCTCCCTGCTGGTGATCGCCGGTCGCACCGCGGACCGGCTCGGCAGCCGGAGAGTGTTCTTCGCCGGCCTCGGCGTCTTCACGGCGGGCTCGGCGCTCTGCGGGCTGGCACCGTCGGTGGCGCTGCTCGTTGCAGGTCGGGTGATCCAGGGATGCGGCGCGGCCGCGCTGTTGCCGGCGTCGCTCAGCCTGCTCCTCGGCGCGTTTCCGGCTGAGCGGCGCTCGCAGGTTGTGGCGCTGTGGGGCGGAGTCGGGGCCCTGGCGGTCGCCACCGGCCCGTCGCTCGGCGCCGCACTGATCACCCTCGGAGGCTGGCGCGCCGCGTTCTTCGTGAATGTGCCGATCGGCATCGTGGCGTGGCTCGCCGGACGCCGCGTCCTGCTGAAGTCACGCCCCAGCGCAGCCGGAGCGGCCCCCGACTATCTGGGCGCGGTGCTGATCGCACTGACCCTCTCGGCGCTGGTGCTCGGCATCACCGAGGGACCGACGTGGGGCTGGGCGTCGGCACCCGTGATCGGATGTTTCGCCGGAGCGCTGGTGGTCGGCACGATCTTTCTCTGGCGGTCGGCCCGGCACCCGGAACCGGTGCTGGATCTCACCCTCTTCAGAGCCCGCTCATTCAGCGTTGCAAACGCGGCGACGTTTCTGTACGCGATGGGATTCTTCGCGATGCTCCTCGGGAACATCCTGTTCCTCACGAGCGTGTGGCACTACCCGATTCTCGAAGCGGGCCTGGCGGTGACACCGGGTCCGCTCGTGGTCGCGCTCGTGTCCGGCCCCGCAGGCCGCACTGCGTCACGAATCGGATTCCGCAAGGTGTTGCTCACCGGCTTCGCGGTCTTCTTCGCCGGGCTGGTGTGGTTCGCCACTCGTGTTGGGCTGCAACACGATTACCTGACAACCTGGTTGCCGGGCACGCTGATCATCGGGCTCGGCATCGGGCTGACCTTTCCGGTGCTCGGTGCAGCCGCCGTCTCGAGCCTGCATCCCAACCGCTTCGCAGTCGGAAGCGCCGTCAACCAGACCGCGCGGCAGATCGGTGGCGCCTTCGGTGTGGCGCTGCTGGTGGTCATCCTCGGAACGCCGCACAGTCCCGCCGACGCGCTGGCCCATTTCCACAATCTCTGGTGGTACGCGGCCGCTACTGCAGCGCTCTCCGGCCTTGCGTGCACGGTGATCAGTCACAAGCCGGGCGTCGTTGCGGAACCAACGCCGGTCACCGAAGCGGTCGCCGAGTCCCCGGTAGCGGTCTAACCGGCGAGCAAGCCGCGCGCCTCACGCGCCATCTGCGCGTCCTCGCGAGCCGTCACAACCACGACGGCAGGCCCGCGGCCAGCGGGCGCGATCACTGCGTCTCCGTCGGCGGGCAGCAGGGAATCGGGGAAGCCCAGCACGCTGAGTCGAGCGCAGACACGGCTGCGCACCAGCGCTGAGTGCTCGCCGATTCCACCCGTGAACACCAGCGCGTCGAAGCGATCGAGCGAGGTGGCGAGGCCGCCGATCACACGGCTCAGCACGTGCACGTACACATCGAGCGCGAGCACGCAACGCTGGTTGCCGAGCGCCGCCTCACGCTCGACATCGCGGATATCCGACATGCCGCTGAGTCCGAAGAGTCCACTGCCGTGCTCGAGCAACCGCGCCATCGCTCCGACCGTGACCCCGTGATAGTCCTGCAGCCAGAGCAATGCACCCGGGTCGACGGTCCCGCTTCGCGACGACATCACCGCGCCCTCTAGCGGCGTGAAGCCCATGCTCGTATCCACGCTGCGTCCGTCGCGAACCGCGCAGGCTGAGACACCCGATCCGACGTGCGCGATCACGACCTGGAGGCGATCGGGCCCTTGTTGCAACAACTCCGCGCTGCGCCGGCTCGACCATGCATACGAGAGACCGTGAAAACCGTAGCGGCGCACGCCCCAGTCGCGCCAGTGCGCAGGCACAGCGTAGGTGGTTGCGAACTCCGGCATCTCCGCGTGAAATGCCGTGTCGACACAGACGATCTGCGGCCGATCGATGCCGGCGCGCGCCGCGTCGAGCAGGGCCAGCGCGGGTGGAACGTGCAGTGGCGCGAGCTCGATCGCCGCATCGAGTTGATGACGCACCTGGTCATCGACGATGACGGCGTGGCGGATCGCCGAACCACCGTGCACCAGCCTGTGGGCGACGGCGTCGATGCTCCCCGCCCGTGCCGCGAAGTCCCGCAGCGCGGTGATCGGATCAACGTCGCCGTCGGTCTCCTGCTCGTCGTCCAATCCATCGGCGTCGTTGACCACGCTCAGCTTGAGACTGCTCGAGCCGGCGTTGACGGCGAGGACGCGCATCGTTCAGGCGGATTTGGGCGGCAGAGAACCCTGCACCCTCACCCCGGCCACCGCCAATCGCGGATCTCCGGCATGTCCTCGAAGTGCTCGCGGACGTAGTGATGGTGCCGTCGCAGCTGTGACTCGCAGAATCGGTCCAGGTCCTCGGCGCCGGCCGGGGTGCGCCGGGCGCGGCGCAGCGCCTCCATGACGAGGTGATAGCGGCTCATCTCGTTGAGCACAACCATGTCGAACGGCGTTGTCGTGGTGCCGTGTTCGTTGTATCCGCGAACGTGGAAGCGGGCGGCGTTCGGACGGCCGTGGACGACCTGATGGAACGCTCTCGCGTAGCCATGAAAGGCCATGACCACGTCGACATCATCAGTGAACAGCGCCGTGAACGTCTCCGGACTCAACGCGTGAGGATGGAACGGCGCAGGGTTCATGGCCAGCAGATCGACGACGTTGACCAGGCGGAAGCGGAGGTCGGGAACGTGCTCGCGCAGCAGCGCTGCGGCGGCGAGCGTCTCGAGGGTTGGAATGTCACCGGCGCATCCGAGGATCACGTCCGGATCCCGTTCCCCATGATTCGACGCCCAGGACCACACCGATGCTCCGCGTGTGCAGTGTTCAATCGCATCGTCCATCGACAGGTACTGGAGCTCCGGTTGCTTGTCGATGACGATGAGATTCACATAGCTGCGGCTGGTGAAACAGTGATTCGCCACCGACAGCAGGCAGTTCGCGTCGGGTGGCAGATACACCCGGACCACATCACCGCTCAGGGACATCACGGTGTCGATGAGCCCAGGCCCCTGGTGACTGAAGCCGTTGTGGTCGTTGCGCCAGCACGTGGACGTGAGCAGGATGTTGAGCGCCGCGACCGGCTCGCGCCACGCAAGTGCGCGCGCAGCCTCGAGCCACTTGGCGTGCTGCACCGTCATCGACGCGGAGACCATCGCGAAGGCCTCGTACGTGGCGAACAGTCCATGCCGCCCGGTGAGCAGGTATCCCTCGAGCCAGCCTTCACACAGATGCTCCGACAGCACCTCCATCACCCGGCCGCCGGCGCTCACATGGTCGTCGATTGCGATGGTCGCCTCTTCGAAGCAGCGGTCCTCGATGTCAAAGACTGCGCCAAGACGGTTGCTGTTGGTCTCGTCCGGGCAGAAGAGGCGAAAGTTGTCGGGGTTGTCGCGGTAGATGTCGCGAATCCACTCACCGACCCGGCGGGTCGACTCCGCGACGGTGACGCCCGGCTCGACGGGCATGGCGTAGTCGGTGAACTCCGGGAGCTGCAGCGGCCGGAGCATCCTGCCCCCGTTGGCGTATGCGGTTGCACCCATGCGCTTGTCCCCGCGTGGCGCCAGCGCCGTGACCTCCGCCACCGGGACACCGTTGCTGTCGAAGAGCTCCTCCGGACGGTAGCTGCGCATCCACTCCTCGAGCTGCGCCAGGTGAGCGGGGTTGGTCCGGACGTTGTCGAGCGGCACCTGGTGGGCACGGAACGTTCCTTCCACCGGCAGGCCATCGACGAACTTGGGACCGGTCCATCCCTTGGGCGTGCGGAGCACGATTGCCGGCCAGGTCGCCCGGCCCACGCCTGCGCCGCTGCGCGCGGCGGCCTGGATCTCGCGGATACGCTCGTAGCAGGTGTCGAGGGTCTGCGCAAACTCCTCATGCACCGCACGTGAATCGTCGCCGCTGACGATGTGCACGTCGTACCCGTGAGCGGTCAGCAACCCTTGCATGTCCTGCTCGCGAGCCCGGCCGAGGACGGTCGGCCCGCTGATCTTGTAGCCGTTGAGCTGAAGGATGGGGAGCACAGCACCGTCGCGACGCGGATTGAGAAAGCTCACGCCCTTCCAGGACCCCTCAAGGGGACCGGTTTCCGCCTCGCCGTCACCGACCACACATGCGGCGATCAAGTCAGGGTTGTCAAAAACTGCGCCGAACGCGTGCGCGAGCGCATACCCGAGCTCGCCACCCTCGTGGATCGAACCCGGCGTTGGAACGCTCACATGGCTGGGGATGCCACCCGGCGTCGAGAACTGACGGACCAGCCGCAGCAGACCGGGCTCGTCAAGGGACACCGCCGGGTAGATCTCCGAATACGTCCCTTCGAGATACACGTTGGCGACGATCGCGGGGCCTCCGTGACCGGGGCCCGCGATGTAGAGGACGTCACAGCCGCGCTGCTGGATGAGACGGTTGAACTGGACGTAGATGAGGCTCTGTGCCGGTGACGTCCCCCAGTGACCGAGCAGCCGCGGCTTGATGTGTTCCGCCAGCAACGGTTCGCGGAGCAGCGGATTCGCCTGGAGGTAGATCTGCGCGACGGTCAGGTAGTTGGCCGCTCGCCATGGGGTGACGAGCGTGTCCAGGTCAATGCTGCCGGTGGACGGTGTCAGGGTGTTCACCACCTCCATCGTAGCCCGGGCGGTCGGTTGGGTTGGAATGGCACATTTCTCCTTAACGAAATGCAAGACCAACCACCGCATGGGCCCGGCGAGAGCGGCGTCCGTCGTGTGAAGACACGGTCCGTCGTCGCGCTCCTGTGCATCATCGCGGTGGCGGGCGCGATCGGGATCGTGATCTCGTTCAGCCAGCGCGCTCAGATCGCCGCAGTCCGGGCGACGCACACGCCGACGGCGGCGCAGCAAACCCTGAGCCCGACCCCCATCCCGCTCGAGCCTCAGGCCGGATTCGGCTTCAGCCTCGCCGACGATCTTGCGACCCACGACATCGTCATGTTCGGCGGCGTCGGCGATTTTCCGAATACGTGGCTGTGGAAAGGCTCGAAATGGACGCTGGCCCATCCATCGGTCAGCCCCGCCGGGCGTTTCGGGGCCTCGGCCGCCTATGACCCGCAGACCGAGAGCGTGATGCTCTTTGGTGGGCGCCTGGAACCGGGCATGCCAGTCGACGACACCTGGGCGTGGAACGGGAGCAACTGGGACGATCTCGACAGTGGGGTTGGGGTCAGCGGGCCGCCGCCCGGTGAGGGCTCGGACATGGCATGGGATCCCGCGACCAGCCAGATGATCCTGCTGACGCGCTCCGGGGTGATCTCGAGTCCCGCGGAGACGTGGGTCTGGGCCGGCAGCTACTGGAGCCAACCGGCCGGGGCGACACTGCCACCCGGTGCCACGTACAGCCCGATGGGCTTCGACCCCGTCACCAACGCACTCCTGGCGGTCGGTTGCTGCGTCGGCCCCCCGCCTGCCACCGGCGCGGTCAACACAACGTGGAAGTGGAACGGCGTCTTCTGGACCATGCTGCCGACCTCGATCAACGCACCGATCGACGGATCGACCATGGCGCTCGACCCGACCGCGGGACGCCTCGATCTCTGCGACTGTGACTCATCGGCGACCGGTGGATCCGACCTCTCCGCATGGGACGGAAGTGGATGGGCTCCTCTTCCCGGGGCGGCACTCCCACTGGTGGGCGGCGTCGAGATCACCGACTCCGACCGGCACGAACTGCTCCTCCTCGGGAGCGCGCCGTCGGCATCCGCATCCGGGGAGTCGCCGGTCGGGGTCTGGCGATGGACCGGCTCGTCGTGGCTCCAGATCGGTCCCAAGCCGTAGGTTGCCGCGTCGGGCCGGACGGGGCCGAAAAGCTACGCTGCGTGATCATCACACCAACCCAACCGGCAGCCCGAGCTCTCACATTCCCCTCGCGGGGCTCGACCTTTCACGGCTACCTGGCGCTGCCGGACGGTGCCGGTCCGCATCCTGGCGTCGTCGTCATCCACGAGGCGTTCGGGCTCACCGACAACATCCGCGACATCACGCGCCGATTCGCAGCTGAGGGATACGTCGCACTCGCGGTCGACCTGTTCACCGGTCACAGTCGCGCCGTGTGCATGGCCGGGCTGATGAGCTCGATGCTCACCGGTCGCGAGCCGTCGTCGATCAACGACCTGAGTGCGGCCATGGACCACCTCATCGCACAACCCGAGGTCGACGCGGAGCGAGTTGGTGCCATCGGGTTCTGCATGGGCGGGGGGTTCGCCATCGCCTGGGGCCGGCGAGACCGGCGGCTCCGCGCCATCGCGCCGTTCTACGGCACCAACCCGCGCCCACTCGAAGCGGTGCGCCGGATGTGCCCGGTGGTCGGCAGCTACCCCGGTAAGGACTTCACCGCCCGCTCCGGACGGAAACTCGATGCGAGGCTTGCACAGTTGGGGATCGCACGCGACATCAAGATCTATCCGGGCACGCGTCACTCGTTCTTCAACGACACCGGCAAGTCATACGATGCTGATGCAGCCAAGGATGCGTGGCGTCGCACCCTCGAGTTCTTTGCGGAACACGTGCGGTCGACGCGATGACGGAACCGGTCGATGTCCGGGAGCGCATGGAGCTGTGCGACCTCTTCCTCGAGCTCGGTCCGGACGCGCCAACGCTTTGCGAAGGCTGGACCACAGCCGATCTTGCGGCGCACCTCGTGCTGCGCGAGCACTTCCACCGCTGGTCGGACGCCGCGCGTGCCAAAGAAAAGGCCAAGGGAATGCCGGCGATGGTCGTCCGTTTGCGCGCCGGCGCCCCGCTGATCCCGTGGCGTCTCCCGAGAATTCGCGTACTCTTCAACGGGATCGAGTACTTCATCCACCACGAGGATGTCCGCCGCGCGAACGGTCTTGAACCGCGCCCACCGATGGCCGATCTGGAGGCGCTCGCGTGGCGAACGACCAGCTACAGCGCCCGCCGTCTCGCACGTGCGATCCGTCCCTACGGGATCGAGCTGGTCGGTCCGGACGGTGCCCGAAAAGCGCGCGGGTCGGGCGATATGGCGGTGCTCACCGGTCCGGCGAGCGAGCTGATCCTCTATCTCGGGGGCAGGCGTGCGACAGCACACGTGGCGCTCAGCGGCGCTGCCGATGCCGTGGCCGCGGTCGAGCGCAGCAAAATAACCCTCTGAGCGCCGTCAAGGCGTCGAGCGCACCCAGGGAGACTCGGTGACTGAATCGGTGACTCGGATGCTCGCCGACGATGCCGCGTCACGCGCGCTCGGTATCGAGGTGCGCGACGTGAGTGCGGGCGCGGCCACGGCGACCATGACGATCCGCGCAGACATGGTGAACGGTCACGGCATCACCCACGGCGCCTTCGTGTTCGCGGTTGCGGACACCGCCTTCGCGTGTGCCTGCAACACCCATGGCCCGCCGGCTGTCGCGGCCGCGGTGGACATCACCTTCGTCGCGCCTTCGCGTGCAGGCGATGTGCTCGAAGCGCGCGCCGTTGAACGCACACGGTTCGGACGCTCGGGCATCTACGACGTCACCGTCCGCCGTGGCGACGACATCATCGCCGAGTTTCGAGGGACCAGTCGCACCATTGGCCAAGGCTCTGGCGTCCAAGACTCTGGCGACACGGGCTCCGGCGCGAAGGACCCGGCATGACGCTCGGCACCGCGCCACCTCCAGACCTTCTCGACTCGGGCGAGCGCCTGACCCGCGACGCGTTGCTTGATCTCCAGCTCGAGCGCATGCGCTGGTCGTTGCGCCACGCGTATGCCAACGTGGCCCATTACCGTCGCGCCTTCGACGCCGTCGGCGTCACGCCCGACGACTGCGAGTCGCTCGCCGACATCGCGAGATTTCCCTTGACCACCAAGCTCGATCTCCGCGACAACTATCCGTTCGGCATGTTCGCGGTACCGCGTTGGGACGTGCGTCGCATTCATGCATCGAGCGGCACGACAGGCCGCCCGACCGTGGTGGGCTACACGCAGGACGATCTCGACATATGGGCCGACCTGATGGCCCGATCCATCCGCGCAGCCGGCGGACGACCCGGCGACATCGTCCATGTCGCCTATGGCTACGGCCTGTTCACCGGCGGCCTCGGCGCACACTACGGTGCGGAGCGACTCGGCTGCACGGTGGTCCCGGTCTCCGGAGGGATGACCCCGCGGCAGGTGCAGCTGATCCGCGACTTCGAGCCCTCGATCATCATGGTCACGCCGTCGTACATGCTCGCGCTGCTCGACGAGTTCGAGCGTCAGGGCGTTGACCCGAGGTCCAGCTCTTTGCGCATCGGCATCTTCGGCGCGGAGCCCTGGACCGAGGCGATGCGTGCGGAGATCGAAGGACGCATGGACATGCACGCCGTGGACATCTACGGGCTGTCGGAGGTGATGGGTCCGGGTGTATCGCAGGAGTGCGTGGAAACCAAGGACGGTCTGCACATCTGGGAGGATCACTTCTATCCAGAGGTCATCGATCCGGTCACCGGCGCGGTGCTCCCCGACGGCGAGATCGGCGAGCTCGTCTTCACATCCTTGACCAAGCAGGCGCTGCCGATTGTCCGTTACCGCACGCGCGACCTCACCCGCTTGCTGCCCGGAACCGCCAGGCCGGCGTTCCGGCGCATGGAGAAAGTGACCGGCCGCAGCGACGACATGATCATCCTGCGTGGCGTCAACGTCTTCCCCACGCAGCTCGAGGAGCTGGTGGTCCGCACAGCCGGGCTTGCCCCGCACTTCCAGCTGATCCTCGCGCGCGAGGGCCGGCTCGACACCTTGACTGTGCGGGTCGAGGCTCGATCCGACTGCCCGGCCGGTGGCCGCGAGCCAGCCGCGCAGACGCTCGCCCGCGAGGTGAAGGATCGAGTCGGGGTCACGGTCGGCGTCGAGGTCGTCGACCCCGACACCCTCGAGCGCTCGGCCGGCAAGCTTCAGCGGGTGATCGACCGCCGGTCGTAGACTCCGCCAGCCCGCCAGTCCAGGGGTTCACGGGAGGCATCTCGGGTGGATCGGTTTCTTCTCTACCGGACCTACGATGAGTTGGAGGTCGGGCAGAGTCAGCGCACCCGGGGCCGCACCATCACCGAGGGCGACATCGTCAACTGGTGTGCGCTGACCGGCGATTGGTTCTACCCGCACATCGACAAAGTCGCCGCCGAGCGCTCGATGTTCGGGCAGCGCGTCGCCCCCGGGATCATGGTGTTTGCCCTCGGCACGGGTCTGGGCGTTCCCGCCGACGCGACCACCATCCTCGCCAACTACGGTACCGACCGGCTGCGCTACACGGCGCCGACCTGGATCAACGACACCATCTACCTCGACATCGAGGTGCTCGAGAAGTCCGACAAGGACGCGAGGTCCGGGCTCGTGACCTATCGCTGGGACATCCTCAACCAGAACGGCGTCACCGTCTGCGCGAGCCAGCTCAAGATCCTCACCGCCAAGGAGCGAGCGGCATATGCCGGAATCTGACGGCGAACGCGCCGTCCTGCTGACGGTCGAGGACGGCGTCGCCGAGCTGGTGCTCAACCGCCCCGCGAAGATGAACGCGATGAACGCGGCGATGGTGCGCGAGCTGCGCGAGAGCCTCGACCACGTGGAGGCGGCGGGTGCCCGAGCAATGCTCGTGCGCGGCGAAGGCCGGGCGTTCTGCAGTGGCCGGGACCTTGCCGACGCCGATCCGCTTCACGAGGATGGCGAGGCGATCCTCCGCGACACCCTCAATCCGCTGATCGAGCGCATGACGACCGTTGCGGTGCCCACCATCGCGGCGGTGCAGGGGGCGTGTCTGGGCACCGGGCTCGGGCTTGCACTCGCCTGCGATATCACCTACGCCGCCGACGACGCGCGGATCGGATCGCCGTTCGCACGCATCGGTGCGGTCCTCGACAGCGGGGCGCACGCCGCGTTCGTCGCGCGTATCGGCGCACATCGCGCGCTCGAGCTCATCTACACCGGTCGCTTGCTGTCGGGGCGCGAGGCGGCCGAGTGGGGGCTCGTCAACCGCAGCGTCGCCGGCGCCGACCTGCTGCGCCGGACGCGCGAGCTTGCAGCATCGATTGCCCGCGGTCCCACCGCCGCGTTCCTCGAGTCCAAGCGGATCGTGCGCAGCATCACCGACACCTCGCCGTCGTTTGCCGAGGTGCTCGCCGCGGAGGCCGCGGCGCAGGGCCGCGCATCGCGCACCCACGATTACCAGGACGGGATCTCTGCCTTCCAGGAAAAGCGCAAGCCCGCGTTCACTGGGCAGTGAGGGGCGCGAACCGATGACGGACGATCTCGCCACCTCATTTCCCAGCCTCGTCTTCGAGCGACCCGAGCACGGCATCCTCGTCATCACCATGAAGGCCGAGGGTCGACTCAACGCTGCCGATGCGGCGATGCACCGCGACCTCGCTGAGGTGTGGCGTGCCGTCGATCGCGACGCCGATACCCGGGCAGTCATCATCCGCGGAGCCGGCGGCACCTTCTCCTCGGGCGGCGACTTCGATCTCATCGAGGAGATGGTGTCGGATTTCGCCGTTCGGGAACGGGTGCTCCGCGAGGCGCGCGACCTCGTTTACAACGTCATCAACTGCAGCAAACCGATTGTCTCGGCGATGGACGGTGTGGCTGTCGGCGCTGGGCTGGTGGTGGGCCTGCTCGCCGACATCTCGATCGCCGGCCGCTCGGCACGCCTGATCGACGGCCATACCAGGATCGGCGTCGCCGCCGGCGACCACGCGGCGATCATCTGGCCGCTCCTCTGCGGCATCGCCAAGGCGAAGTACCACCTTCTTCTGTGTGAACCGGTCAGCGGGGAGGAGGCGGAGCGCATCGGGCTCGTGTCGCTCAGCGTCCCGGACGACCAGGTCCATGCCAAGGCCTTCGAGGTTTCCCGCAAGCTCGCGGCAGGATCGCCCACCGCGATCAGCTGGACCAAGTACGCCCTCAACAACTGGCTGCGGGCCGCCGGGCCGATCTTCGACAGCTCGCTCGCCCTCGAGTTCCTCGGTTTCACCGGTCCAGACGTTGCCGAGGGTGTGGCCGCCAGACGTGTGAAACGGGCGCCGAACTTCGGCGGCCCCGGTCCGCAGGGGTAGGATCGATCAACGTGAGTGTGGAGGTGTCGTCCGCCGTGAGCGGGCCGTCCTCATTTCCAGGGCTGTCACAGGCCGCCTGGCAGGACGTAGCGGCCGAAGGCGCGATGGGTGCGGCGACGTGGCACGATGTCGCCCTGAGCGCCGATCAGCTCCGGTCCCTGTATCGGCTGATGGCGCTGAGCCGCCGGGTGGACCGTCAGGCGATCAACCTCACCCGCCAGGGAGCGCTCGGCGTCTTCGCGTCGAGCCACGGCCAGGAGGCGGCGCAGGTCGGCTCGGTTTTCGCACTCGAGGCGGATGACTGGCTCTTCCCGACCTACCGCGAGACCGTGGGCACCTTCGCCCGGGGCGTCGACGTCGTCGAGCTCCTCGCCCTCTTCTCGGGCAGCTGGCACTCGGGATTCGATCCGTACAAGTACCGCGTCGCTCCGCTGACCACCCCGCTCGCCACCCAGGCGCTGCACGCCGTGGGCCTCGCCATGGCGGCGAAGATCAAGCACGACCCGATCGTCGCGCTCACCTTCTTCGGCGACGGCGCGGCCAGCGAGGGCGATGCGCACGAGGCGCTCAACATGGCAGGGGTCTACGGCGCGCCGGTGGTCTTTGTGGTCCAGAACAACGGCTACGCGATCAGCGTTCCGTATCGGCTTCAGACCCGGACGTCGTCCATCGCGCTGCGCGCCGCAGGGGTCGGCATCCCCGGCATCCGTGTCGACGGCAATGACGTCATCTCCGTGTACGGAGCGGTGAAGACCGCGGTCGACCGGGCTCGTCGCGGCGATGGCCCCACACTCATCGAAGCCGTGACCTACCGGCTCGAGGCGCACACGACTGCCGACGACACCAGCAGGTATCGAAGCGACGATGAGGCAACCGAGTGGCGCGGTCGCGATCCGGTGGAGCGCTTTCTGCGAGTGCTGCGAGACGGTGGCGTGGCCGACGACGCATTCGTTGCTGACGTCGAGGCCGAGGGCGAGGCCACCGCCGCCCGGATGCGTGATTTTCTCTTCGACGCCCCGGCAGGCGATCCGCGCGAGATGTTCGACCACGTCTACGCGGCCCGGACCCCGCAGCTCGATATCGAGCGCGCACTCCTGGACCAGGAATTGCGGGCGGCCGAGGAGAGCTGATGGAGCTGACCATGGCCGGCGCACTCAACGCCGCCCTGCGCGACTCGATGCGCGCCGACGACTCCGTGGTCGTCTACGGGGAGGACGTCGGCCGGCTCGGTGGTGTCTTCCGCATCACCGACGGGCTGCAGGCGGAGATGGGCACGGATCGGTGCTTCGACACGCCCGTTGCTGAGGCGGGAATCGCCGGCACGGCGATCGGCATGGCGCTGTACGGGCTCCGCCCCGTCGTCGAGATGCAGTTCGACGGCTTCTCCTACCCGGCGCTCAACCAGGTGATCAGTCATGTCGCCAAATACCGCAACCGGACGCGCGGCCGCGTGGGGCTGCCGCTGGTGATCCGCATCCCCTACGGCGGCGGCATCGGCGCTGTCGAGCATCACTCGGAGAGCCCGGAGGCGTACTACACGCACACCGCGGGGCTCACGGTCGTCTCGCCGGGGACGCCCGCCGATGCGTACGCGTTGCTCCGTGCCTCGATCGCGTTCGACGACCCCGTGATCTTCCTGGAGCCGAAGCGACGCTACTGGCTCAAGGAGGACCTCGACCTGCCTGTCACCGCCGCTCCGATCGGCGAAGCGGTGGTGCGTCGCGAGGGGACGACCGCGACGCTCATCGCGTACGGACCGATGGTGACCACCGCGCTCGAGGCGGCCACACGCGCGGCCGATGAGCACGGCTGGGACCTCGAGGTGGTCGACGTCCGCACCCTGTCCCCGGTCGACATGGACACGCTGGTCGCGAGCGCCACCAAGACGGGACGGGCGCTGGTGGTGCACGAGGCGGCGCGGTTCGTCGGCTACGGCGCCGAGATCGCCGCCGAGTTGAGCGAGCGCGCCTTTGGCTACCTGGCGGCCCCGGTCCTGCGCGTCACCGGGTTCGACGTCCCGTATCCGTCCGCCAAGATCGAACGTCACTTCCTTCCCGATGCCGACCGGATCCTCGACGCGGTCGCGCGACTGCTCGAGTACTGATCGATGCTCACGATTCGCGACTTCCTCATGCCCGACCTCGGCGAAGGGCTGACCGAGGGAGAGATCAACCGCTGGCTGGTGGCCGAGGGTGACGTGGTCGTGGTCGACCAACCGGTCGCCGAGATCACCACCGAGAAAGCCGTCGTCGAGGTGCCGACCCCCTTCGCAGGACGCGTGGCGACGCTCCACGGCGCCGCGGGCGAGACGATCACTGTTGGCAGGCCCCTGATCAGCATCGAGGTCGCCGGCGGCGCGCCTGCCGAAGGCGCGTCGGGCAACGTCCTGGTCGGCTATGGGACCAGCGAGGCGGCGCCGCGGTCGCGCCGGAGTGCGCCGCCCGAACGCGCGGAGCCCACCAGGCCGGTCGCGGCCCCCCCGATGCCACCGGCTTCTCCACTGGTCAGGCGGCGGGCGGTGGAGCTCGGCATCGACCTGAGCACCATCACCGGCAGCGGACCGGGCGGCATGGTCACCCAGGCCGACCTCGAGCGCGCCACGCCCGTCGACGCCGCGACCTCGGCCGGCAGGCAGCCTGCGTCCGGCGAGACGGTGCGGACCGCGCTCACCGGCGTGGATCGGATCGCGGCGGAACGGCTCACACGGTCGCACCAGCAAGTGCCGAGTGCGTCTGCGTGGCTGAGTGCCGACGCAACCCGGCTCATGGAGTTGCGTGCCGAGCTGCCCGCTGGATCCACCGACGCGTCGGTGACACCCTTCGCCATCATCCTGCGGCTCTGCGCAGTGGCACTGCGGAAATATCCCCGGCTCAACGCGCATTTCGACACCCAGACCAACGAGGTGGTCCGTTTTAGGCCGATCCATCTCGGGGTCGCGGTGCAAACCGACGGTGGACTGGTCGTCGCGGTGATTCGCGATGCGCAGACCAAGTCGCTGCGAGCCATCGCGGATGAGCTGCAACAGCTCGCCGGCGCCGCGCGCGACGGCTCCATCGACGCTGCCGATCTCCGCGGCAGCACCTTCACCGTGTCCAACTTCGGCGCGTTCGGGGTCGACGGCGGGACGGCGATCATCAATCCGCCCGAGGCGGCAATTCTTGGTGTCGGGCGGATCGTCACACGCCCGTGGGTGGTCGATGACGACGTCGTCCCGCGCTCCATCGTCGAGCTGTCGCTCGTGTTCGACCACCGCGTCGCCGACGGCGGCGTTGCCGGTGGTTTCATCCGGCACCTGGCGGACCGGATCGAAACACCCGACGAGGCGATGGCACATGACTGAGACCCCGACCAAAGCGTCCGTCACCCCGGGAGAGCTGCGTCGCGCGCAGGCCGACACGTGGGTGTACTTCGACGGCGAGCTCCGCCGCTACGGTGACGCGCATCTGGGTCTGCTGACGCACGCGCTGCACTACGGCACGGGCTGCTTCGAGGGCATCCGCGCGTACTGGAGCGAGCGACAGCACCGTATCAACGTCTTCCGGATGGCGGATCACTTCACGCGCATGACCGGCAACGCGCGGATGCTCCACATGCAGCTCCCACACGGCGTCGACGAGCTCTGCGACATCACCGTCGAATTGATGCGGCGCAACGACTTTCGCACCGACGTGTACATTCGTCCGCTGGTGTTCAAGGCGAATGAGGAGATCGGCATTCGCTTTCACAACCTGCGAGACGGCTTCATGATCGTGCCCGTGCCCTTCGGCGCGTACGTGGACACGACTAGCGGCATACGCTGCCAGGTGTCGAGCTGGCGGCGCATCGATGACAACGTCGCGCCGGCTCGATCGAAGGCAACCGGCATCTACATCAACAGCGCCCTCGCCAAGACCGAGGCATTCCTCAACGGTTTCGACGAGGCGATCCTCATGACCCAGGACGGCCGCGTGTGCGAGGGGAGTGCCGAGAATCTCTTCATCCTCCGGCGCGGCCAGCTGATCACGCCGCCCGCATCCGAGAACATCGTGGAGGGCATCACCCGTTCGGTGCTCATGGCATTTGCCCGCGACGAGCTCGGTGTCGAGGTGATCGAACGCACGATCGATCGGAGCGAGCTGTACGTTGCCGATGAGGTGCTGCTCTGCGGGACAGGGGCCGAGGTGTCAGCGGTGATCGAGATCGACTACCGGCGCATTGGCGACGGCGAGCCGGGCCCGGTGACCCGCGCGCTCCAGGACCGCTACTTCGCCGCGTGCAAGGGCGAGAACGACAAATACGCGAGCTGGCTCACCCCGATCATCTGACGTCGCCCGTCGGGCGACGAGATCACTGGTCGAAGTCGAGCACGACCTTTGGTGAGGTGGGATGCGACTGGCATGCGAGCACGAAACCGGCATCGATCTCGCGCTGTTCCAGCGCGAAGTGCTGGTCCATCTCGACGCTGCCGCTGACCAAACGCGCTCGGCACGTGCCGCAAACGCCGCCTTTGCACGCATAGGGCGCATCGGAACGAACGCGCAATGCGGCGTCGAGGATGCGCTCCCCATCGGTGTCGACGCTGAACGTCGAGCTGCGGCCATCAAGGACGATCGTGACCTCTGCGGCATCCGCCGACGGCGCGACCGCGGCGTGCTCGAGGCGCGGTCGCTGTGCATCCTTGGCGTGAAACAGCTCGGCGTGCACGTGCTCGCTCTCGACGCCGCGAGCGAGCAGCACATCTCGCGCGCACTCGATCATGTCCCTCGGGCCGCAGAGAAACCATTCGTCGACGTCAGCGGGCTGGATCAATTGATCCAGGAAGAGGGTCAGTCGCTCAGCATCGATGCGGCCGTGGAAGAGCTGCACCTCCTGCTCCTCGCGCGAGAGCACGTGGTAGAGAGCAAAACGATCCGGATAGCGATTCTTCAAGTCCTCGAGCTCCTCGAGAAACATGATGTCCTTGACCGTCCGGTTCCCATAGATCAACGTGACCGTGCTGTGCGGTTCGACTGCGAGAATGGTGGTGAGGTTGGACAGGATGGGCGCGATCCCGCTGCCCGCCGCGATCATGGCGTATGAGAGCGCGTGGCTCGGGTCCAGCGGCGTGTTGAAGTGGCCGATCGGAGTCACGACTTCGACAACGTCGCCCGCGCGCAGCTGTTCCAATGCAAACGCGGAGAAGATCCCACCGGGCAGGCGTTTCACGGCCACACGAAGTTGCCCCGAGCCGGCGGCGTTGCAGATCGAATAGCTGCGCCGAGTGTCGTCTCCTGCAGCTTCGCAGCGCAGCGAGACATGCTGGCCGTGGGTGAAGGAGAATTCACCCTCGAGCTCGGGCGGAATCTCGAACTCGATCACCACCGCGTCGTCGGTGAGCGGTTCCACCGCCCTGACGGTGAGCGGATGGATGGTCGCGCGACGATGTGCTGCGGGTGCCTCCGCAACCGGCGTGGCGGCCAACCGCTCAGTGCTCCTTGAAATGGGGGAACGTTTCGCCGCAGCCGTCGCACTGGCGCACCGCCTGGCACTGCGTCGAGCCGAAGTGCGCGAGCTCGTGCGTTCTCGACGACTCGCAGCGTGGACATTGCACGGCGACGGTCAGCAGTGTGAGGTCGAAGCCATGCTGCCGCGGAGGGGCGATCCCGTACTCGCGGAGCTTCACCCGGCCCGCCTCGGACATCCAGTCCGTCGTCCATGCCGGCGACAGCACGATGCGGACGGTCACGTCCGGGTACCCCTGATCCCGGATGCAACGCTCGACATCCTCGCGAATGGTGTCGAGCGCGGGGCATCCCGAGTAGGTCGGCGTGATGTCGACGTCGACATGGCCGGACGCATCGACGCGGACATCACGAAGGATGCCGAGATCCGCGATGGTGAGGGCGGGCATCTCGGGGTCGGGAATCGCCCCGGCCGCGCTGCGGATCTCGTCGATCGAATTCACCAGGTTGCCCCGGGGAATGAGCGATGGAGGTGCTGCATCTCAGCAACCATGTACCCAAAAGGCTCGGTGTGCAGTCCCTGGCGTCCTCCGGTGGGTGCCCAGGAGCTCTCCGGTACCACCAGGGTCGCGTCGCGAAGAACGCGGCTGACATAGCCTTCCCACTCCGGCCACAACGCTTGCGGATCGGGTCCGAGGCCGATGGCGCTCGCCTCGCTGGTCACGGCGTCACTCTCAAAGAGCTCGCCGGTGAACGGCCAGAGTGCGGCGAGTGCGCTCTCCATGCGGAGGTGGCTCTCCTCGGTTCCATCGCCGAGGCGAACCGTCCAGTCGGTGGCGTGATCGCGGTGGTACGAGGTCTCCTTGACCGCCTTGGATGCGACCGCCGCCACCTGCTCGTCCGTCGAGGTTGCGAGCGCCTGCCAAAGCGCGAGCTGATATGTCGAACACAGGAGCTGGCGGACGATCGTCGTCGCGAAGTCCCCGTTCTCCTGCTCGACGAGGAGGCAGTTGACGAACTCTCGCTCGTCACGGATGAATGCGTAGTCGTCCTCGGTGCGGCCGGTTCCATCGAGTTCGGCGGTCCGTGCGTACAGCCCCCGCGCCTGGCCGAGCAGGTCGAGTGCGATGTTGGTCAACGCGATGTCGTCCTCCAAGGTCGGAGCCCACGACGACCACTGCGCGAGCCGGTGCGACAGCACCAGGCAATCGTCCGCGGTGCGCAGCGTGTAGACGGCCGCCGCGCCGGCGACCACGGGGGTCACAGCTGCTGCACTTCCTTGGGTATCGAGTAGAAGGTGGGATGGCGGTAGGCCTTGTCGGCCGCCGGGTCGAAGAACGAGTCCTTCTCGTCGGGTGATGACGCGGTGATCACCGCCGACGGGACGACCCAGATGCTCACCCCTTCGAGACGGCGCGTGTACACGTCGCGCGCGTTACGAAGCGCCATCTCGGCATCGGGCGCGTGCAGGCTTCCAACATGGTTGTGCGACAGGCCACGCTTGCTCCGGATGAAGACTTCCCAGAGCGGCGCGGGAGTTTCCTCGCTCATGCCGCGGCGCTCGCGGACGGGTGCTTGGCTGCATATGCGGCCGCGGCTGCGCGCACCCAGGCACCGTCCTCCTGTGCTTTGCGGTGATGTGCGGCGCGCTGCCGGTTGCACGGCCCATCGCCGCTGACGACGCGGCGTAACTCCCCGAAGTCCGGCTTGCCGAAGTCGTAGTGGCCACGTTCCTCGTTCCAGCGCAGCTCCGGATCCGGAGGGGTGAGGCCGAGCACGACCGCCTGTGGCGCCACCATGTCGATGAAGCGCTGGCGCAGCTCGTCGTTCGAGAATCGCTTGATCCCCCAGGCCATCGATTGCGTGCTGTGGGTTGACTCGCCGTCAGGCGGGCCGAGCATCTCCACCGATGGCCACCACCACCGATTGACCGCGTCCTGCGCCATCGCGTGCTGCTCGGGCGTGCCGTGCGACAGCGCGTAAAGCGACTCGAAGCCCTGGCGCTGGTGAAATGACTCCTCCTTGCACACGCGGACCATTGCCCGCGCGTACGGACCGAATGAGCACCGGCACAGTGGGATCTGATTGGTGATCGCCGCACCGTCGACGAGCCAGCCGATCGCTCCGACGTCGGCCCACGTCAGGGTGGGGTAGTTGAAGATGCTCGAGTACTTCTGCCGTCCCTGGTCGAGGAGGTCGATGAGCTCGGAGCGGTCGACGCCGAGTGTCTCCGCCGCGCAGTACAGGTACAGGCCGTGACCCGCCTCGTCCTGCACCTTGGCCATGAGGATGGCCTTGCGCCGCAACGAGGGCGCCCGCGTGATCCAGTTGCCCTCCGGCTGCATCCCGATGATCTCGGAGTGAGCGTGCTGCGCAATCTGACGAATCAGCGATTTCCGGTAGCCGTCCGGCATCCAGTCGCGTGGTTCGATGCGTTGATCCGCATCGATCAACGCCTGGAATTCCATCTCACGAGGGTCAGACACCACCGCCGAGACGGTCTCGCCACCGGGTGACATTCCCCCGGCGGCGCCATGCCCAATCGGGCCGCTTGATCTCATACACCTACAATAGAACCACATGGTCCAGGTCGCCGAGATTGCCGTGCCCGTGCTCGAAGGCACCGATCACGTTGAGCTGTGGGTGGGGAACGCGCGCCAGGCCGCCTACCACTATCGCAAGGCCTTCGGGTTCGATGTGATCGCGTATGCCGGCCCCGAGACGGGCGTTCGTGATCGGGCGAGCTACGTTCTCCAGCAGGGCAAGGTGCGCCTCGTGCTCACCGCGCCGTTGCAGCCGGAGGGCGACATCGCCGATCACCTCCGTCTCCACGGCGACGGTGTGCGCACCATCGCGCTCCGGGTTGCGGATGCCACGGCGGCGTATGAGGCGGCCACCGCACGCGGGGCGCGCAGCGTCTCCGAGCCTTCACGCGCCGAGGATGAGCACGGCGTCGTCACCTCCGCGTCCATCGCAACCTTCGGCGACACGATCCACACGTTTGTCGAGCGCGATGAGTACACGGGCGTCTTCCTGCCCGGGTATCGGGCTGACAATCGCAGTGGTGGCGGCGTCGGCCTGCGCTTCATCGACCACACCGTCGGCAACGTCGACACCGGCAAGATGGACGACTGGATCTCGTTCTACTCAGAGGTCTTCGGCTTCACGGTGTTCCAGGAATTCGACGAGAAGGACATCGCGACCCAGTACAGCGCCTTGCGCTCCAAGGTCGCGCGTGACCCGCGCACCCAGATCACCATGCCGATCAACGAGCCGTACGTGGGGCTCAAGAAGTCGCAGATCCAGGAATATCTCGACTACTACCGGGGCAGTGGCATCCAGCACATCGCCATCCACACGGATGACATCGTGGGCACGGTGCAGGAGATGCGCGACCGCGGGGTCGAGTTCCTCACCGCTCCCGGCGCCTATTACGAGGCGCTCGGTGATCGCGCCGCAGGTATCGACGAGGACCTCGACCGGTTGCGGTCGCTGAACATCCTGATCGACCGCGATGACGACGGCTACCTCTTGCAGATCTTCACGCGCCCCGTGGGCGACCGCCCGACGCTGTTCTTCGAGGTGATCCAGCGCAAGGGCTGCAAGGGCTTCGGAAAGGGAAACTTCAAAGCCCTTTTCGAGTCCATCGAGCGCGAGCAAGCAGCCCGAGGCAACCTGTAAGCCTCTGAGGATCGCCGTCGGGGCGGCACACAGGGTGTAAGGCGAGAGGGGACGGGCGGGACCCAGCGAATTTGTCCGCTCCCGAACGAGTGCGACAATCTGCTTGCGCGAGCGAGGGAGCGGTCAAGCTGAGCACGGTACAGCCCGTCCCCTCTCGCCGGCGGCGCTGGGCCCAGTCAGTGTTCGACGGCGAGCATCAAGATCAAACGCGCCAAACGAACCACAATGTGTGCGATGATGTTCCTGCGGTGCCGGTCGGGCAGTGCGGAAGGGGACGGGGCGAATGAAAGAACAGGAAGACGCGTGGACGCGCGTTCTGCGGTTGATGCGTGATCTCGAGATGCTGCTGCTCGACATCAAGGATGCGGCGGTCCCGGTGCTGACCACCGGCGAACCCGAGCAGGCATGGCGAACACGGCGCTTCCTGCGGCTTGCCGATCGGATGCTGGAGGACATGCACGGCCTCCAGTTCGCATCCGAGGATCCGAACGGGAACTGATTCAGGCCTGGGTCAGACCGGCGGCCACTGATCGACCGCCGGCGGCGTGCGCGGCGTGTCGGCCCAGTCGTCTCGTGGTGGCGAGAAGCTCTCGACGATCGTGCAGCCTGCCTTGCCGGCGCGCTCGACCATGTGGGGCACGCCGGGCGGGATGACCCACATGTCACCCGGCTTGCGCAAGCGCGTCTCCCCGCCGATCGTGAACGTGAACTCGCCGCGTATGACGAGGCCGACCTGCTCATTGGGGTGGCGGTGCTCCGGCATGGCGATCCCGGGATCGAGCTCGAAGACCGCAAGCGTGATCCGCTCACCGTTCACCGGCCGGACCCGCAGCCCCTCCAGGAGCGCCAGCGGCTCGATATCCGTGACGGTCGCGAACTCGTGAGCGCGGTCCTCAGACTCCGGCATGGCGGCACCATACTCAAAATCAGCCCTCGGGGCCATCGACGTTGACCACCGACGGTCCCTGCCCGGATCGCGTGACCACAAGCGTTGCCACGACGTCGGTGGGATTGCCTTCGCGGTGAACGCGGTGAGGTGGCACAAACACGAACTCGCCGGGCTGCGCGTCGAAAGCGTCCTGCCCGTGCTCCCCGGATTCCATGCGCAGCGCGCCACCGGCCACGTAGATCACGGACTCATGCTCGCCGTGATGGTGCCAACCCGAGAACGCTCCTGGCTCGGTAGGCACAACGCCCGCCCAGAGGTGATCCGTCGCGACTGCCTCGGTGCGCACCATCCCGGGTGTCGACGGCCCAAGTGAGAGTTCGCCGGCACGAATTCGGCGCACGGGTTCAGGCATGGAGGCTCGGCTGTTCGGATGGGACGTAGCCCCGACTCTTGTCGACCACATTGACGAGCGGCTCGCCGCGCAGGAAGTGCTCGAGATTTCGCGCGAACAGATCCGCGATGTCGCGCTGCATGTCCGTGTAGTCGCCCGACATGTGCGGCGAGATGATCAGATTCGGCGTCTCCCACAGCGGCGAGTCTTCGGGGAGTGGTTCTGGTCGCATGACGTCGAGGGCCGCACCGGCGAGCCGGCCGTCCCGCAGGGCGGTGCACAGCGCGTCCTGATCCAGGGTCGATCCCCGTCCGACGTTGACCAGACGAGCGGTCGGTCGCAGCGCGCCGAGAGCTGCCGCGTCCACCATGCCCGCTGTCTGCGGTGTGCTTGGCAGGACCATCACGACGTAGTCGGCCTTGGCGAAGAGCGTGGCCAGATCCTCTGACGCGGCGATGTCGCCAAAGTCTGGATCGCCGGTTCGTGCGGTGCGTCCGACGCCGCGAACCGACATGCCGAATGCCCTGGCCAGCTGCGCGGTCCTGCGCGCGATTGGACCGACACCGACGATCACAACGGTCTTCCCGGACAGGGTCTCGGTCTCTCGCTGGACCCAGCGATGCTCGCCCTGATATCGGAATGTGGTCACCAGGTCTTTGCCGAGCGCCAGCATCAGCCCGATCACATACTCGGCGAGGGGTTGGTCGAAGATGTGCCTCGAGTTGGTCAGGACGACGTCACTGGTCGTGAGCTCGGGGAAAAGCACCCGTTCCACCCCGGCACTGGCGGTGTGGACCCATCGCAAGCGCCGGAAACGTTCCCAGTTCTCGCGCAGGAATTCGCTGCGCGGATTCCAGATCAGCAGCGCATCTGCGTCGAAGACGTCAGCTGGTGGCGCCGCCCCGGGGTCGATGAAGACGTAGCCGGCATCCGCTCGCAAGGGCAGGATGTCGCGGCTGGAACTCTCGCCCTCGACCACCCCGATCAGGACGGTCATCTCAGTGTCCCTGCGCGCTCGCGCGGTTCGATGGAACCAGTCCGGATGCCGAAGTCCCGCACTCGTGGCACCGTCATACTGTGCCAGGTTGGCCGCGCATTCTGACCGGCCGGTTGGCGGAGGAGCCCAGGACGATATGACCGTCGAGGTCGCGCAAAGCCGTATGACCAGCGAGGAGATCGCACGGCTCTCGAAGGAGCACACCTTTTTCTCGTGGTCCGTCCAGGGCGCCGTCGATCCGATTGCAATCGATCACGCCGAAGGCGTGTGGCTCTACACGCCGGAGGGCCGGCGCATCCTCGACTTCAACAGCCAGCTGATGTCGGTCAACATCGGGCATGGCGACCAGCGCGTGGTCAATGCGATGGCGGAGCAGGCCAGGCGGCTGCAGTTCGTTCAGCCCGCATTCGTCACCGAGATTCGTGCGCGTCTCGGCGAGAAGCTCGCCGGACTGCTGCCTGGCGACCTCGACAAGGTGTTCTTCACGCTCGGCGGCGCAGAGGCGATCGAGAACGCGATCAAGATCGCCCGCCAGTACACCGGTCGCTACAAGATCCTCGCCCGCTACCGGGCGTATCACGGCGCGACCATGGGGGCCATGACGCTCACCGGCGATCCCCGCCGCTGGGCAACCGAACCCGGGCTCGTCGGCGTGGTGCGGTATCCCGATACGCATCGCTGGGGTGAGCGCGAACCCCGGCCCGTCGAGGAAAGCCTTCGCGGTCTCGAGGACGTGATCATGTACGAGGGACCGCACACGATCGCCGCGATATTTCTCGAGACAGTGGTGGGAACCAACGGCATCCTGATCCCTCCCGATGGGTATATCCAGGGCGTTCGCGAGCTCTGCGATCGGCACGGGATCCTGATGGTCGCCGACGAGGTGATGGCGGGCTTTGGACGTACCGGGCGGTGGTTCGCGATCGAGCACTGGGACACAGTGCCCGACTTGATGTGCATGGCCAAGGGTCTGACGTCGTCGTACCTTCCGCTCGGCGCCGTGGCCATCCGCCGGCACGTCGCCGAGAAGTTCGACTCGATGATGTTCTTCGGTGGACTGACGTATTCGAGCCACCCGATCTCACTGGCCGCTTCGCTCGCGACCTTGCAGGTATACGAGGAGGATCACCTCGTCGAGCGCTCCGCCGCCATGGATTCAGTTATGCGCGTGCATCACGAGCGCCTCGCCGCGCGCCATCCCAGTGTCGGCGCGCATCGCAACCTCGGCCTGTTCGGCATCCTCGACCTCGTGCGGCGGCAGGATCCATACACGCCGATGACGAAGTTCAACGCAAGCAGCGAGGAGATGGGCGCAATCGGCAGGTATCTTCGCGAGCACGGCGTGTACACGATGGTTTCCAACAACTCCATCCATACCAACCCGCCGCTCTGCATCAGCGAGGAGGAGCTTGCCCACGGATTCGAGGTCATCGATGGCGCGTTGTCGATTGCCGACGCGGCCGTGCAGGGCTAGCGCCGAACCCTCCGCGTGACCACTGAGGACGCCGAGCGCGCGCGGCTGCGCGACGACCCCGCCGGCTGGCGGCGCTGGGGTCCGTATGTCAGCGAGCGTGCCTGGGGAACAGTGCGTGAGGACTACAGCGCGGACGGTGACGCGTGGGGATACGTCCCGCACGACCAGGCGCGCTCGCGCGCCTTCCGCTGGAGCGAGGAGGGGCTCGGTGCGATCTGCGATGAACACCAGTTGCTCTGCCTCGCGTTCGCGTTCTGGAATGGCGTCGATCCCATCCTCAAGGAGCGCATCTTCGGACTGACCAATCCGCAGGGAAACCACGGCGAGGACGCGAAGGAATACTGGTGGTACGTCGATTCCACACCCACGCATTCGTGGATGCGCTGGCGATATCTCTATCCGCAGCTGGCGTTTCCCTACGACGATCTCGTCGATGAGAACCATCGTCGTGGTCAGCTGGACCCCGAATACGAGCTTGCCGACACCGGTGTGCTCGACAGGGGTTTCTGGGACATCAACGTGGATTACGCGAAGGAGACGCCGGAGGATCTTGTGATCGAGCTCTGCGCTCGCAACGCCGGCACCGCGAAACAGACCCTGCATGTCCTGCCGACGGTATGGTTCCGCAACACGTGGGCGTGGGGCATCACCGACACCGTGCCCGTCCTGCACGTCGAGAACGCGCGCATTGTCTGCGACCACACAGTCGTCGGTCGCATGTTCCTGACCGGCGACGGCGACTACACGCCGCTTGTCTGCGACAACGAGTCGAACGCGCCTCGCCTCTGGGGATCGCCACCGCGGACAGCTTTCCCCAAGGACGGGATCAATGACCACGTTGTCGGCGGAGCGAACACGGTCAATCCCGCGCAGGCGGGGACGAAAGCCGCGCTCCACTACGTGCTCAGCGTCGATGCCGGGTCGACCGCGACCATCCGGCTCCGTTTTGGTCGCCGCGAGACCGACGCCGTCGATGGTGTCGCCGCAGCCCTCGATGTGCGCCGGAGAGAAGCAGACGCGTTCTACGGGAGCATCATCGGAGCAGGACTCACCCCCGACGAGCGCCTGGTCGCGCGTCAGGCGCTCGGTGGCATGCTCTGGGGCAAGCAGTTCTATCACTACAACGTGACCCGCTGGCTCGACGGCGATCCGGCCGAGCCTCCACCGCCCGCGGCACGGCTCGACGGGCGCAACGCCGGCTGGCGGCATGTCGACACTGCCGACGTCATATCGATGCCGGACAAGTGGGAATATCCCTGGTTTGCGGCCTGGGACCTGGGTTTTCAGTGCGTGGCGCTGGCGCACGTCGATCCCGAGTTCGCCAAGGAACAACTCATCCTGCTGTGCCGTGAGTGGTACATGCACGCCAACGGGCAACTGCCCGCATACGAATGGTCATTCGACGACGTCAATCCACCTGTGCACGCATGGGCTGCGCTGCGGGTCTTCGAGATCGATGGCGCGAAGGACTACCAGTTCCTCGCACGTGTCTTCCACAAATTGCTCATCAACTTCACGTGGTGGGTCAATCGCGAGGACGCCGAAGGCAACAACATCTTCGAGGGCGGGTTCCTCGGGCTCGACAACATCGGACCCTTTGACCGCTCGATGCTGCTTCCCGCGGGCGGTCACCTCGAACAATCGGACGGCACCGCGTGGATGGCGATGTACTCGCTCAACCTGCTCGAGATGGCGCTGATCCTCGCAACGTTCGACAGGGCCTACGAGGATGTGGCCACGAAGTTCTTCGAACACTTCGCGACCATCGCCACCGCCATGAACGAGCAGGGGCTCTGGGACGAGGAAGCGGGCTTCTACTACGACAGCTGGCACCTCGCCGATGGTACGCGAGTGCCCATCCGGGCTCGCTCGATCGTGGGGGTCATACCGCTCTGTGCCGCGACCACGCTCGGGAACGACACCCTGAGCCTGCTGCCCGACTTTGCAGCGCGACTCCGATTGTTCATCAAGCTCAAACCGCGATATGCCGCGGCTGTCTCGCTCGAGATCGAGGAAACGCATCGCGAGAGTCGCCTGCTCGCGATCGTCGACCCCGATCGGCTCCGCCGCATCCTCGGGTATCTCCTCGACGAGTCGGAGTTCCTCAGTGACCACGGACTGCGCGGGCTGTCGCGATATCACGCGGACCATCCACTCGAGATCGACCTCGGCGGCGCAGTCGCGCGACTCGATTACGAGCCGGCGGAATCGACGTCACGGCTCTACGGCGGCAACTCCAACTGGCGGGGACCCGTCTGGTTTCCGGTGAACCATCTGATCATCGAGGCGCTGCGCGTGTATCACCGCTTTCTCGGCGACGGCTGGACCGTCGAGTACCCGCGCGGCTCCGGCCGCCAGAAACATCTCGGCGAGGTCGCGGACGACATCGCCGGACGCTTGGCTGCGATCTTCCTCCGCGCCGGCGATGGCGTGCGCCCAGTGATCGCCGGCTCCAACCTTTATTCGCGGCCGGACCTCGTAGACGCGATCCCGTTTCACGAGTACTTTCACGCTGAAACCGGGCGGGGGCTCGGCGCGTCCCATCAGACCGGCTGGACGGGGCTGGTTGCCGATCTGCTGTTGCGCCGGACCGCATCGCGAGACGGGTATGACATCGCCTCGCTACGTGACGCCGACGCAGCAGGGGGCAGGCCGCCAGTCCATTGAACCGGTGCCGGCGCCACGCGCGGCGCTGCCCGCATACTGGGCCGGCATATGGGATCCGAGAACGCGGTGCGCGGCACCCTCGCAGCGGCGGTCACACCGCTCACCGGTGCGGACGGCACGATCGACGCTGACGGGATCGACGCTGTCGTTGAGTTCTATGTTCGCTCGGGACTCGACGGGATCCTCGCGCTGGGAACCACCGGTGAGGGCATTCTGTTCTCGCTCGACGAGCGGCGGCTTGCAGCTGACGAGTTTGTGACGTCCGCCCATCACCGGCTCGCGGTCATCGTGCACTGCGGCGCGCAGACGACGCACGAGACCGTTTCGCTTGCCGAGCACGCTGCGAGCCATGGCGCGGCCGGGGTCGCCGTGATCCCGCCGCCGTATTTCGCGCTCGATGCGGAGGCGATCTGGCGTCACCTCGATGCGGCAGCGCGCGCATGCGCACCGCTGCCGTTCTACATCTACGAATTCGCAGCGCGCAGCGGATATTCGGTGCCCATCGAGGTGGTGAAACGTCTGCAGTCCTCCGCGCCGAACCTCACCGGTCTCAAGGTCTCCGACTCGCCGTTCGAGCCGGTCAAGCCGTATCTGATCCCCGGGCTCGATGTCTTCATCGGAGCCGAAGGCCTGATCGCTCAGGGCATGGAAGCCGGGGCTGCCGGGGCGGTCTCCGGCCTTGCCGCGGCGCTCCCGGAGCTCAGCATCGAAGCCGTCCGATCCGGGACGGCGGCGGCGAGCGCGCGCGCAGCACAGATCCGATCCACCATCGAGCCATTTCCATTCCAGTCGGCGCTGAAGTTCATCCTGCAGCGGCGCGGCGTGGCGATCGAGCATGCGGTCCGAGCACCCCTCATGACCCTTGACGACGCGCAACAGCACGCGTTGCGCAGAGTGATCGACGACCCCGCAGGCGAGATCGCGGGGCTTCTCGCCGCTTAGAGCACCGCGGTTTCGACCACGGCCCCGGGCTCCGCAAAGCGGCTGAGGCGCAGCGGGCGCAGGTCGAAGGTCGTGCAGTGTCCTTGGGTGACGAGTTCGGCAACCGCCTGCCCCGCCGCCAGTGAATGCATGATCCCGTGGCCACCGAAGCCGGCGCACTGGATGAACCACGGCGCTTGCTCAGTGATGTCAACGATCGCGTGGTGGTCCGCGGTCTCGGGGTAGAGCCCGGCCCAGCACTTGCGCGGGCTGATCGGGACATCCTCGAGGAAGGGAAAGCGGTTGCCAACGCGCGCGGCAATCGCATCGAGGAAGTCGGGATCGAACGCGGTGTCGAGGCTCGGCGGGTCATCGGGATCCGAGAAACCGATCAGGAACCCGGCACCTTCTCTGCGAATCAGCACGCCGGTGTCCGCGTCGACGCACATCGGGATTGCTGCGGGGAATCCGGACACGCTCTCGGTGCACGCAAGGTTGCGCCGGCGTGGTGTGACCGGGAGGTCAACGCCGACCTTCATGGCAAGGTCGCGTGCGAAAGGCCCTGCAGCATTGACAACGAAATCGGCATGGATGTCACCACCGGTGGTGCGTACCATGGCGCCGTCGGTATCGCCCGCAAGGTCGAGCACATCGGTGTCGAAGATGAATGTCGCATCGAGCCGCCGCGCTTCGGCCGAGAGCGCGCTCACCACGCCGTGCGGATCGATGAGGCCGTCACCGGCGCAGAACGTCGCGGCGGTGAGTCCGTCGACATCGACGAACGGCGCCTTTTCGATGACCGCCGCCGCAGAGAGCCACTGCACGTCGAGACCGAGCGAGCGCTGGAGCTCCCAGGCGCGCAGCAGTGCGATCTCGCCCGCGTCGGTACCGGTGAGAAACAGATAGCCGACGGGTTTGAACCCCACCTGGCCGCCGGTCTGCTCGTGCAGTGCACGAAGCTGCTCGATGGTGAACTGCGAGAAGGCAATGTTGACGGCGGTCGTGAACTGCGCTCGCACACCACCGTTGGCTCTGCTCGTCGAGCCCATCCCTGCCGATGCGTTGCGGTCGATGACGACCACGCCGTCGACCCCCGCCCGGCGCAGCTGAAGCGCGACCGCAAGTCCGGCCGCGCCGGCGCCGACCACGACCACCCGGGCGCGTCGACTTCCTTGCGCCATAACCGACCCCGGTTCGCTGGCCACGCCCGGCTCTCCGCCTATGCAGCCGGCGTGCCGGCTCGCAGCTGCGCCAGCGGCAACCCGCGGATCGATGCGTCGAGCAACTCCACCGGATGCAGTGCAGGAAGCGGATGTCCCGACCTGCGCAGTGCTGCGCTGATCTGGAGCAGGCAACCCCCGTTGCCCGCCGTCACGAGCTCGGCGTCGGTTGCCGCGATGTTGCCTGCTTTACGGGCACCGAGATCGTCGGCGGCCCGCGGAGCGACGAGGTTGTAGATCCCCGCGCTGCCGCAGCACAGGTCGGCCTCCTTGAGGTCCACCAACTCGAGATCGGGGATCCGAGCAAGGACGGCGCGAGGCTGCGACCGGATTCCCTGGGCGTGCGCGAGGTGACACGCATCGTGATACGCAACGCGCGCGGGAACTGGGTGGAGTCGCGCGGGAAGTCTCACATCCAACTCGGCCAGAACCTCCATCACGTCGCGAACCTGGGCGGAGAAGCGCGCTGCACGCGCTGCCCAGAACGGGTCATCGGCGAGCAGCGCACCGTACTCCTTCATCGCGGAGCCACACCCGGCGCTGTTGACGACGATGTGGTCGACGCGGAGGTGCTCCATCTGGGCGATGAGCGCACGCATCCGGCGCAGCGCGGGTTGCTCGCGTCCCGAATGGATCTCGAGCGCTCCGCAGCAACTCTGCAGCGGCGGCACCAGCACCTCGCAACCGTGCGCAGCGAGCACGCGAGCCGTTGCGCGGTTGACGTGGGCGAAAAACGCGTCCTGCACACACCCGGTCAGCAGAGCGACGCGGCGGGCCGGCTGCCCTCTGGGTTTGAGCCGGCGTGGTGTCCTCGCCTTGCGGTCGGCGAGTTGCAGCGACGGTGCCATGTCGTCAAGGCGGAGCAGTGTTCGCGGCACCATGCGTCGCACCGGCTTGCGCTGCAGCAGCCTGCGAAGTCCGAGCGCCTCGGTGAGCGCGACTCCGGCTGCGACTGCGCGCATCCGTCGCGGGTACGGGAGCACGGCGAAGAGCGCGGCACGCGAAGCGCGCGCCCGCCAGGCGCGAACGAAGCGGCGCTCGACCTGCGGGCGAACCTGCTCGATCAGGCGGTTGTACTGCACGCCGGAGGGACATGCGTCGACACACGCCATGCAGCCGAGGCACGCGTCCCAATGGCGCACCACCTCCTGGTCCATGCCCACCTCACCGCGCGCAGCGAGATCCATGAGCAGGATGCGGCCCCGCGGGGAATCCATCTCCTCACCCCAGAGCAGGTATGTGGGACACGCGGGAAGGCAGAACCCGCAGTGCACGCAATCGGCGATCAAGGCGGGGTCGGGCGCGCGATGTTCGTCGAACGCGACGGCTTCGGCGCCGGCTCTCGCGTGCCCGTGGACGTGGGGCGGACCGGTGGTCGTTGCGCCCATGTCAGATGCCGCCGGCCTGGCGGCCCGGGCTCAGGGTTCGGGCAGGATCGAGTTGGCGTTTCACCGAGCGCATGAGCTCGAGCGCCACCTCGTCGTCCACCTCGCCGCCCGATGTCGCGTCGCCGCGCCGGATGACAAGATGGCCGCCGGCAGTGCGCACCGCAGCTCGGACCATGCCGAGCGTCTCGGTCGCGAAGCACACCTCCCCGGTACCGAGTAACGGGTGCCAGGTGATCGCATCGCACGTAGCAGACAGAGATGACAAAAACACGCCCGCCCGGGCGGGCAGGGTGGCCACCGCACCGATCATCCCGGCGCCGGTCCACGGCGACCCCGCAAACGCAGATGCCAGCGCCGTCTCCTCATCGACACCGAGGATCCGTCCACCGATGTCATGGATGACGTGCTCGGCCTGGACAACCGCGCCCTGCTCGGAGCTGTCGAAGCGCACCACGACCACGCCCTGCGGCCAGTGCAGATCGACGACATTCGGCGTCACCTGCAGGCGCCCGATTCGCGCTGCGAACTCGCAGAGGTCGAGCACCGACCTGGACTCGAAGACGACGGTGCGCGACGCCGGCGGGAGCGGATGAAGCCGGAAGGCCACCTCGGTCACGATCGCGAGTGTCCCCAGTGAGCCCACCAACAGCTTGGCGATGTCGAAGCCGGCAACGTTCTTCACGACCTTGCCACCGCTTCGCCCGATGGTGCCGTCCGACAGGACGAAGCTCGCCCCGATCACGAGATCGCGAGGCGTCCCGAACCGCGTGCGCAGCGGACCGCTGGCAGCGGTCGCAACCACGCCGCCGATGGTTGCCGCGTCACCCTGGGGTGGGTCGAGCATGAGGCGCTGGCGGAAGCCGGGGACCAATGCAAGCGTCTCCTGCAGATCGCTCAGCGTGGTCCCGGCGCGGACGACGCAGACCAGGTCCGCCGGTTCGTGATCGACGATCCCTGCAAGCCTCGAGGTCGAGAGCACAACGTCGCATTGCTCGGGCGGGGAACCCCAGTCCATTTTCGTGCCGCCTCCGCGGGCGACGACTACCAGGCCGCGCGCCGTCGCGGCCGAGAGCACCGACGCGACCTCGGCCTCGTCCCCGGGAGACACCACGAGATTCGGCACGATCCCGCCGACGGCATCCAATGGCTCGGCGGCCCGAACGTTCGCCGCTCCCACCAGCTCGGTGAAGAGATGGAGCTCCTGCGCCACCGACGCCATCACAGCCGCTCCGCCAGCCCCGCCATCTCGATCGCGTGCGGTCGATACATGCCGGGCACCTCGCCACAGAGCCTCGGAGTGGGGAGGGCCTTGCCCGGGTTGCACAGGTCGCGCGGGTCGAAGGCGTCGCGAACCCGCCCCATCACCGAGATCGACCCGAGGCTGAACATCTTCGGCATGTAGCACGCCTTGTCCGAGCCGACCCCATGCTCCCCAGTGATCGAGCCGCCCGCGGTGATACAGGCGTCGAGGATCAAACCTGCTAGCTGCAGCGCCCGTTCTCCGGCGCCCG
>Ga0182024_10004476_pt1 | contig 32128 bp, 25 predicted proteins | sample P32metaG_FD_120480 | JGI IMG/M metagenome (GOLD analysis project Ga0182024, IMG submission 120480) | Permafrost microbial communities from Stordalen Mire, Sweden - P3-2 metaG (Illumina Assembly) | ecosystem: Environmental > Terrestrial > Soil > Wetlands > Permafrost | place: Sweden: Stordalen...
CGGCACCGGCTGCGGAGCGCCCTTTCCTTCTTTAGGTCTGCGATAGCCGAGCCGTAGATCGGCGCCAGATCCGTGTTGATGACACGGGGTTGAGGATGAGATAGATCGCTCAACGCGTTGCGAAACAGCCGTTTGGCGGCATTGGCATCGCGCAATGCCGACAATAGGAAATCGATGGTGGCACCTGCGGAATCGATCGCACGGTACAGGTAGCACCAGCGGCCTTATACCCGAAGGTAGGTTTCATCGACCCGCCACGACTTGTTGGTGGGCTTCAGGCGCCGGCGCAGTCGTTGCTCTAACCCGGGGCCGTAACGCTGCACCCATCGCCAGAGAAGCTGTGAAGAAATCGGTTGTTCGCCAACGCGCAACAACCGAGCGAAAAATCTTGGCCATTAGAGGCCCTGAGAGCAATTCGCGAGGGCAGGAGATACATTTCTGATCCCCGGGAAAATGGGCGCCATGACTTTCGGTCGATTTTTTCACATCTTCCAGACCGTCGTATGATCGGCTTCCAGACCGCGTTCCTCCAGTAGCTCCTCAACATCGCGCAGCGAGAGAGAATATCGAAGATACCAGCGAACCGCACAGAGAATGAGCGCCGGTTCTGTTTGCCGCCACTTGAAGATCTTCGGTCGCGTAGGCATTTCCCGATTCTTTCACGTTATCAGCCAGGGCCCACGGAAGTTTGCAACACAACTGATTGGTAGGAAGAGGGTGGGAGCTTTTTACACAATACCGAAGGAGTTAGTTCCGCCAAATCGATATTTCCTTAAACCAGAGTAAGTGCATGTCTTGGAAAGGGTCCTTTAGGGACTAGTTCCCGTGTTTGTACCTAAACGTAAACTTCCCGCCGGTGGGCGATCCGCGTCACATCGACCGTCTTGGCTGTGTCATCAATCTCGTACACGACGCGGTAATCACCGATGCGAATCCGCCATTCGTTATCGCCACCTTTTAGCTTTTTGCAGCCGGGAGGCCGGGGCTACGATGCGAGACCTTCCAGGCGCGGCACAATTCGGGCAACCATCTTCCGGGGCAGCCCATGCAATTCTTTTTCGGCGCTTGCGGTTAATGCAACCTGATAGCTACTCACGCGAAAGCTTGCCGCTTTTGATGAGGCCCGCTTTTACTTTTTCCAACGGAATCCGCTTTTCGTTCCGCCGCGACCGGGAGACAAGCACATCCTCTATGTCTTCCCACAGTTCACGATGTTTTTTCAGATCGATTTGAACGGCCACCTTGCGGCCCTTCTCATCGGTCACGTACTGGATTCCGGTCATGTCTTCATTGTCCTTCAAAGAGCGTTCCACGGGTGCGGTGACGGCGGGATCGTCGTTGTTTGTGTTTGGGCTGCCGTAGAGACTGGGCATCCACTGGCTTATACTGAGTAATTCTGGAGGCCACGATGCCACAAATGATTCAGAAAAGACCCATGCTTTTTGCCGCGGCCATGCTCGCCGCAATCGCCAGCGGCAGCCTTTTCGGCGCCGACCCGGAGCCGAATTCGCAACCCAATCCTTATCGCACCATCGAGCACTGGGCCAAGCTTCCCGACGGCCGAACCATGGGATCGACCAGCGCCGTGGATATCGATCGCGACGGCAAGAGTGTCTGGGTGGTGGAACGCTGCGGGGCGAACTCGTGCGCAGGCAAAGACGGCATCGCGCCGGTTCTGAAATTCGATCCGTCGGGCAATCTACTGAAGAGCTTCGGCGAAGGCATGTTCATATTTCCGCACGGCATCGCGGTGGACAAGGCGGGGAATATCTGGATCACGGAAGGCCAAGGCAAAGACGGCAAGGGTCAGCAGGTATTCAAGTTCAGCCCCGATGGAAAGGTTTTGATGACGCTCGGCAAGGCGGGCGTCGCGGGCGACGGCCAAGATACTTTTAACGAGCCCAACGACGTGGCGATCGCGCCGAACGGCGATATCTTCGTTTCCGACGGTCATAACATCGGCAGGGGCAACGCTCGCGTGGTGAAGTTCACCAAGGACGGGAAGTTCATCAAGCAGTGGGGCGGCCACGGTTCGGCTCCCGGGCAGTTCGAGGTGCCGCACTCGCTGGCTTTCGATTCCAAAGGGCGGCTCTTCGTCGCCGATCGCGGAAACAACCGCATCCAGATCTTCGATCAAGACGGAAAGTTCCTAGCGGAGTGGAAACAATTCTCACGGCCGAGCGGCGTGTTCATCGACAAGAAGGACAATCTCTACGTGACCGATTCCGAATCGCAGCCGGTGAAGCTCGAGGGACGGGGCGCCGGTTACGGCTACAATCCGGGTTTCCAGAGGGGCATTCGAATCGGCAGCGCCAAGGATGGCTCGGTGGTCGCATTCATTCCCGATCAGGACACGGTAAACAAGGAAGGCGCGCGGCCCGTCACGAGCGCCGCGGAAGGGGTCGCCGCCGATGCACAGGGGAATGTATACGGCGCGGAAGTCGGGCCGAAGGACGTGAAGAAGTACGTCAAGAAGTAAGGCGCGTCTTGGCACAACTGGGTGTTATCGCCTAGGAGTAGGTGAGTGTAGGGGCACAGGAATCGGGCGCCGGCTAGAGATTAGCCAACATCGTCACCTGCAATTGTATGGTTATCCACTTGCACGATTAATCGGTGGAGGTTCCTGTTATGTCTCACGATCTCAGTCTGCGCGAAGAGGTGGAGCGTGAGTTGGGCTGGGAGCCTATCGTCCGCTCGGCTGAAATTGGCGTCGGGGTGAAAGATGGCGTTGTTACGCTCATGGGAACGGTGGCTAGCTACAGCGCCAAGCGCGCCGCCGAACATGCCGCCGCTCGCGTGCGCGGGGTGAAAGCGATCAGCAGCCAGTTGGAGGTCAAGCCCGCCGGGCCGGCCGAACGAAGCGACGCCGACATCGCTTGGGCTGCCGCCAATGTTCTGGCGTGGAACACGCTGGTGCCGGCGGGCCGCATACAAGTGCAGGTCTCGCGCGGCCACATCACGCTCGAAGGCTCGGTGGATTGGCGCTTTCAAAGCACCGCTGCGGAAGATGCGGTGGCGAATCTCGCCGGGGTGACGCGATTAACGAACCTGATCACTGTAAGCCCGGTAGTCCCGGCCGAGGATTTGAAGAACGATATCGAGGCGGCTCTGCAGCGCGAAGCGGAGCCAGTCGCGCGCCGCATAATCGTGGAAGTGGCGCATGACCGGGTCAAGCTGTGGGGCTGCGTCGGCACGTGGGCCGAACGAGAAGAAGTGGAACAAGCGGCTTGGTCAGTTCCGGGTGTGCATGAGGTCTCCAATCACGTCACCGTAGAGGGCGTGTTGACGGCCAGCGCAGCGACCTGATGGGCGTGATCGAGCGCTTGTTGAAGGCGTAGCCGCGCCGATTCGACATCGCCCGCATCACGAAATTCTTCCAAGCGCAGCGGCTCTTCGATGGAAATCGCGATGCGTCCGAATGGCACTGGATTGCGAGGCTTGTCCCACTTGTGCGGTTCGGCGATGGCCGGGCTGCACTCGGCGCCTATTGCCACTAAAGGAACGTTGGCGGCAGCGGCCAGAACCAAGGCTCCGGCACGCGCCGTGTGACGCGGACCTCCACCGTCGGGCGTGATCACCGCGCATGCCCCGTTCGCGACGGCACTTGCCATGCGTGTCACGGCGGGCCAGCCGTGATGCTCCCAATCGCCGCGAATCACACGCAAGCCGAGCAGGCGGCATAGGAACGTGAGAGCATCGCCTCGGGGCTCAGTGGCAACCATGATCGTAAGGGGCGAGCGCGGCTTGGATTTCGCCAAAACCACCATCAACGACGGCGCGCTGCCATGCCAGATCGCTAGCACGCAGCGTTCGGGAACATCGGGCCATTTGCGCGCGCCGGGGGTGGCCAAACGGCTGGTCCGTGCAACCAGCCAAGCATAAGCAAACATGGCCAGTCCCGAGACGGCGGCCCCGGTCCAATGCAAAGGCGGAAGGTAGCGGCGGACGCCCAGCAACAGGCGGTCCAGCGTGCGCGTGAATGCATTCCGGCCGGCGGCCGGCGCACGAAGATGATGCGGCGTGCCCGCATGCCGTACCAACTCCGCCAGCCTCGCAATCTTCGGCGTCATCCCCTCTCACCACTGTATAATTGAATTACTTGCACAGTTTGCATCACCTTCACTCCGCACGAGTGGGATTGGCCTTGAGTGGCGGCTCGGTGCGCGGTCTGGCTCACATCGGCGTCTACAAAGTGCTGACGGAAGCCGGCATCCGTCCGGCGTTTGTCGCTGGCGCCAGCGCCGGTAGTGTGATAGGCGCGGGTATCGCAGCCGGAATGAGTTGGCAGGATCTCACAGAGCTAGCGCGAGCCGTGTTCTGGCCGAAACTACTGCATGGAAATACACTAGAGAAATTTTGCGCCGTTCATCTGCCGCAACGCTTCTCGGATTTGCAGCTCCCATTCGCGGCCATTGCGACTCGACTGCCCGAAAAGCACGCGGTATCGCTCACGTCCGGTCAACTCGCTTCGGCGATCAACGCCAGCTGCGCCATGCGGGTGGTTCGCGGACGTGTCCATCGAGATGGACAGGTACTGAAAGACGGCGGGATCGCATGCGTCCTTCCAGCGGCGGTCTGCCGTCAGATGGGCGCCGATTTCGTCATTGGATCGGACGTATGGGAACTGAGCTCAATGCTTCGCGGCATGGGTTTCGACACGACTCATTCCAAGGCGCATCGGCTTTATCCGGCGCACTACCGGAACTCGATCGAGCACACCAATCTGTTGATTCGTCCGCGAGTGCCTTGGGCGGGTTATTGGCCAGGCGACTCAGGAATCGAGCGAATGATCGCTGCCGGCGAGCAAGCCGCACGAAACGCCTTGAACTTGCGCTACTGAGCGCCGACTGCCGCCTTTCGCAAAGCTTCTATCCGCGGCGCCCGGCTCTTCGGGCTGTCCAGACTGAAAGACCGCGCGTCGCCCAGTTGCTCGCGCACATACTGTTCGGTCCGCGCCACGGCTTCTTCGAGCGCCTGGTCCTTTTTCACGAAGGCAATCCAGGCGATAGAACTGGTGGACGTATCGTACTCCCAAAGCCCCACCACGCGGCCGCGGTCTAGAATCGCGTGACTCGGCAGGTCGGCCAATCCACCCAGCGGCTTGGTTTCCTTATCGACGAAGACCTGGCGATCCAGGTCTTTCGGATCCAGCATTCCTTTCAGGTCACGGCGCAGCAGCGCGATGGAATCGAGCCCGGCCACCAAAACATAATGCGGATCTTTCGGTGTTTTGAAAGTTTCCAGTTTGGCGCGATCATCGGGCAACAGAAGGCGATCGTCAACGCTCTTGAGCGGCTCGAGCTTCAGAGGCTCGACGGCTGCCTTTGCCGGCTTCGCTCCCAGGCCCGAGAACCATTGGAACTCAGCCAGGGTGGCGGGGCCGATCCAGGAAAAGTATCGCCGCGCCAGTTGCGTGTAAGCTTCCTCGACCGGGAGCTTGAAACCGCGCAGCGGATTGGGCCGCCAGATGGTGTATTTGTAGCGCTGCTGATCGAGACGGCCATTGATTGGAATTCTTCGGATGTCGCCGCTCGCCTGCAGCCTTTCCAGCGCCACGGGCAGAGTGGTGGTGAGGCCTTTCTTCTGCCCTTCCTCGCCCAAATTGCGAACCGCGCGGCCGGTGGCGTCCCGCAACCCTACCGGATCGAGCGGCTCTCTGGCAAGGGCCGCGATCACCTCGCCACACAGCTGGTCGATCTCTTTTTCGGTGATCCCGAGTTTTTGCGCAGTCTTCATCTCGCCGCTGAACCCGCGGCCGACGGTGAGGCCGAGCGCAAAGTCGCTGGCGGGCAAGACATAGGTGCAACCGCGAGCGCTGGGAAGTTCGTGAATCTCGAGCTTCGCGACAGAAGCGTCCACTTCATCGCGGCTCAACCCCGCGCGCGAGAAAAGAGCCAAGTAGGGGCCGGCGCCGCCCACCGATCGCGCCCAGCCGGTTCGCCCTAAGACTTCGGCAGCGGATTTGCCCTCCAAGCTTCCGTCCAGGCCCTGGCGGTGCGCATACCAGGCTCGAACCTTGGATTGATCCATAAGCGAGGTTAGAAACTATAGTCTACCGGAGTTCTTTACGGATGAGCTGCGATGTGGTCGTAAAATATCGATTGGAGAGCATGCCGGCGAAACACGTCCCGCTTCTCATTTGCGCGCTGGGCATGGGCACGCTGGTCATGTGCGCAGATTGCCGGGGACAGGAATATCTTCCCGCTCTTCCGGCCGACCATCCGGCCATACGGTATTATCAAAGCCCGCTCGACGATCCAGTAACCCGGCTCGCCAAACAGCTCCAGAGCGGAAGCGCGAAGATCGCGTCGAGCGGCGATGGCTCGGGATATCTGGCAAGTCTGCTGGAACATCTGGGAATCAAAATTGACTCGCAGGCGCTGGTGTTTTCCAAAACCAGTTTTCAGGCCCCGACCATTTCGCCATCGAATCCCCGAGCAATTTATTTTTCGGATGACGTGACCGTGGGATACGTTCGAGGCGGCGAAGGATTCGAAGTAGCGGGCGTCGATCCCGAGCAAGGGTCTGTCTTTTACACGTTTAATGCGAACGAATCCGGCGCGCCCGCTCTCACGCGCCGCGACGTATGTTTGAAATGCCACCAGGGGCCGGCGACGCTCGGCGTGCCAGGCATATTCGTCGGATCCGTGATTGCGAGCCCGTTGGGGATTCCCCCGCGCGATGGCGCGATCATTACCGATCAGCGCACGGCCTTCAAAGATCGCTGGGGTGGTTGGTACGTTAACGCCAAGGGCGGCGAGCAACTCGACCGCGCCAACGCCGTGGCATCCAATCCGGCCGAGCCCGATATTCTCGATACCGGCCGCAATCAGAACTTGAGCAGCTTGACGGGACGGTTTTCGCTCGCCGGATATCTGAGCGCTGTAAGTGACATAGTGGCGCTCATGGCGTTCGAGCATCAGACCCAGATGACGAATTACATCACGCGTGCCGGCTGGGAGGCGCGAGTTTTAGGGTCAGACGCCCAGCCGGACGATCCCATCCGGCTTCAACTCAACTCAGACATCGAAGCGCTGGTGACTTACATGCTCTTCGCGGACGAAACTCCTCTGAAGGAGCCCATTGAAGGCGTCTCGTCGTTCACGCAGACTTTTCCCGAGCGTGGCCCGCGCGATTCGAAAGGACGCTCGCTGCGTGATTTTGATCTGCGAAAGCGCCTGTTCCGTTATCCGCTGAGCTACTTGATCTATAGCCGGCAATTCGATGCGCTTCCCGACGACATTCGCGCGCGCATCTACCGGCGGCTGTACGACATCTTGAGCGGACAGGATGAGACCCCGAAGTTCGCGAGCCTTTCTGCGGATGACCGGCGCGCCATTCTGGAAATTCTGCGCGATACCAAGCCCGGGCTGCCGGCTTACTGGCTTGCCAAGCCCCGTTCATGAACCATTGCGGCCGTGTCGTCAAGCGCTCGCGAGAATCGCTCGAACATCAGATCGATCTCGTCTTCTTTGATGATCAACGGCGGGCAGAACGCGATGGTGTCCACGAGTGGACGAATGATGAGGCCGTGATGCTGCGCGCGCTTGGCAAGAAATCCTCCCACGCCTGCCTTAGGATCGAAGGGCGTCTTGGCGGCCTTGTTGGCGACGAGCTCAATGGCGCCGATCAATCCGATTCCACGCACTTCGCCGACTAGCGGATGGTCCTCAAAACGCCGCAGCCAGTTCTGCATCCGAGGCGCCATTTCGCGAGCATGCGAAATCAGATTCCGCTCTTCATAGATCTTCAACGTTTCAAGCGCGACCGCCGACGTGACCGGGTGCCCGCTGTAGGTAAAGCCATGCGCAAACACGCCGATCTTTTCCGATTGCTTTACGAGCGCGGAGAAGATATCGTCTGAAACCATTACGGCGCCGATGGGCATATAACTCGCCGATAGCGCTTTGGCGCATGTAATCATGTCGGGTTTGAGGCCGTAAGTGACGCTTCCCCACATATTGCCGGTTCGGCCGAACCCGCAGATCACTTCATCGGCAATCAGAATTACGTCGTATTTCTTGAGAACCGCCTGGACTTTTTCCCAATAAGTGGCGGGGGGAAGAATCACGCCTCCCGCGCCCATGATCGGTTCGGCGATCATCGCCGCAACGGTTTCCGGACCTTCGCTCACGATGCGCTGTTCCAGGGCATCCGCCATACGGCTGGCGAACGCCTCCTCGGTTTCGCCCGATTTGCCGAAACGATAAAAGTGCGGGCACTCGACATGCAGGATGTTAGCGATGGGCAGATCGAAGTCGCGATGATTATTCGGCAGCCCCGTGAGGCTGGCGCTGGCGACGGTCACGCCATGGTAGGCCTTAACGCGGCTGATGATCTTCTTCTTCCGCGGACGTTCCAGCGCGTTGTTGTAATACCACACCAGCTTGACGACGGTGTCGTTGGCTTCGGATCCCGAATTCACGAAGAACACTTTCGCCATCGGAACCGGCGCGATGCTGAGCAGTTTCTCGGCCAGTTCGATACCGATGTCATGGGCCTTATGCGCGAAAGTGTGATAAAAGGGCAGCTTGAGCATCTGCTGGTAGGCGGCATCGGCCAAGCGGCGCTCGGAAAATCCGAGGCTGGCGCACCACAGTCCAGCGAGTCCTTCCAGGTAGGTCTTGCCGTTTTCATCGCGGACGAAAACGCCATCACCTTCGGTGATGACCAGCGGACCTTCGGTCTCGTGCAGCTTCAGATTCGTGTAAGGATGAATCGCAGTCGCGATGTCACGACTGGCCGACTTGCTGGCGACTCGAGTCGCCGTCGCGTTGAATGTGGATCCGTCTGGCATATCCGACCATTGTGCTTCATTTCCGTGCCCTGCGTCAGGCCTGTAACTCTCTGTCTGCGAGCGCAACTCTTCCAATTGTAAATTTCCATTGACACATTAGTATTATTCGGGATATACTGCTTCAACCTTCAGTCTTAGCCTGCTTTGTTCTGAGTACCTCATTCTAAGTGTCGAGTGAGGGTGGAGAGTGTTGAGATAAAACGACCTCGTTGTTGTTCCGGGTTTCGGAGCCCGTACGCTGTTTTGAGTTAGACGCCCAAGCCGCCGCTCTTTCCGAAATTCTCTTACATTCATTTTTTTCGGCATGACTTATGCCACGCCGTAACTAGAGTTGTCTGAGTTTTCCAAACAATGGTTTGGGGAGGGTGTTTCTCAAAAAATGTTACTCAATGTCATTGCCCAGAAGCTGGCTCGTTTGTCGGGCCAAGTGTATGCGTATGCCGTTCTCTTTGCGGTTCTGCAACTTTTTACCGCGATCAGTCCTGCGCAGTCGACTTTCGGCGAGTTTGTAGGAACGGTCAAGGATCCATCGGGCGCCGTAATCGCCGGCTGTACTGTAACCGTCAAGAATCTTGCGACTGGTGCTACGCGAACTGCGACCACGGATTCAAACGGCGATTATACGGTGGTCAATCTCGAACCCGGAAACTACGAGATGACCATGGAGATGAGCGGTTTTCAAAAAATCAATTTTACCAACCTACAGCTTCTGTCGAGACAAACTATGCGTCAAGATGGCGCCATGACTCTGGGGTCGCAGGCTCAAGCGGTGGAGGTAAGTGTGCAAGCCGAGGCCCCCATCAACACCGAGGTTTCGAGTATCGCCGAGACCAAGCTCGGCCGCGAGTTGATCGATCTTCCGGTAGCGCTCGGCTCGCGTGCGACGGGTTCAACCAGCGCCTTCGCCACACTGACCACCCAGCCGGGAGTGGAGACCGATAACAGCGGCAATATCTCGGTGGCCGGAGCGAACATCGACATGCTGTCCATGAGCATCGATGGCGTTAGTACCATGAGCCCGCGGAATAGCGCTCCCTTAACCGAGCTCTTTCCCGCGTTTGACGGCATCGAGGAGATTCGGGTGAGCGAGATCAACAACTCCGCGGAATTCGGCGGCATCAGCGACGTCACCACCATCTCCAAAGGCGGCAGCAATCAGTATCATGGCGGCGTCTTTGAGAATCACCAGAACTCCTACTTCGCCGCTCGCAATACGTTTAGTCCCACGGTGCCCAAGCTGATCATGAACGATTTTGGAGCGTTCCTGGGTGGTCCGATCTCCATTCCGAAACTTTACAGCGGCAAGGACAGAACCTTTTTCTTCGCCGATTTTGAGGCGCTTCGCTTGCCGTTTCAGCAGGTGTTAGTGGAAAACGTGCCTTCGCTCGCCTTGCGTAGCGGCGATCTATCGGTGTATCCGGGCGCAGTCCGGGACCTGAATGGCAATCCGTTTCCCAACAACCAGATCCCGCTTTCCCAGATCAGTCCAGTCTCCCTCGGTATTGAAAAGTATTTGTTCCCACTGCCGAACTCCGGCCCCGCCAACTCCATCGTTAACAACTACGTGCAAAACTTCCCAACCCCCATCAGCAGCGATCAGGGCGATGCCCGCATCGACCAAAACATAACCTCCAAGCAGCAGGTCTTTGCCCGCTTCACTTATAAAGAACGGCAGCTTCAAGAACTGCCGTGCGCCTGTGCCTCGAACAATCTCAATGGCTCAGCTCTGGGCGGTTCGATCTTGCTTCCGCAGCACTACTGGAGTCTGACGGGCGCTCATAATTGGGTCATCGGTCCGCATCTGGTGAACGAGTTTCGAGCTGGCTGGACGGGTCTCCATCAAATTCAAAGCTATGGAATCTCGGGCAGCGGTATCGAAAATGAGTTGGGTTTGACTCCCTACATTACGGAGGGCCAAAGTTTCCTCCAGAACGTTAACACTGCTCCCAACGTCCGGATTGCGGGTTTCCAGCGCACCGGCGGCGTTGGTTCGAATATCCAGCAAACCCAAACCTACCAGTTCCTCGACAACGTTACCTACACGTCGGGAAAGCATACCGTCAAAGTCGGTGCGGATTATCGCTATCTGACGGCTTTGTACACTTCAGTGTTTGACACTCTGTGGTTGGGACGCTACAACTTCACGAATTCCCAGGCCACCAATCCCATCGGAAATGCGTACGGAGCCTTTCTGCTGGGCGTTCCCGATAGCGACACCATTGCAACAGTTACCTCTCCTAATACGAATGCTTATGGAAGCGCCTATTCCGGCTATGCTCAAGATGATTGGAAGGTGACTCCGCGTCTCACCCTTAACTTCGGTCTGCGGTATGAGTACCACCCCATGTTTCAAGATCACAACGGGAATGTGGCGGCGTTTCTGCCGGGTTACTATACAGGGCTGGACGGCTCGGTGGTACATGGAGCCGTTGCGGTCCCCAACCAAAGTTTGAATCTAGTCAACCCCGGATTCGCCGGCTCGATTTACCCGACGCCCATTCTGACTGCCAGCCAAGCTGGTCTTCCTAATAGCTTACGTTTTTCGCAGAAGACCGATTTCGCCCCGCGCATCGGCTTTGCCTGGCGCGTCACGGCTGACGGCAAGACCGTAATCCGCGGCGGCTACGGAAAATTCATCGACTCACCGCTAGGCTACCTGATCCTTTCATCATGGGCGGTCGAGGCCAGCGACGTCGCAACTTTTGATAACTCCATCAAGGGCGGAAAGGCGCAATACATGTTCCCTTATCCTTTCCCCTCGAATATCGCCCAGCCGGGCACGCAGGACTTTGATCTATCCTACGACACCCACTATAAAGACCCGTACGTCCAGCAGTGGAACCTCACCATCGAGCGCGATCTCGGCTTTCAGACTGGTCTGCGCGTCTCCTACGATGGCAGTCATGGCAACGATTTATCTGTGACGACTAATCCGGACCAGGTACCGGCAAATACGGTTGGATTTGCCCAGGCTAGCCTCCAGTCGCCCTACCCGATCTGGGATTCGCTGGTGAACGTGGAGAATAGTGGCCGTAGTAACTACGAGTCTTTTACCGTCTCCGTTAACAAGCGCATGTCAAAGGGCCTCCAGTTCCAGTTCAGCTATAACCACGCCAAGAATCTTTCCAACGCAGGCGGGTTCAATCCGACATCGTTCGTCGGCGAGGGCGGCGGCCAAACTAGCGACTTCTACCATCCCAACCTGGATTACGGCCCAGTGCCTTTCACTCGCAACCAACGGGTCATTGCGAACTTCTTGTATGAAACATCCAGCCATACCGGCAACAGGCTGGTCAATCAGGTGGTCGGTGGATGGGAAGTGGCGGGCAGGCTGCTCTTCCAGACGGGACCATATCTGACGGTGACGGCGCCCGGCACCGACCCGTCGGGAACCAATTTCGACAACTCGTTTGACGGCGGCGACCCGCGCGCTGACATCGTGTCCGGTGTTCCGCTATATCCCAAGAACCAAAACATCAACCAATGGGTCAACCCGAACGCGTTCGCGCTGCCTCCTAACAACATTGGCCGCTTCGGCGATTCCCCGGTCGGCTCTGTCGTCGGGCCAGGAACGCAAGAAGTCTCACTCTCGATTTATCGGACCTTCAAATACAAAGAGCGCATTGCTTTGCGCATCGGCGCTTCGGCGGCGAATCTCTTCAACCATCCCAACTACGGCGTGCCGAATCTCAGCCTCGGTACTCCGGGGTTTGGCACCATCAACAGCTTGCAAACAGCCGAGGACACCGGCCCCCGCGCCATCCAGCTTGGCGGGCGGCTTACTTTCTGAGCCCGAAGTGTTGTAAAACAGTGTAATAGCCAAGGAGAGTGTGATGATGAAGGTCGGTCTCTGCTGCGCCCTCGCCGCTTTGTTCGCGATGCTGCCGGCGCAGGCGCAACGCAATGGCAATCCGGCACCGAGACCTCCCGCGGCCGAGGATAAACCGGAGGAAGGCATTCCGGTTAAAGATCCGCTGGTGATCGCGAAGTGCGGAACATGCCATACCAAGGATGACAAGGGAAATCTTTCACGCATCTCCTGGGAGCGCTCCACACCAGAGGGTTGGGAAGAAGCCATCAAGCGCATGGTGCGTCTCAATGGTTTGACCATCTCTCCGGTCGAGGCGCGGTCGGTTGTGAAATACCTTGCAACTTATCATGGCCTCGCCCCCGAAGAAGCCAAAGCAGTGATGTACATGCCGGAGCATCGTATTCAAGATGAACCGGTGCCCACTCCCGCCGTTCAGACTACCTGCATGGGATGCCACCCTCTGGGCCGAGGCCTTTCCTGGCGCCGCTCGAAAGAAGACTGGAAGCTGCTAACGAATATGCATGTCTTTTTATACGCGCAGGCCGACGTAGCTTTTCGGCGCGGATTTTTCGGAGGCGGCGGCAATCCTGCTGTAGCAGGTCTCCCCGAAGACGCTCCGCCGTTAGTGGAGCAGAGCATCGACTATCTCGCTAAGACCGCTCCTCTGCACACGCCCGAGTGGTCCTCCTGGCAAGCCCGGATGCGCGCGCCTAAACTGGCAGGCCGGTGGTTGGTTACCGCCGATATTCCTGGCCGGGGCAAATTTTATGGCGAGATGGTCATGGAACCCGGCTCGGCCGAAGATGAGTTCCAAACGCGCGTGAAGCTGCAGTCGGTGAAAGACGGCTCGACGCTCACTCGCACGGGTCAAGGGTTGGTGTACGCCGGATATTCATGGCGCGGGCGGTCGAAAGGATCGACCCCCGCCGGTTCTCAACCCGACGACGTCAACAAGGAAATGCGTGAAGCCATGTGGATCTCGCAAGATCAACTTTCGGCGCAGGGCCGGTGGTTCTTCGGCGAATATCAGGAGTTCGGCGCCGACGTCAAGATGGTCCGGGCTTCGGCGGATCCAACGCTGGTCGGCGTGGATCGAACCATGTTCAAGCTGGGCTCGCAGGCAAATCATATCCGCTTGATCGGAGACAATCTGCCCGCTCAAGTCGCGGCCGCCGATCTGGACCTGGGTTCCGGCGTCACCGTGCGGCGCATCGTGTCGCATAATCCGGGAGAAATAGTAGCGGAGATCGATGTGGCGGCAAATGCCGTACCCGGCAAGCGCGATGTGGCCTTCCGGCGATCGGTGATCGAGAGCGCGATTGCGGTCTATGATCGCGTTGACTATATTAAGGTGCTGCCGGAAACCGCGCTGGCACGCTTGGGCAGCGATGTGCATCCCAAAGGTTACCAACAGTTTTACGCGGTGGCATACCAGCGCGGCGGTGACGATAAACTGCACACCGCCGATGATGTCGAACTCGGCCCCATCGATGTAACGTGGTCGGTTGAGGAATATCTTTCCGTATATGGGGACGACGATAAAGAGTTCGTTGGAACTCTAAGCCCCACTGGGCTGTTCACGCCCGCGCTGGATGGACCGAATCCCAAGCGCAAGTTCAGCCGCAATAACTACGGCGACGTTTGGGTGGTCGCCACCGCTAAAAGCGAAAAGGATAAGGAAGGCAATCCGCTCTCCGGCCGCTCTTATCTAGTGGTCACGGTTCCCATGTATATTCACTGGGATCAGCCGGAGGTTACTAAGTGATCGCGGCCGATACGCGCATTTATCGCCTGGGTGAATTTCATTCGTTTTCCGCCAGAAACCGGCGGTTTCTATATCTGGTTCCAGCCGGGGCGATCTTCGAGTTAGACGGCGCCGCGGAAAAGGTAATCAACCGGCTGACTGAAGCCGAGGCATGCGAAGAGCAGTTAGTCGCCGATCTCGTCTCCCAGGGCTTGCCTGCCGCCGAAGCGCAAGAATTGATCTCGGAGCTGCACCAAACCCGCGTCATCGTGTCCGGCGATCTCGCGCCCGAGCAGCTGCAAGAAGCTCCCGCCGATTTTCCGCTGCAGACCCTGGTGCTGAATTTGACGAACCAGTGCAATCTGTCCTGCCAGTATTGTTATGAATTTGGCGAGGACAAAGTCGCCACGCCCGAGGGCAAGCCGAAATTCATGGACTACGAAACGGCCCAGGCTTCGGTCGATTTTCTTCTGGAGCAATCGGCCGGGCGCCGCACCGTGCACATCACTTTCTTCGGCGGCGAGACCCTGATGAATTTTCCGCTGTTAAAGCGAGTGGTCACTTACGCGCATGAGCGGGCCGCCTCCGAAGGCCGCTCCATCGACTTCAGCTTGACCACCAACGCCACGCTGCTGACGCCCGCCATCATCGAGTTTCTCTCCGAGAATCGGATTGGCGTTACGGTCAGCATGGATGGGCCGCCCGAGCTGCATGACAAACTTCGCGTCTTTGCAAACGGCCGCGGTAGTTACGACATTATCGCTCCTCGCGTCCGCGCGTTAATCGAAAATCACCGCACCCGTCCGATTACCGCGCGCGTCACGCTCACCAAAGGAGTAACCGACGTTGTCAAGATTTTCCGGCACTTGAAGAACGATCTCGGATTTCACGAGGTCGGATTCGCGCCGGTAACCACTTCGCCCGACCGGCTGTATGCCATCAACGAGCGCGGCATGGACGATGTGCTGGCTCAGTTTCATGTGCTGGCCGACGAATACCTGGAATTTGCGTTGCGCGGGGAAATGCATGGCTTTTCGAACGTGAGCGACACTCTTTCGGAGCTATGCCAGGGCGTCAATAAGTCGCATCCGTGCGGAGCCGCGCTCGGTTTAGTCGGAGTTGGACCCTCGGGCGACATCGCGCCCTGCCATCGCTTCGTCGATTCCGACACCCACGCGCTAGGTCACATCTCAACCGGCATCGACCGCGTAAAGCAGAAGGATTTCCTGCAGCGCGGGCACATCAATTCAAAATACGATTGTCACACCTGCTGGGCGCGCCCTTTGTGCGCCGGCGGCTGTCATCATGAAGCCTACGTGCGGTATGGCGACACCGGCCATCCCAATCTGCACTACTGCGATTGGATCCGCGACTGGACCGATACCTGTTTGCAAATTTACGGCGCGATTAGCGCCCACAATCCTGAGTTTCTCAGAGTTTTTGCCGAAAGGAAGGCAATCTCATGAAGCACCTGCGACCCTTGAATCAGAAAGCCAGCCGCATAGCCGGCCAAATCACGCAATCGAACGCGGAGGACGTAGTGGCGCTGCAGAATCCCGCGGCGCCTCCTCCCCGCCCGCATATCCCGATGGGTTGCTCACTGTCGTTCTCGCCCGGCTGGGAAGTCGATTCGGCGGGCGGCACAGCGGGGCTCTGCCAACCGGTGGAGCGCGACATTTACGATTGCTACGTCACCTGCTTCTGGCCCGCTCAGGTGCCGGATCACCTCAACAATTATCCGGATTGGGCCAGCAAATGCGCCGCCGCCACGAAGGACTGGCGGAATCTCGATTTAGTTTTTCCATAGCCTTTTATGAAGACACTGCTTTCCATACTCGCGCTGTCCTGTGCCGCCGCCCCAGGCGCAACAATATTCATGGGCGCGTACCCGGACTCCATCATCGTGTTCGATGAAGGCAAGGGCCAGGTCGTCGAAAAGATCCCGCTGGTTACCGGCCTGCCCACCAGCATGCGGTTGTCGCTGGATAGCAAGACGATCTACGTCACCACTAACGATCACAGCGGCCTGGAAGTGATCGACGTCGCAACCCGCAAAGTGACCAATCATTTTGTGCTGAACACTCCCACCAAGCGCTACCGCTTCAACGGCGGAGTTCCCGATCCCCAGGGCAAGCTCTTCTATACCGTCACCACGGAGATGAACAAGCTGAACGATCGCTACGAGATCGGCAAGCTTAAGTACACCGTGATCGACCTGGCGCAGCAAAAGATTGTGAAGACGACGGACATCGCCAAAGAAGATGAGAATGCCAACGCAGGTTATTATGGCCGGGCCGGGTTTGAAATTTCGCCGGACGGGAAATACCTCTATCAATTCCGCGACAAGGTAGTGATACTGAATGCTGATGACTTCAAGGTGGTGGACCGCCTCGACCTAGCCAGGCCCGATTTTGCCGACATGGAAAATGTCGGATTCGGCGGTCTGCTCGACTCCATCGGCGAGCCGGGCAAGCATATTTCGCTCTTCAACGCCGCCGATCCAGTGGTGCACAATCGAATGTTCGGCATCGCCCGCTTTGATTTGAGCACCAGGCACGTCGACTTCACTCCTATCGGTCCCTCGCCGGCGGGTATGGCCGGACTGCAGGTCGCGCCGGACAAGAAGAACGCCTACACTGTCATCACCACCGGGAACCTGGGGACTAAGCGCTGCGAGTTTTGGGCCTTCGATCTCGGAAAAAATAGCGTGACTAACACCCTGGAAGTGCCTTGCCGGTCGCGTTTCAGCTTCGGCATGGCAGGCGACGGCAAGAAACTGTACCTTTACGGCGCCGGATATGAGATCGAGGTTTACGATGCCGCGACACTCAAATACGAACGCACCTGGGACTTGAATAACGACGTGACCGGCGCTGGGATGATCGTCCTTCCGACGGCGGGGCAGTAAGAGCCGACTTACTTGCTGTCGGTAAGCGCCAGCACCGCGTAACGGTGGCCGCATCGCGCATGAAGCGTCCGGCTGGAAAATCAGATGAGTAAGCCCAGCGAATCTCGCGATCTCGGAATGGACCGGCCGATCGCGCGCCGCGATTTCATCAACGGTGTGGGCTTGGGGATCGGAGCCTGGTTGATTCCTCCGGCGTCTGCCCAGGCGCCACCCGATTCGTATCCTCCGCTTCGCACCGGGATGCGCGGCAGCCATGCCGGCTCGTTCGAAACCGCCCACACTTTGCGCGACCAAAGGCAGTGGGATGTCACTGGAGCAATTAATACCGGCGAGACCTACGATCTGATCGTTGTCGGCGCCGGTATGAGCGGCCTGGCTGCGGCCCATTATTTCCAGAAGAACATGGGTCGAACGGCCAGTGTTCTGATTTTGGATAATCACGACGATTTTGGCGGGCATGCCAAGCGCAACGAATTTCAATACCAGGGCCGCACGCTGGCGCTCAACGGCGGGACTTTGAACATCGAATCGCCGAACTTTTACAACGGGCCGGCCAAGCAGCTGCTGGCCGACGTAGGCATCGATCTGGAACGCTACGAGAAATCGAACGAGAAAGACCACGAGCTCTACCAGGCTCTGGGTCTCGGCGGCGCGTACTTCTTCGATAAGGAAACCTGGGGTTCCGATCGCCTGGTGCTCACGGGCACGAGGGGTGGCGCGGCAATGTCGGCCGAGTTTCTGGAAAATACGCCGCTTTCCACGAAGGCTCGCGAAGATGTTCTACGGCTATACGATCCCAAGCAGCCCGACTACATGCCGGGGCTGTCCTCGGCCGAGAAGAAAGAGCGGCTGGCGAAGGTCAGCTACGACGATTTCCTGCTCAATATCGCGAAAGTCGACCGCCAGGCTTTGTGGTTCTTTCACACTCGCACGCATGGCCTGTTCTGCATGGGCGCGGACGCTGTGGCGGCTCTGTACTGCTGGAACATGAACTATCCGGGCTTTGCCGGAATGAATCTGGAGCCAACGCCTGAAGGCGTTCTGGCCGATCTTCCGGGCGGCCAGCATGGAAGGCAAAAGCAATCGCGGCTGGGCGGCGGCGCGGTCCATTTCCCGGATGGCAACGCCACCATCGCGCGTTTGCTGGTCCGCTGGCTCATTCCGGAAGCCGTGCCGGGGAAGACGATGGAAGATTCGGGAGCGGCGCGGATCCAGTACGCGATGCTCGACCGGGCGGGGCAATCCGCGCGCATTCGACTCAGCAGCACGGTGGTCAATGTACGCCACGAGGGCAGCCTACAAAACCCGAAGAGCGTCGTGGTCAGCTACGTCAAAGACGGCGAAACGTATCAGGCGCGCGGCGGCGCGTGTGTGATGGCTTGCTGGAATATGTTCATACCGTATCTGGCGCCCGAGCTTCCGGTAAAACAGAAGGAGGCGCTGGCTTACGGGATCAAGGCGCCGTTGGTATACACCAGCGTCGCGATTCGAAACTGGAAGGCGTTCGAGAAGCTGCGCATAAACAATGTCAATACGCCTGGCATGTATCACTCCAGCGTTTCGCTCGCCGAAGCGGCCAGCCTGGGCGATATGAAACATGCCGAATCGCCCGAAGATCCGATTGTTCTTCATCTGGTGCGTGCTCCCTGCGCTCCGGGCAAACCGAAGAACGATCAGTTCCGGATGGGCCGCGCGGAATTGCTCAGTACGCCGTTCGAAGTCTTCGAGCGCAAAATCCGCGATCAGCTAGCGCGTATTCTGAGCCCCGGCGGATTCGATCCAGCGCACGACATCCTGGCCATTACGGTGAATCGGTGGCCGCACGGTTACGCATTCACTTATAACAGCCTATACGACCCGATGGAGTGGGCTTTTACGTCGACCAATACCCGGCCGTGCGTGGCTGCGCGCCAGCCCTTCGGTCTCATCACAATCGCGAACTCCGACGCGGCGGCTAGTCCCCACACGGACGCGGCATTTCTGGAGGCGCACCGGGCCATCGGAGAAGTTTTGCAGCAGCGCGGAATGCCGATGCTGAGCCCGCGCAAAGGAGTCTCATAGTGGATGCTGCGAGGCCAGGGTGATATGTTGACACGACGAGAGGCGCTGGCGCTTTGGGCGGGCGCGCTGATATCGAGCCGGACGGCGTTTTCAAAGGCGGCGCAGCCGCAGACACCGGTGAACTTCGATGTTCCGGCGGGTGCTTGCGATTCCCACACGCATATTTTCGGCGATCCGAAGAAGTTTCCGTTATTTTCCGGACGCGGATATACACCCGAGACGGCCTCGCCTGAGGAGATGGCGGCGCTGCATCGGGCGCTGCACATACCGCGTGTGGTGATCGTGACGCCGAGTGTTTATGGGACCGACAATTCGGCGACGCTATACGGAATAAAGGCGCGCGGCGATACGGCGCGGGGCGTGGCGGTGATCGACGATAAGACTCCGGACAGCGCCCTGGAGGCGATGAATCGGGCCGGATTCCGCGGCGTTCGAATCAATCTGGGGACGGCAGCGCAGAGCGATGCGTCGCTTAGACGGCGCTTCCAGGCGTCAGCCGGCCGCGCGAAGAAACATAACTGGCATGTTCAAATGTATGTAAGCTTGGCGGTGCTCTCGAGTATCAAGGATCTGGTGCAGGCTTCGCCAGTGCCGGTAGTGTTCGATCATTTCGGCGGTGCCGAGGCCTCGAAAGGATTGCAGCAGCCCGGATTCCCCGATCTAGTGGAGGTGATTCGTTCGGGCAAAGCATATGTCAAAGTATCGGGCGCGTATCGCGTCTCTACCGAGGCTCCCGATTATCCGGATGTCGCGCCCTTTGCCAAGGCGCTTATCGCGGCTAATCCAGATCGAATTTTGTGGGGCACCGACTGGCCGCATCCCAATTCGACGACGCCTGAGGGGCATGACAAGACGGAAGTGACGCCGTTGTTTCAGATCGATGATGGAGCCTTGTTGAATCAGCTTGCGGTATGGGCGCCGGACGCTGCGATTCGGAAGAAGATTTTGGTGGATAATGCGGCCAGGTTGTACGGGTTCTGAGAGGCACGGCGTCCGGCGCGGCGGCCCTCACTGCCTTGCGGTAAAAAACTCAGTGTTTCTCCCCATATTGGGGGCCGGGCAAATAGACGAAGTCTAATATCAAGGATTCGTCTATGCCAATTCAGAAAACTGTCTGCTGCGTGGTACTACTCTTCGGTTCTATCGCATTAGCCCAAAACTTCCCCGTTTATAAAGACCAAGAGGATTACTGCAGTCACAATCCGCAGGCGGTGGGCTGCCGCGACGGCAAGCCGGTCAACGTCATGGAGGAGATGCAAAAGAACTGGGAGAAGATACAAAAAGAGAACCAGTTCAAGTTCACTCCTACGTCGCCGGCAACGGTGACCGCTCCGCAACCAACCCGAGTGACCGCCCCCTCCCAGCATGCGGATTCCGCCCGCCCGTACGTCAGCCAGTCCGTCGGTTATTCAGGTGGGTGAGTTGGATTGGCGCTTTGCTCATCCGCATCCGGATCTGCTCATTGGCATCGACCTGGAGAATCTGTTGGGGTCGGAATTGATGCGCGCGCTGCTGCGAGATTGGGCCGGAAAACTCGGCGCCACGCCCGAGGAGCAAGATAAAATGCTCACCGGTCTAGGCGATGGGAAGCGGATTTTGATATCGATATTCAACCAGGATATCCTCGCTATGATGGTCGGCAACATAGGAGACCTGCCCGACACCGCAATGCCCGGAGGACTTCGGTTTACAAGACTTTCGACCGACGTGACGCTGCTGGGCTCGCAGGTAGGAACGTTCGGAGCTATGACGCGGCTAAAGTTGAAGGCTTTGCCGAATCCGCAGCAGGAGGAGGCGAAGTTGATGGCGCGAACGTATGACTTCTGGGTGTGGGGCAAGGCGGACCGGCTCGCCGGTCTTGGGCGGGGTATGAGTGGGAGTACACCCGTGAAAAGGATCAAGATGGGCGCCAGTTTTCGCGACGGCTTCAACTTTCAGATGATTCTCGATACTTCCGATCCGGTCAGTGCGGCGCGTTTGCTTCAGGGCATGCAGAAGACGTCGCCGCGCGCCATGCAAGGGGCGGTGGAAGGCAATTCTGTGCGATTCGCCATGGTGCTGGATCGTGATGCGGCGCTGAAGCGCTTCGCCGGCTTCATGACGGATTCAGTGGGCAAACAATTCGCTCCGCTGATCGCCGCTGCACGGCAGATGTCCGCGCGACCAGCTGCCGCTCCCCGGTCTGCGGGAAAAATAGTCATCGACGGGCTGGAGATGGGCCCAGGGAAGTTGGGGCTGCGCAAAGGCAGTAAGTTCACCTCGCGGACAGAACAGTGGTCTTGCGGCGCGATTTCGGAACCGAGGGCGCGGCGGCCGGAGAGTCGTCCATGGGCAGGCTAAAGCGGCGAATTCCGTCGTAGGAATAGAGAGCGCCAGCTACTGCTCCCGCGGTTGGAACCAAGCCGATTTCGCCGGTTCCCTTCGCGCCATAGCCTCCGACTTCGTCAGGAACCTCGATCAAAATAACATCGACCGGCGGCATATCTTTGGCCTTGAGGATGCCGCAATCGCGCAATAGCAGAGAGTCGGGCCGTGCGCCGGTGCGGGTGAAATTTTCCGAGAGCGCATAGCCCAAACCCATGTGGACACTGCCTTCGACTTGTCCGGCGCAAGCCTTGGGGTTGATAGCGCGGCCGACATCGTGAGCCGCTACGACGCGCTCGACCCGTCCGTCTTCCCCGAGGATCACGACCTGGGTGGCATAGCTGAAGGTCATGTGCGTGGTCGGATTAGTCAGCGCTTCGGGCGTGCCCGGGCGCGTGGTGAAGTTGCAGATATAATCGCCTGTGTATTCGCGGCCGGCGAGCTGCTCGAGCGTCGACTGCTTCAGATCGGCGGCAAGCTGGCTGGCAGCGCGTTGCGAGGCGGCGCAACTGAGCGTGGTGGCGCGCGAGGCCCAGGTCTCTCCGCACTTGGCGCCGAGGTCGGGGTCCCAGCGAACCGTCATGATTTCCGGAGACAGCCCGGTCTCCTCGCAAACCGCTTGCCGGATGGCGGTGAAAACGCCTTGTCCCACTTCGGTGTAACCGGTCATGACTTCGAGCCGGCGGCCCTTCAGGACGCGAATGATCGCGTGCCCGCTATCGATGCTGCCGTTGCCGATGCCGGTGTTCTTGATGCCACAGCCGATGCCCGCGTATTTCGCGCCCTTGTAGATATCCTTTACGGCCTCGAGGGTGCGCCGTATGCCGGCGGCGCTCGGCCGCATGATCTGACCGGTGGTGAAAGCATCGCCGGGATTCAAGATATTGCGCTCACGAATATCCCAGCCGTCGATGCCGACTTTTTCGGCGAGGATATCCAGGATGCCTTCGATGGCGAAATGCGCCTGGTTGGTGCCGAAGCCGCGCATGGCTCCGCTGGTGGGATTGTTGGTGAAGACGGCCTTGGACTCGATATCGACGTTGGGCACGCGATAAGGCCCGCAGGAATGAGAGCCGGCGCGAAGCATGCATTTGCCGCCGGTGCCCGCGTAGCCGCCGGTATCGCCGACGATTCGGACGCGCGCGGCGAGCAAGTGGCCCTCGGCATCCGCGCCGACGGTGTACCGCAGCGTTACCGGATGGCGCTTGGGATGCAGCTGCGCGGACTGCTTGCGCGTGAGGACCGTTTTTACCGGACTTCCCAGCAAGTGCGCGGCAAGCGCCGTGTGGGCCTGGATGGTAAGCTCCTCTTTGGCGCCGAAAGCTCCGCCGGATGCGGCCAGCTCGACTTCCACTTCTTCAGGAGGCAGGTTCAGAACCTTGGCGATTTGAGCTTTGTCGAAGGTCGAGCCCTGGCTTTGCGATAAAACTTTGACGCCTTTTCCTTGGGGCCATGCCAGGCAGGCTTCGGGCTCAAGGAAGGCCGGATCGACCGGCTGGGTCTGGAACGTGTGCTCGATGACGTGTGTCGAAGACGCTAGCGCGGAATCCACATCGCCACGGCAAAGAGCGGTGCGTTCGAGCAGGTTGGGATGTACGTGCAGATTACCCGGTGCATGCACCTGGGGCGTTCCCGGCTGTAGAGCAGTGAAGGGATCGGTCACCGGCTCCAGGACTTCGTAATCGATCTTTACTTTTTCGGCAGCCTGGCGGGCATGGAAGGCGGTATCGGCGACGACCAGGGCGAATATATCGCCAACGCAGCAGGTAGTCTCGCCTATCGCGACAAAAACCGGCAGATCGGGAATGGTCAAGCCGGTGCCGCGCTGTCCGGGAACGTCGGGAGCGGTGAAAATCCTCTGGACGCCGGGCATGGCGAGAGCTTCCGTGGCCGAGATGGCGAGAACCTTGGCGCGCGGATGCTCGCTGAGTACGACTGCGCCATGCAACATTCCGGGAACACGCATGTCGTCGACGAAAGGCTTTTCGCCGAGGGCTTGGTCCAGGCCGAGGTAGCGGGAAATGGATTGGCCAATGCCATTCTGATGAGCGCCGTTCGTTGAGGTGGCGCGGGTGAAGCCGAACCTCTCGCCGAAGTACGAATGCCGGCGCGGCTCCGCACTGGGAAGCTGCTTGCCGTCGTTCCACATCTCGCCGGCGGTTTGAACGGCGTCGATGATGCGCGCGTAACCGGTGCAGCGGCACAGATGACCGTCCAACGCTTTGGCTACGGCCTCGCGATCGCCGGTGCGGTTCGTGCGCAATAGAGAAGATGCGCGGACCAGAATACCGGGGATGCAGAACCCACACTGGATGCCGCCTTCGTGCACGAATGCCTCGCCCAGGACGCGGCGCATTTCATCCGGCATACCTTCCAGGGTGACGACATCCCGGCCTTCCATCTGTTCCGGTTTACGCAGGCAAGCGAGCACGGGCTGGCCATCCACCAGGATCGCGCAGCATCCGCACGTGCCTTCGGGAGCGCACCCGTCTTTGGGCGAGAGGATGTCGCATTGCTCGCGCAATACCTCGAGGAAGTGCATTCCGGCTTCGTAAGGGACAGAAGCCGCCCGCCCGTTTAGGGTGAAGTTGACCTTCGGCATCGCCGCCGTTTAGCGGCTCTTGCTCACACTCGCGGTGCTCATCGGGCCGAGGTTCTCGTACCACTTGATGTTGTGCGTGGCGCCGCCAATCATGACGATATCGGGACGGCCATCGCCGTTCATATCGGCGACCTGGCAGCCGGAAGCGGACATGCCGAGGTGATCGAGCTCTTCGTGATGCCAGTTGGCGCCGGAGTCGTCGGCGGAATAGAAGACGTGAGAGGTGGAAACTTTGCCGCGGGCGCGGTCGCCGGCGACGATCTCATCGCGGCCATCGCCATTGAAATCGCCCACGCAGACCTCGTGGCCTTCGGTGAGCTGATCATAGATGACGTGACGGTTCCAGCCGCCCTTGCCGTCTTCGGTGTAGACCACAACTTCGTTGCCGTGCCAGGGCTCAACCGTCGCGAGAATGCGGTGTTTGCCGAGATGGGCAATCTTTACGTCGCTGGTGCCCAGCCGCGGCGCCGGCTCGGAGTCATGGCCCTTGACGATCAGCTTCTTGTTCCACTTCAGGTTGTCGCCTTTCCCGGAAGCCGAATACATGACCACGCCTTCGAAGCTGGCGACGAGCAGCTGTTCCTGCTTGCCCTTGCCGGTCCAATTGACGACGCGCACGCGATGCGTGATGCCGCTGAGGTTGTCGGTGATGGTCTGGCGTTTCCATTGGGCCGAGTCGCTCGCCCAGTCCTTGGGGACGCGATAGAAAAACAGCGGCGTGTTGCCCTCGTACTTCGGCGCCGTGTTAGTTTCGCCGACCAATGGGGCGTTGATCAATTCCTTGTGGCCGTCGCCATCGACGTCAGCCCAGGCGATGTGGTGCGAGGTGGGGAAGGCATCCACTTTAGTGGATTTCCAAGGCTCGCGAGGATCGCCCACGTGAGAAAGCAGCCACACCAGGCCCGGACTCTTGGCTTGCTGCATGGCGAAGCCGCTTTCGAGCGCGATTTCGGGAATGCCGTCCCCGTCGATGTCGTAGGCCGCGAGATTGACTTGGCCGAGCAGATCTTTCACGATCACATGCGGCTGCCAGCCTGGATTCTCATACCAGGTTAGATCGGGAAGCTGCTGGCTGATGCCGATGACGTCGGGCTTACCGTCCTTGTTGAGATCGGTCACGATGACCGCGTATCCGCCCTTGGCGTTGGCCTCAATGAGGTGGTCCTTGAATTGGACGACTTGCTGGGCGGCGGCAAAGCCGGCAGCGGTGACGAGTAGCAACAGGGTTCGGCGCATACTAGCACTATCATACATCCGTATTGGGTTGGGAGTTGGAACCGTGGGCTGGGAAGTCCCGAACCATCAGAAACAAAGGAGTCAGTGGCTATCACCGAGCTAGAGCGGGCTAGCTGCCCGCCGCAGGCAGAGCCGCCAACATCCGACGCAGCGCATTTTCGATCCGCGTAGTCTCTTTGGCAACTTGCGCCGGGTCTTTCAACCGGATCGCTTCGGCTAAACCGGGCAACGGCTGCCCGTCGTAGAGCGAGTAAATATTCCACCCATAGATGACGTGCCGGTACCAACGCTCGGCCGGTGTGCCGCTTTCATCGAGCAAAGTCTGTTCCAGGCGCGCCAGCCGATCGTTGAGCGACGCGCGCTCGGCATCCGGCCAGCCGCCGGTTTCGATGTTGGCGTCGATGGCTCGTTCTAGCGCACGAGTGCGGTTCTCGATTTCCTCCGCGATGGCCCGGGCGTTTCGTAGATCGAGCTTTACCACTTCATTGCCATCGTCATCGCGGGCCCACGTCTGGGCGTCGTCGAGGAACTCGGAAATCTGGCGGGCATAATGCGAGTAGCGGAAGGGCAGCACGCTCGAATCAGCCAAGCGCATGACCGCGACGCCGAAGACTTGGGTGAGTGTGCGCGCCACGTGGAAGCCGGGATCGCTGAGATGCTCTACGAAGTATCGCGAGTCGAAATTCGAGTGATAGGTTCCGTAACTGCCGTCGAAATCGAATTGCACGGACAACGTCGGCAGCCCCAGGTAGTCTTGAAAGGCAACGAAATCAGCGCCGCTTCCGAGCGCGCCCAGCTCGACCTCGAAGTCCTTCGAACCCTCGCGCCGGCGCGCGGGCGGCTGTTTCTGCCATGAGGTAGCTCGCCACTCATCGTAGACGCTGCCGTGTCCATCGACGGCGGGAACATCCTTTGCAACCTGAACCAGGAAGTCGCGCAGCGAGGGTGTTCCGCCGCCGTAGAAATGGCCGCGCATAAACAAGTCGGTATTGATGTAGGCGACGGCTTTCTCGCGGAGCTCGCGCTCGAACGCTTCGGCGTACTCAGTGGACCCGACAAGTCCGGGCTCCTCGGCATCCCAGAAGGCGAAGACGATTGTACGGTCGGGCTTCCAGCCCTGCTTCGATAATGCCGCCAGGGCGCGCGCGGTTTCATAGACAGCCGATGTGCCGCTTCCTGGATCCATGCCACCGAAGGTCCATGCGTCGTGATGCGTGGCGAGAATAACCCAGCGGTCGGGATTGCGGCCGGGCAAGCGGGCGATGATATCGCGAATGGGCCGCCTGCGCTGGTCCATCCGGACATCCAATTTGACGACCGCAGGTCCGGGGCCTAGGCGATACGTGAAGGGCAGAGCGCCTTGGAAACCGGAGGGCACGGCGGGACCGCGCAATCGTTGAAGGATCTTGGCTGCTTCTCTCGAAGACAGGACGATCGCCGGGATTCGCGGAAGAGTAGGAGCAGCGGCTTCGGCCATCACGCTCGAGTTCTCTCGCGCTCCCACACCGGGCGAAAGCGGATCGCCGTGCCAGAACCAACTGTATTTCCCGTTGCCGCGCTGGGCCTGGAAATCAGCGCGCCAAGGACCCTCGGGCCACACTAGACCTTTGGCGAATCCGTCGTCCGCAGGATCGCTATATATAACGATGGCGGCCGCTCCGTGCTGTTGCGCAGTGTGGATCTTGACGGCACGATGGCTTCGGGCATAGCGGGCCATGACGATCTTGCCGCGTACGTCGATGCCCGAGGCGGCGATTTTGTCATAGTCGGGCGGCAAGCCATAATTGACGTACACGACGGGGGCTTGAACGACACCCGACGCTGAGTAGGCGACGAAGGCCGGCCCGAGTTCCGGGTTGCTCGAATCAGGATCACGCGGATCGGCGGGCTCCCGCACGCTCAGTTGCTCCCGAGTGGGTTCGATCAGTTCTACGCTGATGGACTTCGGCGTGGAGAGCAGCACGTCGAACTCGTGAACCTCGGTCTCAAGTCCGGCATTCGCCAGCGCCTTTCGAATCTTCTCCGCGACGGCCATGGATGCTTCGGAGCCCGCCATGTGCGGCCTCTTGGTGATCTCGCGATGCAGATTGGAAATCGACTCGATGGAAACGTTTTGCACGAAGCCGGCTTCCTGGCTGCGCTCGCGAACGAGGCCCGCGCTTGAAAAGCCGAGCACCGGCTGGAATGCGGCAGATACGGTTGCCGGTGGATGTGATCGCGAGCAGCCAGTCGCGAAAGCCAGCAATAATGCGGTTAAGTATCGAATCGAATGATTTTACCGTAAGCAGCCGGGGCTATCCAAAGTAGCGAAAGCTATTCCAGAACTCTGGCCAGGTCTCGCGGAGGTGGTGGCAGACGAATATATCGGGATGGTCGCGGGTCTCTTCGTTGGCGATACCGAATCGATTCCAGGTATGCCCGGCAACTTCGCAGGCCGCGAATTTGCTTTCGAGGTACCCACGCGGAAGTCCGATAACGATCACTGTTTCGGGTGGCGGGTTGCCATAGCCGCGCTGCCAGAATGAATTGACGCCGCTGATGGCCGTGGGCAATCCGTAGCGCGGGCCATAAAGATTGATCGCTCCAGCCTCTCCGTAATTGGTGCCGAGGATGCCTAAGTGAGCACGATCCTCGGGAGGCAGAGAATCGCGAATCTTTGCGACTGTGTCGACGAGTTCCGGCCAGCCGATCTCCTCGGGGAAATCGCCATTGAGCTTGACGGCGTTCTTCCACCAGGTGGAATTAACGGGGGCAATCGGTAAAGTGATGCCAGCTGCGATGAACATGTCGGCGACCAACGCCGTGCACACGATCGCTCGCAATGCGCCGGCAAACGGGCGGTGGCGCGCGGCCAACCATTGTTCGAGGAGCACGGCGCCGGCGGCGTAAAGCATCGGATAGGCGGCCGCCAGGTAATAAGCGCGGCCTTGCGCGATGACGAACAACAATAGCGGGACGACATACATCCAGCCCAGCGTCCGGAAGCGCTGCCCGGCTGGCGCGAAGAAGTAGAAGTAGAGGCCGGCTAGCCATAGCGGGAATGCCAAAAGGGTCAACTCGAGCTGCTCGGGAAGAAAATACCGCGCACGGCCGATCCGGACGTCACGCGCATGGATATTGCGGAGAAAATCGAGGGACACGAATCCGTGTTGCGCCTGCCAGAGGAAATTCGGAAGGAAGATCAGGATGGCGGCGGCGATGCCCAGCCAGAGCCATTTGCTCGTCAGGTACCGGTGCGCGTCTGTCAGCAACACTCCAGCCGTGAGACCGGCGACCAGGAATGCCATGGTGTACTTTGACAGCAATCCCAATCCGATCGCGCTTCCGATAGCCATCCACCAGCGCGGGTCATCCGATTTGAGCAGGCGAAGAACGAAGTAAGCAGTCGACACCCAGCACAGATAGTCGAACGAGACGTACTGCATCAGCGCGCCGCCTCCCAGGCAGAAGGGAACGGCCGCAGCGGCGGCTATCAGCTGAGCCGGGCGATTTCCACCCAGCTCCCGCGCCATCAAACCGGTCAGCGCCAAGGCCACCGCTTCGGCAACGGCAGCGAAAAATCGAAAACCTGCCAGCGATGTGCCGAACATCAGCAACGATATGCGGCCAAAGAATGGCGTGAGTGGCGGATAAGCCACGTAGCCCCAAGCCAAGTGACGCGCGTCGTCGAGAGTGGCCAGTTCATCGCGCTGAAATCCGTAGCGGCCGCCGGTGATCGCGTGCACTGCAACTGTGCCGAGCGCCATGTAAACCAAGATGGCTGTATCGCTCCACCAGATGGATCGCCGGGTCATGTGTGATCGAGGATGATCTTAAGCCGGCGGTCGGCGCCGTCCTCCACCATTTCCAGCGCGGCCTCAAGCTCACTCAGCGCCATGTGATGGGTTACCAAGGGCTCCAGCCGGACAACACCCTTCGCGACCAGATCGATCATGGTTGGGAAATCCTGCGCGGTGGCGGCACGGCTGCTTATCAGCGTGAGCTCTTTGAAATAGAGATCGTAGAAAGGCAGCGCACCTTCCTTTTCATTCATGATGCCGAAGAGAATGATACGGCCTCCGAGGCGGACCATGCGAATGGAGTCGGCGAGCGCGGTCATCACGCCGGTGCATTCGATGACCACGTCGGGGCCAAGGCCACTTGGTCGCATCCAGAACCTTTTGGATCGCGGTTGGGCCCGCTTCAATGGTGAGGTCGGCGCCGAGCTGCTTCGCCAGGTCGTTCTTGAACGCGCTGCGGCTAATACCGATGATGGTCGCCGCGCCGCGTACTTTTGCGAGCTGAATATGCAGTTGACCGGATACACCCAGGCCCATCACGGCGACCGATCGTCCTTCGAGCGACGTCAATTGTTGCGCATGCAGACAAGTGGTGGCGGCCTGGATGAGCGGCGCAGTGCGGCTATCGATGGAATCGGGAAGCCGGAAAACTTGACTCGCGGGAACACCGGCGTATTCGGCGAATCCACCGTTGGTTTCGCGGCCGATAAGTCCGCCGGCGGGGCAGAGATTGGTCCGTCCGCTGCGGCAGTGGAAGCAAGCGCCGCACGAAAGTGCCGGATCGATGATTACGCGGTCTCCGCGCCGGATGCCGGCAGGAGGCGAGCCGTCGACCAGCTCGCCGATCATTTCGTGACCCATGATGAGCGGATATTTCGTCGGGATCGCCCCCGTGTAAATTTTGAGATCCGTGCCGCACAGGCCGCTGTGGGTGATGCGCACCAGGACGCCACCGGGCGGCGCTTCAGGACGGGCGACTTGATCTAGCGCCAGATTGCTGGGCGCCCTCAGCACCATTGCCTTCATTAGATGGCAGGTCGGGACCTTCCCCACGGACCTGCTTACAACCTAAGCCTAGCCGATTTGCTTTCGGGATCGTCCCGTCACGAGGGCAGCGCTTGCCCCTTAGTCTCTACTCCCCAGGGCAGTAGCAAGAGCGCCACGACGAAAACGAGCGCCGTGAGAGCCACGGGAGTGCCGAGCGTCTGAAAATGCCGGATGCCCGCGCCGACCAGAAAAGTTAAGCCCGCGCCAGCGAAACGCCCGATATTGGTCGTGAAGGCAAAGGCGCTGACCCGGCATTCGGTCGGATACTGTTCGGGGATCCAGAATGAGTACACGACGAAATTTGCGCCACCCAACCCAAGGAAGAAAGTGCACAACATGAACCAACCCAAAGCGCGATCCGGCAGGTAGAACACATAACCGAAAGCGAGCCAGAGAAAGATCAGCATCAAAGCGAGAAATATCCCTAGCGTGATTCGGCGATCGAGTCTCCTGGCAAGCCATGGCGTCAGCAACGCTCCGATGATGGTTGCGATTCCGAGAATCGCGGTCGAATAGGACGCCAGCCGCGCTGCTTCCATGGCGCTCTTACCGGTGCGATCCGCGATGTAAGTGATGGCCGATGGGACATACACCGATCCGGCCCAAAGCCCGACGATGGACGCGGCTAAGTAGATCGAGTTGAGGATGGTGCGGCGGCGATAATGCGCCGAAAACAGTGCGAGGAACGATCGATGCATTCTAAGCTGATCGCCCAGCTGCGCGCGCTTGTCCTTCCATTTTTCGGGCTCGCGAACACGATTAAATAAAAATCCTACCGCCAGCGCCGGAGCGCCGCCGATCACGAACATCCACCGCCAACCAAACTGGCTTCCGATGTAGTAATTGGCCAAAGCCGCGACAACGAAGCCGACATAGTAACCCGTGTGCATTAAACAGACGCCCCAGATACGCCGCGTCTCGGGCCAGGATTCGGAGATGAGGGACGCGCCTATAGCCCATTCGCCGCCGATTCCGACGCCCGCCAGAAATCGGAAAAGGGCCAGCGACCAAATGCTTTGCGACAAGGCGGCCATAAAGGTGAAGACAGAAAACCAGAGGACGGTGATCATCAATGTGCGCGCGCGTCCGAAGCGATCGGCAATAGGTCCCCAGACCAGAGCCAGGCCCCAGCCGACCATGAAGAGCGCGAACAACAGGCCGCCATAGTATCCGATATTGGCCTGCGTCGCACCGATTCCGGACTTCGGCAAAACGTCGCGCATTGCCGGAACCAGGACCAGCGAGAAAATGAAACCGTCCATGCCATCCAGCAACCATCCGCCCCAAGCTGCAAAGAAAGCGCGCTTTTGATCGCTAGTCAGTCGCGGACTGACTGCAGCTGACGCTACAGCGCGTTCGCTCATGGAGGTTCTCACGTTAACACTTCTCGAACCTCGGGCCATCGCAGGCCACACGCGATTTTAATTCGCCCAGCCCCATCGCGCCTGCCATCGGGTTCTTGCGCAGAATAGCGATGGCATCCGGCTTGGTCATGTCGGTTCCAGCAAACCACACAAAAACGTCCGGGGTTCTGGGCGACCACGGCTTGGGATTGTTCGGCCATGGTCGTTATGAATGGCGAGGACCGGTCGCGCTCCACTCCGATTTAGATTGCGTATTCGCGCTATAACTCGGCCGCCGCCGCGGTTCCCAAAAACTGCCGCCGGTTCAGCGTGATATACATATTATTAAGATTCTAGTATTGACGGCGGGCCCGGAGAGTGTTGCATGAAAAATAGATTGATGCTGTTGACTTTGGCTGCTAGTGTCTTTTTACTC
>Ga0182024_10004477_pt1 | contig 32128 bp, 23 predicted proteins | sample P32metaG_FD_120480 | JGI IMG/M metagenome (GOLD analysis project Ga0182024, IMG submission 120480) | Permafrost microbial communities from Stordalen Mire, Sweden - P3-2 metaG (Illumina Assembly) | ecosystem: Environmental > Terrestrial > Soil > Wetlands > Permafrost | place: Sweden: Stordalen...
TACACGGACTACGATCCATTCAAATGGTGCACACTAACCGGTACTGGTTCAGGCACAGACTTTCGTCGGTATTCAATACCGAAGCGGAAATACATCGCCTTCCACTAGCGAAACGCACATCAGGTGACACTTCATCCTAAAGCCCGTGCACGGTGGCACATGCTTTTACGCCACCATGCTAGGAGCCCTGACGCTTGCTAGCAGAAAGATTCAGAAACTAGAATCCAACACTTTCGCTTGGACTAGGACAAAAACGTTGCTCTCTGATAATCCTGGTCGATGCGGTATATTTATCGTTTCAAGAAATCGAATGGTATCCGTGTGGACAACCTTGTTCCTGTTCTGCAGGATTCAATCAACCGGGAGATAGATAGCATCATTCGCGACCAGAGCAGGCTGGTAACGATGCACAATGGCACGCAAGTAGCCACCTCTGAAGGGGAATTCGTCTATTCTTTCAAGGCTGAAATCCGCTCATCCGTTCCTCCGGAGTCACCGATTTATGTCCATATCTCTGGTCAAAAGCCAGCGGCCGGTACATGGATCAGCCAAGATGACTTCGATGTTCTTCTGTCAGTCAAGGAAACGATCGGAGAACGCATCGACCGAGCTAAGGTATCGATCGATCTCACATTCATTCTCAAAGCTTTGCGCGACAGGCTCAACGACACTGAAAATAGCGAAGTGCTGACCGAGCTATCTGCCACGACACCTAAACATGTGACGTTTGATCAGACGAAGCTTGAGAAATCATGTCGCTCTCTGGATGATCTACACCTGCCCAGAAACAACGCGCAGGAACAGGCGATACGTGAGTGCCTGGAACACAGTGTGCATTTCGTATGGGGACCACCAGGAACAGGAAAAACCGCCAATCTCGCTCAAACTTGCCGTTCTATAGTTGACCAAGGTGAAAAAGTTTTGGTCATATCGCAGGCTAATGGCGCGGTTGATGTGGCAGCTCTGCGAATTGCCGACGCGCTTGCAGATTCGCAACTTCTGCACTCAGGCGGTGTGCTCAGGATCGGCATTCCCCAAATGCAAGAGGTGCGAGATCGCCAGAACATTAGTGCGATGGGAACCCTCAGACGATTGCATCCGGAACTCATTGCGGCGCTTGAACGGGCCGAACAAGAGCGGCGGGAATTGGGCAAATTGCTGCAAGGTCTGCCCGGCGATGATGAATTGCGTAAACGCCTAGAAGCAGTTCGATCCGACATAGGCGCAATTCGTCAGCAAATAAGGGACGCCGAGACCTTACTAATCGGAAGAGCCAGAGTAATCATTGCGACAGCATCTAAGTTCGCACTGGATGATCGAATTTGGGGCTGGAAGCCGGATACAGTCATAATCGACGAAACGAGTATGCTCGGATTCCCATTCGTGTATGCAGGCGCCAAGCAGAGCCAGAAGCGACTGTTGTTGTTCGGTGATTTTCGTCAGCTCCCGCCGGTCTGTGTCTCCGAAGAACCACAAGTCCGTGAGTGGTTGGGACGAGACGCCTTCGACATCGCCGGCATTCAACAAGCTGTAAATCAGGGACGAACCGATAGTCGTGTAACTCTACTCAATACTCAATACCGGATGAATCGCGAGATAGGAACCATCGTAAGCAAATTTAGCTATGGTGGCATGCTAAACACGGACGATGCAACGCATAGAATCACTCAATTGATAAGTGCTAGTGAACCGGTGCCGAACAGTCCAATCGTAATTGTTGACACGTCATCAGCTTACACAGCCTGCATGCAGGAGCGAAAGAAGGGATCGTTTTCAAGGCTCAATATCACGCACGGACTCATAGTTCTCGACACGTGCAAATCAATGCTATCTTCCGGGGCAAAGGAGATCGCAGTTATTACGCCTTATCGAGCGCAAGCGAAGCTCCTCTCGCATCTCATCAAATCACTAAATCTGGATGCTTCGGTAATAGCTGCCACTATTCACAGATTCCAGGGCGCAGAAAAGGAGTGCGTGGTGCTAGATCTGGTCGATGCGTTACCGCAGGAACGGGCAAGCAGGCTCACAGGAACCGATCCAGAAACAGCAACGCGTCTTTTAAATGTGGCCATCTCCAGAGCCAAAGGCAAACTGGTAATAGTGGCCGATGTATCCTTCATTCAGGCGTATCACACAGGGCGATCGCCAGCGGCCAAGCTCCTGCAGCTGGTCCGTGATTACCCTTCTACTAAGCCCGCTTTTATAGCTTCCCAGCATCCGGACATAAGTTGGTCCGAGAACTGGTTCTCCGCTCAAGTTCCGATGTACATTGAACTTCAACGCATTACTCAAGCGGATATAAGCTTGCCCAAAGGATTGACGCCTAGCAGGCAAGTGGCGGCCAAACTGTCCGAGATGAGCCCACGTTCACGAACTGAAGGCGAGTCGCCGGCTCGATACGAACCATTCTTTCTGGTCCAATCTAACAATACGATAATGCTAGGTGGGCGTCACGAGGACAGCCCAATCGCCATCCTGAGCGGAACAGTTCGAGAAGCGGTCGAGCGTGCCATAATTGGCGACGGTTCAAATGCCGCACTCAGTTTTAGGCGCAGGAGGCAGAACTAGATGGCATTCTTGATTCCAGATAATCTTAAGAGTCGGACCGATGTGCCCGCTGTGATCAGGCGCACTGTCAGCGCGTTCCAAGTCGGACTTGATGATTCCGCTGTCGTTTGGTACGAACCTCTCTATGACCGCTCAGGGGAGAAGCCACACCTGGTTGTGATGCTGCCCGACAGGGGCATTGCAGTACTCGAGGTTGTGGACGCGAAAACATCCAAATTTACGGGGATTATCAAAGGAAAGCCTCAATTCACTCGCGACGGAGAGGATCTACCGAATCCGGTCGATCGCGCCCATAAGCTGGGAATGTTGCTGGCCAAAAGGTTACAGGGCGAACCGCGAACGGCGCGTTTGGGCATGAGCGTCGCAGCAGGCGTTTGTTTTGCCAATCTGACATCGGCTGAATCCGAAGAAAACGGAATCACTGCTGCGATTCCAGCGGACTTTTGTATCTTCAAAGAAGAGATCGATGCAGCCATCGCTGGCACGGGTGAAGCAGCTCTTATGAGAGCGTTTACACGACTACTGGGACCGCCGGTGATAGATCTCATTACCCCAGAACTAGACAAAACGCTACGAGGTCTAATCCAACCAGATACCGTAATAGGCAGAGTATTCGCTGGCGCTGGCGACCAATTACAGATTTTCCAGCCACCTTGTTCCGAAACTGACCTGCTGAGAGTGATGGACCGGCAGCAGGAGTCGCTGGCGAAAAGTTTGGGTGATGGACATAGGGTAATTCGTGGTGTTGCCGGGAGCGGCAAAACATTGGTATTGGTTTTTCGCGCGAAGCTGCTAGCCGAAAACTTTCCCAACAAGAAGTTTTTGCTGACTTGCTATTCGAAAGCCCTTGCATCACAACTGAAGACGCTGCTTAACGGCTATCCTAACGTGGACGTAATCAACGTGCATGCGCTCATGTACGAAGTGATCACAGCGTCGCGCCTTCCTAAGCCTAATTTCGTTGACGGAAACTTTTCCGAAATGGCGGGTATCGCGCTGAAGGGTTTGGAAATTGGTGTGGGTCCAAGGTACGACGCCGTACTAGTCGACGAAGCTCAAGATCTTGAGACCGATGAATTGCAATTTGTCACGAAGCTGTTGAAAGACGGATGCGAGGACTTGGTCATCGTTGCTGATGCCGCCCAAAATATTTTCAAAAGAAAGTTCAGCTGGAAACAAGCTGGTGTTAAGGCTCAAGGACGCACCCGTCTGCTTCGAATCAATTACAGAAATACAAGACAGATACTCGAATTCGCTTCGATGTTTTTGCTAAACAGCAAGCAACTTCGGGCTGATGACACACCAGATTTCGAAGACGAGAACTCAGTAATACCACCAGAGTCCGCTAAGCGATCTGGTTCTATGCCGAATCTCGAGATAGTGGCTGATGTTGAATCGGAGATAATGCGAACGATCGAACTGACGCGCGAATGGCTGTCCAAGATTGGACCGCACGAGAAAATTGCCATTCTCTACCCGGGCACTGATCGCAAGGACCGGGGCTACCTGCTCGCTAGAGATCTTAAAGCCGCTGGCGTGGATGTTTATTGGGCAACAAACAAAAGGAACAGGGGATCAAAGGCAGGCTTGGCTACCGCAACCGAGCAAGTGATTCTCTCCACAATTCACAGTTGCAAGGGGCTCGAATATCCTCACGTCATAATTTGCGGCATCTGGAAAGAGAAAGCAGAGGTTGAGGAAAACCGCAAACTAGCGTACGTTGGCATGACCCGAGCAACCGATCGATTGACGATCATTACGCGTACTGGGCATGAGCTGCTTCAAGATCTGCAGACCGCTAATCAAGTCCCTAGTGAGCCTGATGTTTGCCTATCACGGCCAATTTCAATGCAAACATGCAGCTGACGCCAAACCAAATTTTTTCGGCGCGCACGTCGAGCTTTTCGTTTCAAGGTAACAGCATACTGCTCGAATCCTTCGTCGCTTGGACAGAATTGTCTTGAGACTGTTGGACTTAACGCCGTTGGTGCGTGGTGGCATAAATGCCACCCGCACACCATCGGCGATTGTTGTAAATCGTGGGTTTCGGTCTAACTGCCGCTAGAATTGCGATTTATGAAAGCATTGAGATCGCTGCGGCGGTACTTCACGAGCCGGCCAATTTTGACGTAGGTCAGGTTGCAGCGGCCAGTACACTTCCAAATTGCCAGGGTTTGCTCAGTGACACCGAGGTAATCAGCAGCCTCTTTGCGCGAGAGCAGTTCGACATATCCAGAGTTGTAACCTGCAGCAGATGTGGGGTCATTTTTCATAATGGTGTGTGCCTTTTCAGGTTTCCGACCGTCGTAAGAACGCTCGGGGCTAGAAGACTTCGACGGTTGCGCTCAGCGAATCGCTGAGTCCTGCGGAACCGCAGAAGTTGATTTATTGAACTGACTGCACTTAATGGTATTTCGATGGTGGGTTCTATTTGGTGTCGTGAACCTGACCATCGTGGGTGGATAAAACTACAGACGATCGAAATTGTACCAATGTTTCCGTTTTTGCTCCACGACCTACGATCATTTATTTCCAACTCCAGCGCACTTGACGCCGGGCTGGTGCGCGCGAGGCTTGATCGCCGCGCAGGCAGGAGGCGCCGGAATCGCGAATTTCGGCTCTGGAATCCCATTTAGGTCTGTGTCTGAAGATGGCTCAACTCAAGACCGATTTCAGACTTACGGCGTACTATCAAAGGCCGCATTTAACCTTGCTGCAAATTAGAGTGCGGATATGTTGCATTCATGTTTCATATGCTGGTACTGACAGAAATACTCTTTGAGTGGTGTGTTTTATGGAACCAATCTATTTATCACCAGCCGAGCTGCGCACCGTATGTGATGTCCTGGACCGGGAATGCGCTGTTCGCATGAACGAGTTCGATCAGGCACAACGGCAAACCGATTGCTTGTCTCAGCGCCGCGCAGTGCGAGCGGCGAAGGATGCCCGACGTCTGCATGAGCTTCTCGGTCGGATGAAAGCGTGCATTGCGAAATCGCTTGTCTAAATCGGACACAAAAGTCCCATCAAGGGAGCGTTAACATCCAGTAGAGGTTCGGAACGGGTCAGTCGAGATTCGCTAAGGCTGGAGTCGTGCCAGCTCCCGAAGTCCCGGTGGTTGCATCGTAGCCTGACCGGGAGAAGTTCTTCGTACGGATGGCGGCGGGAAAGCTGCAAGCGCCGTCATAAGAGTCAACAACCACACATAGCAAGCAGGGAATGCGAATCATGGCAGAACAAATACCTTTTGGCACCGATAATTTCGCGGAAAACCCTGAACCACGAGTGCCGTGTATCCTGCTACTTGATGTTTCCGGCTCGATGGCCGGGCGACCGATTGCAGAACTTCGGAAAGGACTCGAAGTTTACAAAATGGATCTGGCTGCCGATCCGCTTGCTTCGAAGCAAGTCGAGATTGCCATAGTCACCTTTGGTGGATTGGTCAAGTCAACGCACTGGGCCACAGCGGACTACTTCTGTCCGCCACAATTGGTCGCCGACGGGAACACCCCGATGGGGGCAGCTATTGCCCAGTCCATTCAAATGCTGAAGGAGCGCAAGGAAACTTATCGCTCCAATGGGATCCTATTCTATCGACCGTGGATATTTGTAATAACTGATGGCGAACCGAGCGATCACTGGTACACGGCAGCCGGGCACATCAAATCGGGAGAAAGGAAAAGGGAGTTTTCATTCTTTTGCGTTGGCGTAGAGGGAGCCAACTTCAACACATTGAAAATGATCAGCGTGAGGGAGCCCCTGAAACTCAAAGGTCTGCGCTTCAGTGATTTGTTCCTCTGGCTTTCGAATTCTCAGCAATCTGTTTCCAGATCGACTCCAGGTGATGTGGTGGCATTGGCTAATCCTGTGACCCCAACCGGATGGGCGGCCATATAGGTGACTGATGGACGTGTGGAAGATAGTTTTGGACAGTACGGAAGGAACCAGTCACTCAAGAGAACAACTGGGATGCCAGGATGCATCTGGCTGCGTCGAAATCACGATTTCGGGTGAGCGAAGACTCTGTCTCGTGTGCAGTGACGGAGCGGGGAGCGCAGTCCATGCAGCTGAAGCATCCCGATATGCATGTCAGTGGTTTCTCAAGACGCTTGCTCACCACTTTTACACGGGTGGCGTCATTGGAGAACTCGACCGCGATTGCATAGTGAAGTGGACAGGCTCACTTCGAGCGCACTTTGAAGCGAGAGCTACAGAGCTGAATTGTATGCCGGGGGATTTCGCTTGCACATTGCTTTTGTCTGTGCTCGAGGAGAATTGCGCGCTGTTTGCTCAGATTGGAGATGGGGTGATCGTGCGGTGGGACGGAGAAGACTACAAGACTGTGTTTTGGCCCCAAACCGGCGAATATCTGAACACAACTATTTTCGTTACTTCCGACCAGGTTGATACCAGTCTTAACTATCTGCTTTATCCAGCGCCGGTTCACGAACTTGCGCTGCTTACAGATGGACTGCAGATGATTTCGCTGGACTATGGAATAAGGCAGGCGCATCAACCGTTCTTTGCGCCACTTTTCTCGCGTTTACGCGCAGAAGGGAACAGCGAAATTCTCAGCCCTCTTTTAACCGATTTTCTTCGATCCGAAAAAGTGAATGCTCGGACAAATGACGATAAGACACTAATTCTCGCGAGCCGAATAACAAGTGATTGCTAGCTTGCAAACAGTCCAAGACGAAAGAGGACAGCAGATCTGGCTGGGCCCGAAGCTTGGTGCTGGTGGAGAGGGGGATGTATTCAGCGTTGAAGGCAACGCAAAACTGACAGTGAAACTCTACCATAAAATCCCAGATGCAGAAAAAGCAGCAAAGCTGCGTACCATGGTCCAGACAGGAAGCCGGGAATTAGGAACTTTCTGCTGCTGGCCGCAATCGATCATTCAGTCAAACAATGGAGCGATTCGTGGTTTCGTAATGCGCAGACTCGAACCAGGGTACAAGCCAGTGTTGCAATTGTACAGCCCGGTAAATCGCAAGAAGACGTTTCCGGAGGCAGACTACTCATTTATCGTGCACGCGGCGATGAACACTGCTACGGCATTTGCTGCCGTGCATGAGGCAGGGCACGTTATCGGTGACGTCAACCAGAAGAACATTCTGGTCGACAGTAAGGCGCTGGTTGCCTTAATTGATTGTGACTCGTTCCAGGTCGCTGATAGTACCGGCAAGATTTTTACTTGCGAAGTCGGTGCCGCCGGCTATACTCCACCCGAGCTTCAAGGGAAGCTCTTTAAGAGAATCCTGCGGTCTACACATCACGACAATTTCGGTTTGGCTGTCCTGATCTTTCACTTGTTGTTTATGGGACGACACCCATTTGCCGGCAAATACATTGGCGTCGGTAGCCCACCGCAATTGAATGACGCGATTGCTAACTATCTGTTTGCATACGCAAGCAACGCAGGACTGCTATTGAGAATCGTCCCACCGCCCTCTTCTCTTCCGATTACGTTTTTTCCTACGGAAATAATGTCATTGTTCGAATATGCCTTTTCAGAGGGGTGTGAAGCATTAAGGCCGAGCGCAGAGCAGTGGCGGCTTGCACTCAGCCGTTTGAAAGATGATTTGAAAGCTTGCTCGAAGAATGTCAGGCACAAATTTCCTCGACAAACGCTTGGCGGTTGTCCATGGTGCGACTTTGATCGCAAGGGTACGGCGTATTTTCTTTCGTCCAATACCTCAGCTAATGGACCAACCATTACGATCAAAGCGGAGCTTGTCCAGGAGATACAGAGGCTGCTCGGAGAAATTCATAGTGTCAACTCAAGCATTGCATCGGGGATGGTGGCTGTGAAGAGTCTGAATTCCCCAATTGCACTGGGCATGGAGGCTGAGGCAAGTCTGAATGCCAATCAATATCGGGCGTCCAGTCTTTTACCAGAAGACTTGAAGCTCTCAACATGCATATCAAATTTTGCCTCTTTAGTTGGTTGGTCATGTGACAAGGTATTTCTCGCGGATGTTCTCCTTGTAGTGTGGAGGACCTCTCTTGGCAGAGGTTCTTCCGGCTACAGTCGTGATCGCAAAAGGTTAAAAAACTTACAAAAACGACTGGCTGCAGAACTCGACCAGGTGAAAGCGCAACTTCCTGGTGTGATCGGCGAGTCCGATCATCACGCAATTAAGCAAGCTGACGATTTGCTCAATGAATACAGCTCGCTGCAAGGAGATTTAAATGAAAAGCTCAATTGGATTGGAGGGAACGTGCTGGCGGTGCAGCGCAGGACATATCTGCAGAGTTTTCCGATCGAAGGCTTTTTGGCGCCTGGAGTGTGGAATCGACAAAAGGCGACGCTTCGCTCATTTGGAATAGAAACAGCGTGGGATGTATCCTATGATCGGATAGTCGTTTTGCCCGGTTTTGGTCCTACTCTGAGCAGTGCTGTTGTCGGATGGAAACAGCACCTGCTCAGGCGATTCCGACCGGATTCAAATGAGCCCGTGCCACAATCCGAATTAAAAGCGGTGGTTGCGAGCTATAACCAGCATGCCCGGGAATTGGAGTTGGAACTGCGTGACTGTCGTAGTAATCTGGTCAACATTCATCAGCGATTAACCGATCATTGCCGGGCGGTGAAACGCATGCACCAGTTGCAAAAATCGTTGGCTCAGACAAATGCTGACCTGGAGCTGCTGGATAACTCTATAGCGGCAGCGACAGTTGCAGACTTTGGTGGTAAATACCTGGACAGGCCGAGATGAAGGTTGATCTTGGGCTAATGCGCCGTATGCGGTGAGAGTTTTCGCAGGGCAGAGACCAGTGATTGAAGCGCTTGCGCTGACAGATCTTTTCCGAGCGCCGCTTGCAAAATCGGGTGGAGGCTTCAGGGTGATTGAGGACTTTCATCTCCTAGATTGCAATCAGTAAAATCGGGAGTATTGTTACCCACTCTAAACAGCCCGATGCAACATTTAGCTAGAAGAAGCTAAAACACTCATGTCTACATCCTTTCCGACTTCGACAATCTTGTCGAAAAAATTCAAGAGACGTATCTGATCCAATGACGAACAGGCTGTGTTTACCAGGTTGGGATGCCCGACAACAATGGCTAAAGCTTTGGCTCTGGATAAGGCGACATTAAGCCGATTCTTGCTGAACAGAAAGTTAATACCGCGGGCTGACGAACTTCCGTCGCTGGAGCACATGGATAGGATTACAATCGGTGCCTGCCTTCCCTGGAATTTGTCGACAGATGCAACGCATGCGTCCTTGATTCGGCTTGCGATCATTCTGACTTGCATGTTGTATGGTGCAACTATGAGGATGTCTTTTAGTCCGATATTGTGCTCGACGCCACTCTTGTCTGCAAATTTGCACGTAACCAAGTCACTAACTATCTGTTTGATTACATCGGCTTCTTCTTCGCTGCCTTGAGTATTTCCTTCATGCCATACGGGCACCCAGACAATTCCGGCGCGCTTCTTGAATTGGCCAAAAAGTTCTTTCGGTGGCACCACCTGTTGATTCGCAGTGTCTGCCTCTGCAGTCAGGCGGCCCTCGTATACGGACTCAGATATGACCGAGCATAAGTCAGGATGCATACGCCAACTCGTGCTCAGAAAAATGCCCAAGTTAGGCGGTATGGTGGCGTGTTCTTGCAAATAATATTCCAGACAAGACGTCCCGCTATCTTCCGGGTGCGCCCCTTGCGTCGGTTGTTCAAGCTGCATCTGATCGCCAAGCAAAACAAGATTCTTCGACGATCGCGACATTCCCACTACATTAGCCAGGCATACTTGACCCGCTTCATCAATAAAAAGGTAGTCGAATAATCCTTGTGCGTCTTCATTACTGAATAACCAGGCTGTTCCCGCCACGAGATTGTATCTGCAGAGATCCATCTGTTTAAAGAGTGTCCCGCCGTCTTCGACATATTCCACATATTCGCGCACATACTCTTGTCCACCAACTTTTACCGCTCTTAATAACACCCTCTGTGCAGTGCTCACTTTCACAATTTCGTCAAGCAGGTTTTCAATTGCCTTGTGCGAGTTTGAAGTTACACCGACACATTTTTTTTTCCGAAGCAGCTCGATAATCGTCTGTGCTGCCGTATAGGTCTTCCCTGACCCCGGCGGACCTTGAACGCAAACAATTGTGCCATCCATTCGACTGATTGCTTCCTTAACTTCATTAATGTCAGCCGATGCAGATACTGGCTCGCCCACGGCAAGTCCTTTGATTCGTGGCTCTCGTCTGTGCAAAAGGTCTGAGAGTGCACTGGGCAGCGAGCCGCTAGCGCTCCAGTTCAAAACAATGCGATAGATCGAATCTGAAATCGTCTTCGTGCTAATAATGTCACAGAGCATTATTGATACTTCAGCTGGTGGCACCGACTTACCAGGCCCAACGACTAGAACTACCAGCCCATTCTCTCTGTCTAAAAGTTCTACGCCCACCTCTGTCAGATCATGAACAAACATGCACCGATCGCCTTCATCGATTTTTGTATCCTGATCTGGAAGAAATTCATATTCGTAAGCTGTAGATCGTCTTACAGCAAACGGCTGACGCTTTGTGCGCTTCATCCCAGCTAAGCAATCAAGATCTTCAAAAAGTTCGAGATCTGTCATTTTTTGTCGATCGAATATCCGCCACCAGGAAGGCTTATCCTCACGCTTATGGAACTCAAGAAAATATGCGAGTAATCTTTGTATCCGTTTCTTTTCCGGATCGTCAATTCTATCTGCATTCTCTATTAACTGCGCTGCTAACAATGCAGCCGCGCTTACTATATCTGTCGATGCTGGCACTTCAGCAATTTTGCCAGTATATGACATACCAAGTTCCTTTTGGCGCTCGCGGAGCCAGTCAGCAAGCTCTAACGTAGAGACGCAATCTTGCTCGTTATAATCACGAATCTCTTTGAGAATTTGTGAATCTTGCCAGGTATCTCCGTCTTTCGTTTCGAGCCACACCTCATAAAAAACTACAGACTCCATGGCGGTCGCCACGTCGCCCTGTCGCTGCTTACCATACAGATGCTCAACTTTCTTAAGCGAATACGATGGCTCTCCAACAAGGAGCGATTGCCTCACGATCATATAAAGATCGACAAAAACTTCATTGCGAAGCAGATTATCCACTTCATCGATTCGAGTATTGTACCGACCAGCCAGCATCCTCATAGCCGAGACCTCGTATGCTGCATAATGATAAATATGCATACTGGGATCGCCTAGCCATCTGCTGTAAATCCAATCAATGAATTGTTCAAAGGCTTTCTGTTCATCCTCGCGATTATGAGCCCACCAGTCTTTGAACTCCATCCCCGACTTGGTTCTAACCACAACGCCAAACAAGTATTCCAATCCCTCATCGATGTGCGGGTAGCCTTCCATGTCAAAAAAGACATCGTGGTTTGAAGCAGGGGGTAACAAGCTGAGGCCTTTTCCCCTCATGGGTGGAAGTGGTGCGAATGACGTTTTCCCGCTGGATCCAGTTTCTAACTGGACTTGAGCCTGTCTCCTCAGCGTATCCAAAACGTCCACATTCATCTTCGGCACAATGCTCTCAACTGTTTCAGCAAGTTGACGCATCGTCGTAATACCAACCTTTTTCAAACGCTGAATGTGCACCTTTCGTATGTTAGCTACACGTGACAAATCATCACGCTCTTCTAACATCTGCTCACTAACGCTCTTCCATAGGCTGAATGAACCGGCTATACAGCTCTCAGGTGGAGCTTCCTTTGAAAATTTTTTTTGAAACGCCAGCAACGAATCTTTTAATTGCCGGTAATAGCTAATAAAGTCATTTGTGCGAAATTCTTTTTCGGTCAGATCGCCCAACACCACCTTAAAGCGCTGAGGTAAACGACCCTGGATATGCCCTATCATTTCAGAGTAGCAACAGAGCTGAACAACGAAGTAGGGTTTCGCTTTTTTCGCAAGTTTTGTGTCCCAAGCCTCATAGTGATAATCGCCGAGGTCTGATGCTCCCCCGACTTTGCACAGAAAATCTGCCCGCCCAGCAAATCCACTGCCGGATAGAACGGCTTGAAAAATCACATCTCTACCGTCTCGCATTGCACCGATGGTTGCCTGCTCAGCTGACTCACCAGATCCGGTGATTTCAACAACGTCAGAGCCCTTATCTTTCAATCCTTGTAAAAACCGCGCTTCATGAGCATTCCCATGCTTCTGAAGTAGTCTTGTGCTGGGGTCAACTTCACCAGGCTCAAATTCGCCTGGGAACTCCAGGTTATACCTGTCCATCCACGAATCGAATTGCGAATCCATGAACGTAGTCAGATCTGACGGCGAAAACAACAGTTGTCCATTCTTATTCTGCATACAACAATTCCGCTGACCACCTTCTTATTACAAGAGCTCAATCAAAACATCATGATGAATGCGTCCTTCATTTGCGCTAAACTTTGCCGCCTTTATAACATCCACTGTGTCATCTACGTTGAGCCAAGAACAGAGCTCGTATGCTCGTAGGTTGCGAGGAAGTTGTTGGTTGGCATAAGGCCGTGCTAATTGATACTCTAATGACTCTACCTGATCGAATATTCGCGCGCGCGTTTCGACTTTGTCTATATCGTTCAACCAGCCAGGCTTGTTGACACTGTGAGAGATTGAGTACCTGAGAACAAACTCCGTAATATGACATGGTGCTCTGTCGGTCTTGTTTAATTCGAGCACGGTCTCGACCTGAAAACCTTTCAGGTGGAATACGATTATTTCTTCTTCCGTCCACATTACCGGCCAAACGTCGTCCGCCAAATTCAAATACATCCGGACGGCATACGGTTGTCCTGCATTTGGACCGTGCTTTGTTGGCCGATATTCGATGGTTTTGGTATCAAAGTCGGAACCAGATTGACGCACCTCAATACGTCCAGGCTTTACAGCCTCTACCAGCAGTGGCAATCCTGCTATGACAATCTTTTCCCCGTGGGCGAGTACCTTCGTAGCAATTAAGGCGCCAGTGTCGGCGTCTCTAACCTCCAGACCAGGCGGATCTTCAATTACTGAGTGAATTTGTCCGCTGTCTGCCTTTGCTTTGAGCGCATCATTTAATCTAATGCCGGAGGCGTCTATTTCAAAGACTCCGCCAGCAATGAGGCCATCCACGATTTCAGTGGCAAGATCCTGCGCGAGCATGGCGCATGCCAATCCCAATAGTGCTTCTCGTTGTCGATGATTAGAAGGGCTTTGAAAGATAAACGATGCTAATTGTTGAATCGCCGCGGCAAATTGAGTACCTCCCCACTTGCCACCAAAATTGCCATTCTCCGCGCAGTAAAGCATGGCTTTGTGTATGAGTGGGTCTGACGGTTGTCGGCTGCATGGAAGAACTCGAGTTCGTAACGTGCGCCTGTTGCCTCGGCCTATTCGTTGGAGAAGACTGCAGATGTCTGGGGCCGGTTCATCAAGAGCGACAATGTCGATGTCGCCTATGTCGATTCCAATCTCCAGAGTTGACGTTGAGACTACGACTACCTTGGCACCAAGCTTTAGCGTCTCTTCGGTTTCTTCACGTATTCTCTTAGCCAGCGCTCCATGATGTCCGACAACTTTGTAGTCACCGGGAAGTAAGCGCTTTAGCGTTTTACACAAGCCGTCCACGCGACTGCGCGCTTTGCAAAATAGTAAAACCTTGTCGGACTGGTCGCCTCCTAGCACCAAGGGCAAACGAACTTCTACCGGTCTAATGGTGTCTTCTTCTGCCAAGACCTCTATCGTCCGTTGCCCTTTCGTCGCTATGACTTTGCCGGAGCCCAGAAATCGGGAAACGATATCTTGAGGATCCCGCAGTGAAGCACTGAGAGCAACGATCTGCAGATCTTGCTGGCTCACCCAACCTTTTTCTGCGCCATAGTTTTTCAAGCGGTGTAGACGTTCCGTAAGCCAGCGTACCTGCTCACCTCTTCCAGTATCCGCCAGTAGATGAATCTCATCTAGAACCAGAGCTCGTGTTGCGAGAAGCAAATGCCCACCCCGTGTGCGTCCACGACACATCATGCTGTCAAACGATTCAGGTGTCGTGAGAAGAATATTCGGAGGGCTGTTGATGCTTTTGTATTCGCCGGTACGCCGAACAACGCTGACATTGATACGTTCACAAGGTTGGTGAAGCCGATTATACAGATCGTTGACTAAGGCTCGTGTGGGAATGATGTACAGTATCATCCAAGGACCCTGGGAGCTGCCCAAGCGTTCAATCAACGGGGCGACAGCTGCTTCAGTCTTCCCGCTAGCCGTGGGTGAGGTAATGAGGACGTTTTCCCCTGCTAGAATTGGTAGCGCGGCAAGTCTTTGAACCTCCCTCATTCTTCCATGACGTGCATAAAAGACATCCCAAGTCATTTTGAGCTTCTTGGCGATGTTTCGTTCTAACACCAGGTCATCATCAATTGGCTTTGGGTCCATACATACTATCCAAGGTGAAGATCCAAGTTTTTATGAACTCTCGTATGACCGACAGTCCACTTGCGCTGGATGAGTAAACGTGATCGATAGTTGATTTCGCCAGTTTTGAATCGAACTTGCACTCAAGCGCGTAGCCCTCGACGTAAAGCTGAAATATTTTTTCCGCTAACTGCAGGATTTCCGTCTCGTCTAACTGCTTCAGGGTATATCTGGCAGATGAATCGTTGCGAATAATCTCCTCTATCAATTTATCGCCAAGGGCATCAGCATCTGCTACCGTTGCAAAAAAAATGGCCAATGGTGCTTTTGGATACTGGGACTTCTTCTCAAAGTATTTCGTCAGTGCTGTCAGAAGATCTACACATTTGCGCACATCTAATTGAGTTTGGTGTCGAGTGATCTCAAACTCGTCAACTGTAATAACCAAGCCTCGATACCCAGCTTTCTCCGCCAGCATAGAGTACGCTATTAGCGTTTCCATGAATTCAGATGATTTGGTGGTCGTACTCCTTCCGAGTGGTGGATGCAATTCGACTTCCATGGCACCAGCCAATTTGCCGCTTTTGATAAGTGTTTTGACTTCCGTGGCCGTGAATTCGCCGCTACAGGTCATCAATCCATCGAGCTCATCTATTACTTCATCCAAAGTATCGCGGCCATGCAAAATACGCACCGTCCTATAGTTATCAAACGTCCTCTCAATGCTAGTGTTCAAACGTGGCCCATTCTCACTTTTTGACAAGGAACGGATACACAGCTCAATGAGGGGATAGGTTTCTTCAAAATCCTTGCCGGAAAGACTTGGCCATAGGGCTTTTAATAATCCTTCCGGATTAGCCAGTGTCACCTCAGAACTGTCGATCTCCACACGGGCAGTTAAGTAACCGCGCTTTCTTGCAATATGTCGGATCAAAGACATGCTATGCGACTTTCCGGTGCCGAAAGCGCCACATACTTCTGACACCGTGGGACCGACCTGATCTGGAAGCCGTGATCTAGTCCAATTCTCGATTTGGTCAAATCCTCTCGTCAGCTTCTCAATGCTCCCTAAAGGCACAACACCATACCGAAGCGATTCAATGTCTTTCAGTACAGCAGCGTTCCGGCTAAAAGACGTTGGCTGCGCGCCTTCAGCAGGCTTGACACCAAACTCGTCGGACTCCTCAGCCAATAGCTTTCGAAATCGGTTTAACACTTCCATGGATTGCGGAGCTATTGGTGCGACGGAGATCGGTATCGCTGTTGCCGATGCGGGCTGCTCTCCGCTCACTCCGTTGTCACTGTTTGATTGAATCCGCTCTAGTGGGACAGACAGCTGCAATCCGCTCTGAAGCTTTACCAGTGCCTTCGTCGGATCAAGCTTGATGATGATAGCGGACCCAAGTCCTTTGACTTTTACTTGATCACCAGGCTTGAGCTGCATGATTAAACCTCTGGTTCTGAAAATGCAGGTACCGGCACCGCTTCGCGCTCGCCACCAATGCATTCGTCGTATAGCCGCATTAGCTTCTGACACACCCGTTTAGTCATAGTTCGCCGATTGCTCGACGTAGCATCTGTCGAAACGATTTCCGTAGCCATCTTTGAAATTTCTAAGAGCAATGTCTCTCGATCTACGCCAAGTTGATCCGCGAACCTGTCATAAAACAACTCAGTAAGCTTCTTTCCAATTGCTTTCAAATCGTCCTCAGCGGCTCCTCTGCGCGTGAGGTCGATTTTCGTGGCGTATGTGTTTCCATCAAAAAACGTCTCTTGCTCGCTTGGATCGGATACCCGTTGTTGAAGCGCTGCGAACTTTTCCATTTCCCCAACTAAGTCTGGTGTCAACGCATAGACCATTAGCACAGCGGCGCCTTTAAGTCCCGCTGAGGCATTAATGCTGCCCTGAAGCATCGATAGAATCTTGTGGAACTTCTTTTTATCAACCGAAAAGCCCTGTTCAGCCTCATCAAAACCAACGACCGTGCCAGTGTAGTTGGCGTGTTTGATAAACTGACAGATGGACGAGATAGCTCGGTTGCTAAAGAGATTCTCTTCGGCGCTGGATATCGGCTGCTCTCCGAGTAACTTGCATAGATTCCTATCTTTCACATCGCCTTCCAGCCATCGGCACTGCTCATCAGCTAAAGCAATGTCACCCGATACCATTGCAAGGAGCGCATGTTTGAGCTGCCGCGCATACCGGACCTCCTCGAAGCCGAGCTGATCGATTGCCTCAATCCATCCCGTTACTGCCTCGTCAGCCCCACCCAACATCGCCCTAACCCTTGAAAGCGAGGACTGCAGAAGATTCTTGATTCCACGCTCCGTAGAGTCTGGCACACGAATGGCCCGGGCAATTTCACGATACACCACGAGCCGCTGCGTGAAATCAACATCCTTGTTCAAGTACACTTCGGCAAAGCAGCAGTTACACGATTCAGCAACTTCGAAAAGCTGTCTCAGGAAGTGCGTTTTCCCAGAGCCGAATGGGCCAATCACAAATTTCTCGGCGGACCGTCCTCGCGAAAATTGTCCAGTCAAATAAGTGTGCTTCAGACGCAAAAAAGCATCGTCATTTCCTACACTAAAAAGCTGACAGCCTGTCTCCGGAGCAGTCCCGCTTTGGGCCATCGTTTCAAGCATTTCCAGTAAATCAGCATGCATTTTCTTACCCCAGATTCGCCGATGTCTCGTACAAACGCAATATTTTGCTAGCTAGTAGTTTCATGAGTTCCCTGCGGTATCCAGCACCGGCATTTCGCTGCAATACCTCCTGTCCGGCACGCTCGAGATCCGATCTGAGAGTATCTTTGTGAATTCCAAGTTCCCTAGCAATAGAATTAAATCGCTCAACCGCTTCCTCCAGGAATTTTTCCTCTGTGGTTGCTGAATTGACGTCTCTTACTTCTAAAACGGGAGTTCGCCACGATGCCGATAGTGTGTCTGGTGGAACCGTGCGTAGCCTCTGCCCGAGAGCGGGATATTGCTCTACACACATTTGGATAAAGTTTGGTAATACCGTAAAAATTATGGTACTTCCTTGAATGCCTCCTAATGCGCAGGCGTCAATGAGTCGACGCATAAGATTAGCGGCCTTGTTGTATTTGGCGTTGCTGCCGGCAGATTTGGCCAACGTGCGCTCATTCTCGTCGAGCAGGATCATCGTTGGAACGCCAAGAAGAAATAGTCCATTGAGAGCCGATTTAAGAATTTGGTCCGCATTGCGTGCGTTGAGACTCCCCTTAACTCCTTTCAGTCCCTGTCTTTTCATGTCTGCAACCAGTACCTTCTCGCCTGACAGAAATCGGCTAATAACCAGTTGGTGCTCAGGACTCTTAAAACCCGAATCGAGCATATATTGCATCGCTCGGCCGAAGCCTGGTTGTGGTAACTTCGCCTGTTTCAAATCCACCGACTTGTCGCGATCCTCTCGTTGCGACAGCATCGTTAAGATCGCTGGTAGTCCTTTATGGACCCCAGTACCGTCCTGAAGGGTCAGATGTTGCAAGATAAATTTTGTTACGTGATGCCACTCTGTAATATCTAATGCTTGCGACAGGTCCAACCGTGCGACAGCAAATTGATTGTCCTGTCCCAATCCTGATATTAGTTGCAAAAGATGAGTCTTTCCAGCCCCGAACGGACCTTCAAAGAAACGACATATCGAATTGCCCTTCTTCACTCCGTTATCGATAAACTCATGCTGAAAAAACCTCAGATATCTAGCTGTGCCTACGTCAATTAATACTGCAGTTTCCGTTCCAGGAATTCCACTCTGAGCAACTTGCTCCAGAGCATCTAGGTACATCGCAGAATTCCGACCAGCCATCGATTAACTCGTCCTCTTTGCACTGACATAACAGAGAGTCTTATAGTCTGATTTTGGATTGAGCCCTCCGGTGGTGACACCAATTCCTTTGGACTGCTCAGCTTGTGCGGCAGTATGAAATGAGAGTCGTTGTTCTGGCTCAATGGACGCAAGGTCTTTTACGTATTCATCTAAATTCCGGAGGAAAGCAAGCATCGAAAACGGCTCCTCCACTCGTTTTGAGGTGAAGCTCTGCCGAAAACGATTTACTGCACATTCTTGATAAAATTCCTTGATTGGCACCATCTGAGGATTGGCTGTCTTGTCTCGCTCCCTCCTCCACGCCAAGTAATCGAATGCGTCGCGAAACATGTTGTCTCGGATTTTTCGCTCTAGCAAAAGCGCTTCCACTCTATTTCGTGAGTCATCGAAAACCTTCTGAAGTTCCTCTGGGGAAGTGATGGAAGTCCAGTCAGTCACCACAACGTGGTTGTACAACATCGCTATCCTGCGTTGCTCTTTTTTGACCTTGATTTCAAGCGTTTCAATCCTCCATCCATTGTCCAGTTCTTTGAGTGATAAACCGCTCTCTCGAATACTATGGATGAATTTCGACTCTATTTCACCAAAAACACTGCCAGATTTTTCTAGAATCTCCGATACTTGAGAGCGCAACTTTGACAGAAGTTCCGTACCCTCCGCGGATGTCAAGTGCATGGACAGGGTTTTGTCCAGCATCACTTTTAGCTCCGGCAATTTGTCCAGTGATGGATCAGTTTCAGCAATCTGAATGATCGGCTTCAAATTGTCTCGAACTCGCTTATGAAGAGTGCGTAAGTCTTTCAGCGGTTCTTTGATGTCCACGTTAACTCCAATTACCCCGGGAGGTGACAATTATGCAATCCCACGTATTTGGGACGCCTAATCATCTCGGCCCCCCATTTAATTTACTTACAAACGGGGTACATAATCACTAGGGTACACAAAGGCACGAAGAATATGCAGTCGGTGTCTACCGCCAGCTTAAACCACGAATCGATTGCCACGTTGCAATCATTGCTGTCGCATACGTCAAGCAATGCCAACTTTCTGCTATTTCTCTCACTAGTGCGCAAGTTAGACTATGCTCCCGAGCAAGTCGAATTTCAGCCAGTTGAAATAGCTACCGAAATGGTGTTGCTCGCGTGGTTTGCCTCCCGCGTCAGTCGAGTCAATCTTGGAGACAACGAGCCTGCAGTCAAAACCTCAAAACTGGCAATTCCTGATTCAGTCTATCTTTCCCTGCGGTCTGCCGATGCTTTGAGTGAAGCGCGTGCTCATGTCTTGCATGCCTTTGATCAAGGTATTGTAAGTATCGATACGCTCTTGCGATTTGCGCCGTATCGACTCATTAAGCCGTTCTTTCTACAAGAGACTGGCGGACTGGCAGAGTCAACGTCTCAATCAGTGGTCGATAAGCTGATCGCCGAACTCTCAATGGTTCTGTTCGACATAAGAAAACCTTTGTATCGAGTCTCCCCACTGGATGGTGTGATCACCATTCATCCCCTTTGGCAAAATTACCTTTGCTCGAACAATCAGAAGCTTACAGATTGGGCTCTAAACCAGTGGTCTGAATCGCTTCGTCCAATGAATGCTTCGCCCCCTTCACACAGTCTTCTATTTCCCGGAAACATTCGCAAGCCAATCCGAAGTGACAAGGATCCGGCAACGCGATTCCTGGCCAAATTGGATGTGGTCGCTGATCGCAGTCCGTTACGACCCGCTCCTGTCCTGTCGATTGATGCTAAAGCCGCATCGCAAATCTCAGCGGAGGAAAACAAGCTCGTTTCCTTGGATCAGTTAACAGTCCCGCAGTGTCTCGATTTCTCGATGTGCCCCAACCTGGAACAAACGCTTAATCAGATTCGCGACTATCTATCCGACATGCCAGATCCGTCCTTCAAACAAGCGATTGCAGCTATTGTCATAAATGCTAAAGGCCTCGCCGACAAGGAAGCCATCATACAAGAAGCACTGACTTTTCTACTCAAATTGATGCCCTTGGAGGATCTGGCGCCGAACCCAGTCAAGGATACCGATACTAGCGTTGCGGGTGTGACCGAATTACGGGCTAATGATCCAGCCAAGATAAGTGCAGATGGTTCTGCCAAGGCGCTCCGACCTCAACATCAAGCTGAAACAGGATTACGTCCGAATCCTTTAGCCGCTGTAAGCCCGACACCTCTCGCAGAAACTCCGGCACCACCGACGCCAGTGGCCCGAATAACACCGCTCCAGGAACCAGCGACCCCGATAAAAGTGGTTCCGACATCACCGTCTACGACAGTGCCTACGGCAACAACCCCTCAAATTCCTGCTCATACCGGCACTCAGAAGGACATGCACGAAGTTGAAGCATTAATGCGACCGGTCATTGCATACCTGCAACAGAGAGATGGGCAAGCCAGCTTCATTGCAATGCGCGAAGACTTTAGTCGAAGTAACTCAACTCGGATCAGCTTTGATAACCTTCAGGCAGTTCTTTCGCAATTGCGGGCTCGGCAAATGATTATCAAGCTCTCAAATCCCGACCGATATAGACTCACCCGGATTGGCTGGAAATATAGACATCAAGCTGAAACAGGATTACGTCCGAACCCTTTAGCCGCAGTAAGCCCGACACCTCCTACCGCAGTAACTCCGGCACCGCCGACGCCAGTGGCCGGGATAACACCGCTCCAGGAACCAGCGACCCCGATAAAAGCGGTTCCAGCATCAGCGTCTACGACAGTGCCTCCGGCAACAGCCACTCAAATTCCTGCTCATACCGGCCCTCAGCAGAACGTGCACGAAGTTGAAGCGTTCATGCGACCGGTCATTAATTACCTGCAACAAAAAGATGGGCAAGCCAGCTTCATTACAATGCGCGAGGACTTTGGTCGAAGTAATTCAACTCGGATCAGCTTTGATAACCTTCAGGCAGTTCTTTTGCAATTGCAGGCTCGGCAAATGATTATTAAGCTCTCTAATCCCGACCGATATAGACTCACCCCGATTGGCTGGAACTACGGAAAGAAGCCGCTTTGGCTCGAATCCCAGTATATAGCCACCACACCAGTAGCAACGAAACCCCCACAAAGCTCCTCCCCGAAGGATAGCGTTGCTGATCGGTTTATGCAAATTTTTACGAAACATGATGCCTAGACGCTCTGCGGGTCGGCGGGTCGAACGGATTAGTTCAAGCGCCCTTGACCTAGTTTGATCCATATACTGCACCCCCAATCAACTAACAGCGTGTGATTGTGACGCGGACCAAATTCCATGGGACAGCAAGGTGTCAGTCCGATGGTGTGTATCCCCGTGGTGCATCCGAGGAGCTGATTTGAAAGGAGCCGATAGTGCCGCATTCACACTGCCATTTAAGTGAGTGCAGCTGGAGCGCTCGACAGCTATAAAACTATCAGTTTCGTGGCAATCGGTGGTGACGATCAGGATGGCGCCCTTGAAGTCTGCAACGATCAGATAGCCGCAATCAGTAGAACAAACCAGTTGGTGCAGGCAGTGGTGTCCCAGGTGCAGGACGGCATTAATAGTGTTGATATACATAGACAGAGAGAAAATCACCACGCGCTGGTCGTATGCCAAAGCGCTGGTAATGAGTTGCCCATCATAGCCCACGAAGACAGAAGCGACGACGTGAGGCGTTCCGTCGATCTGTCCGAGGATAGACGCCAGCTGCACTGCGTGAGCTGGAGAAGATCTTTTGAGTGGCAGCCAGCCGCTGGAGAGAACGGGAAAGTTATAGTTGTTCACAGCAGTATCCGCGCCAATCTCGATTGGGTGGAAAATCCTCAAAGTAACCATGCTTAGCCAGCATTTTACAGGCGCGATTGATGCTGGTTATAAGCAAAATGTGCTGTGCAGGATTGTCCACCTTCAGCCGTTCTTCAATGGAGTACGAAATCCACCAGACTTTATTTGATCACTCAATGCCCGTACTTCCAAACGCTTCTGTAGCTTCGGCAAAAAAGGTAAAAACATCTCCACGGAAACGCAGGCGCTGTGTTGTTGCACCCGTGGTTGTGCTTGAACCGTCGCATAGGAGATAGGTGCTATTTCTTGATCTGACACGAATTTACTGAACTACCTGCTTGTTTCATTGATTTGTCAGCGCCCTGGTCCTTGACCCAGATCTATAGACGGATTAGAGATACTGCTGGCTGAAGTCAGTCGAAACTCGGTCTGTAACGCAGAATATACTCAGTCCTGAAAAAAGTGCCGACAAACCGGCCGGACGAATGGCATTGCGCCCAGTCATCCGGCGCGAGATGAGCAGTGGAGTGGAGCGGATAGAATTTATTCAATCAGTTCGGCAATTCCAATGCTCGGCGATCGGGGCGGCCGGTTAGCTGGTTGACTTGAGCTGAGCGCATATCGACAGTTGACCAGATCGGTCGGAAAATTATTTGGAACGGAATTGAACTGCGGATATTTCGCGTCGACGGATAGTAATTTGGTATGAGGGGATATCCGATGCCACCAGCAGTATATCGAAGGGACAGTGATGAACACTGCTGAAAAGATTGAAGAAATTCAAAAGTTGCTAAAGGAAATCAAGCTAGAATTGGCGGCGCAGGAGTCTGAAGAAGAAGCGAAACAAACAACCCTGTCGTCATCGCCGGCGTTGCATAAAGACAGCACGATGTTCATTAGCCGCGCATTCAAGGCGGTTGACCGGCAGTCTTGATTATGAACAATGTCCCCTATGACAAATCAGAAGAGATCATGAATCCACAACAGACAGACTTTGATCAGAAAAACCTCTCTCACAGCGTTGTCCTAGATCCGCAAAATACATCGACTGCCGGCGAATGAGAGTTCGGTGATTCGCCGGTTTAATAGCCCCCCAGCGATACCAGATTCAAACGTAGACCGCAGCGATGAGATAGATCAATAGCGCGCGAGCGCGGCTTTGAGATCAGCGGTGATCAGATCTCTGAGTTCGGTGGGTTGCAGCACCTGGGCTTCGGCGCCAAAGGTGAGGATCCAGCGGCGTACTTCATCGAGACCGCAGGTTTGAAAGGTAAGGGTGCATGAGCCGTCGGCGTGATCTTCGAGGCGCTGTGATTCGTGCCAGTTTTTTTCTTTGATGTAGCGAGCCGAACGCGGATCGAAACGTACAGATACCTCGACGTTGGGTTGTTGGTGCTCGATAAACAGCGGTGACTGAAGCCACTGATCGAGCCGTTCTTGATCCATGGGCTCGAAGGTCTCGGGCAGGATCTGATACTGCTCGATGCGATGCATGGCGAACAAACGCAAGTCCTGGCGCAGATTGCAGTAGGCGATTAGGTACCAGGTGCCGCGATTGCACAACAGTCGTTGCGGGTCGACGGTGCGTTCGGTGGTTTCACCGGTGTTGGCGGCAAAGTAGCGCATCGATACTTTGTTCAATTTTTGGCAGGCAGTATGCAATTCCATGAACATCTTGCGGCTGAAGTGCAGTGACGCTGATTTACCGAAATCGACAGCGGCGCGCAGGTCGGTCACATCGATCCGCACCTTCTCGGGCAGGCGCTGGCAGATCTTTTCCAGCGCAGCCTGCAGGAGCGGGTGGAAGGAGGTGCCCGTATACTGAGCCAGCATATCTTTGCCGAGCGTAAGCGCGAAGAGCTCACCGGTAGTGAGATCGAACATGGGCAGGATCTTATTGGGGCTGGCGTTGTAGTAACCGTTGTGATAACGGTCGTGCTTGATGTCGAGACCCAATTGCTCACGCAAAAGGCGGATGTCTTCATGCAAGGTGCGCGGCTGGATTTCAAATCGCTCGCATAAGCTTTGCACGTCGGGATAACGACCGCGCGAGATCTCTTGCTGTATTCCGACTAAACGTTCTAAACGGGTAGGCATGACTCGTCACTCAAACAAGGTGAAGGTTATATACCCTGACGATCCTTGTATGGTAATACCAGACATATTGTGATAGTGAGCGGATACTTCCGTCACAAGCGGTAGTGCGCCTGGTGAGATTAATTCGCCACAGCTGCAAAGAGGGTGCATATATTTAGCATCCACCGTTCATATGCTGAGCTGTAGTCGCATCGCGCGATGCCTTTGAAATTACAGATCAATAGATCATCTTTTGCAGGAGAGGCGGATGAAAATCTGCGTCGCAATTTGCATGCGCTGATCGAAGGGTACAGTGCCGACAAGGAGTGAGTTTTATGGACGGGCAACCGCAGCAACAACCAACTTCATTTGAAAGATCGCGCGTAGAGCATGTGCGATTTTTCAAAGATGAGTTGCAAGAGCTTATGCGGCATTGCGAAGACACAGAGGAAGTGGTGGTGGCAGTGCGCATCTTTCCATCAGACGAATATCAGTGGCAATATCCCAGGGCGCTGGTGGCTGTCGCGAGGGCGCGCCTGGAGGCATCAGGCAGAGCGACTGAGTTGAAGACGGTAATGGACAACAAACAATCGCGCATTGTGTTGATAGCAAGTGAACCGGTACGGTGCGCGGTGGGCGAGGTGCAGGCTTCGGTGAGCAATGCAGCATCCGGCAAAAGCAGCACGGCCAGCAAATCAGATGATCATTGACCATTCTCAGGCGTTTGTGATTCGTTGCTGCCAGTTTTCGAGAGTGCGGATATTTCGCGTCGGCATGTGCGAAAGTAAGAATCGCGCCAATTTGGGTTGGAATCAAAGGTTGCTGTTCTTGTTGTTGCTGTTGAGGTGGTCGTGGACACACCCGTTCGGTCGCATTTTGATTAGTGTAATCAGTAAAATCAGGAGTATATTGTTACCCCGCTCTGAACAGCTACCGAAGACAGCCAGCCGCACGCAGGCCTCTTTAGCATCAGCATGAGGATAATCTGATGGCAAGTTCCTCAAATGCTCGAAACCAGGATGTAACCGGAGGCGGTAGCGCGAAGCCTGCGAAAGAAAAGAGCGGCACCGATGGAGAACAGTCTGCAGAAAAAAAGAGACACGGCGTTTCTGACGACGCCACTCAAGACATTGAACAAGCTCTCCGGCACGGTGCAATAGTGAGCCCCACGCGTTACGAAGAATATGCGCTGATGTGTACGGCTCGAGGTCGCACAGCAATGCCGCCAATTTCTGCAAAATCTGGCGGGCAGGGCCGGCGGGTTGCAAGAAGCCGCGATCGGTCTTTAATCGCACAGGAGAACAAAGCGGTATACGATCGCATACGAGCATTCAACAATAGAGAACCTGCGGAATCCATCGATGACATAATGATTGCGCCGGCTCTGAGTGATGACACAAAGACAAAATACTTAGACAAGGCTGTATTACCAAAGGCTGATGAGAAGCCGATCTCGGAACAATCGACACCAAGAGCAAAGTGTGATCAGTCCAGTCCGACTGTGATAGCCGACAGCCCTGTCGCACGACCACTTGAGACCAGCTGGGGCAGGCAGTCCGGATCAATTTGGGACAAATGGATCATCCAATTCGTTCTGGGGTGGGTGGGCGTTGAGACGACAGTTTTCTACTACGCGTGTTACATCAAAGCGTTCAAGGGCGAGGACCTTTTCGAACTGAGCGTTGTAGCGCTGTTTGTCTATACAATCGGTTGTTTAAGCGGAGAGAAAACTGATATCGCGCGACAAAGGATCGCTCGTTTTTTGCTTGGCTTAGCAAAAGTCCAGGCAATTGTGCTGTTTTTGATTGCAATAGTATGGCTGAACAGTTTAGACATCCCGGGGAACATATTTTTCTCTATCCTGGCCGGCTGGAGGCACCATGGAACCATCTGGCAAAACGGTGGTGGCGACGCGGTCAACATACTAGTTACTAACCTGGTGTCCTGGTTTTGTTGTGGGATCGGCTTCATTATCGGAACTGATGAGTGAGTTGCCGACCATATTGGACACACTGTGGGGACGGCGTAGAGCCTCGCGGGCGTCAGCAATCGCAGAGAGAGAGCAGATGATCTAGTGGTTCCGAGCAAGAAATCAAGATGCGCACCCTCTCAAAGAACGCCTGAAGTCTAGTCTCATACGGTACTAGGTGGAAGACGATGCCTTTGTGCACGGTGGCATAAAAGCAATGCCACCGTGGCACAAGCGACGGTTTCAAACCGCTGAACTAGCTGGGACTCCCGCCTACTAGCTGCCGCTAGAATTGCGATTTATGAAAGCATTGAGATCGCTGCGGCGGTATTTGACGAGCCGGCCGATTTTGACGTAGGCCAGGTTGTAGCGGCCCGTACACTTCCATATTGCCAGGGTTTGCTCAGTGACACCGAGATAATCGGCAGCTTCTTTGCGCGAGAGCAGTTCGACGTATGCAAATGCGGAACCTACAGCAGTAGCTTTGGGATCATTATTCATTATGTTGTGTGCCTTTTCAGGTTCCCGAACGTTGTAAGAACGCTCGGGGCTAGAAGACTTCGACGGCTGCGCTCAGCGAATCGCTGAGACCGGCGGCACCGCCGAAGTTGATTTGTTGAACTGACTGCACTTAATGGTATTTGGATGATTGGGTTCTATTTGGTGTCGTGAAACCCGATCATCATGGGTGGATAGAACTATAGACGATCGAAAATGTACCAATGTTTCCGTTTTTGCTCCCCGATCCACGATCATTTATCTCCACCCAGCGCACTTGACGCCGGGCTGGTGCGCGCTAGGCTTGATCGCCGCGCAGGCAGGAGGCGCCGGACATACACTTGAACTGCCTGCCTCCCGAACTTTGTCGGCGCCCCCGCCTGCAGCGCCTGCGTGAATGCGCGCACCAGAGGACCCGGCGTCAATTGCGCAGATGGATCTACTCCGGCTGATATGAACAGAGAAAGAAGGTAGGTATGGGTTATGACTAAGAACGCCACCATCGACAATAGTGCAAACGGTACTGAATTGGCCATGCTGCAATCAAAACTAGATTCACTTAACCGGCGACTCGATGAGCTGCATAGCGATCTGAAATTCATCAAAGACATCTTTCTGGAGAAGCAGGCGAAGAAGCAGCGCCGCCAGAACAAAAAAGAACAGGAGCGCCTGGAGATAGAGCGACAAGAAAATGAAAAAGAAGACCGGTCAAACTATGAGCAGATCATCCGGCAAGTGGTCCATCGTCCATGGAATCTGAGACCCGCACCTGACAGCGGAGTGACCGAGAAAGAATTAGAGCTGCTGTCATTACTGGCGCCAGATCAAACAGACCGAAAAATCGCGCTGAAAATGAACATCAAGGAACAGAGCGTTTCCCGCTCGTATTTGTGCGCTCAACAAGAGACTAGGGCTGAACAGTCGAGAGGACTTGATCAGCTATTACCAGAACTATCGAAAGACTTTCCACGACCATCGACATCGCCGGTGCCTGTGGCTGTTGTCGTGGCTACTTGATCCACCACCTGGAATGGAATATCGCCGCGATCTGAAACTGACCTGGAGAAGAAAGCTTGGACGCGGCAACAATTTCCACTACGCCGGTCCCTATATATCGCCAAAAGTCTTCGACAGACTCTGCCCGTATGAACATGGGGTCTTGAAACTGAGGATGGCAGGCTGCGATAACGCAGCAATCGCCAAACAACTCAAAATCAAGGAGACAACTGTCAGCAGCTATTTTGCCCGGTTCCGCGGTCTTATCAATCGGCGTACCGGAGTCTCGCTCAGGTCGGAGGAGGAGCTGATGCGCGTCTATAGGGAGCATCTCCGGTTAGTGCGCTTGCGAGACAAACACAAGTGAGATGAGAGGTGCGCACTTAGATGGCCATTGTTCGTCGAGGCGAGTTTTTAAATGCTCGCACTCTGCAGCGTGAACAACTTTCATTATTGCCGCACCATCTGTCGCATGAAATATTCGGATCGGTGCACAGAGTTTCGTAGACTGCATGCGCAGCCGTCAACCAGACCGCGCAAAATAGTCAGTTCAACCGGCATTTGTCACACACACGAAGTGGCTTACCCTCGCTTCACCAGACCGGAATGTAGCGGCGCATGATGCCCAGACCTTGATAGAGAGCGCCGTTGAGTGCATTGTATTGACCGACGCCGGGTGACTGGGCTGTTGGCGCTGCAGCTTGTGAGCTGTCTGGGCCGGGTGCTCGTGCAGCAGGTTCGAGGACGATGTAGACGTCGAAGTCAGGTGGGGTGCCGGCGGGTGGCTCGCGGAATGGCACGCAGCTGCGCACCGCATTTAGTGCCGCGCTATCGGCATTTCTGTCGCCGGTCGTGTTGTTCAGGCGTAAATCGGTGATTTTGCCGTCGCGATGGATTTTGAAGAGGGCGACGGCGGAGCCGTATGCACCTTGTGGTGCATTCCAGGACTGACGCACCGCTTGTTGCAGGTATGTGAGATAGGGGGTGTAATCGAGGTTAGGTTGTGCTTCGTCGAACGCTGATTGTGGGGCGGCGACGTTGTTCAATTTGGCAATCACTTCGTCGGCCTCGCGATGTTGTCCGAGGTTGCGATATGCCACCGCTTGTAGCATGTACGCGTCGCGCAGATTGGGATTGAGATCCTGGGCCATCGAGGTGTCAGCGACGGCGTCTTGATATTGGCTGAGGCTATTGTGGATGGCTGCTCTGGTGCAGAATGCCTCGGCGCAATCAGGGTTGAGTTTGATCGCCCAATCGGCGTCTTCAAGGGCTTCTTTGTTCATTCCTAGTTGCCACTCGGCACGTGCTCGCAGGTTGTATGCCTGCGCATTTTTAGGGTCGGCGTCGGCGGCGTGGGTGAAGAAATCGGCGGCTTCTTTGTATAAACCATGCCGAGAGAAGTTCTTGCCGCGCTCAAGAAACGTGTTTGACGCCCCGCTGACCGAGGGATCGGATTGTGTGGCTGGAGGAGGCAGGCTTGCTGGTTGAGCCGGGCGTTTGATACGCACCCGGCCGTTAGATGCGTCGGTGACGGGCTGCTGTTCTTTTGCTGTGGCGAAATGTGCTTGTTGTGCGCGAAGTCTGGTTGAGGCAGGCGGATTGTCCGAGCCGGCGGCTGTGGCGCACGGTGCGACGATGAACATAAGCATCAGTGAGAGGGAAGCAGTTAATCGGGTCATCAGAGGATGCGGCTGGGGCACTGTTATTTAGTACCCAGTTTTTGTCCAGATGTACGAATCTGGGAGTCTTACCGACTACTTCAGGCGTTCGAGGTCCCCGTGGATGGTGGTCGAGTCGAATTGGGCAGTAGGCGCGGGCACGTCCTGGATGTGTGCAGTGTCGTACTCAACAATTGTGCGCCTTGTGCCGCGAGGAAATTGAAGACCGCGGTCGCCGTCAAGGGATCTGTAGGCATCGGTGACGGCGGTATCGAAGCTAGAATTGCTGGTCTGGATCACGCTGACTGTCAGGTGGTGATTGGGCCAGACGGTGATGTGCACGCGATCGCTTCCTGAGGGGTTGCCATTCAGTTGCATGGTTTTGATCAGTCCCTGGCAGACCATGTCGTTGACATGTGCGTACCATTTGTCCCAGAGAAGTGACTCTTGTTGTTCGGACAGCTGTGGCACGGCACCGTGAGTGGTGGCGTGAACATCGGTGTCGGTGGTTTTCTCGGGTTTTTCGGGTCGCTGCTTTACTTTTTTCTCACGAGGGTGGAAGAATCGCGTGTGTCTCAGACTGGTTTGGGTGTCGTTATCGTTGTTGTTGTTTTTGGGTAGTGGTTGGGTGAGAATGGTGTGTGCTTGCTGTGCCAATAGCGGACGAGAAGGCGGCTGTTCAAAAGAGGTGCTGCTGCGGATCGGAGCGGTTTGATCTTGTAGACCGTGTGGTTGTTGATCGGTCTCGCGTGTGGGGCGCTCGCTAAGTAGATCTCTTTTCGGTTCCTGCTCGGTTGCTGCCAGGGATCGCACCGGGCGTTGAGTGGTTTCGTCAACGGTGGCTCGCAGCGGTGCGTGCTCGGGTTGCTGCTGAGGCATGGCTGTTTGAGATTGTAGAGAAGCGCTTGGAGGTTGTCGGAACTGCACAATGCGCATAACGGCTGAACGACTTGGTGTCAGTGCTTTCAGTTCGGCCGGCGTGCCGGTTTGCTCACCCGCGACTTTGCCGCGCAAGAGAGGATTTTGATCGCCTTCGACGTGACCCTGGAGCGCCGTGTTCTGCGCTTGTCCTTGCAGTGCGGTGTCATGCACCTGTCCTTGCAGCGGCTGCGGCGGGACATTTGTGGAGGAGGCGTTGGTCGCGGCAGTTGCTTTTAGCGAATTTCCGCCGGATGATTGATCTATGTCTGCCGAAAGATTTACTGGCGAACTGTTAGTTTTCTGTGCATGGCGATACTCCCAGGGCGGCTGGGGATGCGGGTCGGACCAGAGACCGAGGTGCTGGCTGCGTGCTTTTTCTTCCAGTTGCTTGAGGTTATCGTTGTCCGGCGCATAGCGAACATACCACCAGGCGAGACCGGCAGCGACGATCTCGTTGTTTAACAGCCTGCCGTCGGCAAGGCGGATGTCGCCGATGGTCCTGCCGTAGCGATCTTTGTCTTTTGGTGGGGGTGGAGTGGTGACATCGACTTCTTTACCGAAGCATAGAGAGGAGACAAACTGTTTTGCCTGGGCGCCGAATGGTTGTGATTTTTCTGGGGCGTCGATGCCGTTGAGGCGGATTTTTTCAGGGGTTCCGTTGTGGATAACTTTGACGGTATCACCATCGGTGACACCGATCACGGTGCCATGAAAGGTCTCGGCAAAGCAGGGCGTGAGGGTGACTGCGCAAGCAAGAATTAGGCTGCTCAGCGTGCGCACGGGTTGGGGGGCACAGGGTGGATAGGCGTGGGGCACGGAGAGCTTCTGATGCGGCGGGGTGTAAGTGGATTATTCCACAGAGAGGACTTGTTGGCAGTACGTGTTTTTGCACCGCTAGGGGGCGCATGGGCCAGCGAGTAATGTGTTGTTTTGCTCCTGGAGAACCAGCTGCTGAGTTCGTTGTTGGACGCTACCTTACCAGCCTCATCCTATACAATGTCTTCAACTTTCTCGCTGCTTGCAGATAGCGGTATCCAATTCTTATTCTCGGATTGATCAGATGGAACGGCATGGATAATTGGCAAACAATTATCGGGGCAGTTATCGGAAAACACGGACAGCATTTGACCATCACGAAAACCTAGTGGCGCAAGCGGCTTTCGACCCGGGTGATACAGCGCGCGACGGACAGTTACACCACAATTGATATCGGCCGCTGCTTTTACGAATGGGTAGTGGAAACAAGCCGTGCGTTGCCATTAATGTGGCGCCCAACTCTATCATCGCGAATTGCAGTTAGCGCCCTCCCCAGGTACTTGCGCGCACGCGCACGAAGCTCTAGATTCTCTGATGGCGTGGTTCTGACTCTTCGATGTCGAATGCGCTGGCAATTGTCAATGCAGTACGGAGAAGCGGTAACGCGGTAGAAAATCTAGACTGCCGACAAAATAGCTTTGCA
>Ga0182024_10004478_pt1 | contig 32119 bp, 27 predicted proteins | sample P32metaG_FD_120480 | JGI IMG/M metagenome (GOLD analysis project Ga0182024, IMG submission 120480) | Permafrost microbial communities from Stordalen Mire, Sweden - P3-2 metaG (Illumina Assembly) | ecosystem: Environmental > Terrestrial > Soil > Wetlands > Permafrost | place: Sweden: Stordalen...
AACTTCGCTCCTCGACTTTTCCATAATTCATAGCACGCTTGAATATCCGCAACGCGGAAATTCATAAAGCTGTTGATGTGATTCGGGTCGGGGACGCTGAGCGTTACCGTCGGCTTATCCGGGCTCGGGCCGCCCCCAACGTTCAGAATCATCCAGATATTCGCAAGCTGAAGGTATCCAGGCGCGTTGCCGTCACCCAAGCTCAGAATGCGAGCGCCGAAGACCTTTTCGTAGCAGCGAGCCGATCGCTCGATGTCGGCGACGGTGAGAAAATGTGCGATGCTGATCCCCTCTCTCGGGGGCATCTCATAGCTCTTCTGCTCGATTTGTACGCTTCCCATTTGACGGCTCCAATTCCAATATTGTACATCTGGCACGCCAGCCCAAGGGCAGCCCGGCATAGATGATACGCAACTCATAGACAGCCCCCGGGGAGGGCCCGCTCTCACCTTTGTCCAGTTCGCCGACGATCCGCCCGAGAACCCCCGGCGCTTCCCACATCGCCGTTACGGTCTAGCTCCAAAGTTTCCGGGCCGCTTCGGTGGATCTCCCGTCCGGTTGAAGGGTTGGGGTGACTCTGACCATGGAAGAGCCCGCCTCAGATAGGCAACAAGCCTTCAGTGAGCATTGAAATTAACTTACGTGGCGGATTGGGGCCTCGTTCCCATCCAGGAAACCCGGCCCATTGAAACGCCTTGCGGAGGTAATCGACGAAGTGGGTTCCGTGGAACTCGTTCTCAAGCGTGAAATCTGCGGTAGAGTTCGGGATCGTGATTTGGTAATGGAGCGGGGACTGCAGGCCGGGTGTACTTTCGGCAGGCCGGCCTTTCCGAGGTCGTCTGGGGATAGCGCGACACGGCTTTTGTCGCCCGGATTCGCATAGCAGATGGCCTTGTAGAAATCAGCCAAAGAAACGACGACCAGAGGATCTGCGACAGCGTTGCCCGCGGGATTCAGAATTTCGTGTGACCCCGTGAAGTTGATGTATCCGATGTGTTTGTACCACGACCGGAGCGAAATTGGCAACGGGCCCGCTCCCCTTCGTTCTATGTGCTTCAGGTACTCGTTGGTTTTCCTTTCGGGCTCGCAAAAGACTCGGGGATTCTCAAGCGGTCGGAGCCTCTTCATTCTTTTGAGTTCCGCTTCCAGCGCTGCCTTTTCTTCCCGGTACGCAATTAAGTTCATCTGGACGGCTTGGTTGTTCGCGGGGTCCAACGCGCTCGCATCGGCCTTCCCTGCGGCGATTGCCAACTCAATCTGTCGACGAACGTAGGGATGCAACTTGGGTTCGGTGATCGTCCGGCTGACCTTTTCCAGCCGCTGTTCCAGCGCCGGAGCCGCGAAGCCATACCTCACCGTTGCCAGCCGCGGGATCAAAATCTCCAGGTTTTGGCGCGCCCGGCGCATGGTTTCGTCGGCCACTGCTTCCGCGTCAAGAAGCAATGACTTCCGCCGAACCTCTCCGCCAAGACCGACCAGGTCGGCCCAAACTTCAGCGCATTCGCCTTTCAGGTAACGTTCCAGGAACGGCATGGATCACCAACCATTAGTTCGGTTAGGCTAAAGCACACCTTTAGAATCGCGCGGTCTTTTGCGCCACCTCCGGGTTGGGGCTGGGCCTCGAGATGACGTCCATTGGACTTAAGCCGCCAATTGTGCGCGAAAGCCTCAAGCGCCGCCCCCATCGATCTCCAGAAGTCTCAATGTGGGAAGTGTCGGATCGCGCCCTGGGCGGAATACGCGCCACTCGGAGAATGTTCGGATACCTGCCGTACCAGCCCCGGTCCTGAGGGGTCGGCAGGTTTCCTCCTCGGAAACGCCGTTCGCGGCAGCTTTGTTAGAAGGCCGGTCCGCGGGCCAAGCGACGCGCGCCGCCGCATTACTTGCCGGCGTTGAAGCGTTTCTCGCCTTCGTGCCAGTTGACGACGCTCCACCACGCGCCGATGTAGTCGGGGCGGCGGTTCTGATACTTCAAGTAGTAGGCGTGCTCCCACACGTCCAGGCCGATCACCGGGAACTTGCCCTCCATGATCGGGCAGTCCTGATTGGGAGTGGAAGTGATTTCGACGCCGCCCGGGGTCTTGATCAGCCAGGCCCAGCCCGACCCGAAGCGGCCCACAGCCGCAGCGGCGAACTTCTCCTTGAACGTAGCGTAGCTGCCGAAAGCGCCATTGATGGCCGTGGAAAGATGCCCCACGGGCGTGCCGCCCGCATGCGGCCCCAGAATCTGCCAGAACATGGAGTGGTTCCAGTGCCCTCCTCCGTTGTTGCGAACCGGCGTCCGGATGGCCTCCGGAACGATGGCGCAATTGTTGGCGAGCAGTTCTTCCAGGCTCTTGGAGGCCAGCTCGGGCGCGGATTCCAGCGCCTTGTTGAGATTGGTCACGTAGGCGTTATGATGCTTGCCGTGATGAATCTCCATGGTCATCTTGTCGATATGCGGCTCCAATGCGTCGGGAGCGTAGGGGAGTGCGGGCAAAGTAAATGGCATCGTGGATTCTTCTCCTTTTCTATGATGCAGCGAATCGCTCATATGTATCAGCTAACCGGAACATTTCCGTCTCGTCGAAGTGGCGCGCGAAAATCTGCAATCCCACGGGAAGACCTTCGCCGGTTGTTCCACAAGGGACGCTCATGCAGGGGATGCCGGCCAGATCGCCGGTGATGGTGTAGATGTCCGAAAGGTACATGGCGACGGGGTCGTCCACCATCTCACCCAGCTTGAAAGCCGGGAACGGCGAGACGGGGCCGACAATGGCATCCACCTGCTCAAACGCCTGGGCGTAGTCGCGAGCCACCAGAGCGCGCACCTTCTGCGCCTTTAGATAGTAGGCGTCGTAGTATCCGGCGCTGAGCACGTAGGTCCCCAGCATGATGCGGCGCTTACATTCGGCTCCGAATCCTTCGTTGCGGGTCACGCGGTACATTTCCGCCAGGGTTGCAGACGAGGAAGCTCGCGCGGTGTAGCGAACGCCGTCGTAGCGCGCGAGGTTGGAGCTGGCCTCGGCCGTCGCGATCACGTAGTAGCAGGCGACGGCGTATTGAGTATGCGGCAGCTCGATCTCGCGCACCTCGCAGCCGAGCTTCTTCAAAACGTCCACGGCGCGCAGGATCAGATCGCCGGTCTCGCTGGCGAGGCCTTCGAAGAACTGCTTGGGCAGGCCGATTCTCTTGCCGCGCAGGTTGCCGTCGAGCCCCTCATCTAGCGACGCCGCATAATCCGGCACGGGCGCGAACGCCGAGGTCGAATCCATCTCATCGCGGCCGGCGATCACCTGAAGCAGCCGGGCGGAATCGCGAACCGTCCGTGAAAAGGGTCCGATGTGATCGAGCGAGCTGGCGAACGCAGTCAGCCCGTAGCGCGACACGCGGCCATAGGTGGGGGTCACGCCGACGACGCCGCAGAACGAGGCCGGCTGGCGGATGGAGCCTCCGGTGTCGGAGCCGAGCGAGAGCGTAGCGGTGCCCTGCGCGACTACCGCGGCCGACCCGCCGCTGGATCCGCCTGGCACGCGGTCGAGAGCCACGGGGTTGCGCACCGGCCCGAACGCCGAGTTTTCGTTGGACGATCCCATGGCGAACTCGTCGCAGTTGGTTTTGCCCAGAAGCACCCCGCCGGCCTGTTCCAGGCGAATCACCGCGGTGGCGTCGTAGGGCGGAATGTAGTTGGCCAGCAGGCGCGACCCGCAGGTGGTGCGCAGGCCGCGCGTCACGATGACGTCCTTGACACCGATGGGCACTCCGGCGAGAGGACCAGGATCGATGCCCGCCGCGATCTTCTCATCCACCGCTCTTGCGGCCGCCAGAGCGCGCTCCGGAGCGAACGTCAAATACGCGTTGGTCTTGGGATTCTCGGCTTCGGCGAAGGTCAAAGCTGCACGCGCCAATTCTTCCGCGCTGAATTTTTTCTCCAGCAGTCCGGAGCGAATCGAGTCGATCGTGTGACCGTCGAGTGGCCCTGTCATATGGCCGGCCTTGTCATCTTTAACGCTCAATCACCTTGGGAACTTTGAAATAACCGGAGCCGGCCAGGGGCGCGTTGGCCAGGGCGTCGTGATTGCCGAGTGGTGGGCGCTCGCGGTCTTCGCGCAGGGTTGCGGTTTCCCCGGCGGCATCCTCAGTGTGGACGAGCACCTGGGCCATCGGCTCCACGCCGGTCGTATCCAATTCGTTGAGCTTGTCCACATGGGTGAGGATGCCGCTCAAATCCCGAGCCATTTGCGCGACTTCATCGTCGGTCAGAGCCAGATTGGCGAGCTCGGCGACGCGGCGGATTTCCTGTTCGGTGATCTTCATGCATTCCCCTGGGAACGCCTGTACAGCAGCGCGAGCACAGGATCTTGGATGCCGTCGGTGTGCGTCGGGTTGGGCCGGGCGGACGCAGCCGGCTGAGGTGGACGACGCGCGGGGGTGGGCCGGAAGTCGATTTCGCTCACAATGCTCTGGCCCAATTCGCGCGCCAGATTGCGCAGCAGAAAATGCCGCAACGTCGCGAGCTGCCTCTGCCAGATCACGTCTCCCACCTCGACCACCAAAGTTCCTCGCACTAAAGCCGTGGCCCTGGCGTGCCTGGCGATCTTTTTTCCCGCCGCCACCGGCCAGGCCGCCCGCGCGCGAGTTTCCGCGTCGGCCACTTGGGGCGGGAGATTCATTTTTCCGACGAGCCGGCCGGCACGTTCCATGTGGTTCTTGGTTGCGGGGGAAGAACTGATTGTAGCATGGCACTATGGATCTGGTTCTAGCATCGCAATCGCCGCGGCGGAGTGAATTGCTCCGGGTCGCCGGCTTCTCCTTCCGCGTGCGCTCGCGGCCTATAGAGGAAGTTCGCGGCCCGGGAGAGGCCCCGCGCGACTATGCGCTGAGGCTCGCGCGCGCCAAGGCGGAGGCGGCCTGGCAGCACAGTGACGAGAGGGAAGGCAAAGAGGTCGTGCTCGGCGCGGATACGATCGTGGTGCTTGGGAATGGGGTGCTGGAGAAACCCGCGGACGCGGGCGATGCCCGGCGAATGCTCGAAGCTCTTTCCGGCCGCTCGCACACGGTGATTACTGGAATCTGTCTGCGCCACCGGCGCGGAGCGATCCTCGATAGCGAATCGACCGAGGTGCATTTCACCGCGCTCGAACCGGGAGAAATCGACGCTTATGTGGCCAGCGGCGAGCCCATGGACAAAGCCGGCGCTTACGGTATTCAGGGCCTGGCATCGAAGTTCATCGACCGGATCGAGGGTTGCTACTTCAACGTGATGGGGCTGCCGCTGGCGAGGGTGTACCGGCATTGGAAATCGCTGGAAACTGAGGCATAAAATAGATTGCATGATGAGGCACGGCGTTTTCATTCTCCTGCTGGCCGGCCGGGTCGGATACGGTTTCCCGTCCGATGACGCTACCGATATTTATCGGCCCGGACCGGGCGTGTCCGCGCCCAAGGCGATTCACAAGGTCGAGCCGCGCTACACGCCGCAGGCACGGCGCGCTTTGATCCAAGGAACCGCGGTGCTGGAAGTGGTGGTGGACGAACACGGCTCGCCTACGCGCATTTCGACCATCAGTCCCATCGGCTTCGGTTTGGATGACTGCGCGCAGGAGGCGGTGTCGCAGTGGGTCTTCAAGCCGGGCAGGAAGGACGGCAAGGCCGTCAAAACCATCAGCACTGTCACCGTCGATTTCCGGCTGTTCCATCGCGTCTTCGACCCCACCATGGAAGAACGCCGCACCTCTTACAATCTGGTGGTCGAAGAGATTCAAACGCACCGCCGGACGGAGAAGACGCTGGAAACGATTCAGGGCCTGGCCCAGCAGAAATACCCTCCGGCGATGTACCTGTACGCCAAAATGCTGGAAGCCGGCGACGGGTTTCCGCGCGATCCCGATCGCGCTCTGCGCCTGATTGTGGAAGCGGCCGAAAAGAACTTCGCCGCCGCCATGTATGAAGAAGGACGCATGCTGCTGGAAGGCCGCCGGCTGCCCCAGGACCCGGACAAAGGTCTGGAGCTGGTGCGCAACGCGGCCGTGCTGCGCAGCCGTCCCGCGCAGTTCTACCTGGGCGCGGCGTATGAACGCGGCGAGGGACTGCCGCAGAGTCCGGACCAGGCCCGGCAATATTATCGCCTGTGCGCCTTGCAGGGCGAAACCATCTGCCAGGTGCGGCTTGCGAAGATGCTGCTCGACAAACCGGAGCGCGAGGATCGCGACTACTTGCAGGCCATCGCGTGGCTGGAATTGGCGGACGAACGGGGCGACCCGCAGGCTCGCGTGTGGCTGGACCAGGAGCGCACCAGCCTTTCGGCCGCGCAGGTCGAGTGGGTGAACAAGCTCAAGGCGCAGTTCGTGACGACGCGGTAGTTGGAGCCACCTCCGACATACGGATTTCCCGCGATGAGGAGCGGGTCACGGTCTAAGCAGGCCCGGACGCCTACGCCGTCGTAAAGGACAGGGGCTCCGGCTCTGTGATCTCAAGTATGATCCGTCGTAATTCCGCAAGCTCATCCAGCTCAACAAGATTTTCTCCAGAGAGCATGACAGCCCCAGCCGGTAGCTCTGGCACTTCGGCTTGAGCTTGCTCGTCCATCTTCTCGAATATAATTGTGAAGTCCTTGTTCATGGTAGTCAGCCGACAATCGGTTTCTTAAACTGAGCCTCAATCTGGCGGCGTGCATCGACCAGGTTGTGTTCCGTTCCACACTTCGGACAACGAAACTTATTGTCCAGAGGAAACGCTGCGCAGCCAGGCTGCAAGGGCGTCCCCTTCACAAGAGTAGCTTGCACCTTCGTTAGACTATTGCACTTGTTGCAGACGAAGTCAAAGACGACCGCGCTCCCGGCGGTTGGCGACCCGATTCCAAGTTGTTGTGGCGTCGGCAGTTGGGGAGCAAGATACCGCATCACCTGAGAGTCGACGGTTTCGAAAATTTTATATAGATTCGTTGCGAACGTCATTTGCAGCAATGTATGGTACCGGACAATCGCATCGTTAAGGTCTGGCGTCTTCGAATAGTCGGTGATCTTCAGGCGCATGCCTTCAAGATCTTCGATCTTGATCGACCGGCCATGTGTTTTCCAAAAGCGGTGGTCGCATAAATGATCGGCGATTTCCTTCGCCCGTTGCTCTTTGTCTGCTTGAGTGACCGGCATCCCGTTGCTTGAGTGCGTCGTCCATGTCCTGAATTTGTACTGCGCCAGCCATTGCGTAACCAGAATTTTGGCGAAGCTCAGCGCATTCTCCGCGTTCTGCAACTCGCCCGGTGAGATGCCTTGCAGGATCGGAATGTAGGCCCGATTCAAAGTCCCGGTATCCACCACTTCTTTTTTGATCTTTTCCATTCCTTCGAGCAGTGCATCCGCCGAGAATCGTTTCCCCTGATAGAAAATCTGAGCGTCGATCGGCCCCAGCCCCGAATGTGGCCCAAGGACGATTTCATCAGCAGCCATCGCCATAATCGTGCCTGCGCTCTTCGCATAGCCTGGCACGATGACCGCCGCATCTTCATACTGGCCGCGCATCGCCTTGACCAGATCCTCAGCAACCTCACCGGAGCCACCGGGAGTTTCCAGAATTAGATCGAGCTGTTTGCCTTTTAAATTTGAGAGCTGGTCCGTGAACGGTAGCAGGTCGCTGTAGTCGATGGAGATTTGTTGGATGGTCTTGTTGATGTCGGACGCGAACACCAGCACATCCCGGCCGCGCAGCTTCGAGATTCTTCGAAGCTGAAGCTTCCGCTCTGCGGAGAGATCGTCAAAATTCCCGGAGGCGAATTTGGCCAAGTACTCGGTGTAAATGCCCATGTCTCTTATGTGGTGCCACCCGTCCTTACTCTAACTCCGCAACACATCGCTTTTTCGCGAGCCTTCGGCCGGCGCGGTAGAGCCCTTGTCTCTTTCCGATTCGGGGGGCCGCACGGCGACGATCCTGACCCGCGCAATCCGGTTGCGCTCCATCTCCTGCACGATGAAGGTGTGCGGACCGTAAGTGATCGCATCGCCGCGGGCCGGGATGTAGCCCAGCCGGAACAGCAGAAAACCGGCCAGGGTTTCGAAGCCCGCGTCGCCGGGCAGCTCCACGCCGTACTCGGAGCCCAGCTCGCGGATGGTGGTGCTGCCATCCACTTCGATCACGGGATCGCCGGCCGAGGGCATGCGTCGGCGCTCGTCATGTTCGTCGCCGATGGGCCCGAAGACCTGCTCCAGCACATCTTCCATCGTCACCAGTCCGGTGAAGGTGCCGAACTCGTCCACCACCAGAGCCATGTGCGCATGGCTGGCGCGGAATTCGTCCACAAGTTGATTGAGCGGCTTGGTTTCGGGCACCACCTCAGGCTCGCGCAGGTAGCGGCGGAGCCGGAATGCGGGCGGGGCCACGCGGTGATCGCCGGCCATCTTGCGCTCCTGCCAGGCGCGCATCAGGTCCTTGTAGTGAATGGTGCCGATGACGTGTTCCGGTTCGCCTTCATACACCGGCAGGCGCGAGTACTGGTGTTCCAGAAGCAGGCGCAGGATGGTGTCCAGGCTGGCGTCGGCGGACACCGAAACAACATCGACTCGCGGCGTCATGATCTCTCTCGCGCCGACGTTCTTGAGGTCCAGCAGCTTTTGGATGGCGATTTCCTCGAATCCTTCCAGGTGCCCCTCCTTGCGGCTGGATTCGAGTATGAACTTCAACTCTTCGGTGGAGTGGCCGCCTCCGGAATGGCCGCCCGCGCCAAGAGCGCGCGAAAGGCCGCGCGCGGAACGCTCCACCACGAAGACAAAGGGCTCGAAGAGGCGGTAGAACAGCAGCAGAGGGGGCGCCACCAGCAGCGCCAGACCGTCGGCCTTCTCGATGGCCAGGTTCTTCGGCACCACCTCGCCCACCACCACGTGGAAGAAACTGATGGCCAGAAACCCCATAGCGAAGCTGGCCCCGTGAACGTAGATCGAAGTGACCGGCGTGATCCAGGGGCCGAACCACGAAAGGAACACCCGATACAGGGTTTCCTCTCCGGCCCAGCCCAGGCCCAGGCTGGCGAGCGTCACGCCGACCTGGGTCAGGCTCAACAGACGCTCGGGATTGGCCAGCAGCTCGAGCGCGGCGCGCGCGGGGGCGCGGCCCTGGCTGGCGAGCTCTTTCAGCCGCGAGCGGCGCACCGACACTAGCGCCACTTCCGCCGAGGCGAAGAACGCGTTCAGCGCAACGATCGCCGCAAGAATCAGAAATCGAACGGACATGTTTCAAATCAGCCCGGCTCTCTTGGCGCCTTCGTTACAACCCCCGGGCCTTCGCTACAATGCGAGCAGTGCTCTTCCATACCCCGCTGCTGCGCGCAATCAATCTGAGCATAGCGGTTTTGCTGGTTGCGGTTCTCGCAATTGTGTATTGGTTCGGCTGGCGCAGCCTGCCCGAGACCTCGGGCACGATTACCGCGCCCATCGGCGGCAAAGCGGCCATCGCGCGCGACGCGCGGGGCGTCCCGCACATCACCGCGGCTTCCTGGGAAGACGCAATTTTCCTGCAAGGCTATGCCATGGCGCAGGACCGCATGTGGCAGATGGACGCGCTGCGGCGGATGGGGGCCGGAGAGCTTGCCGAAGTGGTGGGGAAGACCGCGCTCGACTCCGACCAGGACGCGCACCGCTGGCGCGTGGAGCGCGTCGCCGAGGCCCAGGAGCAGCGCCTCTCTCCCGCCAGCCGCGCCATACTCGCCGCGTATGCACGCGGAGTGAATTACTTTTTGGAAACCCATCGCGGCCGTCTGGCGCCCGAATTCGCGGTGCTGCGCTACGATCCCCGTCCCTGGCGCGTGCGCGACACGCTGTTGGTTGTCTTGCAGATGTATCGCCTGCTCGCCTCCACCTGGCGCGAGGAGATGAACAAGGCTCAAATGCTGGCGTCGGGCGATGCGGACAAGGTGAATTTTTTGTACCCGCGCCGCACCGGGAGCGAGGTCCAACCTGGATCCAACGCGTGGGTGATATCCGGCGCGCGCTCGGCCACCGGCAAGCCGATCCTGGCCAACGATCCGCACCTGCAATGGACTGTCCCCGGAGAGTGGTATTTAGTCCACCTACGGGCTCCCGATCTGGATGTCTCCGGCGCAACGCTGCCGGGCATTCCGGGGGTGATCGTAGGCCACAACCGGCGCATCGCCTGGGGCCTCACCAACCTCGGCTTCAACGTTCAAGATTTGTACCGCGAGCAGATCAATCTGGAAAACGGGCGCTACCTCTATCAAGGCCGCATCGAGCAAGCCCGCCTGGAACGCGACGCGATCGCCGTCAAGGGCCAGGCGCCGGTCGAGTTCACCCTGTGGGTGACGCGGCACGGCCCCATCTTCCTAAACGACGCCGGCGCGCATTATTCGATGCGTTGGGTGGCGGCGGGCGATGAGCCGGTGCAATTCCCCGTGCTCGATATCGACCGCGCCCGCAACTGGGATGAATTCAACGCCGCGCTCAAGAGCTTCCCAGGGCCGCCCCAGAATTTCGTCTATGCCGACGTAGACGGCAACATCGGATATCACGCCGTCGGACAGCTTCCGGTTCGCGGCAAGAACTGCCCCGGCGATGTGCCTGCCGACGGCGCCTCGGGCGAATGTGAATGGCAGGGCCTGATTCCCTACGAGGATCTGCCCCACATGTACAATCCGGCCTCGGGCATGATCGTCACCGCGAACCAAAATCCCTTCCCGCCGGACTATGCGTGGCCGGTGGATGGGCGTTTCGCGTCCAACTATCGCGCGAAACAGATCGCGGCGCGTCTGGGGTCCAGCGCGCACTGGCAGCCGGCGGACATGCTGGGGGTGCAGAAGGACGTGTACTCCGCGCTTTCTCATTTCCTTGCGGGTCAGATGGCGGCGGCATTCGATAAAGAATCCGCGGCAAAGGCGGACACCGGCGGCTCGCAAGTCCGCGCCGCGGCCGACCTCCTACGCTCCTGGAACGGGCAGATGGAGAAGGGAACAGCGGCGCCCATGCTGGCCTCGCTGGCCTACGACCGTATCCGTAATGCAGTGGCGGAGCGAGCTTCGCCGGGCCATTCCGCGGACTACGAAACGTCTTTCCTCGCGCCCGAGATCGTCGAGCATCTGCTGCGCCAGCGCCCGCCGGATTGGTTCTCCGACTATGACGCCCTGCTGCTGAAGGCGCTAAAGGAGGCGGTCGCGGACGGCGAGAAACTGCAAGGCTCAAGAATTTCGCGCTGGGATTACGGGCAATTCAACGAGCTCACAGTCGAGAACCCCGTCTTCGGCCCGTTGCCGCTGATCGGCAAGTATCTCAATATCGGGCCGGCGCCCATGAGCGGCTCGCCGACTACCGTCAAGCAAACCACGCGGCGTTTGGGTCCGTCGCTGCGCATGATCGTCGACCTTTCGAACCTGGACAACTCGCTGATCAATCTCACCACCGGCGAATCCGGCCACGAACTGTCGCGCCACTACATGGACCAGTGGAACTCCTACTACGCCGGCCAAAGCTTCCCCATGGAGTTCGATCAGGTCTACGCGTCTGGAGTTTTGACGTTCAACCCTTAGTTAGACCGGTTTGTGGGGCGGGTCCCTGACCCGCGGCCGACGCCCTCGTCGGGCTGCGCCAAGGGAGCCGGACCTGGGGGTCCGGTGCGGACGGGGGCGTCCGCCCCACATCAAATCTCAGTGAGCAGCTCGAAACGGCCGTCGGGATGCAGCCGGTAACGCCGGCCGCGCCAGACGATGGTCCTCCCGAAAAAGCCCGCTAACCAGAACGTGAAGGCCGCAAGATCCTCCAGCGGCAGCAGTATCCAGTTGAGCTTGGCCCGCAACACATGTGTCGACACGATATGCGCCGACGCCGCCCGCACCGCCAGGGTCAACAGGAGCGCCGGCCACCAAGCCGGATTCACCACGCACACCGCCAGGGCCCACGGCAGGGGCATGGTAAACGCCTGGCCCAGGTAACCCAGCGGGCGGGACCGCCTGGTGCTGCGGACCCATCTCAGCCTGTGCGCGGCATTGTGGCGAAAGTCCGAGCTCCCGATATGGTGCTCCACTACGTAGGAGGAAAGGATCACGCCCTGGCCCGCCTCGGCCGCGAATTTCCCCAGGATGAAATCTTCCGCCAGATAATCCTTCATGCGCTCGAATCCTCCGATGGACTCAAGCGCGCTGCGCCGCGCCACGATGGTCGGACCCACCGCGAAGTGCATCCCTTCGAGCATCCGCGCCACCAGGACGCCCGCCAGAAAATCGACGTTCATCCCGGTAGCCTCCAGCCGCGACCAAAGACTGGCGCCCGCGACCGCGCGGTAAGGGCAGGTGGCCACGCCCAACTTCCGGTCCTGGAACTCGGCGGCGGCGGTGCGCAACAGGCTGGGGGTTACGCGGATGTCGCTGTCGCTCATCACCACCAAGTCATGGGCGGCTTCGGCAAGCATGCAATCCAGACTGTAAACCTTGGCGTTGGGATAGGGCGGCTCACCCGTAACGATCAGACGCGTGGACACCCGGGCATACTCGTTTCGCAGCTTCTCTACCACCGCGACGGCCGGATCGTCCACCCGCCGGACCGCGAATAGAATTTCGAAATCCGTGTAATCCTGTTCGAAAAAAGTACGCAGGTTGGATTCCAAATCCAGATCCAGGCCTGCCAGCGGCTTCAGGATGCTGACCGGCTCCCGGGTGGCGGCAAGCGCCGGCGGGCGCACGCGAAGATACCGCCACGCGGCGACAATCGCCAGAGCGGAGTACGCCAGCGCAATGGCCAGCAGAATCACGGCCACAGCCAAAACCCACGTCACGATACCTGTAGGATAGCGCGGAGGGAATCTCTCCGGGTTCTTGCTACCCTGAGAGCTAAATGTCCATTTTCGAAGTCATCCTGCTGGGCATCGTGCAGGGCCTCACCGAATTTCTGCCGGTCAGCAGCACAGCGCATCTGGTGGTGATCCCGCGGCTTTTCGGATGGCCCGATCCCGGTCTGGCCTACGACATCGCGCTGCACGTGGGGACCCTGGCCGCCGTGCTGATCTACTTCTTCCGCGATTGGGTGCATATCCTGGCGAATGGGTTCGGACTGGGGTCGACCTCCGGCGGCGATCCGGAGCTGCGCCGAAACCGGATGCTGCTCTGGCTGCTGGTGGTTGGAACCATTCCCGCCGGTGTGGCCGGCCTGGCGCTTCAGAAGGCGGCGGATTCCACGCTGCGCACGCTACCGATCATCGGCGCAAGCGCCATCGTGATCGGATTGTTCATGTGGTGGGCGGACCGCGCCGGGCGAGGGCAGAAAACGCTGGGGCACGTCTCCTGGGCGGATTCTCTGTCCATCGGGTTCGCGCAAGTCCTGGCCGTGATTCCCGGAGTTTCCCGGAGCGGCATCACCATTTCCACAGGATTGCTTCGCAATCTCGACCGGCCCACTGCCGCGCGCTTCTCGTTTCTCCTCTCCACGCCGATCATCCTCGGCGCCGCCGCCAAGGACGCCTGGGACCTGCTCAAGCACAAGGAGGCCGTGCCGCCCGAGATGCAAACCGCTTTTGTGCTGGGGATCGCCGTCAGCGCCGTCACGGGCTGCCTGACCATCGCCCTGTTCCTAAAGTACCTCCGTACCCGCTCGCTGGCCTTCTTCGTCGCGTACCGCATTATTTTTGGCATAATGGTTATTGCTCTGGCTTTCTTCCGCTAACCGCGGAGGATGAGATACTTAGGACCCACCCGCCACGCGAGGCTCAACGAAGCCGTCGCGGTGGTGTTTTTATTCGCGGGGCTGTTTGTCTTCTTCAGCCTGGCCTCCTACCACGCCTTCGACCCGTCCTTGAACACGGCCTCGGCGCCCGCGCAGCCGGTGAACCTGACCGGACTGGCGGGCGCGTACTTTGCCGACTTCTTTCTCCAGATCCTGGGCCTGGGCGCCTACGCCATTCCGCTTCTTATCCTGATCCTGGGATGGATGTGGATTCGCTCGGCTGAAATCGATTCCTCCGGGTTCAAGCTCGCCGGAGCCCTATTGCTGGTCGCCTCCACGTGCTGCGCTTTCGGGCTGATCCCGAACTGGCGCCCCATCGCCGGCGCGATCCCCGCCGGCGGCCTGATCGGGTCGGTGCTCGCGGACGCCCTGGTTGGCACCATGAACCTCACCGGCACGATTCTAACCGTCACGGCGTGTTGGATCGTTTCCATCTATCTGATCTCCAGGTTTGAAATGGCGCACGTGCTGGCTTGGTTCCGGCGGCCTGGGGAGTGGATCGCGGGAGCGGCCGCGCGGTTTCACGCCTGGCGCGAGGAACGCGCACGCCGGACCAGGTTGCGAGGCCAGGCTCGCGCCTTGCGCAAGGCCCTGAAAGCCGAAAGGGCGCACCATTCCGCGAAGCCCTCCTCCTCCGAGCCGCCGATCGTGGACCCGCTGCCGCGGGCTGGGCAACCGCCGCGCCAGATCCCTCTGCCGACGGAACTCGACGATATTCCGATCCACATTCTCGACCTCGCCCCGGTTGCCGAGGAACCCTTTGCCGGCAATCCCGCGCCGGCCTCGGCCGCTCCCCCGCCGTTCCCGGCCGCCCGCCGCCGTGAGCCGCCCCGGCGCGAGCGCTCTCAATTCCAACTGCCTTCCACCACGATTCTTCAGGAGGCCGCCGGCCGCAGCGCCTACGACACGCAGGAGCTCAAGGAAACCGCCGCCCTCATCAAAAGCAAATTCGAAGAGTTCAACGTGACCGGCTCCGTGACGCAGATCAACCCCGGCCCGGTGGTGACCACTTTCGAATTCAAGCCCGAGGCCGGCGTCAAATATTCGCGCATCACCACTCTGACTGAGGATCTGTGCCTGGGCCTTCAGGCCGAATCGATCCTCATCGAGAGGATTCCTGGCAAACCAACCGTCGGCATCGAGGTGCCCAACTCCAAGCGCGAAGTGATCAGCCTGCGCCAGATTATCGAGTCCGAGGAGTTTGGCGCGTCTCCCTCCCCGCTCACGGTGGCGCTGGGCAAAGACATCAACGGTCGCATCAAGGTGGCGGCGCTCGATTCCATGCCGCACCTGCTCATCGCCGGCTCCACCGGCTCCGGCAAGAGCGTGATGCTCAATTCGCTGATCATGTCCATCCTGTACAAGGCCACTCCGCATCAGGTGCGCATGATCATGGTGGACCCCAAGCGCCTTGAGTTCGGGCCCTATGAAGGCATCCCGCACCTGCTCACTCCGGTCATCACCGACGCCAAGAAGGCCACCTACGCTCTGCGTAACGCGGTGCTCGAAATGGAGCGGCGATTGAAACTGCTGGCCTCCCGAGGCGTCCGCAATATCGACCAGTACAACCGCAAGATTCGCCAGCTCCAGGACCAGCCGCGCAGCCTGTTTGAGGAGGAAGAATCGGTCGAGGAGCAGTTGGAGCAGATCCCCTACATCCTGATCGTGATCGACGAGCTGGCCGACCTGATGATGCTGGAGCGCGCCAACGTCGAAGAAAGCGTGACGCGCCTGGCCCAGATGGCTCGCGCGGTAGGCATGCACCTGGTGCTGGCCACGCAGCGGCCCAGCGTGGACGTGATCACCGGCCTGATCAAGGCCAATTTCCCCTCGCGCATCAGCTTTCGCGTGGCCACGCGCGTGGATTCGCGCACCGTGCTCGACGTCATGGGCGCCGAACATCTGTTGGGCAAGGGCGATATGCTGTTCCTGCCGCCGGGCTCTTCGCGGCTGGTCCGCGTTCACGGGTCTTATGTGAGCGAAGCCGAAACCAACGACGTGGTGGAGTTCTGGAAGCGTCAGGCAGCGCCGGAATACGACCAGAGCTTCCTCATCCCCCCGCTCGCCGACGACGACGAAGCCGAGGCGGAGGAAGGACCCGAAGACGCCATGTATCAGGAAGCCGTGCGCATCGTGTGCGAAATCGGCAAAGCCTCCACGTCCACGCTACAGCGCCGTCTCCGCCTGGGTTATGGCCGCGCCGCGCGAATCCTGGATATGATGCAGCGCGACGGCATCATCGGGCCGCCCGACGGCAGCCGTCCTCGGGATGTTCTGAAACGTCCGGATTGGCTGGCGGAGATCGAAAATCAAGTAAAATAGAGACTCCGATGTTCAAAACGAAGCCCGCACAGGGCCGGCTCGGCCCTTCCCTCAACCAGCAACCCGCAAGCACTTCGCCGAGCGCATTTCAATCGAGCGAAGCTCCGTTGTGCGGGCGAATCCTTCTAAAGACGATTGCACTCGCGGTCGCCTTCACGGCGTCTTTCCTGTTCGCCGTCACGCCGCGCCCCTTGGCCGACATGGCCATCCCCATTCCCAACGGCAAGCCCATCAGTTTGAAATCGTACCGCGGCAAGGTGCTGCTGGTGGCCGTGATCTCCACCGATTGCACCGCCTGCATCGCGTCCATCGACATTCTGAACCGCGCCCAGAAAGATTTCGGCCCGCAGGGCTTTCAGGTTGTCGCCGCCGCGGGGGACCAGAACGCGCAATACATGCTGGAACCCTTCGTACAACGCTACCGCCCGGTTTTCCCGATCGGATTCCTCAACGTTGACGAAATTATGCGCATTGGCGACATCGCCAAGGACCAACGCCCCTTCGCGCCGATTTTCCTGTTCGTCGACCGCAGGGGAGTCGTCCGCCAGCAGTTTTTCGGCGACAGTTCCTTCTTCAAAGCCGAAGAAGCCTCGACACGCAAGCTAATTCAGGACATGCTCAAACCGTAGATGTGGAGCAGGCCTTCGGCCTGCTCATGACAGGTCGGAGACCTGCCCCACTCGAAACTTGATCCCCTGCGCCAGCGGCATCTCGCCCGACCAGTTGACCGTCACCGTCTGACGCCGCATGTAGGCTTTCCAGGCGTCGCTGCCCGATTCGCGACCGCCTCCGGTGTCCTTTTCCCCGCCGAACGCGCCGCCAATTTCAGCGCCGCTGGTGCCAATGTTCACGTTGGCGATGCCGCAATCGCTGCCCCGCGGGCTCAAGAACGTCTCCGCCGATTGCACGCTGTCGGTGAAAACGGCCGAGGAAAGTCCCTGCGGCACATCGTTGTGCCAGGCCATGGCATCTTCCAGCGCGTCGAACTCGATCAGATGCAGCACCGGCGCGAAAATCTCTTCCTTCAGAATCGGCATGCCTGGATGGGACTGCACCAGCGTGGGCTCGACGAAGCATCCGCTCAGGCGTTTCCCGCCATAGAGAATCTCGCCGCCCTGCGCCCGAATCGTCTCCAGGCCGCGCAGCATGTTCCCGACGGCGTCTTCGTCGATCAGCGGACCCATCAGCGTCCCCGCCTCCAGCGGATCGCCAATGCGGATCTGGCGATACGCGGCGATCAGCTTCTCCGTGATTCCCGCCGCACAGCCGCGCTGCAAGAACAACCTCCGAATCGACGTGCATCTCTGCCCCGCCGTGCCCACCGCGCCGAACAACACCGCCCGCACCGTCAAATCCATATCGGCGTCGTCCATTACGATGACGCCGTTGTTTCCGCCCAGCTCCAGCAGCGTCCGAGCCAACCTCGCAGCGACGATCGGCGCGATGTGTTTGCCCATCCGCACAGAGCCGGTTGCGCTAATCAGGGGAAGGCGACGATCGCGGATCATACGTTCGCCAACCACGTCGTCGGCGCCGATGACCAGGTTCAGTACACCTTCCCATCCATGCCGCGCGAGCACCGCTCCGCAGATGCGCTGGACTTCCAGGGCCGTCAGCGGCGTCTTGATCGAAGGCTTCCACACAACCGTGTCTCCGCACACCATCGCGATCAGGGCATTCCATGCCCAAACCGCAACCGGGAAGTTGAATGCGGTTATGATGCCCACCGGCCCCAATGGGTGCCATTGTTCATACATCCGGTGACCCGGACGCTCGCTGGGCATGGTGAGGCCATAAAGCTGGCGCGACAACCCCTGTGCGAAGCCGGCGATGTCGATCATCTCCTGCACTTCGCCCTGCCCCTCGGCGAGAATCTTTCCCGCTTCGAGCGTCACCAGCCGGCCCAGCTCGACTTTCGACTTGCGCAGTTCTTCACCGATCTCCCGGACAATTTCGCCGCGCTGGGGCGCCGGCAGCGTGCGCCAGCGCTCGAACGTCCGCGCCGCCCGGTCCGCGGCCTCTTCGTAATCTTGCTCCGTGGCCAGCCGTACGCGTCCCAGCTCAGCGCCCGTGGCCGGATTGTAGGAGACGATCTCGCTGCCCTCAATGCGTCCGCTCATACAGCCAGTCTCGCAAACCCGCCCGATCCCGTCTTGAATCCCGGCGCGACGCGCTGAATGCGCTCAACCATCTCCTCTTGAAACTCCGGATCGAGCCAGGCCGCGTGCCCCTGTGCATCGGCAATCCGGAACGCGGCGTCTCGCGTCGTCGCCCCCAGACGCTTCACCGCGCGCACATGCAGAGGATCGCCGATCAAGTCCCGCCCCGACGCTTCCTTGGCCTCACGCGCAAGCTCCTCCGGATCGCACGGCAGCAGCGGAGCGAGCGTCGCATAGGTCTCGATCCCGGCGTTGCATAACGCCCGAACTGTGGCGATCCGCTCCGCGAAGCCGGGACACCGCGGCTCATATAACCGCAGCACCTCGTCCCGATTGGTCGGAATCGAAAAACTCACGCGCAGCGTGGTCCGCGCCGCGACGGCTTGCAGCTTCTCGAGATCCCGCAAGATCAGCGGCCCTCGCGTCTGCAACACAAACACCCGAGGCGGACGCTCCATCACCGCTTCCAGAATCCCCGGCATCATCCGCTCCTCAGCCTCGGCCGGTTGGTACGGGTCCACTAATGGCGAGCAATAAATTGTCTGATGCTCCCGCAGCTCCCGCCGGAGCAGCGCCGCCGCGTTGGTTTTGAAGGTCGTGAACTGCCCCCACCGCTGCCAGTCCTCCGGCTTCAGCCCTCCATAGATCCCCAGCGTCGGAACGTAGCAATATGTGCAGCCGAAAGTGCAGTTTCGCGCGGGAGTCAGAGAATGCGTAAATCCGGCCTCGGCGATGAAGCCTGTCGTCGGACTGAGGATGCTTCGGGCTTCCGTGCGCCGGATTGTTTCCACACGTTGCGCCTAATCGGTCGCGACCTTCAGATCCACCATCCCCTGCAAATCGGCGATGAACTCCGCGAGCGGCTTCGCGCCCATGTCGGCGTGCTTGCGGTGACGTACCGAAACGCTTCCGGATTCCGCTTCGCGATCGCCCACCACCAGCATGTAGGGAACCTTCTGCATCTGCGCGTCGCGAATCTTGAGATTCACTTTCTCCTTGCGATCGTCGAGCTGCGTCCTGAATCCAGCGGCTTCCAGCCGCTCAAACACCGTTTTCGCGTAGTCGAGATGCCGGTCCGTGATCGGCAGCACCACCGCCTGCACCGGCGCGAGCCACACCGGAAACGCGCCCGCATAATGCTCGATCAGGATTCCGAAAAACCGCTCGATGCTGCCGTACAGCGCGCGATGCACCATCAGCGGCTGATGCCTCTTGCCATCCTCGGCCACGTATTCCAGGCCAAAGCGTTGCGGCAGTGTGAAGTCGAACTGCACCGTCGAAAGCTGCCACTTGCGCCCCAGCGCATCCAGCAGCTTCATGTCGATCTTGGGGCCATAGAATGCCGCTTCATCCGCCATCACGGGAGCCTTCAGACCAAGCCGGTCCACCGCGCGCTTCAGCGCGTTTTCGGCGAGCGCCCATTGCTCCGCCGTTCCGACGTACTTGCCGCTCGCGCCGCCATCCCACGTCGAAAGCTCGGCTTCATATTGCTCGAAGCCGAACGCCTTCAGCGTGTCGATCGCGAATTCCAGGCAGTTCACGACTTCGTCCTCGATCTGCTCCGGCGTGCAGAAGATGTGCGCGTCGTCCTGCGTGAATCCGCGCACGCGCATCAAGCCGTGCATCACTCCGCTGCGCTCATAGCGATACACCGTGCCCAATTCGCCTAACCGCACCGGCAGTTCGCGATAGCTGCGCAGCTTGTCGCGATAAATCAGAATGTGGCCGGGGCAATTCATCGGCTTAAGCCGATACTCGGCGTCGTCCAGCTCCATACCCGCGAACATATTCTCCGCGTAATGCTCCAGGTGCCCCGACGTCTTCCACAAATCCGCCCGCATGACGTGCGGCGTGTACACCAGCGAGTAGCCGCGCTTCAGGTACTGGTCGCGCATCCAATCCTCGATCAGCTTGCGCACGAGCCCGCCCTTGGGATGGAAGAAAATCAGCCCCGGCCCAGCCAGTTCCTGGATGCTGAACAGATCCAGCTCCTGCCCCAGTTTGCGATGGTCCCGCCGCTTGGCCTCTTCCAGCTTGTGAAGGTGTTCCTCCAATTCTTTCTTCGAAAAGAAAGCCGTCCCGTAGATCCGCTGCAACTGCTGGTTATGCTCGTCGCCCTTCCAGTACGCGCCCGCTATCGACAGCAGCTTGAACACCTTGATCTTTTTGGTCGACGGCACGTGAGGGCCCAGGCAGAAGTCGATGAAATGCGGTCCCAGAGTGTATTCGGAGAATATCTCGCCCGCGCGCTCCCTGATCAGTTCCACTTTCATGGGCTGATCGGCATACAATTTCAGCCCTTCCTGTTTGGGCGTGTACTTGCGTTCGTACGGCAAATCCCGAGCCTGGATCTCCCACATCCGCGCCTCCAATTTTTCGAGATCCTCCGGCGTAAACGGCGTGTCGCGCTGGAAATCGTAATAGAATCCCGTATCGATCGGCGGCCCGATCCCGAGCTTCGTCTCCGGAAACAGCTCCAGCACCGCGGCCGCCAACAGGTGCGCGGTGGAGTGCCGGTAGACTTGCAACGCCTCGGGATTCCCCGTCTTCAGAATCTCCAGCTTGGCGTCCGCCTCCAGCGGACGGGTTAGATCCCACAGGCTCCCGTTCACGCGCGCGACAATCGCGTCATCCGCGAGCCGGGGGCTGATGGACCTGGCGACGTCGACCGGCCGCGTTCCCTCCGGCACGCTCTGCACACTACCGTCCGGAAGAGTGATTTGGAGTTGATTCATGGGCTTCATTCAGAGTATCAAAGCCGCTCACTCTGATACAGTTCGGCCTGATACTATTGTTGAGGCGAGGCCGCCCGCTTGAGCACTACCCCCATCACTTTCGACGAAGCCGCTCTGGTCGCCCGGGCCCAGGCCGGCGACGGGGCCGCCTTCTCTGAGCTGATCACCCGCTACCAGAACAAAATTTACCGCCTCGCCAAGCACATCACCCAAAACGATGAGGACGCCGAGGACGTGCTGCAAGAGGCGTTTTTGAAGGCCTACGAACACCTGGATGGTTTCCAGGGAAATTCCAAGTTCTACACGTGGCTGGTCCGCATTGCCGTCAACGAAAGCCTGATGAAGCTTCGCAAGCGCCGCGGCGATCGCACCGTTCCTTTGGATGAACCTCTGGACACGGGCGAAGAAACGGTGAAGCGCGAGATCGCCGTCTGGGAAGACAACCCCGAGCAACAGTACTCGCAGGAGGAAATGCGCCAGATTCTGGACGAGGCCGTGGAAAGCCTAAAGCCGGATTTCCGCACCGTTTTTGTGCTGCGTGACATCGAAGAACTGAGTACAGAGGAGACGGCCGAAACTCTCGGAATCTCCATTCCGGCAGTGAAGAGCAGGCTCTTGCGGGCCCGGCTGGCCCTACGGGAAAAGCTGACGCGTAAGTTCAAACGGAAAGGGGAGGACGTCTTTGCTAACCTGTAAGCAATTTCTGCAGGAACTTAACGACTATCTGGATCCGAGTATCGATCTCGAAACCAAGCGCCATCTGGAAAATCATGTGAGCCAGTGTCCCAACTGCTTCGTTGTCGTGGACACCACGTTGAAGACTCTTCAGGTGTACAAGGGCATGGAGCCGCAAGCCGTTCCCGAAGACCTCAAGAACCGCCTGTGGGCAGCCGTCGAACGCAAGATGGAAGCCAAGAAGAAAAAGGTGCAGAGTTAGGCTTCCCTTTCGAGTCGACATCCCTCCACAAAACCAACCTTAAGCAGCCACCTCACCTGAAGTACCATGGGGCGATGCCGAGTTCCGAAACCGCACTCCTGGAATATCAGAACAAGGTGCAAGCCCTGCACGCGGGCCTTGCCCAGGTTCAGGTAAAGCAATCCGGAGCGCTCGCGCTGCTTGCCGTGGTGTTGGCGATTTTTCTGCTGCTGTGCATCGCTGCGTACTCATCTCGGCGAGCGGCGCCGGCTTGGCTTCCTCCCCTGATCCTGCCCTTGGCGGCGTTGCCCTTGCGAAATCTCTTTGAGAGCCGGCGCGAGACTTCGAAGGGTTTGCGCGTGCGCCGATTCTATCAATCCGGCGTGGATCGACTGAAAGGGAACTGGGCCGGCAAAGGCGTTTCCGGCGATGAGTTCAGTAGAGCCGAACATCTTTATGAACGGGATCTGAATCTCTTCGGCGCGGGGTCCATGTTCGAGCTGCTTTGCACCACTCGATCGCAAGTCGGCCAGCGTCGGCTCGCCTCTTATCTGCTGGACCTGCCGGACCGAAACGAAACAATCGCCCGGCAGGAAGCCGTGAAGGAACTTCAGCCGCGATCCGATCTGCGCGAAGAAATCTGCCTGCTCGGAGAATACAGCTTTCAGAGCTGCGATTGGGAGCCGTTTCGCGAATGGCTGGATTCGCGCCCGGTCGCGGCGTCTCGAGCGCTGCCGTGGATTCTGCCGGTCGTCAGTTGTGCGCTCGCGCTCATGGTTTTGATTCCCTGGTTGGCGCCGCCAGGCGCGGGGTTGTGGACCCGAGTTGCTCCGTTTCTATTTCCATTGGCGGCGGTACAAATCGGGCTCGCGTTCTTGCTGCGCGGCAGAGTTCGTCCCGTGCTGGAGCGGAACCGCAGCATCGGGCATGAGATCACGCTTTTCTGGCAGGGGTTGGAACTCCTGGAGGCGCAATCCTTTCATTCAGCCAAGCTGAAGGAGCTGTCCGAACGTGTGAAAGGGGCAAGCGGCGTGGTTCGTAAACTTGACCGGTTGATTCAAGCCGTGGATCAATGCAACAAGGACTGGTTCTATGGTCCCTCACGTGCGCTGCTGGTGGATACTCAGCTCGCGCTTGCTATCGAACGATGGAAGGCACGGCATGGAGAGCATCTCCGAGCCTGGCTGGACGTCTGGGCCGAGTTCGAAGCCGTGAACGCGCTGGCCTGTTACGCGCATGAGCATCCCGAAGACGTGTTTCCGGAGATGCTGGACGGCGTAACCGAGTTCGAAGCCGCCGGCCTCGGCCATCCCCTCCTGCCGGAGAGCGTATGCGTCCGCAACGACGTTCATCTCAATACGGAGCGCAAGTTCTACTTGGTGAGCGGCTCCAACATGGCGGGCAAGAGCACCTTCCTGCGCGCGCTCGGCATCAACGCGGTTCTTGGGTCGGCGGGCGCGCCCGTTCGCGCGCGTCACGCGAGACAATCCTCCTTCGCCGTGTGCGCTTCCATCTCCATCGTCGATTCCCTGAACGAAGGCAAATCCAAGTTTATGGCGGAGGTGGAGCGCCTGCGCGAAACTTTGCGCGCCGCCGCTTCCGGGCCGAAGCCCGTGCTGTTCGCGATCGATGAGATTTTGAGCGGAACCAATTCGCACGACCGGCGAGTCGCGGCCGAATCGTTCCTGCGGGCCTTGATTGGCACAAATGCGACAGGCACAAATGCGACCGGCGCGGGCGCAATCGGCGCGCTCTCCACCCACGACCTGGCGTTGGCTGAAATCGCCGAAGATCGGGAACTGGGGGGATCGAACGTCCACATGGAGAGCCGCGATCCTTCCGATCCCTTCGCGTTCGACTATCTTCTGAAACCGGGCGTTAGCACCCACTCCAACGCTCTGGCGATTGCCCGCATGGCGGGCGTGGCGATTTAGTTAGTTAGCGAAGCTTCGCCGGGCACAAGCCCTCATAAAATGCACACCGCCGGCACTGTTCCCCCACTTTCAGCGGAAACTCCAGCGCATTCTGAGCCGCCGCCAGCGCGCGCACCGCGCCTCGCGCATCGCCCAGATCCGAGCTCGACAAGCTCACGTCCATTACCCTTCCGGATCGCAAGAAACACAGCGCAGCGCGATCCGGCAACCGCCCCACGTATCGTTCCAGCGCCAGCGCGTACAGCCGCAATTGCAGAGCATACTCCGCCGCGCCGGCCTCGTCGCGGTCGGTCTTGTAATCCACCAGAGTCAGCTCGCCGCCCTCTTCAAACCACAAGTCGATCTGCCCTCGCAAAACCACATCTTCCACGGCCAGCAGAAAATCGAACTCGCGCTCCACTCGATCCGCCCGCGCCGCGCGCTGCCCCAACTCGCTCTCCTTAAATCGCCGTGCCAGCTCTAAAGCCTCGTGCGACAAAGCGACGCCCGACTCGACCGGCTGCCTCGCCAGCGCTTTATGAACCTCCAGCCCCAGTTCGATGGCCCCGAGATTGGCAGGTCGCAGACCTGCCCCACTATCTTTCGGCTCGGGCGTTAGTCCCAGATACCGCCCCAGATAATATTTGCGAGGGCATGCCGCGAACTGCGCCACGTCCGTCACCGCAGCCGACGAATCGTGTTGACCCGTAACAGCCGCAGCCTCGATCAGAAGCTCCGGCACCCCGGCCTCGAAGCGGCCCGGAGACGACGCCTGGATTTCGGTTTCCCGAGCCGCTTCCGTCTCCGCTCGAATCCCCGCCTCCGCCAGCTTCTGCCACTGCGAACGCCGCTGTCCCCGAGCGTGGGAAAGAACCAGCCGGTCCTCCGCCCGCGTCATGGCGACGTACAACAACCGGTCTTCCTCGGCGTTTTCGTCATGTTTGCGGCGCTCGCTCAATGCGACGTGAGTTGCGTCTTTCTGATCTTCACCCGTCGCTGGATTGCGCCACTTCACGCCCAGCCCCAGCTCCGCCGAGAACAGCAGCACCGGCGTCGAGTTCCTCCTTCCGGCGTGCAGCGCGCTCACGAACACCACCGGGAACTCCAGCCCCTTGGCGGCGTGAATGGTCATGATGTTCACGGCGTCGGCGGCCTGCTGCGCCGGAGCCTCCGCTTCAGCACGCGCCGCCCGCATGGCCTCCAGATCCTCCAGCAGCTCCGCCAGATGCCTCGGCCCGCGCATTGAGGCGCCGCGAAACTCGCGCCTGATCCAGGTGAGCAATTTGTCAACGTTGGCCCGGCCCCGGTCACTCAACCCCGCGGCATATCCGCACTCATCCAGAGCCATCGCCAGCAAGCGATCCGGCGCGATGAAGCCGGCCAACTTCCGCGCGTGCCCGAACAGCCTTTCGATTTCCTGTCGCCGCCCCTCCTGACCGGCAGCCAGGAGTTGTTCATCGCTCCAGCCCACAAGCGGACCGCGCAACACTCCCGCCGTCGCAATCTCGTCCAGTGGATTGACCATCGCGGCCAGCAGCGCCATCAAGTCCAGCGTCTCGCGAGCTTCCAAGAACGTTCTTCCGCCGCTCACCAGGAACGGAATGCCCCGCGTCTCAAGCGCTCTTTCAAAATGCTCCGCCGAATGGAGCGCGCGCACCAGGATCGCGAAGTCGCCCCATCCACGCCCATCGCGCGTCTTCCATTCCGCAATGCGCGCCGCCACCAGTTCCGCTTCCGCCTCCCCGGCCCGCTCGCCGGTTCCCACCAGGCGCTCAACCAATGGGCCTTCCGCAGCCGGGCCATCCATCAACATGCTCTCGCGCTTGGCGATCAACTCTCGCGGCTCCACGCCGTCGCATCCCTCCAGCACCTCCGTCACAGCCGCGAGAATCTCCGGCCGGCTGCGGTAATTCTCTTTCAGCTCGTCGATCTTCAGGCCCTTCTCGCGCAGCTCCGCCCGGTATCCTTCGAAGACCGTCCGGTCCGCGTGACGGAATCCATAGATCGACTGATTGATGTCCCCCACGGCGAAAAAATTGCGCAGGCGCACCAGTTCGACCAGCTTCCATTGCAGACGGTTGGTGTCCTGCAACTCATCCATGAGGATGTGATCGAACTGATTGACGATCCGCTCCCGCAGCTCCGCGTTCGACTCCAGCAGCTCGATGGCGAGCTCTTCCAGATCCGCGAAATCCACCACCGCCTCGCGCCGCTTGGCTTCCCGATACTCCCGGTCCAGCCGCGCCACCGCTTCGCGCAACAGCTCCGGCAGTCCCGCGTGCCATGCCAAAATCCATTGCTCCGCAAGCCGCGGCAACACGACTTCCCTGAGCTGCTTTACCGCCTCGCGGCCCTTCTTCTTGCCCTGCAGATTCGCCTTGAACCGCGCCAGCACCTCGAAGTGTTCCCGCGTCACCGGCTCGTCTCTAAGCGCCAGAAATTCGCGCACCCAATCGTGCAGATGGCTCCATGCGGCTTCGCGCCCCACCTCGGCCGCGAGTCTTCGCGCTTCCGGCAGAACATCTTCGCCCGCGCCCGCCGCATCGGGCAACACCCGCACGCCTGCCAGGCGCATACTTTCGTGGACGTCCAGAAGACTCCCCGCCAGATCCACCTGTCTCGCGTCATCGCCGGTCGATAGCGCCAGAGCCTCCAGCAGACGCCGCATCTCACCCGGCCGCTCCCGAAACAATTCGTCCAGCGCTTGTTCCGCTGCTTCGCGCCGCATCCGCTTCGCCGAGCCTTCATCCAGCACCGAGAAATCCGGCGCCAGCCCCGCTTCGATCGCGTTCTCGCGCAACAGCCGGGCGCAGAAAGCGTCGATGGTCGCGACCCACGCGCGCTCCACCCGCTCGCGCAGGTCCTGGCGGTGCGCAAAGCGTTCCACCAGCTTCCGCTTCATCATCGTGGCGGCCTTCTCCGTGAAGGTGATCGCCAGAATGCGAGCCGGATCGACACCTATGTGCCCGGCCGACTGCCGTTCCACCAGCCACGCGAAGCGCTCCACCAATACGCGCGTCTTGCCCGACCCCGGCCCCGCCACCACGCACACATCCTGTCCGCTGCGCTCCACCGCCGCGAGCTGTTCAGCCGAAAGCTCCATTTACCCGCCCGCTCCAGAACCGCGTTCGGCGCTGCTTGTTTCAATGTGGATCGTCTCCACCCGGCAGACATCGCGATAGTCGCACCAATCGCATTTTTTCCGATCCGCCGGATGCACCGCCACGCTTCCGGCGAGAATTGCCGCGTGCGCTTCCGAAGCCGAGCGCGCCGCGCCTTCCGCCAATTCCCGCAAACCCTCGCGCGTCGAAGCTTCCCCGATACCCGCCAGCGCCGGAATGGCGTGCCAGCCCTCCCACGCCACTCTCTTTTTCACGCCGCAGTACAGCATGCCTACCGGGTCCAGCCCGAAGACCCGCTCCGCCGCCAACAAATACAATCCACCCTGCACCAGGCCGCCCGATTCGTTTTCTTCGACCCGTTCCCGCACTTGCCCGCTGTATTTGTAGTCGATCACCAGCGCTTGGCCCTGCGGCCCTGTCTCCAGGCGGTCGATCCGGCCGTTAATCGTCAATCCGGGACTGAGCGGCAACTCGAATTTCTCCTCCACCCGAGTCTTCCAACCCAATTCCACCTCGTGGTTTTCGAGAAACATTTTGAAGTGCCGCAGCAATTCCAGGCGAACCGCTTCCGTGCGGTAGGTGCGCGGAACGCGACGCTGCGCGCATTCCTCGTCGAAGACTTGTTCCAGCACCTCCGCACCCAGCAGCGGCGCCCGGATCCACTCCGCCAGCGCCCGGTGCAGGATGGTCCCCTGCAACAGCACATCCAAGCGATCTCGCGGAGCCGCGGGCCGCTCCCGCAGCTTCAACGTTTTCTTCGCGAAGAATTGGAACGGGCATTGCAGAAAGCTCTCGATTGCGGTCGGCGACAGCGTCTTTCGTCGCGCCGCGATGTCGCGCAATAGCGCCTCGTCCTGAATCGGTGCTGGATCCGCCTCCCGGACTCTCCGTCTCGGCTTCGGCCGCACCCTCGCTTCGACCGGTGTCGCGTCCACTCCCTCCAGAAAGAACGACGGCAGCGTTTCCTCGCCCTTTTCGTCGAATCGCGCGTAGCTCAGCACCACCTGCTCCGTCGCCCGCGTCGTCGCCAGATCGAATAGGAACCGCTCCTCCGCCTGAGCGTCCGCCGACGTTGGCAATCCCAGGCTCCGTCGCGCGGCGTCACCCAGCACCGGATTCTCGCCGTGGTATTTCGGAAAGACGCGCTCCAGCAGGCCGCATACGAACACCACCGGCAGCTCCCACTGCCGCGCTTCATACACGTCCATGACGTGGACCACGTCGCGTCTGCGGTCCTCCAGGCGCAGAGGCTCAACCGCAAGGGCCGTCTCCACCTGCTTCCAGAACCGCTCCGGCGGCGTTTTTTCCGATCCCGCGAACCCCGCCGTTTCTTCCACAACTTCCGCAAACCTTGCAAGCGCAGCGGCGGTCGAGTGCCACACGTACACCTGATCGCGATCCGCCCGCTCCAGTATCGCCGGCTGCGCTATCAGCCGCCCCAGCGTCTTCAAACGCTCGGCCCACTCGGCCGGTTCCAACCGCTCGCGCCGCCACGCGGAAATTTCTTGAAACTGATTCAGCACCTCTGGCGCCTCGCGGATGCCAGCGATCGGCAGACCTCTTCCCGGTAGCCTCTCGCGTAATTCGAAATCGAAACGGTCGCCTTCGGCGGTCGCTCCCACGCCCGAGACCGGCTGTCGCAGCAATGCACCAAGTGTCGCGTGGTCCCAGCCTTCGAGCATCGCCCCGACCACTCCGGCCAAATACGACACGGCCGGGTGCGAGGCCAGAGGATCGAGGAAGTAGCTCCGCGCCGGAATGCCGAAACGCGCAAGCGTCGTCTCCACCAGCGGTCCATACGGATCGCGCGAGCGCAGCACCACGCCCATTTCGCGGAACCGCCGCCCCCGCGCCGCCTGTTCCAGAATCCTCCGCGCGATCTCCTCGGCTTCTCTCTCGGGCGTCGCCGCCGAAAATACCACTCGCTCAGGCGCGCGCCGCACTCCCGTAAAGCGCGTTTCTTCGAAACCCGACTGGAGTAACCGTCTCCGGGCTCCCTCAGTGCCCGTCCCGTCCGGCAGCGTGACCGTCACCGCGCCGCGTCCGGCAAGCGCTTCGATCAACTCGAGCTCCACCGCGGCCAGCGTGAAGAATCCGTCGAAGATGGTCAGCGGCGGAGCCTGCACATCGCCCGAGCGCAACTTGGCCGCCGCGGCGCGCAGCCGCCGGTTGCGCAGCGCAAAGCCCCGCGCCTCCAGTTGCGTCTCCACGTCATCGAAGATGCCCGCCAGATCCGGGGCGCACTCCCCCAGGTCGTATTCCCGATTTCCCGGCGCTTCTTCGAGCAGCCTGGCCAACTCCACATGCAACCCGCGCGACTCGACTACCCGCTCGAATCGCAGTGGACGCAGGCGTCCCAGCGCGTCTTGGATCAGGATATGCAGCAGCGATTCCGGCGGCGTCAATGGGAGCCCCTGGCCATCGAGAACCTGTTCCAGGAACTGCGTCAGCGTCCCCACTCGCGACGGCCGTACCGGAAAACCCGCGCGGGCCAGCTCATGACGGATGTGTTCCGCCATCGTGGCAGTCGGAGTCACCAGGAAGGAAGGTGGGGCAGGTCCCCGACCTGCCGCTTCAAACGTGAGCTGCCCAAGCGCGGCGCTGGATTTGCCCGAAGCCGGGGGCCCGGTAAGAAGGAGCTTCAAACTCCCACTATACGATCTATTGCGCCGATTTTATTTCGCCAATCTACTTCGATGGTGGAGTTTCGAGCTGAGGGGCCAGATCGCTCATGATCTTCTCGAACTTGTCCCTTTGGCCGGGATTGAGAATCTGAAGGATCTGGGTCCTGCCGGTGGCCCGCACATCGTCGAGCTGGTCCTGCAAGCTTTGATAATACTGCGTATAGTCCTCCAGCACGTTGGCGATCTTCTGCGACTGGTCTTGCGAAAGCCCCAGCTCGGAGTTGAATCGTTGCAGGACCGTTTCACGGTTGGGAGCGGCATTGGCAACAGCGGCACGATGCAGCTTTTCGTGCAGTCCAAATTGCATCCACAACGCACCCGAACCCGCCCCAGCGAGGAACACCATCATCAGCGGTAAAACCACCCGCGGATTCTGCCAGGGAGCTCGGGCAACGGCTGCGATCATCTGCTATTGCTCCCGGTAGGTGACCAGATTAAACAGCACCGAGTCGCGGTCCGGAGCGCCCGTCAGCATTCCGCCCGAGTCTGGCGCGGTCAGCGCCTGGCCAGCCTCAACCGCGGCGCCCCGCTCGGAGGACACCAGATACACTCCCAGGCTCAGCGCCAGCACCATCGATGCCATCGCCAAGCCCCGTCCCGCCGGGGATTCGAAGAACAGGCTCCAAATCGAAGCCGCGCCCTGCGACTCGATCCGTTCGATCACACGCGCGTAGAAGCCGGCTCTCGGCTCGGCCTCCTCGGGCAGGCGCAAACTCCGCAGCAGGCGCTGCTGATCCCGCATCGCCGCCATCGCGTCCCTGCACTCCGCGCACTCGTCTAAGTGACTGTCGTGCAGGCGCCGCTCGTCCTCAATGCCGTTAACAGCATGGCCGCCGGTACCCGCAAGAATATCCTCTAGCTTATCCCGCACCCTTCGATGCATGATTTCCTTCCCTCGTAAAAAAAAACGCTTCTATCGCGGGTCTTCCTACTGCCCGCTGTTTACTTTCGCGATTCCCCGAATCCGCCCCAGCCGCTGCGCGGCTTTCAATAATTTTTGACGGGTTCGAAATAGCTTAACCTTGATCGTATTTTCGTTCAAGCCTGTCATGGCGGCCAGTTCCTCGACGGAGTGGCCCTCCACTTCCTTGAGCAGGATCAAAGTTCGATCCTCTTCGGAAACCTTAGACAACAATTTGACCACCAGATCCTGCTGCACGATTCTCCGGTCGATCGGAGTCGCCGTATCCACAGCCGGCTCCGAGCTCTCCAGCCGTTGCGAGTCCTCAGCCGAAAAGTCGCTTTCGTAGACCAGTTTTCGCACCCGCTTCTTTCGCAGGTAGTCGTAACACTCGTTCACTGTGATCTTATAGATCCAGGTCAGCAGCGAGCTGCGGAAATCGAAATTCCGGATCGAAAAGTAAATCTTCGCGAAAACCTGCTGCGCAATGTCTTCGGCGTCGTTGTGGTTTCGGAGAATGCCATAGATGATCGAGAACACCTTGGCTTGATACCGCTCCACGATCTCCCGGAAGGCGATCTCGTCGCGGGCCTGGACGCGCTTGACAAGGGCTGCCTCGTCGCTGTTTTTGTGGTCCACGCGAGTCCTGTTCGATCCAAACGAAGAGGGAAGCGCTCTGGTTCGGGCTCCCGTTGCTGGAAATTGAAGTACTTCGCTCAGGCCGCTCATAACTACCTTTCCGACGCAGCCTATCACAACGGGGTTTCAGTGCGTTTCCCTCAAGATAGCAGATCGGGTACAATAGGTGAGGAATGGGCTCGTTCGGCCGCACTTGAATCGGCGCGGCGGGGAATTTCATCCTATCTATAGCGAGGGGAATCGATTATGGTTCAATTGACGGAAACGGCTGTCGGTAAGGTCAGGGAGATCCTATCGTCCCAGGAACCCAAGCCCGCCGGACTGAGAATTTCGGTTGTGGGTGGGGGATGCTCCGGCTTCAGCTACTCGATGGCTTTCGAGAACAGTCCCGGATTCCTGGACAAGACCTACGCTTTCGGCGATTTGAAGGTCTTTATCGACCAGGCGAGCATGCTCTACCTGGATGGAGCCGAAGTCGATTACGTGGAGTCCATGGAAGGCGCCGGCTTCAAGTTCAACAACCCTAACGTCAAGTCTACCTGCGGCTGCGGCAGTTCCTTCAGCGCCTAAGAAGGCCCGCACAACCCCGGATCGGTCGTCGCTAGGCGATGTCCGCTCGATTTTCTAAGGCGCTGGGCCGGGGATTATGAACTCCCGGAGGCGTGAACGCTCCCTCACGGTCACGGTTCCGAAGCCCATTCCGAACCGCGCGCGTCAGCAAGCGGCGGTCTTCGGAAACTGCGAAATGCTCCAATCGGGATAGGGGGAGTCTCGCAACTCCGCCCCTCCCACACCACCGTACATGCGGGTCCGCATACGGCGGTTCCGCGACTTGAGCCCTTGAGGGCCGGAGGTTCGCGTCGCTGTTCGCCGATGGAGGCTTCGCCGCTCCCAGGTCCCTTTCGGGCTTCACCCTATCCGTTCCTGGCAAGCTCCGCCGAAGCGGGTTGGCTGGCGCATGGCCGTCCATGAGAGCCGCGCACTACTACCCACGATCACGGTTCGGGCCTTCATCCGTTGCCGGATTAATATGCCCTCTG
>Ga0182024_10004479_pt1 | contig 32104 bp, 43 predicted proteins | sample P32metaG_FD_120480 | JGI IMG/M metagenome (GOLD analysis project Ga0182024, IMG submission 120480) | Permafrost microbial communities from Stordalen Mire, Sweden - P3-2 metaG (Illumina Assembly) | ecosystem: Environmental > Terrestrial > Soil > Wetlands > Permafrost | place: Sweden: Stordalen...
CCGCGAGCGTCGTGTTGGACAGCGCGATCCACTTGTAGTTGCCAGGCAACGGACCGTCGGTGCGCCGGGCGGAGATCAGCAAGCTTGCCACCAAGCAAGTATTACACAGGTTACCTTCATATCCCATCCCGATCCCGCAACACGCTGGCAGGAGCGCCAAATCGACGTATCATCCGGTCCTTGGGCACGCGAACAGACATCCCTGAAACAGAGCTCACGCCGGTGGCGAGCGATCTGCGCGACGTGATCGGGCGGCTGATCCGGCGCTTACGCGCCGAGTACCGGTTCGGCCTGACGCAGGCAGCGGTGCTCGGACGGCTCGACCGCGAAGGCCCCCAGTACATCGGCGAGCTGGCTGCGGCCGAGCGCGTGCGCTCGCAGTCGATGGGCCAAACGCTGGACGAGTTGCAGGCGGACAAGCTGATCCAGCGTCGCCCCGACGCCACCGACGGGCGCCGCACCAAGGTCGCGCTCACAGCCGAAGGGCGCGCCGCGCTGACCGAGGACCGCGTCCGCCGTGACGGCTGGGTGGCGCAGGCGATCTCAGAGTTCACGCCAGCTGAGCGCGAGGTTCTGACCGAAGCGGTGGACCTGCTCCGCCGCCTGTCTGAACACAGCTGACGGGCTGGCACCGGTCCGCAGCGATCAGCCATTCCATTCACTCTTGCCCGGCAAGGCCCTAAGGGATAGGTTGGCCCTTAAGCAGAAAACCCCGCCAGAAAGAGGCTGTTGCGCAAAGGTCGCTCGTGAGGCGGCCTTTCGCGTTTTGGCAGTCATTGGGGTGGGATCGTGTTGACCGCAGAGGGCCAGCGGATCGCCGCTCAGGCCGGTTGGATCGCGATCTGAGCGCGGTAGAGCTTTATCAGGTTGTGGGTCGCTGCGATCAGTCGCCACTCGGCCCGGCAGGCGGCTAACCCGCGCCTGCTGAACCGCCGGATCCCGCGGTTGAACTTGGTGTTCGCGAACACGGGCTCGATCATGTGCTGGCGGCGGATATAGAGCGCCTTGCCTTCCGGTGTGTCCAGCAGCCGGTCGATCCGCTCAGCGTGTGGGCCTTGTTTCGGGGAGAGCTTCCGGGCTTTGGTCCTGACCGGCGATCTGGTCGGAATGATCACGTTGAGCCCATCGTTGTCCAGCGCGGTGATGTGGGCGTTGTTCCAATAGCCGCCGTCGGCCAACACAGTCCCGATCTCTTCTCGATGCCCGACCGCGGCAAGCACGCCGGCGGCCTGGCGGATCATCGGTTCCAGTGGCCCGGAATCGTTGGACTGCTGGGTGATATCCGCCGGCCACGATGATCTGCCCGCCTGTCGCGACCGCCTGTGCGTTGTAACCTGCACCGGCTGGCGTTTTTCACGTGCGATCACTCGAGAGTCAGGGTCAGTCACGTTGATCGTGCGCTTCCCTAAACCATCAGGATCTGGCGCGAACGGCTTGCGGCCCCCGAGCTTGCGGCCGTGCTCAGCCTCCCATTCAGCACGCCACTTGAGATTCGCCTGGTAATGGGCATGGGCCTTGGCCTGTTCAGCTTCGAGCTCTTCCCGCCAGCGCTTCAGTCGTTCCAGTCGCGACCGGCGATCGACCAGCTCGCCCGGCAGCTCGTCACCGCGTGCGTCCCCATGCTGCTCATCCTCGGCGGCATCGATAGCAGCCGCCTCGCCGAGCATCTGCTCGACCTCCTCACGGATCGACTCATGCGAACGGGTCGCCGTCCTGGAGGCGTCCGCGCTGATCGCGGTGCCATCCAACGCGAGAACCCCGACCGACACCAGCCCAGCCTTGGCGCACAGCTCAAGGATCTGCGTGAACATCTGAGCCACCGCGGTCTCATGCCTGGCACGGAACCGCGCGATCGTGGTGTGATCCGGCACCCGGTTCGCGCAAATCACCCTGGTTGGAACGTCCTCCAGGCAGTGGTTGGAACGTCCTCCAGGCAGCGCCGCTCAATGGCGAGCGACGACCGGCTGAAGTCAGGCCATCATCGCCGGGTCGTGCGCAGCGCGACCATGCCCGTCAGCCCGATAAGCGCCATAGAACCCAGCCAAATCTATCGTTTCGACCGCGTCGAGCACGCACCACACGACGTGATCCTCACCGAGCCACTCGCGCAAGCTCGGTGGCAACAACAGCTCCTGCTCGCGATCACACGACAAGAAGTTCTGAGCCATGCCCGAAAGTCTTAACCCCGTCCCGGACACGACAAAGCTCGCTCACGCGGGCTTTGTGCAACAGCCTCCCTCCGACGGGACAGCGAGATCAGTGACGGCGCTGGCTCCTGCTCAGCGAGGGGGTAGCAGTCGCTCCGCCCTGCTTGCCGCGCTTGCAGGAAGGCGGCGTCGCGCTCGCGATGCCCGTGCCAGAAGCAGAACAGGGCATGGTCGCCGCAATCACTTCCCGACTTGGCTCTCGCAGGCGAGCCCATCCACGAGATCGCCTTCCATCGCATCAGGTCCGCGCCCTCTGTCGCCATATGGGCCCGGTGCCGGGATCCGCACCGAGCTCCTCGACGGCTACGACCATCAGGGCAGCGAAGAAGCGCTCGCTCGTCTCCCGCGGAGCCCGCCGAAGACGTCCGCCGATCGGGATCTTCTGAGCGGCTTCGGTGAGCGCCCAGTGCAGGATCGGGCAGCCTTGGCGGGAGATGTGCCCGAGCCTCGCTTTGCCGTCGGAGCTGCGGATGGTTAGCGTCAGGCCGGCCCAGGCGCACGGTGCCGTGCAGTCGGGAAGCGGTGCACGTCACCAACCTCGGCGATCACGAGCATCGGGGTGTAGCGTCCGACAGCACGGATCTGGCAGAGCAGCTTGACGCGCTCGTCGACCTTCGCGCGCTTGTCGATCTCGCAGGTCACGGTGGTGATCTCACGGTCCAAGTCGCTGACCAACCGGATCAGGCTGTCGAGCCTGCCGCGGGGACCGGCGGGCAGCTCGAGGCTGGTAAGGAACTGACGGCCCCCGGTTCCGAACAGGTCTGCGTGCTGGGGCGGGATCCCTTGGCGGGCAAGCACCGCGTGCACCCGGGGACCGCACGACATACTGGTCCGCCACGCGCGACCGAATGGATGACTGGACCCTCCACAACGCAGTCAGCGAAACGGCACCAAACAACGAGAGGCCCCTAAACCCGAACTTGACAGCCGAGAGCCCTTCATGGATGACACAGGTCGCCTCCAGCGCCACATGGGGTGGCATCAGGATCACCGAGCGCGTCGGTGAACGTCTGCCGGCCGGTCGCGATCCGCTGCTGGGTGATCTCGCCGTGCTCGTCGATGATCGCGATCTGCGGGCTGCCGCGGTGCAGATCGATGCCGACCCAACGCGTAGCGTTAGTCACCGTCGGTCCTCCTCTCGGATTGTCCGGCCGCGCGGCTGCAGTCCGCGCGGTCTTCAGCGACGCGGTTGGGCGGAGGACCGACTTCCTGCAACGCCACAGCACAGTGCCGCCCGGGTCGCTGCCGCCCGAGCCCTTATGACATCACTCCCTTCCCGTCTGAGGGGTGCCTGTCGTCTCAGGTGGTGGTGAGGTCCGGTCGCCAGAGACCCGGGTCCTGCCCATTCGCTTGGTCGCGGCTTGGTCGATGACGGGCCTGTCTGGCTTGGGATGGTGACTGTGATGTGGCGTTGCAGCGCGCAGTGTCGGGTGGGTCATAGGTGGTGTGGTTGCGCCAGCAAACGCTACGCCATATCAGCGCTTCACGGTGCAGCCCCTCGCGGGGCGGTCCACCATCCGACGACCTCTGACCAGAACCTAACGCCCGGCGACCGGGAAGACAGCGCTGGCGGTTCCGCTCAGAACCTGATCCCCCCCCTCGACTGCGAGCGACACCGTGCAACTCGCCCGGCAGCGACCATCGGCGAGTTCTTCGACTCTGTCGACGCGGGCTCGCGCGATGACGGTGTCCTCCGCGAAGACATTGCCGAGGAAGCGGACGGTGAAGCGCTCCAGCGTCGCCCCCGGCATCGCCTGCAGCAGGACATTGGCGACGTAGCCCATGTTCGCCGGGCCCTGGTTCACGACGCGGTCCCCCATGCCAAGCCGCTGCACTTCACGCGCGTCAAGGTGTATTGGATTCGGGTCCTGGAGAAGCACCGCCATGGTTTGCATCCGTTCGGCGCTGACCGACTCGATGCGCACTTCTGGCAGCTCGGCGTCCTCGCTAATCTGCACGGTTCGGCCGCCTGGGAACCACCCACTCGTTCGTGACATGGGCGACTACTGCGCCGTCCGGGTCCTCGAGCATCGTCAAGCGGAACCCCACGAGGTCAAACGGGCCCGTGCGGCGTCCCTCCTTGCGCTCGATGCTCGTGAACTCGCCAGTCACGCGATATAAGGATCCGATTCGTAGGGGACGGAGTAGTTCCAAGTCGCACGAGGCCATCATCGGGCCATCATCACGCGTCGCTCCCACCGCTTCGAGGATGCCGTCGACCCCTAGGCCACCCCCGCACTGTGTCGCGACGAATGCAAAGATCGGATGTGCCATGCGGTCCGGCTGCTCGGGAGCCTCCAGGACATGCGTCATGGCGACGCTAGCCCAGTCTTCAATGCGGTAGACCCCGCCCGGGAACGCTATGTGCTCGGCCTCGGGCTGAGAACTCGTCGTTCCGTTTCCACGTGTTCGCGCGCTGACGATGTACGCTAGCGTACACCATTCTCCCGGCCGGTTGGTAGAGTCGTATCCCAGTGCTGCTCGAGGCCTGGTGGCAAGGCATCAAGCTGCACCCGCGGCCGCACGTACCTCCCAATCGTTTCAACCGCGTGAATCGGTGCCTTGATGACCACCCAATCCTGACCGAACGTCCGGCGTCCCTCGCGGAGCCGCTCGACCACCGCTGGCGCATCGGTCCACTGCTCCCGTCGAGCACGCGCTGCGCCGATACCGACGGCGCCTAGTTCCGATTCAATGCGCTCCCAAAGCGCTTCGAGGTGGGAAGCCCGCTCGGTCCAGACCGCGCCGAGCCCTCGCCCCGCAGCCACGTCCGCTCCGTTGCGCGAGCCCCAAAGCTCTAGGCGCGGCTGCAGCGGGCTGGGCGTCACGCGGGTTCGCTGCTCCGTGTTATGCGTATGCTCCGGAAGCGAGGCCGGGACGCGCCATCGAGTCCCGTCAAAGCGGAACGGACGCGGGCGCCATGCAGTTCGGAGAAGGTCGAGCGCCTCGCCGAAGACCGGCTCCTCCCCAGTGGCGGGGTATGTCACAAGAATCAGTCGCCCGCCGGATGCCAGGTCGACTACCGCGGCTTCCTCGGCAACCTCGATCGGATGCCGGTTCCCAAGCTCGACTTCGGCGCCGATCAGCAAGTCGTCCACGCGTCGAGCGATCGCGGCGGCTGCGACGAGCGGGGCGTCTGTCGTGCGATTCGCGGAGATGAGGATTCCGTCCAGTCCGGCTCTATGGGTGGCACATGCCGCAGCAACCAAGTCTTTGAGCGTGTCGGCGGCGTCGAGCTCCACGAGAAACCTCATCGTTGCGCTCTCGCAGCGTCGAGCACGGGCAAGACCTCGTTCGCGATGCGCGCAACCTGCGCGCGGAACTCCGGTCGGTCGACGAAGTCGAACAGCGTACGGATCGAGACGAGATCGGCGCCCGCCTCAAACAGCTCCGTGAGGCCTGTTGCCACTTCGTCGGCAGAACCGACGATCGCGCATGACTGGATGCGCTCCATCTGCGCGTCGAGCCGCTCCGGAGGGATGAAGCCAACGGTGTCCTTGATCACCCACCAGGAACCAGCCTCCTCGCGATAGTGGCGATCGAGCCGCGCCCGGTGAGCAGCCGCCGTCTGTTCATCGGAGGTTACCCACACATCTCGCATCGCCACCACCGTTCCGGTGCCGCGCGGCTGCGAGCGATATGAGTCGACGCGCTTACGCAGCTCGGCAGAGGTGAGCGACTGAGGCATGACGATGCCGTAGCCATGCTTGCCGGCGCGCTCCAGGGCGGCTTGAGTCATTCCACCGATCAATAACGGCGGTCCCGCCCGCTGTTGAGGCGGACCATCTTCGCAGCTTTCCCGCCAGACCTGGCCCAGCGTCTCAAGAGCCGTGTCCATCCGCCGCCCGCGCGTGCGACGCGAAAGTCCGAGTCCGTCGAACTCCGCGTCCCGATGGCCCAAGCCGACGCCCACATCGACGCGCCCTCCCGTCAGTCGGGCTAGCGTCAGCGCCGCCTCCGCGAAGGCGCGCGCGTCCTGCTGGGCAAGCAGCAGGACACAGTTGCCGAATCTGATGCGTCGTGTGCGAGCAGCAGCGAAGGCTTGCGCGTGGAGCAGCGCGGGGCACCAGCCGTCGTACCAGAAACGATGCTGAGCCGTCCAAACCGAATGGAATCCACACTGCTCCACGTATTCGACGTCGTCCGCGAAGTCGCGATAGACGGCGCTCAGATTGCGCGGGCTCACCGCGGTCGACTGCATGGTCCATAGTCCGATACCGATCCGATCCGCAGTGCATGACTCGTAGATGCTCATCGTAAGGCCGTCGACCGGCTGTCTTGCTTCCAAACGGTTGGTAGGATACCCTAGGTTACAAGCAACGGATCAGAGCCGCACTATGACCAACCAGGGGAGAACAAATGGGGTGAAGATTGCGTCGACAGGACTGAGCTTCGAGTTCAGCGAGGAGCAGAAGATGCTCCGCCAAATGATTCACAACTTCGTGGAGCGTGAGTGTCCTAGTCTCGCAGCGCGCGATCTCGAAAATTCCGACGAGTTTCCCAGAACGCTGTTCGACCGGATGACTGACGCGGGACTTCACGGCATTGGGATCGATGAAGCTTACGGGGGGCAAGGTGGCGGAATCGTCGAGCAGATGATCGTGGCAGAGGAGCTCGCTCGTTCCCTCGCCGGGCTCACCTGGGTATGGGGACTGACTAGCTTCTCAGGTGCGAAGACGCTGAGCCTGTTCGGCTCCGAAGAGCAGAAGGAGCGAATGCTCCCCGCCATCGCGGATGGCAAGCTGATCTTCGCCATCTGCCTGACGGAGCCAGGAGGAGGCACTGACGTGCTGCGGGCGATGCGCACGCGGGCGAAGCCGGTTGACGGCGGCTGGCTGATCAACGGGACCAAGATTTGGTCTACAGGGGCGCACGAAGCGGACCGCCTGCTCGTAATCGCGAGGACCAACCAGGGAGCACGGCCGGCCGAGGGCGTGACGTGCTTCGTGTGCGATGGAAAGGCAGACGGCGTCACCGCGACCCCGATCCCGAAGCTGGGCATGCGTTCGGTCGGATCGTGTGAAGTGGTCTTCGACAACGTTTTTGTCCCGGATGAGAATCTCGTTGGCGAGTTGGACAACGGCTGGAATCAGCTGCTGGCAACGCTCAACAATGAACGAATCATGGCCGCGGCGGTCGCGACAGGGATCCTCAAAGGCGTGCTCGATGACGCGGTCGAATACGCGATGCGGCGGGAAGCCTTCGGGAAGCAAATCGGAGCCTTCCAGGCTATCCAGCACGGGATCGCCGACATGCGCACCCACCTTGATATCTCGCAGCTCCTCACCTACCGAGCGGCATGGCTACAGGAGAATGGACTGCCATGCGGCGTTGAGTCGGCCATGGCAAAGATGATCGCATCGGAATACGCGACGGCGGGAGCAGACTACGGCATCCAGATCCTCGGTGGGTACGGCTACGCACAGGAGTACAACATGCAACGGTATTGGCGCGACGCCCGCCTTTACCGAATCGGCCCTGTGACCAATGAGATGTGCCGAAACTACATCGGCCAGTCCTTGGGGTTACCCCGCAGCTATTGAGTCCGGCTACACCCATGTGCTCGACGACCGCCACGTGCGCGCGTCCGTCGGGTTGGTTGGAGACGCAGATGATCGCCATGGCCGGTCGTTCGTGGATAGTTTCAAGACCGAGCTGATCTCCGACCGCGTCTGGCAGACCCGCAGCCAACTTGAGCTCGCGACCCTTGCCTACGTCAGCTGGTTCAACAACCAGCGTCTGCACCAGGCGCTCGACGACATCCCGCCGGTCGAGGTCGAGGTCGAGGCGCTGCGCGCCGCCGTGATCGTCTCATAGCCCCTCGATTTCGGGGGATGATCGGTCCAGGCACCCACTCCAAGGCCCGCAGGCACGCTGAGGACGCGTCGCTCAGAGCCGGTCGGCCTCGACTTCGTCTTCCAGGGCCTAGTCGTCCCTGACAACGGCACTGTCGTCCAACCGCTGCTCAATCGGCCGCACCCGCAGGAGCCCAGAGATGAGTCGCTCTCGTGCGGCCTCGCCGGGACCTACCGTCCCAGATCTACTCGGTCAAGCAGCAGGCAAGAACCTACAAAAACCCAGTCTCCGTGGAACCCGGTCTGGCTCAGCTTCGGGCGCTCGTCGAGTGCGCAGGAGCCTACCTGCCCAGAGAGTTAACCCTTGACTGCTACCAAATGGCCGTTAGACTTCCGACCGGTGGCCGCATCGAACTAGTGCAACGGGGAGGTTCTGTATGGCCAGTTACGCTGGGCCAATCGTCGACGTCGATATTCATCATCGCCCAAGGAACAACGCCGAACTCATTCCTTACCTCGATCAGCCGTGGCGTGACTTCGCTTGGCGATGGGCTGGCTACGTCGACCAGCGCAACGGTTTCAATTCATTCCCGCTCTACCCGCCCCGGAAATCGGCGGCGTCTCCTATCTCGACTCACAACTTCGGTCGAATCTCGTCGGCATTCCCCGATGACGGGTCAATCGCTGGCTCCAGCTACGAGATTCTTAAGGAACAGATCCTCGATAAGTACGACTACTACCGCGCGATCATCTGCCATGACGTCGGCGAATACGGCGTTCACACGAATTCGCAGTTCAGCGATGAGCTATGTCGGGCTGCGAACCGATGGAATGTCGAGACATGGCTGACGATCGACGATGATCGCCTGCATTCGGAGATCGTCGTTCCGGCGGCCCAGCCGGCGGACGGCGCTGCGGAGATTAGACGCTACGCTGACCACCCGAAGATGTCTGGTGCGCTGCTGGCCGGCAACGCGTCTGGGAAGCCGCTTGGTGACACGCGCTTCGATCCGATCTTCAAGGCTGCCGTTGAAAGCGGGCTGCCTCTGTGTGTCCATCCTTGGCCGGGCGACCTGCCGACCAACCAGAACATCCACGTCGGGGGCAACGTCGCCAGCATCGAGGGTCGGACGCTCTGGGGCCAACAGGTGCTCCACTACATCTCAAGTTTCATCGTCAACGGCACGTTTGAAAAGTTTCCCGACCTCACCGTGGTCATCAAGGAGTATGGAGTCGTCTGGCTCCCGTTCTTGATATGGAAGCTGGACGAGCGCTACAAGGAGCTTCGCCTCGAGTCGCCATGGGTTAAGCGTTGGCCCAGCGAATACATCCACGATCACATCAGGATCAGCACACAGCCGATTGAAGAGGCCTCCCACGACGTCCGCGCGACGCAGGAGTTCATGTCGCTCGTCGACGGTATGGAGGACATCCTGTGCTTTTCCACCGACTTCCCGCACCACACGATCGACTATCCCGACTACGTTGCGAAGCTGCTCCCGCGTCCCTGGGCGAGGAAGGTCTTGTGTGACAACGCGTGTGAGGCGTACGGGTTCCCAGTTCCTGACGATACCGGTCCGCAGGGATTGCGAACCGAGGCGGCTGTTCATGGCTGAGGCTGCAGCCATGGTCGAGGTGGCGAGGTTCGAGGATCTTAAGCCGGGAGTAGTGACAAGCGTCGCTGTTGCTGGCCGCTCGGTTGCGCTCGTTCGTTGGTACGACGATGCTGTTTACGCGGTCAAGAACCTGTGCCCTCACCAATCGCAGCCGCTTCAGGACGGCCGCTCGTTTGCGATGACGTACGCGGATCGCGCGATTGGTGATGTCGTGGTTGAGGCGACAGAAGCTATCATAAGCTGTCCGGTTCACGGCTACGACTTTCGACTGAAGGACGGCGCTTGCACTGCGACACCGAGGTTACGTGTTGCGTCGTATCCGGTGGAGGTGCGCGACGGCCGAGTGTTGGTGAGTCCCAGGGCCACTAGACGACGTGTTCGTCCTGACAACAACGATGCGGAGGCTTCATGACCGAGCAGCCTGCGCCAGTGTTCGATGCGTTCGTTGCCCATCAGTGGCCGAGGTCGAAGTCATTGGCCCCATACCTGTCCCCGGGCTGGCGAGAGCTGCTTGTTGATCGTCCAGCTGACGCCCGTCAGGAGACGGAAGGCTTGCGATACGGCACAGTCCGCATGCTGACTATGTACAGCGATCCGATGGGGAAGGAGGGCAAGGCCTCTTGGGATGAACGTCCCGCCGGATCAACCTATGAGTCTCTTGAAGGCGATGTGCTGGCTCGCGGTGTTCGATCCCGAGTCGTGATCGGATATGAGGAAGGCCTGATGGGTACCGCCTTTCCGAATTACTTTGTCTCACGGGCGGTCGCTAGCGCCGCTAATGACTGGACCGTAGAGGAATGGTTGAATCGCGACGACCGTCTCTACGGCCTCGTTTTGACGGCCCCTTCTCTCCCTGAGGACGCGGCCGCTGAGATTCGGCGGGTGGGGGGGCATCCACGCATGGTCGGTGTGGAGTTCGGGTCCAGCTTCTCTGGCAACGCGCTCGGCCATCCGATGTATCATTCGATTTACGAAGCAGCTGAGGAGTTGGGACTTCCCCTCGTCCTTAACGTCGCCGCGGAGGGATCCGCCGCGGTAATCACCCCGCCCGTCGCTGGCGGTGTGCCCATGACGTACTCGGAGTACCGCATTCTCTCGATGCAACCGATGATGACGCACGTTGCGTCCATGCTTGTCCAGGGGATTTTTGAGCTGTTCCCGAATCTGAACGTGATTCTCACTGGTGGCGGCATCACATGGTTGCCAGGATTGCTGTGGCGCTTGGATGCGAATTATAAGCAGGACCAAGCGGCAGCCCCGTGGCTGAAGCTGCTACCCAGCGAGTACTTCGCGAAACACGTTTTCCTGACGACGTACGGGCTCGAGAAAGTTCCGTCCCCTGAGGCGTTGGAGCGCTTTTTGGCAGTCAGCCCCGGGCTTTCCAAACGTCTCCTGTACGCCAGTGGCTGGCCTGCCGCTGAACGGGAAGAACCTGACGTGATGCTCGCACGCCTGCCGGCAGAAGTCCGGGACGACGTAGCATATCGCAATGCTCAAGGGGTCTACCGCTGGCCCGACCGCGAGCGCCCACCCTGGATCGAGCCTTCCCTGCATCGCTCAGCGCTCGGCCTCGCCCAGACGGGCTCTTGACGCCGGGCTTCGACCCTACCCGCTGAACCTCGCCGGTGTCGGTATCAATCCACTCGGCCGGGGCTGCCGCGACTCTTATGCGATGCCAGCCGATTATCCCGACGAGGTCGGCAGCCTCGTCCGGCCGTAGTTCCTTCGAATCCATCACTGTGCCTAGCCGCGCCGAGCCGATTCCGCTGCCCGGCCTTGCGGTCAGATGGCTAAGTCACTGCCGTAAAGCACGTAACAGGCACCGAACCGCCTAACCAATACCCGAGGAGGTTTTCCTGATGGCAGGCCCGCTTTCACATTTGAAGGTAATCGATTTGAGCTTTTACGCGCCAGGTAGATGGGCGACCATGATTCTCGGCGATCTAGGCGCGGACGTTATTGGCATCGAGATGCCACGCGGGAGACGCCCCGGCGATTACTCGACGTTAGACAGTGATACTCACGTTCGGTGGTTCTGGTATCAGCGCAACAAGCGCAGTATTACGCTCGATCTGAAGACGGAGGGCGGCCAGCGGGTCTTTGAGCGCCTCGCGAAGAACGCAGACGTTATCGTCGAATCATTTCGCCCCGGCGTCGCACAGAGACTGTCGGTCGACTACGCGAGCGCGCGGAAGCACAACCCTCGTATTATTTACTGTTCGATCAGCGGCTTCGGCCAAACCGGGCCATACCGAGACGTGATCGGGCATGAACCAAACTATCAGGGGTTGAGTGGCGCGCTCGGTACTAACAGAATCACCGGCGGCGAGCCACACGTTGCGTCCACGATCACGGGAGATGTTGGCGGCGGGTCCAGTTTTGCGCTATTCGGTCTTCTCGCGGCCGTGATCCACCGCGACAAGACCGGAGAGGGGCAGTATATCGATGCCGCAATCACCGCTGGGATCGTCCCGTATCTCGGGCTGTTCCCCTACGTAGGCTGGTATGGCGACCCGTATAGAAGCGTTCTCAATTCGACCAATCGCCGGCCAGACTTCCGGGCATATAAGACGAAAGACGGGAAGTATGTTGCGGTCAGCCCGGCTGAGCCCTGGCTATGGGAGCGTTTTTCCCAGGCTATCGGTCGGCCCGACTTATCGAGTAAGTTTGAGGTGGCCGATGAAGCCAGCAGAGACGATCTACTCGCCGCGCTGACCCAGACATTTGCTACTCGCACTCAGGCAGAGTGGCTCGCTGTAAACGATCGAGAGAATGTGAGTATCACCGCAGTTTACGATAGTATCCAGGAGATCGAGGCAGATCCGCAGATGCAAGAGCGCGAAATGGTGGTTGAGGTGGATTACGAACCGCTTGGTCGGGTCAAGCAGGTCGGCATTCCGTTTCGAATGAGTGCTACCCCGCCTAGTATTCGCTGGATGCCACGCTACGGTGAACACACCGATGAGGTACTTACGGAGCTCGATTTTACGGAGGCCGACATTGCTGCCTTCCGAAACGAAGGTACCTGTGAGGCGGAAGTCGAACCTCACGCTGGATAGGATGCCGGCGTGCTGCGCCTCTCTGGTCGCCCCCCCGCTGCACGTCGGCGACTCCATGCGTCATGGGCTTAAGTCCAGACTTGGCTCCCGTCACGAGCCCATGATGGTCCCTGCGTGAAACGTCCAGGCACTGCTTCGTTAGGTGGAAGGAGTCCGGTTGGGAGGGCGAATGATATCTGACGAGTTAGTGGGACGACTAGGAGGTGATCGAGTGACGGACGAGGACAAGATGCAGGTCAGAGTTGGTTACATTGGCTTGGGTGATATGGGTGCTCCGATGGCGGCCAGCATCATCAAGGCAGGTTTCGACCTCACAGTGTTCGATCTCCGTGACGACGCAATGGCGACGCTGGAGAAGCTCGGTGCACGACGCGCCACTTCAGTCGGTGCACTTGCGAAGGTTGTCGACGTCTTGTGCACGTGCGTCTTATACGAAGATCAAGTGAAAGACATCTTCCTCGGCGACGACGGCATCATTGCCAACGCACCGGCGGGCCTCGTCGCAGCCATCCACAGCACCGTCTATCCGGAGACGGTGCTCGCGATCGCTGAGGCAGCGCGAGGCAGTGGTGTTTTGGTCATCGACGCCCCCGTCAGTGGAGGGAGCGAGCGCGCTCGGACTGGCTGCTTGACGCTGATGGTGGGCTCGAGCGACGAAGCGTTCCGGAAAGCAGCACCGGTGTTCGACACTATCGGCCGACATATCTTCCGCGTGGGCGATGTCGGGACGGGGCAGGCCGTCAAGTTGGGCAATAACATCATGAGCCTCATAAACCAGCTCGTGGCGATGGAGGCGGTCCGCTTCGTGAGCGCGTACGGTGTAAAGGCCTCTGTTCTGTTCGAAGTTGCGCAGGTGAGCAGCGGTGCTTCGCATGCCGTCGAGAATTGGTCGAAGGGTGATCGCTACGGAGTCGAACACACGCTGGCCGGCACTCCCGAGCTTCCACACCGCCTGGCTAAGGATCTTCGGTACGCGCTCGCCGCGGCGCAAGAGCGGTGGACGAACCTGCCAATTCTGGCGCTCTGCAGCCAGTTACTGCCCGGAATGTTCAGAGATCGGTGGAGTGACCCAGAATGTTGGAGTGAGTGACCCGCCAATCCACCCGACGACGCACGGAAGCAAATGATGCAGGTTTCGCTCTTTAGGGTTGTGGCCGATTTTTGGGTGTCGGGACAATCGAAGCGTCGGGGAGGAGGTGGTGATGACCTTCAGGCCGAACGTCGGGAGCCTTCGTAGGACCATTCATGATCTCGCGGAGAGCTTCGCGTCTTGACAAGTCTGGTCGAGGACCTTGTCGTGGAAACGTGTCCGCCTAGTCGTGCGGCTGAGGGGACCACCGAGCACTCCCACAAACGCTGTCGTTGACCAACGTGTGAACGTCAATTAATCGAGATTGTTCACCACAGCCAGCGTAAAGTCAGACGCTGGCGGGGGTTACATGCGCCAGCTAGGGACTGCCGCCGGGTGCTCATCGCCCGCCAAGAGTTTTCGCACGATCATCGGCTACCGCGACCTCGCCAAGCCCGTAGTGACACTCGAACGCCATGCCGCCCGAACCGCGCACTCTAACCGACCCAGCGCATCCAAGAGCCACAAGGTATTTACCGCCTGATTATCAATCCCCGGAAGACGCCACTGAAGCTCCACAACGATTCGGGCGCTCTCCGAAGGCGCCGGGATAAACCCGTTGGACAAGTCCTGAACACCAACACAGGAACTCGATTGGTTATCTTGAAGGTGGTTCCGCGCCACCAACCGCGTTCCAGTGACCTGAATAGTTCACGATGCGTCCTCAGGCGTCGTCTCGACCTGCGCCCGTCCTGTATCCGAAAAGACGACGCTAGCGACGTTGAGCGCGTTCTCAGCGAAAGCAATGCCGCCGAAGATCGCAGCGTGTGCGATGACCTCGATGATCTCATCGGTCGAAATCCCGATGTTGAGCGCCTGAGTGATCTCGTACTGGAGGGCGTCGCGATCGGATGTGGTTGCGAGAATCCCGATCCCAACCAAACTGCGGGTAACCAGCGGGAGCGACTCGCGACTCCAGATCTCGCCGTACACGTATTCGTCCTGAATCCTGGCGATATCGCGCTCGATCGGGATGGGCGGCGGAAGCGTGTTGCCGCGGGGCGATCCTGCCAACGGTTTTATCTTGGTCTCGGCCACCGAAGGCAAATCGATTCCGCGAGAAGCTACCGAAGCGAGTCGAGCGGCCCCGGACGCCGCGCCGCCACTGGTCTCATTCATGCTGTCCTCCGTTCCCTATGCGACAAGGATTCCTCGCTGAATAAAGACGTCTCTGGCCACGTTCGCGGCGGTATTCCTAGCGGCGAAGCTTGCGTAGACGGCCGTATGGAGCAGGATCTCATGAATCTCCTCCGGACTAGTTCCCAGGTTCAGCGCTCCGTTTATATGAGCATGCAACTGATCCGTCAGGAACAGTGACGCAAGGAGGGCGATGGTTAACATGTTACGAGTCTTCAGTGGCAGGCCGGGGCGTGACCAGACCTCTCCATACGCGTAACTCTTGTGAATGGCGGCTATGTCCTGCAGCATAGAGATATTGACTCCAGCGGCCGTTTCGCGCCCGCCCAATAAGGGGGTCAGGGGGCGAGTCTCGTCCTCTGTCACGATCTCGTGGAGGCGCAATCTGTTCATCACAGCCGCCCCGCGGCGACCGCGGGCCTCCGTGGCCGTCTCTACGACTGGCGTATCAGGCTCGGTAAGCGCAGGGATCCCACGCTCTCCGAAGACAAACCGGGCGAGCCACGTGGCGCGCCGCCATGCGGGAACCCCGCAGTACAGCCCGGCGTGAAGCAGGGTCTCGTGTATCTCGTCAGGCGATATCCCCTGATTCAAAGCGTTGTTGATGTGCGCAGCAAGTTCATCCGAGGCGCGTTTCGAGCACAACAGTGCCACGGTAAGGAGGCTTCGCAGCTTCAGCCCAAGTGCCGGCCGTCCCCACACCTCCCCAAAACCGAACAGTCGAGTCATTACAAGGTCATCCTCGATCAGTAACCTCGTACTAGCTTTGATAGCGCCCGGGCTGCCCGGCAGGCTTGGCATAGGCGGTGCATCGTCGCCGAGTCCCTTCCTTCTCACGCCGATCGCCCTCCTCACTCGGGCGTCAGCATCCACACGCTGTTCGTGCGTCATGACTGCCATGAGCTAGCCACCCTCTCCGCATCGTACGTGGTCGTCCCCGCCGCTATGTCTCGTTGGAGCACCATCCTCTTACTCACAAGCATCACCTTTCTGGATTCCGGACTAGTGACTTTTCTGTGCCTCACGGCATCAACATGCCGCCGTTCACATGCAGAGTTTGTCCTGTGATGTAGGACGCTGCATCGGATGCCAAAAGCGGCACGCTGCAGGCACCGCGTCACCCTCGCCGACTCGACCGACTGGAACGCCCTCGCGAAGACAGCCTGAATGTGGGGGCCACCCGGGATAATCGGCTCTATCATCCCGGGCACGACGACGTTCGCGATTATGCCAGCGTACGCGTATTCCTTGACAAGTCCGATCGCGCCCGCCTTGGCCATTACGTTGTGGGCACGAAACCCGGAGCCAGTTTGCGCGTCCGTACCCCAGACATTGATGATCCGTCCCCACCCCTGGCGGATCATCCCCGGCAACACCAGTCGACTTAGATAGCACATCACGGATAAGTTCATCGTAATGATTGAGTCCCACGGCGCGGGCGTAATATCGAGCAGCACCTCTCTCGGTGTCCGCCCAACGGTGTTTATCAAACAATCCACGGTCCCGAGCCTGACGATGACTGCATCGACTATCGGCTGGTCGCCTGCCGGATCGCCGACGTCACCAACTACCAGCACCGCGATGGGCCGATTCCATGCACCTCACGGAAAACAGCCTCCGCCTCAGGGCGACTCTTGCGCATGTTCACGCCAACGTTGTACCCCTCGATCGCGCGCTAGCGCCAGCGCAATAACCCGGCGACCGAGTTCATCCCGGCGCGGCGGGAGATGGCACGTCGGCAGTTCGCCGACGTGCTCGCGGCGGTCACCACAAACGATTAATACAGCCGTCCGTGAATGGTGTGGTTCACGCGGCGCGCCCGAGCGGCTTGGGTTGGTGGCGGGTCAGCTTCTCGATCACGGCGTTGAGGTCAGTCCGGTGAAGGTCCAGTCGAACGGCTTCGCGATGGTTCGGTGGTGCTGGCCGAAGTCCATCAGTTGCCCAGCCATCTAGGGGAGAGTCGCCAAGTCGCTCGGGGTCAGCGCTTTGCGTGACACGATCGAGAAGTAGATCCCGATCTGGTTGCGCCGATGAGGCGTGGACGGTGGGATGGATCAGCTTGGCGTGAGACAACGTCTCAGCCCGCGAGGCAGACGAGCATGCCGCCACGGAGACGTTCGATCTCGACCAGGCCACAGCTGCCGCCCAGCGACCGTGGGGTGCTCACGTCCGAGGGCTTACAGCTAGTAATGACCTCGGTCGCTAGCTCGCAGCGGCGCGGGCGCCGCGGATCTGCGGGCCGCGGCCGTGGTGCTCGTCCTCACGGGTGATGTAGCCGATCGTGCCGTGCGACCGTCGGCTGCCGCCAAACGACAGCGTGACAACCTCAATCGGTTCTTCACCGATCGGGCCGGCTACTTCGCCGAGAGCATCTCCACCGACCCAGGTCCACAAGCCCGACCTCTACGCTGCCGAGCGACGGCACGGCGGACCGAAGGCGCCACAAGTCCAAACGTGGGTTCGCCTACGGCTTCGGGCGCATGCGCCATGAGGCGGTACTTCAGCCTGGTCACGCATTGCACGCGTTCACGACCGCACTGCGAACGCGGCAGGTGGAGGATGTCGGCGAGCCGTGTAGGGGAGAATCCCACCCCGGTTCGAATTGGCGGCGGCAGGAGACCAGCGCGAGTCGGTTATGCCGTGCGGCACACGCGCCTCTCGCCCGACCCTACCTGACGGAAGCGTGTTGTGTGTCAGTGGAGACGCCGTACGAGCTTTTGTCACGCGCTGCACCAGCAACCCCTCCGACCCCGGTCGTAACGCACGCCCAGCGGCATCGGCGGCACGCCAGCGATGAGTGCTGAGTAACTGAACGGCGACGGCCAGGAGACATGCTCGCATGATGGCGTTGACCCCTTACCGATCCGTGCTAGTTGCAGCTTCAGGCGTATGCACACCCCGCACCCCGAACACGCCCGCCGTTATCCCGGTCTCGCCGCCGAAGAGGACATCCCGGAGAAGGAGCGCGAGGCTTATGAGTGGGCGGTTGCGTATTCGGAGCGGTGGGCGCCGGGCACTCCGGTGGTTGAGGCGCGTCTGAAGGTCGGCGGCGGCCAGCCGTACGCCTACCCGTATTGGCGCGCATGGACGAACGCGCCCGGGTTGTTCAAATCAATGATGAGAGACGGGCCAGGTCCTGCGGAGGCATCAGGGCGATCCGGAGTGGAAGTCGTACACCGTCGCCGATCACGAGCTGATTGATCTGGTCCTGGGCTTCGACTCGGGCTACTGGGGTTTGCACGGCGGTCATACGCCCAACGCGGTGTCGGCGGGCGTTCGGGTGGAGGCGATTAAGGCGCTTGCCGATGGCTGTGAGGACGACCTCAATGACGAGGAGCGCCAGCAGGTCGAGTTCATCCGCGCGGTTCGCGACGGGACGATGACCGACGAGATCTGGGAGCGAATGATTGAGCGGCTTGGTTCGGTGCGCGGCGCGATCGAGTTCGCGTTCTTTGTCTGCTACCTGTGGCTTCACCACCGGATGAACTGGGCCTTCTCGGGGTGGCAACAGTCGACGAACAAGAGTGGCGTCAACGCGTGCAGGAGTATAAGGATGGGACTCGGGACGCAGCGTATGAGACTAGCCCCTACGTGTTCCAGTCACTCGAACGAGCAGGTGGCTAGGTTGCTCCCCACGCACCACAAGGATCGTTTTCAGCTCTGCGATCACTGAGCATATGCAACGCCAGCGACGACGGACTTCGAAGCCGAATCCATCCCTGTTTCGCGAAAGACGTAAGGCTATGGCTACTTAGATTTGCATTCTGACGACGACGTGAGACTGAACGCAGAGGGCATCTCGGAACATCTTGAGCTCGGGAACATGCCCTGTATTAATCGTTTGTGGTGACCGCCGCGAGCACGTCGGCGAACTGCCGACGTGCCATCTCCCGCCGTGCCGGGATGAACTCGGTCGGCACGCCGTCTGCGGGCGGCTGAAACCCCCGCAGCACCTGGCGGGCCACCGACGCTCGGTGCACTTCGTCGGGGCCGTCGTACAGCCGCGCGGCGCGCGCGCAGCGGTACATCGCCTCCAGCGGCAGGTCGGTGGAGTAGCCCAGGCCGCCGTGGGCCTGCAGCGAGCGGTCGATCACGTCGTGCAGCATCCTGGCGCCGTAGAACTTAATCATCGCTATCTGCTTGCGCGCCGCCTGGACGCCCTCGGTGTCCATCATCCACGCCGCGTGCAGCGTCATCAGTCGCGCCGCGGTCATGTCGGCCTCGGAGTCCGCGATCCAGTTCTGGATCGTCTGGTGGCCCGACAGCGTCGCCCCGTGGGACTCGCGATACAGCGAACGCTCGCACAGCATGTCGAACGCGCGACGCGCAACGCCCAACCACCGCATGCAGTGGTGGATCCGGCCGGGGTACAGCCGCTGCTGGGCAATCAGAAAGCCGGCGCCCTGGCCGCCGAGCATCGCCTGGCCGGGGACGCGCACGTCCTCATAGCAGATCTCGGCGTGGTTTCCGTAGCGCTGGAAGCTCTCGTACGGATGCTCCATCGTCGCCACGTCGCGGATCACGTTCACGCCGGGCGCGTCGGCGTCGACGATGAACATCGACGCGCGTTGGTGCGGTTGCGCATCCGGGTCGGTGACCGCCATCACGATCAGGAAGTTAGCAATCGAGCCATTGGTCGAGAACCACTTGTGGCCGGTGATAACCCAGTCGTCCCCGTCCTTGACCGCGCGTGTGCGCAGCAGCGTCGGGTCCGAGCCGGCCGTCTCTGGCTCGGTCATGCTGAACGCCGACTTCAGGTCGCCGGCGAGCAGCGGATGCAGGTAACGGTCCTTCTGCTCCGGCGTCCCCACCATGGCCAGAATCTCCGAGTTGCCCGAGTCCGGGGCCGCATTGCCGAACACGAGCGGCGCGACCGGGCTGCTCCCCAGGATCTCGTGCATAAGCCCCAGCTTGACTTGGCCGAACCCCTGCCCACCCAGCTCGGGGTCCAGGTGAGCGGCCCACAGCCCCCGCTCCTTGACCTCGGACTGCAGCGGCGCCGCCGCTCGCTTCAGCCCCTCCCAGCCGAGCTCGTCGACGAGCGTCTCCAGCGGCCACACACGCTCCCGTACGAACCCGCGCATCCATTGCAGTTGAGCCTCGAACTCGGGCTCGGTGGAGAAGTCCCATGACATCCCGGCAGAGGCTAGAGCAATTCTCCGCTAAACGGACTCGCGCTTGGCCTCCGCTGGTTAGAAGGAGCATCCGACACGCAGCAGCATCTGGATCGTCTGACCTCGATCGACACCACGTTCCTGCATCAGGAGGGACGCGCGTCACAGGCGCATCGGACGACGAACTGCCGTGTGAGGGCCCGCCGCCACGGTTCGCCGACTACCTGGAGCATGTGCGCGCGTGCGGAAACCTCGTGCCCCCACTGCTACCAGAAGCTGGCCACGCCGCAGGCCGCAGACGGGCTAGCTGCTGTAGTCGACAACCCGAACTTCAACCTGAAGTACCATCTCGGTCACCCCGCGCTGTCCGCCAGGTGTCGGAGTCCGAGTTGCTGCGCCTGGCATCTCGAATCGCCTCGCGGCGACTGGACCACTCGAAGCCGCCTTGGGAGAGCTGGCTAGTGAATGGTCCGCTCCCCGCCAGCTTTTTGACAGGTACTGAGTGAGGGATTCCCGGACACGGTTGGGACCGAGCCGCCGGAGGCCGCGAGGCGAGGATCATGTCCGGGGCGCCGTCCAGGATGAGCCGCTCAACTGAAAGAGAATCGAGTTGGCCGAGAAGAAGACGTAGCGCAACTGGACGGTTGGGCAGAAGCACGAGGGTACTTGCGGGGTTACGCGGTAACCGGTAGGTCGCCGAGGTCGGCCGAGAGCATCAGACCTCTGACACGCTGTTTTACAGCTGAAGGGACAAGCTGCTTGCGGGCGGCGCTCGACTGTCGAGCAAAGAGGAGCCCACCGAGCTTGCGGAGCTGCAGCGGCCTGGTCGGCACCCTACCCGTCGGTGGAGAGGAAGTCGGTCCTCCAAACGAACCGCGGAATCAGTCATCTGGTATGGCGACTCGTTCGCCCACGCCACGCAGCCCACTTAGGATGAACTCGGACCAAAAGTCGGCGAGTGACACGAGCGACGTCTTCTGCCCCGGCTTGAACCACGTGTAGATCCAGATCACGGCGCCGAATGCGCAGTTCGCAGCCAGTTGCACGTCCATCGCCGCGTCGATGTCTCCATTGCGCTGCGCTTCCCGGAGGAGCTGAACCACGTCGCCCTCGACTTGCTTGCGTTTCGCCCTGATCGCTGCGTGCCGGGTTCCGCTCAGCTGGTCGAGATCGTGATAGTAGATCGAAATCCGCTTGATGTTCGACGCGTTGTATCGGACCTGATCGCGAATGTATTGAGCCAAGCGATCGAGCGGTGCAAGATCATCGCGCGCAAGGGCGCGCTCGAGGATCTCCTCCACCTCGGAATGCACATCATCCAAAATCCGATACAGGAGATCTTCCTTGGAGTCGATGTAGTAGTAGATGCTTCCCTTAAGTATCCCGACGGCGTTCGCCACGTCCTCGACAGACGTCTCGGCGTAGCTCCGTTCGTGAAACTTGTCGATGGCCGCGGCGATGATCTTCTCCTGTCGTTTTGCCGCCTCGGTTCCGATGGGCTTAGAAGAGGCCCCAAGTCGTCGTCCGACGTCACGTGTGTCGCGGCTCGGGTCGCGCCTATCCATAGACCGCAGTGTGCCACAGCCCCAGGCGACTCGCCCTCAGGCGGAAGCGCTCTTGATGGCCTAACAAACAGTTGGTATGATCGTAGTCGACAGTTCAGCGGATCGGGGGAGGGGAACCTACGCGAATGTGGGACTGCGCATGACCGAGATGACGTATCCGGCCGCATTCGAGCATCGATCGTGACGGGTGGCGGCACGGGCTTAGGGCGACCCCGGGCGCAGGACGGACTCGAGGTGTTCATCGGGGGTCGTGACGACGAACGACTGGGCTCTACCGCGAAGGCGGCCGCGAGGCTAGACGGTCAGGTCGTGCCGGCGAGGTGCGACGTCACTGAGCCGGCCCAAGTCGACTCCGCCATCGCAGCGCCAACGCACGGCGATGAGGTCGCTGGACTGCTCCTGCACAAAGCCGCGGGTGCGTTCGTGCAGTTCGCCGAGGAGATAACCCCCAAAAACGGCTGGGCCGCAGCTGTGGGCGTTTCGCTCACCGGCGTGCCCCTGACGTCGCATGCAGGGTGGCGCGCTCGGCGGGAACTGGCGGTGGCGTGATTCTGAACATCACATCAGCGACGAACGACGACGGGTGTCCCGGTGCGGCGCGCTCCGTGGCGGCCAAAGCCGGGTTAGCGTCGCTCACCAAGACGCTGGCTATGGAGTGGTGCCGGTTCGGCATCCGTGTGAATGCCCTTCCCCTGGTGCATTCATGACCGATGCAGCCGCTGAGCAGATCTGGTCTGAAGACGCAGTTCGCGACCGGGTACCAGGCGAAGTCCCGCTAGGACGCATGGCGGACGTCGAGGAGATCGTGGAGCCGGCGCGGTGCTTGCTGAGCGCCGGCTCGGGGTACCTCACCGGCGCGATGCTCAAGGCGGATGGTGTCTGGACATTCAAGAAGTGGCTCTATCGTGGGCCTGAGGAGTCGTGAGTCTTGGGTAGCCAGAGCACCTCAGCGCGCACCACCTTGAATCGGTCTGTCTCGTGAGGACGCCAGATCGGCTCGACCGTCGTGCGCTCGAAGCCGTGCAAACAAGGAAGTTGGAAGCACTCGGTGAGCGACTTCGCCGAAATCCGTTCTTTCGGGATCGCCTCGGTTCAGTCAAGGGCGCGTTGACCATCCACAGCCTGCGCGGGATCGAGCCAGTGACGAAGGAGGAGATCTTGGCCGACCAGGCGGAACATCCTCCAATGGGCCGGCGCCTTGGCGTCGAGCCCTCCGAAGTCGAGATGGTGCACACTACCGGTGGTACCTCGGGGCGAGGGCGCGAGATCTACGGGTTGACCATGCGCGACGTAGCGAACGTCGGCATGCTCTCGAGCTTTTCCTACGCTTGGGCCGGACTGCGGGCTGGTGAGGCGGGTGCCTACAACGTGGGACTAAGCAACAGCAGCGGCGGGAACTGCTGGATCAGCGCTACCCAGGCCATCGGGAGAGCACCGGTCATAATTGCCCACACCGGGTTCGACGAACGTATCGATCTTCTGCGCCGGTTCCCTCCCGCCGCGATGTACGGGACCCCAAGCGCCATCAATGGGCTTGTCAACACTGCAGAGCGGCGAGCCATCAACCTCCGTGAGGAGATCCCATCGTTGCGCTCGATCATTGTCACGGGGGAGCCGTATCCAGTCGAATGGGCACGTGCGATGGAGGAACTCTGGGGCGTACAGCTTTTCGAGGCATATGGACTAACACAGAGCGGCTCCTCGCTGTGTGCCGCGACCTGTGAGTGCGGCGCCGCCCCCGAGGGTCTACGTGGTCGGATGCACCTTTGGGAATGGGCGTTCGTTCTGGAGATAGTAGATCCCGAGACGCTCGAGCCGACCCCGCTAGGCGAGGAAGGCGAGATCCTCCTCACTACGCTTGACAAGGAGGCCTCCCCGGTTGTGCGCTTCCGGACGCGGGACCGCGTCCGGTATCTCGGCCGGGACGGTTGCGCTTGCGGGCGTGTGCTGCGCGCCGTCGAGGCGGGCAGCATCGCTCGCTTTGACGACATGATCAAGATCAAAGGTCAGAACGTCTGGCCGTCCGATATCGAGGCGACGCTGTTCGGCAGCGGCGACGTGGCGGAGTTCAACGGCGTCGTGGCAATCAGCGACAAGGGACGGGATGAGCTCACCCTGAGTGTCGCGGTGCGCTCGGGAGTCGACGGGGAGGGACTTGCGCAGCGGCTCAGGCGCAGCGTCAAGGAGCAATTCAACCTCACTCCTGTGGTGCGAATCGTCGACAGCTCTGAGCTCGAGACCTTCGATACACCGGAGCGCAAGGCCCGGAGGGTAAAGGATGTGCGCCAGGAGGGACTCCGGGAATCAGCCAGAGCTACGGGGCTTGATGGATGACCCACGGCAACACGGGACAACGAAGTAGCGCCGACGAGCTTATCTATCTCAAAGAAGCCGCTCGTGCAGCCGAAGCCCTTAGCCTGAGCTCAGTTCCCCAGGTTCAAGTCTTCGGCCGCAGGCTAAGTGCCCAGATAGCTGCGATCCGCGACTCAATCGTGATTCCGGAGGCCATGGACCAATTTGAGCCAGGCGGGTTTGACGGAGAGGCAGATGATCCAGTATAGGCGCCTAAGTCACCTCATCCTGTCGTCGCCCTTCGTTATTCGAAAGCAGCCTGCGACTGCGCCAGAAGTCCTCAGATCGCACCATTGACAACCCTTTGGGGAGCGACCGGTTAAGCGGCTTCGAACTCTCAGGTCGACCCACGAATGGACCTTTTGCCAACTCCCCCACACGATGACTACGTTTCTGCCCACTAACCCGCAGTCCAGCTACATCGGAGGATCCCTGTAGATGACCGTTCACCGCTTACAGTCACGCGTTCCTTCAGTTGAGCCTGCGGCGTGGAGCAGCGAGATGAGTCATGCGTATGAGCAGCATTCGTCACAGCACCTGTTTCGACGACAACTGGACGCACAAAGAGGGCCGGGTAACCTCGTGCAGATCCTCGCCAACAACCCTAGCTTGTATCGCGTGTGGTCAGAGTTTGCTACTGGATTACATCTCGTTCGTCAGATGCCAAAGCGAGACAAGGAGTTGAGCATCCTAAGAGTCGCATGGCGCTGTAACGCACCATTCGCGTGGCAGGCGCACGTCAAGCGAGGTCTGGCTCTGGGGGTCACGGCGGAGGAGATCGAGCGGGTGAAGGCCGGTTCCGATGCGGTTGGGTGGGATGCCTTTGACCGCCACCTGCTGCGAGCGGTGGATGAACTGCACGATGAAGGGATCATCTCCGACGACACCTGGTCGGCCCTAAGCCAACGCTACAACTATGCCCAGCTCATCGAGTTTCCGATGATTGTAGGCTTCTATCATCTCATGGCATTTCTTCTAAACTCCCTGCGAGTTCCGCAGGACGGGGACGCAGAACGTCAGTCAGAATGAGCTCGGGCGTATCGGTGGTGGTGCGCCCGACACCACTTCTCGTACGGGCCTGCGTCCGAGAGATCACCCAGCGGGGTCGGGGGATCGTGCTCCGACCGCCGGCGCGGCTCCTGAAACGACGGGAAATACGCGTCACCTGAGCGCTTGCGCGGGATCAGCAACTCGATCTCCCCAACCCTTGCTTCCCACGCCCTGGGGCGATACCCGTTGCGGTGGGTGGACCGCAACTCAGGCGCGGCCAGCGCCGCGCTGACCTCGGCCGGAATCTCAGCCCCATCAACTCAAGCGTTACGAGGACAACCGCCTCTTTGACGAAGTCCACCAACCGGCCGTCACGAACCTGCGCGAGGACATCAGCAACGGTCCTGCTCTGATCGACCATCGTGGTGCTCCTTCTCGAACGACTCTTGGCAGAGCCGACCTGCCGCGCAGCTTGCCCCGCAGAGGCCTTTAGTCGCGTCGCGTTGGCGGCGGCCAGGCCCGACCTGCCAGGGTCGCGAGGCTGCCAACCGGCGACCTGTTGGTGATAGGCGCGCTCGGCCTGCTCGGCGAGATCGAGCTCTTGGCGGCGGGCTTCTTTGAGTGAGTAGTTGGCGGCGTTGCCTTTGCTCCGCGGTGGGCAGGTATGCCAGCAAGGAGCTCGAGAGCTCCGAGTTTCTTGTCAGTCAGCGACACTCTGGCGAACGCATAATCCTCGCCGAGTTCGATCATCGTCCAGCACAGCCACACGAGCTTGCGGGCGGTCGCGACGATCGCGATCTGTGTGCCGCGCCTAGCGCGGACACGTTGATAGAACGCTCGCAACGACCCGGGGGTCTTCGACGCGGTGAGCGCCGCCTCGACCAGCGTCCGGCGCGCGTGCGCTCGCCCGTTCTTGGTGGTCCGCCCGTGATTGGCAGCCTTGCCGCCGGACTGCTTCACGCGCGCGTTCAATCCGAGATAGGAGACCAGCTGCTCAGGCGTGCGGAACCGGCCGAAGTCACCCACCGCCGCCACCAGTGAGAGTGCGACAGCGCATCGACGCCCGGGATCGTCATCAACCGCTTGACCTCCGGACGCTCCAGCGCGATGCGGCCCAATGCGGCGTCGATGATCCGCAGCTCCTGGACGTGGAAGTCGATCTGCCAGAGCAGCGCAGAGATGGCGATGTCTTCATCAGCGGGCAGGCACTGGCCGGAGAGCCAGCAGCGGCCCTTGACTCCGAACGGATCAGTGAACGGGCAGCCGCTACACGAGGTTGCGGTGAAGGATCGCCTGAACCTGGTTCTTCAGCCGCGTCCGCTGCCTGACCAGCTGGAGTGACGGTTGACCTGCCGGCGCGACGCCTCCGTGTCCTGATCTGCAACCCACACCGGCGGCAGATAGTCCGCCGCGAGCAACTCGCCGAGCACGGCGGCGTCGACCTTGTCGGTCTTGACATTCGCCTCCGCGATCGCCCTGGTCTTCATCAGATTGGACACGATCACCGGGCCGACCACCGGTTCGAGCCCGCGGACGATCGCGTGCGTGTAGCACGTCGCCTCAATTGCGACCTCATCTTCGGGGCCAAGGCTGTCGGCGAACATGCGGATCGCCTCGCCGCCGATTTCGATCTGCGCCGCGTCGCGGACTTGGCCGTTCTCCCAGACTGCGACCTGCGCGAAGTCGCGGTGTACATCCAGATCGATACATCTCCGTCCCACTGCTTCACCTCCATCGATCACGGTTCACAACGGTGGGAGCAAGGGGGGCGAACGACACCTACGGATCCGCGCTCGAGGCTCAGCCGGGCTGTCAAGGCCGGGGTGGGTTCTAGCGCGGCGCGACTGGCCTAGTTTTCACCCGGCGCCCACAGCGGCCGCGCTCGGGCGGAGACGCCGCCGTTCGAAGTCGGCGCCTCGGGCGGGAGAGCGCCGTGCCGGGATGGTTTCAGTTGGCTCGGATAGCGAGGGTGTCGAGGTTGTAGGCCAGGATCGCTCATCCGGTTCAGGTTCTTGCGCCCCGGTGGCCTTTGAGTCGGGATCGTGAGAGTCCGTAGCGCCGTTTGAGGTGACTGATCCTGCCCTCGCCCCCCTGCCGGACGCGCTTTCGCAGCGGCTCAACTGACAGCCCAAGCTTAGCTACGACATGAGTGATCGGACGCTCCGACTCGACTTCCTCGGACGTGACATGACTGGAGGGTCTCCTCTCCGGAGGACGAACCGCCCTCCATTGAGGGTGACCGTCAAACCCGGCCTGGCTCAAGGTGGGCTGTACTTCCTGAGCATGTTTACGGCTGGCAGCCTGTACTCGGGGCACCGAACTGGAGCGCTTGTCATTCTCCCAACCGATTGGTAGGATACCCCTCGGACCGTTCCACAACTCAAGCGCGAAAGGACGCGGAGATGACCGACCGTGGCAGCAAGCGGTTTGCCCACGTGTGCCTCTGTGTCAAAGACATCGAGCAGGCACGTGATCACTATCGGCAGATCTTGTCGGTGGTTGACCCGAAGCAGGTACAGGAGACCGAGGTCTATTACGAGGACTTTGGGGTCGAAGAGGAGCGCTTGGCGTTCGTCACGTTTGTTTCGTCGGATTGCGAGATTCAGCTGATGGAGCCGAAAACTCCTGGCACTCCGCTCTACGAGCGCCTTCAGCGGAAGGGCGAACACGTGCATCACATCTGCTTCACGTCGCCTAGGGTCGAGGACGTAGTCGACGGACTCGCGGCGGCAGGGGTGGGAATCGTCCCGCAGGGAATCGTGGGTGACCCCGCCGTCCCCTTCCAGAAGTGGACCTTTGTCGATCCCAAGTTAAGTCACGGAGTACTTATTGAGCTCGCCAACAACTACCGCAGCGTCGACGGCAAATGGGTCGCCGCCGACGAGGCTACCTCGTCAGTTTGAGCCTCCCAAAACTAGGTACTCCTCACTGAACTTCGGCGGCGACGAGTTGAACGTGATGGCGATTTGACCATCTGGAAAGCGGCACCGACCTCGTGTTGACGTAGCGGTGGAACTAGAGGAATTGGGCAAGCGCCTTGGCCGCTGGGCAGATGTCCACGTCGGCGAGGGGACGGTGATCGAAGGCGTGGCACCGCTGCCTGGAAATGCCGGCCTAAGCTTCGGTTTCCGACTGGCTCGACCGCACACGCTCCCGGAAGGCTGCGTCATCCGGCTCGCGCCCTTCGGCGTCCGCCGACAGCGGACGACAGACGTGCTGCGCCAGGTGCCCCTGCTCGAGGCGTTGTGGCAGCAACATATCCCGGTCGCGCGAGTACGGTGGTCGTCTGACGATCCGCGTTGGTTCGGGACGGATGCCTTCATCGTTGACTGGCTCGACGGCGAGCCGCTGCATATGACCGACCCGAGCATATCCACGCCTCTAGGGCCCGATGGTGTCGGCCCACTGCTAGAGCAGGCGGTCGACGTTCTGGCCGAGGTGCATGCGGTGCCGTGGGAGCGGATCTGGCCGTCCGAGAAGCCTCGCGGACTCGTCGAGGAGATCACATGGTGGTCACGCCTCTTGGAGCGCGTCCGCGAGCCGTCATTCTCGGCGTCCGCCGACACGCTCCTCGCGGCTCTTATGAGCACAGCTCACCGAAGCCCACGAATCGGGTTGTGTCATGGAGACTACCAAACTAATAATGTCCTTTACCGCGACGAGCGACTCGTCGGGGTCGTCGATTGGGAACTGGCTGGCGTGGGACCGCAACTGCTCGACCTCGGCTGGCTCGGAATGATGACCGACAGGCGCTGCTGGAGCGAGGACTATGCAGCCATGCTACGCGTCTGCGCGCCACTCTCTGATCTCGTGGCACGCTACGAGGCAAAGTCGGGAGAGCCCGTGTATGACGTCGAATGGTATGTCGCTCTGGCGTGCTTCCGTTTCGGTGCGATAGTCGCATTTAATACGATGCTTCATCGGAGTGGCAAGCGTGTGGACTCGTTTTACGAAGTCCTGTCACGGTCACTTCCATGTCTTTTTGATCGCGGGTGCGAGCTCATCGCCTGAGGGGTGAATCTCGTGCGGCCAGACGTCGCAAACTGGCATCGGACCCGCCGTGGAGCCGACCCTCGATGGCCGGGCCTGGCTTCGTGAAGATGGACGTGGCGAAGGCGCTGTGGGTCAATCGCGAAGCCAGTTGTCCACTCGGGCCCCGCTCGGGCGAGTCGGAGAGCCGAACAATGTGAGCGGGATGGCTCTCCTAGCCAGCCCTGCCGCATCTTGGATCCACTGGCACCACCGTGTTCGACGACGGCGGCCAGCACCTCAGAGCTCAGAGGCACCCCGACCGTCCGGTTGGTAGGCTTGCAGGAAAGACTTGCGAACGATCGGGGTGATATCTATGAAAACTCGCTACGGGCGCGATGTCGTCATCGTCAGTGCGGTGAGGACGCCCATCGGCCGTGGGCACCGTGAGAAGGGCTACTACAAGGATGTGCACCCCAACACTCTCCTCGGCGTCACGTACGAAGAGGTGCTTGCCCGGGCCGGGATCGACGCCGGTGATGTCGACGATGTGCTGGCAGGCTGTGTGATGCAGATCGGAGAGCAGTCGTACAACATCGCTCGCAATGCCTGGTTGGAGCGTGGTTTGCCGATCGAGACACCAGCCGCGACAATTGAACGCCAGTGCGGATCTGCCCAGCAGGCGGTGAACTTCGGCGCGACCCTAATCGCTTCCGGAGTTGCCGACGTCGTGATTGGCGCCGGCGTTGAACATATGGGCCATGTCGGCTTCCGCGTAGCGGAAGACGCCCAGGCACGCTACGGCTATCCGTTCACCAAAGAGCTCCTGGAGAAGCACGACATCGTGGGACAGGGCCTAGGTGCCGAGATGATCGCAGACGAATGGGGGATCCCCCGCTCCGAGCTTGACGAGCTCGCGCTGCGCTCGCACCAGCTTGCGGATGGCGCCACCCGCGAGGGCCGATTCGAGCGAGAGATCGTTCCAATGTCGGTGCATGGAGTGACATACAGCACAGATCAAGGGATTCGGCCCGACACGTCGATGGAGGCACTCGCTGAGCTCAAGCCTGTGTTCAAGCCAGACGGTAAGATCACTGCGGGTAGCTCGTCGCAGATCTCGGATGGTGCGGCCGCGGTGCTGTGCACATCCGTCGACAAGGCCCGGGAGCTGGGGGTGCAGCCCCGCGCACGGATCCTCGACCAAGCGACGGTCGGCTGCGATCCTGTCAAGATGCTCGAGGGACCCATTCCGGCAACGCACAAGATCCTCAAGCGTAACGGCATGACAATCGACGACATCGATCGCTTCGAAGTGAACGAGGCGTTCGCTCCAGTTGTCGCCGCATGGATGCGAGAGTTCAAGCCAGGCCCAGATCGCGTGAACGTAAATGGCGGCGCCATCGCTCTAGGCCACCCCGTCGGCTCAACCGGGGCGCGGCTCATCACCACCCTACTTCACGAGCTCGAGCGCGCCGACCGCGGGATCGGATTGGTCGCGATGTGTTGCGGTGGAGGTCTCGGAACAGCCACGCTGATCGAGCGCATTTGACCGCCTAATGAAGTGGCAGGGTTCCGAATGAACCCAGATCATGCAGTGGGCGTGGGTGTGCTACACGTGTTGGCACCGTGGCCAGTCACGTCCATGGACAGACGCGACCACCCCTGGGTGAGTTGCCGAGGGTATCGAGCCTACGCAGGGGTAGATCTGGAGAAGCCCTACACCAGCGGGAGGCAACACGGCGCGATTCTATCACGATGTGTCATGTGCTCAGGCACCGAGGAAGCCCGAGCCGATGCTCAAGCGGCTGATCGATTGGCTCCGTACTACTATTCCTGTGGATAAGACGCTCTCGATTCGAATCGCTCCGGTCGAGCATATCAACCACCTTGTCGGCGTCGATCCGACGCTCGGCTTCCATCGCCAACGCTTCGCGGGTGAACTCGTAGACGACGTAGAGCAGCTTCACCAGTCGGCCGTCGTCGGTCACGTCAAACCGGTAGTCGAATGCCCACACCTGGTCGGGCCGCTCAGCCCGCAACCCGGTCCGCCGGAACGGTGGACTCGCCCGGGCGCTGGCGTTTGCGGCGCTTCGCGGGCACCCGTAGGCCCTCCTCACGCCACAGCCGCTGCGTCCGCTTGGGTTCACCGACCAGCCTTGCTCAGGCAGGTGCTGGTGAGCGCGGCGATACCCCCACTGCGGTCGCTTCCGAGAGAACGCGACCAGCTCAGTCCGCAACGCGGCGTCGTCCACGGCCACCAACGGCTCATGCCCCTGAGTGGAGCGAGGCTGACCAACGATCCGGCAAGCCCGCCGTTCCGAGTAGCCAAGGCGGTCCTTGAGCATGTGGACCGCCCGGCGCCGACGCGACGGGCTCACCAGTTCCCTTCGCGACCTCCTTGAGCCCCGCGACCTCGAGCACCTGATCGGCCACGATCCGCTTCAACCTCGTGTTCTCGACCTCGAGCTCCTTCAAGCGCCTCACATCGTCGGCCTTCATCCCGCCGAACTGATTGCGCCAACGGTGATAGGTCGCGTCCCCGATCTCCACGTGCTTGATGACCTCCGGCAGCTCCATCCCCTCGCTGAGCAGCCTGTCGGCCTCCCTCAGCTTGCGGACGATCTGCTCCGCGGTGTGCCTGCGTCGCGACATCTGCACGCTCCTTCGACCCATTCTCCAATGTAATCGAAGCTCTCACAACGACCCACCGATCCCCGAGGAGCCGGTCAAACGCGAATGGTGGGGTCGAGCGGCTACAGGGGGGTACACGGAGACGACCTCCGAGCCGACCGGCAGTTCGCTAACACTTCGATTGCATGCAGCTCGACAACCGGTTCCCGAAGGCCAACCTAACGGACGTACAGGACGCTGCGCGAGCAGGTCGGTCGGCTGGAGGTGCAACGGCCGGTAAGGCGGCCGTTGCTCGAGCGAGAGCCCGATCTTGATCGCCGGGGGTCGTGATCCGGGTACCTCCCGATCCGCACATCCGGTTCGACCCCGTCGACTGCTCGCACTACTGTCAATCGCAAGGGCCTACCAGGAGCGGGTGATTGAGTAGTGGGCTTGTCGCCGGACTTGACGTGTTCTGGGGGAAAATGATAACGTTGACCGCCTGGCCGCTTTCTGACCACTTGGACTATGACTGACTCTGATTCGCGTCTCATCGATTCG
>Ga0182024_10004480_pt1 | contig 32102 bp, 27 predicted proteins | sample P32metaG_FD_120480 | JGI IMG/M metagenome (GOLD analysis project Ga0182024, IMG submission 120480) | Permafrost microbial communities from Stordalen Mire, Sweden - P3-2 metaG (Illumina Assembly) | ecosystem: Environmental > Terrestrial > Soil > Wetlands > Permafrost | place: Sweden: Stordalen...
GCTCCGTCTCTTCGGCTGGGCAGCTTGCTGCAGCGGGCGGGCAGCTTGACTGCACAGCCCTCCTCGGATAAGCCACCCTCGGGCGTCTCCTCCACACTGTTTCCGCTTCGGCTGCGCTGGCCCATTCGACTCCGCTGCGCTCAGGCTAGCCTTCGTCGCCGCTGACTCAGTTGCTTTAGCGTGTCGTTGCCGGCAACCCATTGTTGACGTTGAGAGGATTGTAGTGAGGATTGGCGTACTGGGCCCTGACTGCAGCTGGCATTTGATTGCCGATGCCGTTTGCCAGGTCCTGCAATTGCTGTAGATCGGGGTTGTTCGGATCCAGTTGTCTGGCTTTGTCTAGCAGATTGAACACGCCATCTGGTGCAGCTACTTGACCGTTGCCGGCCGGATTACCACCGTACATTAGCGAGGCTGCACTGCCTGCATCATGCCCGATATTGAACTTAGCCAGCGCCATCTTCATTAGTGCGGAATCTCTGCACAACTTTGCCACGAATTGTGGATTGGCGTTCTGATTGGCGATGTTGGCTGTGATGCCGGCGGTAATTCGCTCCGTCAGCTGTCCGCCATCCTGCAAGTGCTGATGATACCAGCCTGTCATCAAATCGAGAGCGTTGTTCATATCATGGCGACCCAAGATCTTGCTGTTGATCGTGGAGGTGACTTGATCGCCGACAGATTTCAGATCAGCGATTTCGGTCGGATTTTGCGTTGCCTTTTGGGCATTGTTGAGGCAGTTCTGAGCAATCAACAGTTTGCGATATGCGTCACCACCAATATCTAGCCCTGAAGTGCCGGGAATGAAGGTTGATTGAGTTTTGTCGCTCGGCATCAGCGTTCCCTTGGCAAGCAACGTTTCACCAAGAGATGCGCTCAAAATAGCGCCGCCTCTATAGGCTGACAGCTGAGAATCGAAGTTGCGATTCCTGTTCATCCAGTCGAGCCAATAGAACGTCAGCGTCCCTGGTGTTTCCGCGCCCAGTTGAGCGAACTTTCCGATGGCCGTATCCATCGAGCCTTTTGTTCTAGTTGTCTGGTCGCCCTTCAATGCATCCCAGGCGTCATTGTTCATATTAACGCCTTGTTGTCCATCTTTACTGGTGAAACGGGTGCCTATATAGCCGGCCACGCCTAAGCCTGCAACCAGAACTTTCATCTCCGGATTCGGCGCCAGAGCGATAGCAGCCAAGGTGCCGCCAGCACCCCACAAGGCGGCTTCACCCGCTCCGGTGTTCTGCATACGGCCCAGGGTCCAGCCGGTACCAACGAGCGCGAGCTTGGTTCTGACATCGTTTGTGGGCAGAGCAATGGCTGTACCCATCGAGAAGGCATCGAATCCGTTGGGCTGCAACGCGCGGCTGAACGATTGAGATTGCTGCGGCGTTAACATGCCATCGAGCATCTGCCCGCCATAATGCCCAGCGACCGCAGTAACACCGGCGATCGCCAGTCCGGGGACCAAACCCTTTCCCTGTCCCAGTGCGATAGCAAAAGGTAAGCTCAGGGCGGTTGTAGCGCTCAATCCGTACTTATGATCATGCCCGTCCAGACGGTCGAGATAGTTGTCGACCAACATGCCGACGCCCGCCATAGCAGCGCCGCGGACGGCGTTGCCCACGAACTTGCCGCCGGTTTCCTTGACCATATTGCCGACCGTCCTACCCGCTTGTTCGGTCGTAGCGATGGTTTCGGCTTCCTTAAATGCAAGCTCTGCTGCACTCTTGGCGTTAGTCAATTCGCCCATCGTAGTACGCTCTACGTCCGTCATGTTTTTGACGTCTTTGATCTCTTTGAGGTATCTGGCTTGAGCTTCCACTGCCAGATCGCGCGTATTCATCAATCCAGGTAAAGCGTCTTTCGCGGTAGATCTTTGCAACGCCAGTTCTTTGGCTGCTCGAGCAGTTTTGTCGAAGTTGTCGACCCAGGCATTGGCTACGCGCTGACGCCAGCCATCGGCGGGACCAGCCCATCTTTCGCCCAGGTTGGCCACGTGATTGTCCAGCGCATCGACGCCTGGTTGCACCTTCGCTTGCATGCCTTCAGGCAGCTTGGCGGTCAGCGAATTGAGGAAGCTGGTTCTGCTTGCAGCGGCTGGATCTCCCAGCACGGAGCGAGCCATGGCATTGCCCACATAGGGTATGACGTTGCCACCAAACACACCGCCGGCAGCACCAGTCGCATACATCAAGTTAGGCGAGGCCGAAGCGCCTCCAAGCTTTTTATTGACCGCCGTGATAATTGCATCCTGCTGCTGCCAGAATGTTCCCCCGCCAGCGCCGGTTTGCGTTCGATCGCCAATAGTGGCAACTTGACCGGGTTGACCGGGTCGCTGATACTGCATCACCGGCTGCGGTCCCGGACGAAACGGCGGCGCGGTAATGGTGGCATTACCGTTGGCGTTGGGATCTCGAGGCTGTCCGGTGTTGCCTGGCGCATCAGCACCATAAGGAGGACGATATTGCCCGGTCGGAGTACCGGGCGTGGCAGGCGCGCCTGGAGTACCGGGGCGGAAATTGTTGTTGACGTCGCTGCCGTATCCCGCGCGCCATTGCCCTCCATTGGCAGGGGCTTGCGCCACTTGCGTCGGTTGGGCGGGACGAAAATTGTTGTTGACGTCGCTGCCATATCCAGCACGCCATTGTCCGCCGTTGGCAGGCGTAACCGGGGCTGGTGTTTGTGCTCCAACTTCGTAAGGCGCCACGTATGGAGCGCCCGGTGAGGCTTGCGTCGGGACTACATAAGGTGCGCGATCGTACGCTGTCGGTCCCGACAAAGCACCGTTGTATCCGGACTGACCTTGTAGAGATTGCAGATAAGATCTGGTCTGTGCGGCACGATCCGCGGGGTTTACCGCTCCAGCAGTAGTCGGATCGTACGCTACTCGTTGGATTGCCTGCGTACTGCCCGCTGGAATGCCCATGGCATATTGTAGATAGTCTGGTGCCTGCAACTGTTGGAGATAATCTGCCGCCTGGCTAGCGGGGCGAACATAAGGCTGCACAACGTCAGCATAGTTCGGGCTCCAGGTACTACCTTGAGGTGGGCTGCTTCTTCCGTAATCAGCACTGTCTAGACCGCCAGCCATAGTGCAACGAACCTCCAGATATCTGCACCAGCCAGCCAATTCGCAATGGATAATTCGGCTTATACTGGGCTACTGGGATATCTTAGACTTCGCTAACCACCTGGTAAATGCGTGTTATCCCCTGGGTGGTGGGAACATTCCCATATAATCGCTCCGTCGGCTTCGTCCCTTCGGCTGGGCAGCTTGCTGCATAAGCCACCCTCGGGCGCCTCCTCCGCTCTGAACCTCGCTGGGCGGCGGCGGCTCCTCGCCGCCTTGCCTTCGCTGGCGACACGAGACGGCGCCTAGTTGGAGGTGTTTTAGGTCTGAACTAGCGAGCCTTGATTCAGGTAATACCGGCTGTGCGCGGCGGCAGGCTGGCCGTTGTATTTGGCGTTCGGTTTTTCGTTGTACGGCAGCAGGCAGTCCGCCGTGCGCGTGAACACCATCTGGGCAATCGCCATGTGGGCATAGAGGCGCACGGGCCGGCGGCCAACGTTGACGATCTCGAGGGTGATCTGGGCGGGTGGATGGCTGAATCCGGCATCGATAAAACCAGCGGTGACATGAACCATGACACCGAGCCGAGCCAGGCTGGATTTACCGGTTAACTGCCCGACAATATTTCTCGGCAGACAAACCCGCTCTTCTGTAGCACCGAGGATGAACTGACCTGGCTGTAGCACGACGCTCTGATCGACGGTGTGAACCAAACCTGCAAGCACGCTTTGCGAGTCGAAGGGATCGATAATCGAGTCACCAGGCTCATGCCATGAGAATCTGTCGGACAGCCGAACATCATAGGAATTTGGCTGCACGAGCGAGGCGTCGTACGGCTCAATGATCAACCGTCCTTCTTCTACCTCTGCGCGAATCTCGAAATCTACGAGGATTGACATAAGTTGGCCTCCGCCGCCATGCATCTGCTAGCACTTAGTATAACCGCAGGCAACACACATCAAGCACGACTCGTAGTGCGCCTGAAACTCAGAACCAGTGCCACATTCCGGGCATGCATTTTTGGATATACGATCGACCACCGGCGCAATTGAGGCGACAATGCGCCCTGACAGCAACTTCACCGCCGCCGTGATTTCCACTACGTTGTTCTTGAAATTCGCCTCATGCTTAACCGGGGGACTAGTCACAGTCCCCATCGATTCCGCAGAACCGCCTTTTTTTAGTGATCCCCATCTTCCCTCTGCAATCGTCTTGTCGCTAGCATGCTTAAGAGGATCGGTCTTGGATATATTCAAGACCTGTGTGATTCGCGATCCATCGCGATATACCGTGATCCCTTTCAAGCCGGAGCGCCAGGCAGCCAGATACGCTTCTTTGACGTCCACAATCGTGGCCGTGTGCGGGAAGTTGATCGTCTTTGATACTGCATTGTCGGTGTGGCGCTGGAAGGCAACTTGCATCCGCACATGCCATATATATGGAATGTCGTGTGAGCAAACCCAAACCCGCTTCACCTGATCAGGCACCGCATCGATATTCTCGATCGTTCCTTCTTCGGCGATTCGCTGCATCAGCTCCTCGCTGTAGAAACCCTTCTCCCTGGCCACCTGTTCGAACAGCGGATTGACGTCAATCAATTCCATGCCGCCCAAAACGCGCCTGACAAAAGAGATGGCGAACAGAGGCTCGATGCCGGAGCTGGTGCCGGCAATAATGGAGATGGTGCCCGTCGGCGCAATCGTCGTCACAGTAGCATTGCGCATCCTCACGTCGTTGTCACTCCACGAACTGTATTTCCAATTCGGGAAACAACCTCGCTCAAGGGCCAGCTTATACGAGGCTGCATGAGCTTTCTCTTGGACGAAGCGCATCATCTCTTCAGCCTTTTCGATTGCTAATTCGCAGTTGTACGGCACACCGAGTTTGATCAAAGTTTCGGCCCAACCCATTACACCAAGCCCGATACGGCGGTTGTTCAGGGTTGCCTGCTCGATGAAAGCAAGTGGATAATTGTTCACTTCTATGACGTCGTCGAGAAAGCGGACTCCGAGCTCAATCATCTCGGCAAGCTCGTTCCAGCGGAACTCTCCGCTGGCGATATCGACAAACTGACTGAGATTAATCGACCCGAGATTGCAGGCATCGCCCGGACCAAGCGGTTGTTCGCCGCACGGATTGGTGGCTTCGATCTCTTCTGTGCCGGCGATCACCGTCCCGTTTTCATCAAAAGCCTCTCTGACCGGATCTCGATCGTTGATTCGATCGATAAACACTAGTCCCGGTTCGCCTGTAGCATGCGCGTTGTCGACGAGTTTGTCGAAAATATCTCGAGCCCGCAGTGTTTGCACCGCTTTTCCTGTGCGGGGATGAATCAGCTCATAATCAGCGTCATCTTCTACAGCACGCATGAACCGATCGGTGGCGGCGACGGAAATGTTGAAATTGTTCAACTTCGCCGTGTCGCGCTTGCTGTAGATAAATCCTTCGATATCCGGATGATCGACGCGAAGAATGCCCATATTGGCACCACGTCTGGTGCCACCCTGCCTGATCGCCTCAGTGGCAGCGTCGTACACGATCATAAAACTGACTGGGCCTGAGGCGACACCGGTCGAAGACGCCACCCGGTCATTGACCGGGCGCAAGCGGCTGAATGAAAAACCAGTTCCACCGCCAGTTTTGTGGATCAAGGCTGCATTCTTGCAAGTTTCGAAGATACCATCAAGCGAGTCTGGCACAGGTAAGACAAAGCAAGCAGAGAGCTGCCCGCCAGGCTTGCCGGCATTCATTAATGTCGGCGAGTTGGGCAAGAACTTTCGCCCATGCATCGCCGCATAGAAGCTGTCAGCTATCGCTTTTACAGATTGGGAATTCTTGTTCCAGTTGAGTTCAGCCTGGGCAACAGCATCTGCCACACGGCGAAACAGCTGCGCCTCGTCTTCTTTGACGCGGCCATCTTGATCACGCAGGAAGTAGCGCTTCTCCAGGACTTTTTTAGCGTTTTCCGAGAACATGGTGGAACCCTCTTTAGGCTCGCCTGCCAAACCAACCAACCACCCAACCACCCAACCAACCAACCAACCACCCAACCACCGAACGAATTTATCACTTGGTGTGGTGATTATATTATACTACATTTGTATGGTACGCCATATATAGCGTCTGGGATCAAAAATAACGCGATATATAGCGACAAAGTTCACAAGTTGGCAGCTGAGCCCGACTGTGTTGCCGCCAAAGTAGCTATATTTAAAAGATTTTTCCAATTTGTATGAAAATCGGATTTGCCACAGTGTCAAAATCGGGCATCTTACGTCTAAGGAAGTACCAGCCTGATTATGCCAAGAACAAGCGCTCAAACAGTAGTGCGGAGCACACCTTATGAAGAACGGACTCTATATCGTCGACTTTCATGCGCATTTGCAAGATTGCCATACGCAAGAAACCTTGTGCCGCGAGGACCGCAACACCCTGTTCTTCAAACATGCCGCGCCTTTGCTTGAGCAGGTAGCTCACCTGTCAGAGCCCTATTATTCCGTGCCGCTGCGTTCACTGGCGATCAACTATCACGGCGATCTCGGTCGCCAGCTGTTCGGCATGCTCGGACAAGTTTTTCTGATGGAAACGCTGCGGCTCTTCAAGAAATACGGCATCGAGCGTCTGCTTGAAACCATGGAGCGCAATCAGATCGATCACGTCGTCATTCATTCGCTTGAACCGCTGACGGCCACAAAAAACATATTGCAGTTGATCGAGCCGTTTCGCAAAAAAATATCGGTATTCGCATCAGTGCACCGCAATGAGCCGGATCCGATCGGCTATTTCAAAGCCTTTGTCGAAGCCGGAGTCATATCCGGGTTGAAGATCCATCCACAAGTAGGCGGGTTTGCCTGTGGTGAGCTTTATGACAAAGTCAAAGATCTAGTCTCATACGCCTCCGATCAAGAGCTGCCTATCTTGATCCACACCGGACATATCCCCGTTCAGCGCCTGAAAGGAATCGCCGGCTGCTCCGACGTCGACGCACTGGAGCCGCTCCTGGCTAATTTTCCTCAAGCCAACTTCATCCTGGCTCACATTGGCTGGGAGTCATGGCGGCGTGTTCTACAGTTGGCGACAATCTATCCCAATGTTTCAGTAGAAACTTCATGGCAAAGCGCCAGAATCGTTCGCCGAGCTGTCGACACTGTAGGCCCGGAGCGCGTCCTGTTTGGTTCTGACTTTCCTTTGTTCGATCAAACCTTTGCTTTGCATCAGGTGGAAAAAGCGCTGACACCGCAAGAGTTTGTCTTGGTCGCATCGGTAAACGCACGCAGAATGCTGCGCCTGCCGATTGCCACCGCCTCGATGCAGGCAAGCTAAATCCACTTCTGCACAAACAACACGCGAAGAAGTCTGCAAACAATCGCAGATCGACAGACTTTCGAAATCGTCAACTAGATGCTCAGATTCAGGTTGGAGCTGTGACCCGGGAAAGCCTTGGCGGAAGGATTGAGATAAGTGACGGCGAAATTTACCGCAGTTGCAGCTTCAGCAGCGCCGGTGGCGATCAGCTTCAACTTCGCAGGATGCGCAGCGATGTCTCCAGCCGCGTAGCAACCGCCGAGGTTCGTTTCCATTTTTTCGTTGACGATGATGGCATTGATCTCCATCTTCAATCCCCAGCTCTTCAAGAAATCCAGGTTGATCACAAATCCAATGTTGATGATGATCGCGTCAACGGGAATCGTTTCTTCTTTACCGGTGCGATTGTCGAAAATAGTTGCAGCTTCGATGGCGGCTTTGCCGATCAACTCCTTCAACTCGTAAAACGTTTTGATATCGACCTTGTTACGCTTCATTTCCTCAACAGAGGTTTGCACGGCGCGGAACTGGTCGCGGCGATGGATCAAGGTTACCCGCTTGGCCACAACCGAGAATTCATTGGCCCAGTCAACTGCTGAGTCGCCGCCGCCAATAATTAGAACGTTCTTGTCTCTGAAACGTTCTTTATTTTTGACCGAGTAGAAAATACACTCGTTTTCCCAGTCTCTGTTGTAATCAACATCCAACTTCTTTGGCACGCAAGCTCCGGCGCCGATCGCCAGAAGCACTGTCTTGGAGAAATGCTCTTGCGACTTGTCAGTAATGACTTGCCACGTGCCGTCATCGGTGCGAGTGATCGAAGCTACCTTCTCGCCAGTGCATATCGCCGGTTTGAATAATCCCGCTTGCATAGCCAGATTCTTTGCCAAATCTTTGGCCAGAATCTTCGGGTGACCGGCAACGTCATAAACGTATTTTTCAGGATATAAAGCGGTCAGCTGTCCACCGAGTTCAGGCAACACGTCGATTACCTTTGTCTTCAGCCCCCGCAATCCTGCGTAGAATGTGCCAAACAGCCCCGTAGGACCGCCCCCAATGATCGTAATGTCGTAAACATCCATGGGTTACGTAGTGTCTCCGCCGCCTATTTAATCGTGGGTATTGTAATACACTAGTCTCGCGATTTGTTTCAGTTTTCATGAATAATGAAGGTCCTGAAACAGCCGCGCCATAAGCATTATCCTTGAGCAACTGCTCTGAACGCTCCGCCCGATGCAGCCGCAACCAGATTTGTCACCACGAGAATCCTGTATACAAGCCCGTTACGTAGTGAATGAAGTACCGAGACTTTGGCAAAACCGGATTGAAGGTCTCAGAAGTCGGCTTCGGATGCTGGGCAATTGGCGGTAACGAACATGGAAACAGTTATGGACAAACTGATGACAAAACATCGCTGGAAGCCATTCACAAAGCCATCGATCTAGGTTGTAACTTCTTCGACACTGCCGACGTTTACGGCTGGGGCCATAGCGAAGAGCTTTTGGGCAAAGCCCTGAGAAGCAAGAGAGATCACTTAATAATAGCCACCAAAGTCGGTGGAGATTTTTATCAGGGACACGGATTTCAAACATTCACGTCGGAATACGTTCGATTTGCTCTAGACAAGAGTTTGGAACGTTTGAAAACTGATTACGTTGACGTGTATCAGCTACATAACCCGCCACTTAAAGCCCTCAACAAACCGGAAACATACGAAGTCTTGAAGGAACTCAAGCGCGAAGGAAAGATTCGCGCCTGGGGCGTCTCTATTTTCGATCCGGTGGAAGGCTTGGCAGCGCTGAATGTAGGACAACCGGACAGCCTGCAGGTCGTCTATAACGTTTTCAACGCCAAACCGGCAGACCAACTATTTCCGAAAGCATATGAAAGCGGCTGCGCGATTATTGCCCGAGAACCGCTCGCCAATGGCTTTCTCACCGGCAAATATCTGCCTGATTGCGAATTCGAAAGTGGGGATATTCGGCAAAAATGGCCGCGCGATTACATACGCGCTCGCGTGTATGCCGCGAAAAAACTGGATTCCTTGCTCAAAAGCGACTGGTCCACTTTGTCTATTTCAGCACTGAGATACGTCTTGATGAACGATCAAGTGTCAGTTGTGATTCCCGGAATAAAAACAGCAGAACAAGCCATTGAAAACCTGTCTGCTTCAGATAGCCGCGCCTTGAGCAAAGAAGCAATGGCTGCGCTGCGAGAGCTTCAAAGTAAAAGCTTCGTATGAATTGATCCAAGCAGGTCAATTTTAATCGCTCCGTCGGCCCATTCGACTTCGCTCAGGGCAAGCTTTGCCTTCGCTCACTTGCTAGCGCGAGACGATAGTCTTTATTTTCGTTCCGGTCTGGGGATACACAGGCACATTGATCATCGGTACTTCGCTGCTCAGGCTACCCGCCGGCATGGTCTGTTGCTGCAAATAGGCAGGAACCGGAGCAGCGACCATCTGCGGCATCACCGGAGCCGCCAGGGAGCCTGCCGTTGGCGAGAGTTGTGCTGGCTGGGGATAAACACTGCTTGGTGGCGTGGCGGCAGTGCTAGCGGTGGTGGCAGAAGCGGATTGGGCGAACGTGAGCGGTTCAGGCGCATAAGTCATGCCGCCATCACGAGAAGTACGGAACGGACAGGCTTCGTTCATTTGTGCCATGATTTTTCGATCGTAGCTGGCGGTGGCTGATTGAGCCGCGCCTGTGCCGAGCACGGCGTTAGAAAACGGCTCGTGATGCCTGATCCAGTAAACAACGAATAACCAGCTGATGAAGCCGAGAAACATCATCGCCATCCAGAAGTTGGCCGTGACGGTAATGCCTTGAAAAAATGTAGATGGTTTTATTGCTTGCAGCGCCGCTGCCCAGAACGGCATTTGAGACGGGCTGCCAATAGGGGCGTGTGAGCCGATCGAGTGTCCGTTGTGGACATTGTGGTCGAGACCAAGAATATGAGCGATAAATCCATGCTGATGATGTTGAGTCAGCCCGAGAAGCGAGGCGATGTTTATGCCCTCGCCGCCTGTATGACCGCCCTGGTGGTGGTGACCGCCATCATGCATGAAGCCATCGCCGCCACCATGGCCCGGTTGAATACCGTGTCCGATTTGATCGTGACCGCCGCCATCCATGAACGTTCCGCTCATTCAGTCACTCCTGCAGACCGATTGACAATCACGATCGATTCTATGTCTTCCAGATAGAGTGTAAATACGAAATTTGGTTATCAGTGGGGATTACCACATTGTTTTATGCTTATCCGATCAGCCCCTGCCAAGAAAATGCCCGAAGAATGCCCCACTGACCGAGTCTTCCCAACGAGCCGCTTTTGCTCATTGTGAGTGATTGTAAACACAAAACCGGCTTGCTGCAAAGCAAACCGGCATTTTTGTAGGTTGATTGTGCCTGTCCAGCAGGGAGCGTATCGAGACAACAAAGCGACGGAGACTACATTCGGCGAAACTTTTTCGCCACAAGAAACGTTACTGGTACCAATGTGGTATGGCAAACAGTGGCGCGGCGACCGCATCTAGTAAGTTTCAACACCTTCTATCTGGGCCACCCTTTGCCGCAGCGATTCAACTATGCGAGGCAGCTCAAAGAGCGCGGGCAGTTTTTCTTCGATTGAACTGATATGTCGCGTCAGTTCGATCGAACGTTCCATCAATCTGATCAATATCTGTTGCGTCGCGATTAGCTGCCGTTGGTTTTCGATCAGCTGTGTGGCAATCTTTGCTGTTTCAACGCGTTGGTCGACAGTCAAAGTCACTAATTCAGTAAAGCGATCGAGCAGTTTTTCCATTTGCGCTTGTATAAACGGGTCCGCAAGATGGCCACCAGATATAGCACCACTATCTGCTGCATGTTGCGGTGTATCAAAAATTTGCTCGAAACCCTCAAGCCGGATATTTGATCCCTGGATTTCCGAGGGTTTGCGCATTGGTTCGGCCATCAAATCATTCCTCCGCGAATACCGGTACTGCCACCGCATACAGTCCTATGCAGTCAGGTCAGGACATAATATGTTTACTTATGAAGCGGCCCCATCTGTGGTGGCGTCCATAGAATTATAACTAAAGCGAGTAATAAGGCAAGAGAGATTGCCGAAAATTCGGCTAAGGAGGATCTTTATCTGCCACCATCAAGCCACCACTAAAGAACCGCGTTTGATCACGTTTACGACAGTATTCCAACCGATGTTGTACGGGATCTCTTCCAATGTAGAGACATCATATATGGTTATATCCGCCTGATACCCTTCGAGCAACATGCCGACCGAATCACCCAGTCCAACAGCACAGCTGGAGCTAAGGGTCAGCGCTGTCAAAGCCTCTTCCGCAGTCATCTTCAGATCAAGGCAGGCGAGTCCCAAACTGATCGGCAGCGAAAATATATGGCCCGATCCAGGATTGAAATTCGTCGGCATGAACCTTGAGCGCGAAACCGTTGTCGCGCGCGGCATCGAATATGCGCTGAGTATCTGCCAGCGAGAAATAGCCTTGATCGCAAAACAGAGCGACGAATGCGTTAGCAGGAGCGACGCAGTGCATCGATATCTTATGTTGCGTGTGCTATGCCCGCAGGCGGATAGCGTGCTGGGACATTTCTCATCGGCGACTTGGTGCAAAGACGGCAGGGATCAAGTCCCGACCGTTGACAGCGCAGGAAACTTCGTTAAACCTTAGCTCCGCTCTTTGCCACAACATTGGTGCGCAGGTACATGTCCAACTCTTCTATGTGAGTAGACTCTTCGACAATTACCTGTTCGATCATCAATCGCAAAGGTGTGTTGTCGGAAACCAGGTCGAGTTGCTTTTCGTACAGGTCGAGATGAAGTTTCTCCGCCTCCAGATCTTCGGCGAGCATTTCTTCGATCGTTTGCTCTCCGGGCTCATAAATTTCTTGAATTTTGACAGAAGGATGTCCGCCCAGGGCGACAATTTTCTCACCAAGCTTGATGGCGTGCTGCATTGAGTCAGTCGCTTTATCTCTGAACATCGGCACCAGCGATCCACGCAATGGTCCGCTGACGATGAACGAATGGTGCAAATATCTGATGATCGCGGACATCTCATGCTCGAGATCCAAATTCAACGCCTCCAAAACCTTCTTCTTATCCATGTGTTTCTCCTTCTGCATGCAGACTGCGAATCTCAACCATAAAAACAGAAAGCGCCGAGCTCCGCCCGAGCGCGCATGTCCTGAACTGCACCGCGGATATCAGAGACAGTGGCAAATTATATCCAACTGCATATGCCGTGTCTAATCCAGACCGATGTCAAGGAATACAGCCGTTCAAATCAAGAACAAGAAAAACAATCTATATGGTGCGTCATTGTTTTGCTTGGTGCGTTGGCCTCAGCACTAACGCGAGTAATACTGGTTTGACCTCATCCACTTCGGCGAGGTGTCGCCTCACCGTTTCTAGACGCCTCATTTGGAGTTCGCGAATCACTACCTTCATTCTCCTTAGCAAAATACTTGTGAACATGCCACAACTCGTCACAGAATGGAGGAACTGTAACGAGTTGCAGTGTTTTCGGTGCGGCGAAACTAATTCATGCAATTGGTCAGAATCAGAAGTGGAGTGCGCCATAAACGGCTAGTTGGCAGATCGGCAATTTCCCCACATTATTCCAACTCTTCGCGAGAAATCTGGACAGTATTTATCCTCCGTACACGTAGCCTCCCGGCACTGCCAGAGTGGGTTTATCGGTAGGGCTTGGATTATTGGGTTTATACCAGGTCGCATCAACCATCTTTCCGTCATGCCAAGTTTTACCGTAGGTGGTAACTCCTTGATCCGTAGTCATCGTTGCCGGTTGCGAAGGATCCGCAGGATTAAACCATTCCTTACCGTCGCCCTTGTAGCTGCCATTACTGTAGCTGTAAACGCCATCTGGTGTTGTCTTCGTTATCGCTTGCTTCGGGTCCGTGGGAGTGACCCAGACCACGTCCTGTCCATTTTCATCCCTGCACATCTCTGTTGTTGATGTAACACCACCATCTTGGTTATGTTGCCATTCAGTGTATTTCCCCTGCTCACCAATTTTGTGTGCGGTACTCCCATCTTGCCATTCAGTGTCTTCTGTATACTTGCCGGAACCCAAGTCTGTTCGTTGCTTGGTGCCAAGCCAGTTGCCCGCTTCATCGGTGGTTGTTTCTGTGTAACCACCTTTGCCGTCTGCCACATGCTCCATCTGATTGGTCACCTTTCCCTCTCGATAGGTGACTTCCTTAAAGTTATCTGGATGGTCCTTATCATCAGTGTGGCAGGTAACCGACCCATTTTTATTTACAGTGAAGTGCTCGGCTCGATTGAATTCTTTCCGGCCTGTCTCTGCCATTACTTTGTTAGCGTTCGCCGTCGCAGCTTCGTCTGACATACCCTGCCGCTTAAATGCCTGGTAAGGTCCATCGCCTCGCTGAAGACCCGGTGACACAGTTGGAGATTCATAAGCCTTCTTGTGGTCTGCTACGACAGAATCAACATGCCCATTTGCATCGTGAAGGAACAAGCCCGGAAGATGCTTGTCTGCCGTGGCCTTTTTCATTGCATCCCAGAATTTCTGTTCCCCTGCGGCGCCGTCATGTTTGTGAATGTCAGCTGCGTCTTGCCTCAGTTTAACCATAGCCGCGCCATGTTGGCTTACGTTATCGCCTGCACTCTGCAGTGCTTTGGCATCGGCTTTTGCTGTACTCTCAATACTATTCTCATGATGATGCGGATTATGGGTCATGGTTTCGAATCCTCCATTCGTAATAACTGCGCATTCACTGAAGCGCTAGGTGCCACGGCTGTCAGCCAGATAATCGGCCGCCAATGCAAATCACTAGAGCGTGCATTCCTTCTTGGTTTTGGTATTTGTCAAACTCGGTTGAGATCAATGCTTACGTGCGTAGCCTGCTGCCTGCCACTTTGGCCACGCATCGGCTGAGCGTTATCAACGCTCTAACGGCTGCTCTAACGGCTGCTGGTCAGCTGTCCTAAACTCTCTTCGATCAGCTAAATGCTTTGGCCATTTAATTTCGTACCGGCGCCGCTCCTCGAACGCAAGAACATTCTGCAAGCAAAGTAGTGAAAAAGTAGTGACCCGGCAAAAATGGTTCAGCGTCTTTCAGTTTCTCGCGATCTGCAGCTTGGTATTGAGCCCATAGCCCATAAAATTCTGCGCGTGTATCAAGCAGTTGTTGCCAAAGGTTCTCTAGCAGCTTGTTCACGTCCATAGCAACGCTCAATGAAATTTAGATGTTCCACTCTCAAATATGCCACCAGTGGAGCGCTCGCCTAACAATGAAAGGGCGCCAAATTGGCGCCCGAAGTAGCTCCTTTCTAGGGGCTCCGATCATTGCGTGCCAGGTGAAAGCTATGCGCTCAATGCGTTGATTGAGTAGAGGGTTGCAGATTCAGAAACGCTCGAACGACTGATAGCGGCACATTGGCGGCAAATACTCTTGGGCTGAGCGCTGCATTGGATTTCTTTTGCAGGCGGCTGTTTCATCTCCTCCAGAGTCTTGGTCAACTCCTCCCAGTGAAGGCGATACAACGATTCATCAACGGTGAGAGTGGCCGGAGGATATTCCTGAGAGCCAACTCGATACGTAGTAATGGATAGCTTTTCAAACGGCCAGCGAATCTTCAGCCGCTCTGCCAGATGAGCTTTCACCAACGCAGAAGCAGTCGGCCATGCCGGATTGACCGGCTTCAGTGGCTGCATTTGGAAGTTGACCAGCTCCAGTCGACGCTCATTTGGATACCACATAACCAGATCAATAGTATCTTCGACATATACGCGGACGTGCGCCACACGTGCGCGAGCCTTGAGCGCAACGGCGGCAACTTCTGCACCCTCGGGTTTATATGGCTTGGAGACATACCTGGTCAACGCTTTGAAGGCAAAGAGAAACGCTCTAGTGCACAATTCTTTCTCCGAAGAATCTTCGCTGACCTTGTCCAGAGGCCATCCCTGTCCCATGTATTTCTGCACCTGATGAACGGTAGCCAACTTTTCTTTGTTGATCTCTGCCAACGCTTTTAGAACAAACCGTTTGCATGCTCCGCTCAAGCTTCCGGACGAGCTCCCGCTGGTGAACTTTTGATTTGCCAGTCCGTATGCCCTCTTGCATGCACGATAACTCTCAACCATTGCAGGCGTAAACAAGGTCCTGTGCATGGCGCACCCCTCCCCTTCTCTTCAAATAAATAAGTACCTTACTTTTGTATGTCATACCAATATATAGTATGACAACAATACCCGTCAAATGAAATTCGCAATTTGCGCGATCAATCTTTTGATCGTTTGTTCTGATAACTTTGTGCCCGCCGCCTGAAACCCCGGAAACCGGCTTGACATCGAGATCTCAGAGCACCAAGAAATGCTTTAAAGGACATGCGCACCACGTCCGCGCCATGGACGATCGGCCATGCATCGATATATACCGGACAGCAAGCCGACTTCCGCGACTGCAGATTAAATGTGGAAATTGCCGGCGAAAATAAACTTTCACAAGTAGCTTAAAAATATCAAGCCGAATTTTCCAAATTTCGTCAAAACCGGCTCGGAATCAGGATGGTCTATGCGGCATAATGTAGATTCACGAATTGAACTTTTCGACCGGCGCGAGCGTTATTTATGATGTCCGCAGTTCGAATCGATGAATCTATATATGTAGGTGCGAACTGCAAACGCACAGCGCCGATCGATCCAAGCGAGCCGGCACAGAAATAGAGATAGAAGGATTAGATAAAGTGCAAAGCCCGAGAAACAACGCGCCACTGCACCCAGTGCTGACGGTTACCCAATTAACCAATCAGCTCCGGGACACGCTCGAGAACGTGTTTCAACAAGTCTACGTCGTAGGTGAGGTCAGCAACGCCAAGATATATCCGTCTGGGCACTGGTATTTCTCTCTCAAGGACAAGGACTCAACACTTTCTTGCGTCTGCTTCAAAAGCGCCAACTCTATGCTCAAGTTCAAGCTGGAAGATGGACTGATGATGGTGGCGCGCGGAAGAATGAATGTATACCCGGCCAAGGGCACATATCAGCTCGTTGCCGCTCACCTGGAACCGGTCGGCGTCGGGGAGTGGCAGCTTGCATTCGACCAACTGCGCAAGAAGCTGGAAGGCGAAGGCTTGCTTGATCCGCAACGAAAGCAGCCGATCCCCATCTTCCCTCGCCGCATCGGCGTGGTGACAAGCCCAGTCGGAGCCGCAATTCGCGATGTGATCAGCGCATTGTACCGGCGCAACAAGAACGTCAATGTCGTGGTGGCACCGGTGAAGGTGCAAGGTGAAGGCAGCGCTGAAGAGATCGCCGCTGCGATCGACTATCTGCATCGCATACCCAATATTGATGTGATCATCATCGCGCGTGGAGGCGGCTCGATTGAGGATCTGTGGGCATTCAATACCGAGGTGGTGGCGCGCGCGGTGGCAGATAGCGCCATTCCGATTATCTCTGGGGTCGGACACGAGACAGATATCACTATCTGCGATCTGGCTGCCGATTTGCGAGCGCCGACGCCAACAGCAGCAGCCGAGCTGGTCGCGAAGGGCAGCGCCGAGCTGCTGGAAAAATGGAGTTCTCTGCATCGTCAGCTAGGACTACGCACGCAGGCGCATCTTGCCGAAGCTCGACGAGAGTTGGAAAGGTTGAAACCGTTGCACGTCCTTCTAAGATACAGCGAACGGTTAAAGCGCAATCGCCAAAAAGTCAGTCATCTGGGCGAGCGAATGACCCGCAGCATGAGCCACATCCTCGATCGTGCCCAGCGACGTTGGAGTGGCAACGATGAGAAACTTCAGGCTCTAGGCCCGCTCAATGTGCTGGGTCGAGGATTCGCCATTCTTAGAAATGCCGACGGACATATTGTCAGGGACCCGCTGGACGTGAACGACGGAGATCTGCTTACCGCCTTGTTGAAGGCAGGTCAAATTCAGTTGCGAGTTGTAGCACCACAGACTCTGGAACAGACCGATGCAAGCGACTCCAGCGGTTACACAGAAAGCGCTCCCGAATGCTCCGCAGAATCTCTTTCCGAATGTTCCGCAGAAACTCTTCCTGACAGTGCCGAACAAGCCATTCGCCTCGTTCTCGAACAAGCCGCTGGGCAAGTTGCGAAAACTTCCCTGATCGAAGGCGAAATTGAATACAAACAACTAACGATAATCCAGGAGTGAAGCCATGTCACATGCAATCGATTTTGAAACAACGCTAGCCGAGCTGGAAAAAGTCGTCAATGAACTTGACGGAGAGATCAAGTTAGAACGCGCTCTGGAGCTATTCGAACAAGGCGTGAAGCTGAGTTCGGCGTGCGAAATATTCCTCAAATCCGCCGAACAAAAAGTTGAAATACTGCGGCGAACGGCTCGTGGCTTGGTGACGGAACCGTTTGAACCAGCCAACGAATTCGAAACTGTGACCGCCAACCGCTAGCTAGCCAAACGGACGACTGTGGACGGACTGACAGTTCTGTACCAGAGCACGGCTGGCACAAGCCCAGCAAAAAGCCGAAGGTGGTGCACCTTCGGCTTATTTGGATGATCTTGCGCCTTATTCTTCGGACTCGACCGCTTCTTGTTCCTGGTCGGCGGCCCCGGCGGTGGCGGCAGCCAATTCCCGGGTTTCTGTTTTCACCGGCGGCACGTAGCCTTCTGGTTGAACTTCGATCATAATTTCGGACTGCACTTCCGGTGTCAGTTTGACAATCACCTTGTAGGTGCCCAAAGCGCTTATATCGTCGACGGTCCGGACCAGCCGCTTATCCACAGCAACGCCGAGCTGCTTTTCCAGCTCCTGTGCGATTTCCTTGTTGGTGATTTTGCCGTAGAGCTTGCCGCCTTCTCCGACCTTTGCGTGAATGCGGATTGAGCCAATGGCGGTGACCTTTTCGGAGAGCTCGACTGCTGCCTGGTGCAGCGTCTCGGCTTTTTTCTTCAGACCTTCTAAATCTTCTTCTCTTTTCTTCAGCGTGCCATCGGTAGCCAAAACGGCCAGTTTCCTGGGCTGAAGAAAGTTCCTAAAGTAGCCAGGGGACGTTTCGACGATGTCGCCCGCTTTCCCTAATTTCTGGACGTTCTGTTGCAAAATAACTTTCATGACTTCCCCCAAGCGCACCGGCTTGTGTACTACCCATATATGCAGTCCTCAAATTTAGCATGATCGGCCGCCGCCCGACTGACTACATAGGTTGCTTTAAGTTTTGCGACCATTCAATCGCAGCTACCATTTCAAGCGCCAGAGTCCGCCGCCTGTTTCACATCCGCTCTCTAAACATGCCGCGAACCCCGGACGGATCGGTGAGAAAGCCGAAGCGTTTGTAAAAACCGTCGGTGCCCGGGTCGGCGTACAAGGTCACCAGGGGAATCTCAAACGTGTCCAGCTCCTTCAGCAACTCGCGCATGACCAACAGGCCGATACCCCGGCGCTGATAAGGCGGCCGCACCACAACGTCCCAGATAGTGGCGTTAAAAACTTTGTCGCCGGTGGCACGGGCAAAACCGACCATCAGCGGACCGTCCCAGGCGGAAACAACAGCCAAACTGTTGCCCAGTGCCCGGGCGATCAACATCGGTTCCCGGCGGCTCCAACCTACAGATGCACAGATCTCTTGCACATCTTCCGGAGGAATAGTTTTTTCGTGGCTGATAATGAGGTTCGGTGGGAGATCTTTAGAGTCCTCATGTCTCTTCCATATTCCCGACAGCACCATGCGAACTGAACCTCTCCAGAGTTGTGACCGACTCGACGTGATAGGTTTGTGGAAACAAATCCACCGGCTGAATCTGTTTTGTTTTATACCCTATTGTCGGTCCATTTGGGCGATTCTGGTCGGACGGCTGCAGAATTTTCAGATCCCGTGCCAGTGTAGCCGGATTGCAGCTGACGTAAACCAGCGTCGCCGCCTCGAAGTCGAGCAGCGCACGCAGCACTTCTTGGCTCAGCCCTTTGCGCGGCGGATCCAGAACGATTACGTCTGGGACTAGCCCCTGAGCCCGTAATTGGGGCAACGCCGTTTCGACGGTGCCATGTAAAAACTGGACATTCGAAACGCCGTTCAGAGCTGCATTTTGCTCACCGTCTGCAATTGCGGGCGCATGCTCTTCGATGGCATAGACACTGGCTGCCAGTGGCGACAACCATAAGGCGATCGTGCCTACTCCTGCAAAGGCATCGACAATCACAGGTTTTTCCACACCGGCGACAGCTTCTTTGACGCGGTCATAAATCTGATCCAGCAGCGTCACAGCCTGCATCGTGTTCACCTGGAAAAAACTGGTCGGCGACAAGCGAAAGTGCAGCCCTTCGCGCAGCAAGGCGGGATAATCCTCGCGGCTGGTCTTGAGCGTCTCTTCAACAAAATCTTTTCCGGACAGGCAGATAGTCTGTTCGCCCAGAATGCGGTTGCCGGGCTCCGAATTGAGATTGGCGCAAACGCCGACAATCTCGCGATCGCTTTCCATGATCTGGCGTGCCATATCGTAGAGCCGCTTGCCGAGCGGAGACTTGGCAAACTCTTCTTCAGTCTTGGCCTTCATGTTGATCACGAGCGTAACGAGAACTTCGTTGTGAGAAAAGCTGTAACGCGCGTTGATATGCCTTAAACTGCCCTTGCCAGTGCGTTCGTCGTAAGCCCAAATTTGGGCGCGCTCGCATGCTTCCTTCACGGTCTCGAGCATGCGATCGAGCGGGGCCGGCTGCACCGGGCAGAACTTGATGTTGACCAGCTCGTGGGAATCTTGTTTGAAATAACCGGCCAGGATTCGCTGACTGCCTTTGGGATTGCGCACGGGAAACTGCACTTTGTTACGGTAATGAAGCGGCTCCTGCGCACCAATCGTATCGCGCACGAGTGCAGGATCCTGACCACCAATGTGTTGAACCGCTTGCTTGACGATGTCGGTTTTCGAAAGCAACTGTGCTTCATAACTCAAGTGCTGCCACTGACACCCACCACAAACTTTGAACAACGGGCACGGCGGTTCTGCCCGTTGCGGCGAGGATTCGATCAGTTTTACCAGCTTACCTTTGGCGAAATCCTTGCGCACATCGAAAAGTTCCACTTCAGCCAGATCGCCGGGGGCAACACGTTCCACGAAGATCGGACGGCCAAAATCCTTGCTGATACCGGCGCCGGTCGGTGTGAGAGAGGCGATTCTCACGACCACACTCTGTCCGCGAATCAGTGACGCGGAACCTTCATGCATTTTTGTGTTTTCCATCAGTCACCTTTATAGTGCGGCAGATTCAATTCGATCTCCAGGTTGTCCATGGCCACGTCGGCGTGCACCGTGTCGCGCAGTCTGGCATATTGTTCGGCAGTTGCGTATTTTGCCTGGACCTTATAGACGTCCCGTCCACTAGCGGCAAGATCGTTGATCGCCTGAACGATTCGCTGGCGCCGATGTATCGCATAGCCTGGCTGAGCCCACAAATCAGTTCTGCGACCCAGCGTTCGCTGCTGCTGATCTGTGACTTGATTTTGAGCCTGATTAATTTCTTCGCGCAGTTCGTCCATTTGACTGCCCAGCTGATTTTCGGAGACGGTATCGAGACTGTTTTCAATCGCCATGAACTTTTTCCAGAGGCCTTCAACGGGATACTTGTCCACCAGATAGCCAATTTTAGTGTAGAGATCAGTGCGCTGAATTTTGCGCATGCCGTTTTTGACAGCGTAATTGCTGATCGAACCGTAGTCTGCGGCGACCTGATTGGCCGCCCTGCTCTGTTTAAATCTCAGTGAAGCCAAAAGTTCAGCCGCATTCTCTCCTCCTCGGGCAAACTTCTGCACATCGGAAGCGTGAACTTCAATCGTCCCCAAATAATTCTTGTCCTGAAGCAGACGAAAATCCGTTTCGACAATCAATATCTTTGGGTCCGCAGCCATGATCGTCTTAGCGAACAGCACGGCATCTATCTTGCAATCTTTCTCCTGCGCGCGCGGCACCCGGTAAACCCAGACGTGCACAGCGGTCGGGTCCGCAAACCGCACAGATACCTGGTAGGGCATTAACTTTGCTTTGTTGACGATCGCCGCAAGCTCGTCGCCGCTGTATGCAGCTGCCGGTTGTGGCAAAAACAGATCCGGCACGATTGCGCTGGCGACAACGACACATGCGGCAAAGCTGTTGAGTTTTCGCATCCCCGGCGACTCCGATAATTAATCACGTTTATTCTAACCTAAACCTTCAGTCTGCCTTGAGAAACGCCACAGCGCTCCATTGTCCGCCTGGTTCTCAGGTTTGATTTAGCCTAGAATAATCCTGTCATATAAAGTCAGAGGAAACGGCTATGCCGGTGCAACTGGTACACGTGTCGGATATCCACTTTGGCTCCGGCGAGTCACATGGCCGAGTCAATCCAGCAACAGGGCTGAACGTGCGCTTCGAAGACTTTGTCGCGGCGCTGGCAAAGACCGTAGATTATTGCATTGAAAAACAGATCGACGTTTTTCTCTTCTCCGGCGATGCATATAAAAACGCTTCTCCAGAGCCGATTTACCAGAAATTCTTTGCCAGGGAGCTGAAGCGGTTGTCGCTTGCCGGCATCAAAACCGTGCTCGTCGTCGGCAATCACGACCAGATCCTTCGTTCGACTTCAAGCCACGCCATGTCGGTATTTCAGAGTCTGGAAGTGCCCGGTGTCACAATCGTCGACAAACCGCTGATGGAAACGATTGACACTAAATCCGGTGCTATTCAGTTGATCGGGGTGCCGCACGTGACGCGCCATCAGATGCTGACGCTGGACAAGTATGCCTCACTTCCCGCCGCTGCACTCGACCGCATGTTAATCGAAAACGTCACGGATCTTCTGCGTGGATTCTACGACCAGCTCGATCCGGCATTACCGGCAGTGGTGACCGCCCACATGGGAGTCGATACTGCCACAGCGGGGATCGAGCAGGAGCTGTTGATTGGCTACACTCTGACCTTTCCAGCCGAGATCTTTGTCGAGCAGCGCGTCGACTATGTGGCATTGGGTCACATTCACAAGCATCAAGTCGTGCGGGCCGCCAATCCACTAATTGTTTACGCTGGCAGCCTCGAGCGTGTCGACTTTGGAGAAGAGCATGAAGACAAAGGTTTCATTCACGTAAATTTGCAAAAGGGAGAAACGACACATCAATTCATCTCGATTCAACCGCGCGCGTTTATCACGGTAGAAGCAGACGTGACCGGGGAAGAAAAGCCGGTCGAGAAGCTGCTCGCCAAAATCGAGAAGGCGATCAAGCCAGGATCTGTCATGCGCTTGCGCTACAAAGTCAATCAGGACCAACTGCCGGAAATCGACGAAGATTTGCTGCGCGCTCGCTGCGACGAAGCGCTGTCCATAAGATTTCAGCCTGAAGTGGTTCCCAATCGCAGCCGGGCCAGATTGCCTCAGTTGACCGAATCGAGCGTGGCATTGCCGATGGTGGCGCTCGAAACCTACCTGCAAGAGGTGGCGCCGGAGAGGAAGGAACGGCTGATGGAGCGTGCACGATTGATGATCGCAGACGACTGCAATCATGACTAATGATTAATTGTCACCGCTTTACGTGGAGCGCATTGGGCGGCCCGAGCCGGTTACACTGAATAGTCACGATGCCCACTTTTTTGGTTCACCCTGGAGAGACAGATGTTTCAGCGAATGTATTCATGGCAGGTAGTGCGGGTAGCAGCCGTCGCCGGCGCCTCCGCCTTGATCACCAGCTCCTGTATCAGCGCCGGTGATTCCGGCACGACGTCAGTTACGCCGCAAGGAACTGTGCCTTTAGAAAAGGTGCGCGCCGGCATGCCTGAAACTATTTTTAAAAGCGCCAGAATTACTTTTGCAGTCGACACGCATCCAGCCGCTTCTCAGGGCGGCAAAACTCAGTATATGAGCCGCACATATACCGACAAGAATGGTCAATATATGGCTGAGTGCCGAGACGAAAAGTGTTACGAACTGTCAGCCCTTTATCGTCCGCCGGTCGATAAAGCAGATGGATTGGCAGCTCTGGCCCAACTTATGCCTACTGATGCACCGCCTGAAACAGGTGCCGATGATTCAATCATCAAATCAGCCAAGGATCCGCGCGCACTGGAGATTCGGTATTACGGCAATAAGTACACGGCAATTATCAACTATGCTGACAAATCGGCAGCCAAAATCAGCCAGATCAATGCCTATGCTTTGCCGGCTGAGTTGGCCGTCAAGGCCGATGTCGGTGGACTGAGATGCATCAAGATCCCCGAATATGCCAAGGGCAGTGACGTGGCGCAAAGCCCCACATCGCCGGAAAAAAGCGAACATTAGCGCGCGTCCATGAGCGCCGAATCAAGCCGTGATACCATCTTGACTTGATCGAACGGCTCAGGCTATGTCCACGGGAAACTAAATGGCGGTCAGCTTAGAAGAAAAGGTTGCGCGCACGGTGCCAACAGCGCCTGCGCGCGGCGTCAGAATCGTTGAAAGCGGCGCTGGTCCGGAAGAGCCGTCGGGACTCTGGGCCAGGCGGCATTTGATCGGCTTGATGGTCCATCGTGATTTTATCGGGCGCTACAGGGGCTCGTTGCTGGGCGCGTTTTGGCCTTTGATCAATCCTGTCGGCCATCTGCTGCTCTACACTTTCCTATTTTCCGTCGTGCTGAAAGTGAAATTCGGCACCACCGGCGGTACCGGCAACTTTGCCCTGTATTTGATGGCCGGGCTTTTGCCCTGGGGTTGCCTCTCCGAATCGCTTTCCCGCTCGACGACAGTAATATTGGAATCACCGAATCTGGTTAAACGCGTTGTCTTTCCAGTTGAGATCCTGCCGCTTGTCCTGGTGATTTCCTCATTTCTCAGCGAGATGGTGGCATTCTCAATCTTGTTTGTGGCGTCAATCATATGTCTGGGCAAACTGAATGCCACGGTTCTCTTTCTGCCATTGATCATGCTCTCCCAGGTGTTGTTTACCGTCGGGCTGAGCTGGCTTCTTGCCAGTATCGGTGTCTTCGTTCGCGACTTCAGGCACATCATGGCCCTGGCATTATCAGCGTGGATGTACACCACACCTATCGTTTATCCAGCTTCTGCCTTGCCGGCAAAATTGCAGTTTCTCTTGTGGACAAATCCGATGGCCGGAATCGTCATGGATTACAGACGCGTCCTGCTCGACGGACAACCGCCCGACTGGGGCATGTACGCCGTCTATACAACCGTGGCCATTAGCCTTTATGCCCTCGGTTGGACATTCTTTCAGCGCACTAAAAAGACTTTCGCGGATGTGATCTAGCATGACGGAAATTTTCAAAGTCGAGTTGGAAAATGTGTCGAAACGGCACAACATCTACGATCGCCCGGTCGACCGCTTGAAAGAGCTGCTTTTGGGAAATCGCCGCTGTTATCACCGTGAGTTCTGGGCTTTGCGCGACGTCAGCGTCAAATTCGAGCAGTGCACCACGGCCTTAATAGGCCCCAACGGCGCCGGCAAATCGACAATGCTGCAGCTGATCGCCGGTGTCCTGCAACCGACGTCGGGAAGGCTGATCGTGCGTGGGCGTGTCACTGCCATTCTCGAGCTAGGCGCTGGTTTTCAACCAGATTTCTCCGGGCGCGAAAATGTTTTGCTCAACGGCATGATGCTGGGCATCTCACAAAACGAGATGAACGAGCGCATGGAGCGCATCGCTGAGTTTGCCGAGATTGGAGACTTCTTCGATCAACCGCTCAAAACCTATTCCTCTGGCATGATCATCCGGCTGGCATTCTCCACGGCCATCAGCGTCGATCCTGACGTGCTATTGGTCGACGAAGCGCTGGCGGTCGGCGATGAGCGTTTCAACAAAAAGTGCCACCATAAAATCAAAGAGCTGCAAAATGCGGGTAAAACGATCATCTTCGTTACGCACAGCGCCGAACTGGTCGAAAAGTATTGCCAGCAAGCTGTCCTGGTCAACGGCGGGCAGATCGTGGCCGCAGGCTCCGTGAGCGAGATCCTGCCTCTCTATCACAGGGTGATGGAAGATCCCAATATTTACGCGCAGAAGAAATTTACGCAACCAGTGCTTGCCTGATCAATTTTTAGGCGCTCCGTCGGCTTCGTCCCTTCGGCTGGGCAGCTTGCTGCAGCGGGCGGGCAGCTTGACTGCACAGCCCCTCCTCGGATAAGCCACCCTCGGGCGCCTCCTCCGCGCATCTATCGCTTCGCTGCGACCGGCTCCTCGCCGCTCTTGCTCGCTGGCTACTTTGATCAACTGCGCGGCGCCGGCACCAGACCTTTGAAGCGCACGAACCATTCAACCAGCGACTGGGCGCCCTGAGCCATGTCCTGACGCGGCGTAAAGCCAAACTTCTCAGTCAATCTGGCCGCATCCACCCAGCAATGGCGCACGTCACCGGCGATCAGCTTGCCATCGACCAGGGGCTCAACCGCCTTTCGCGACAAGGCGCTGGCTACAGCCTGCGAAATATTTTGCACAAAATGCAATAGAGGCATGTGCAAAGAGGCGACATTGAAGAGATCGATCGCGGCATCTTGTTGCGTCAGAGCCAGTATGTTCGCTTCCACCAAATCGTCGACGAAAATGAAATCGCGAGTCTGCATGCCATCTTCGTGGATCACCGGCGCTTCACCTGCGGCCAGCAGTTCCAACACCCGCGTATACGGATTGTGCCAGGATTGCCCGGGACCCAAAACGGTAGAGTAACGCAAAATTGTCAGCGGCAGTCCGAATTGCCTGCACACGCCGGTGAGGAGATCTTCTTGCGCTTTTTTCGTCACTGCATAAATCGACTCGCCCTTGCAAACTGAGTTCTCGGCCGTGGGCACCGCTTCGATTCCACCTGCGCAAATCGGGCAGGGCGGGTTCCAGCTTTGCCCGGTTGACGCAGGTTTGGCAGCGGCTCCGCGCAGCTCCGGTCTGACCAATCCGCACCGCGGGCAGTTGTAATTGCCTTCCCCGTAAACGCTGACGGAAGAGCCTAGAATCACCTTCTTGACCTTGCTGCCAGGCGTTCGCAAGGCGTCGATCAAATTGGCCGTGCCTGCCATATTTGCACCGACATAATCGCGCGCGCTCTCAACTGCCCCGGCCATGCCGACGCTGGCTGCCTTGTGGAACACAACATCTGCTTTCTCGACCAGCTCCGCCAAAGTTTCCGGATCGGATGAATCGCCGGCGATCACTGCGACACGGTCGGCAACGGCTTGCGGCACCGCTTCCGGCACGGCAAATCGGCTGCTCTTGCCCAGAACAGTGACGTTGTATCCGCACTGCGCCAACTTGCCGGCCAGGTGCGAGCCGATCAATCCGGTCCCACCGGTAATCAAAACAGATGCCAACGCCACTGACGACCTCGCTATGGATGCAGGACTCTGCATAATACCACGGCTCAAAACGCGTGCCCGATGGCTGATTGGTCCTAGACGGGGCGCGGTGTTTCGCGGCGGCTGGCCACAAGCAGCGGTGAACCGGCGGTCGCCAGTGCTTGCGCCTCACGAGCCCGCCCGATGATATCGACGCTGGGCCCAGTGTGCTCCGGCACGCTGGCAATTCCGATCGTCACATGAACCTTGCTCGGGTCCAAGCCTGCGGCGCCCTGCATCAGCAGCTTATAGGTGCGTTGCGCCATGAGCAGAGTGAAGCTGGCATCGCAATGCGGTAGCAGCAGGGCAAAATCCAGGGTTTGGAAATGAGCCAGCGAATCCATTCTTCTCTTCGTCGAAGAGATCAGTGCGACGGCACTCTGGGTCGCCTCTACTGGCGGCGGGATTAGCTTATTCCCTTCATTTATGCGAACAGCGATCACCATGATCGAAAATGGCTCCTGCGTTCCTTCAAAACGCAAACATTCTTGCTCGACGAGAAAGACAAAGGCCGGATAGGTAAAGATGCCGGTTTCCCCGCGAATCAACTGCTTCTTGATCGGATCGCTAAGTGAAACGACTGAGGTGTCGAAGTCCTGTGTATCTGCTAATGTGAGCGGCTTGCGCGATACGGCCGCGTTCATCGAGTGACCGATCAGCCCGCAAGACAAGAGATTGTAGAGCGTCGGCAACCACTTAGTTTTAGGCAGCTGCAAACGCAATAAGATCTCGAACAACTTGGTGCGATCGTCAATCTCCGCAAAGAAGCGCTTCTGGACAGCGAGTTCGATAGCAGCGCCTCGCGACACCTGCGCGTCGAACTCAGCTTCGGAAACACCGTAAGCTTTCTTAATCAGGTACGATTCCGGCGTCACACCTGCGTTTCGTATGAACTTCGCCTGATCGAGAAGGGTCACACCTTCCATAATAATCGAGTCAAGGCGACGGTTAATTGTGCGCTCGTCCGTGCGTTCGCCCTTGTAAAAATGGAATTTGCCTTGTTCCCAAGTGAAGAGTTCTAGCAGAGCCAGTTCGCCAAAACTGCCCAGGGCCTGGGCATGCGTCGGATTGCCGTCCTGAAAAAATACGTCGGCGCTGCCATCCGGTCCTTTGAGACTGAGCATGCCTGACATAGCGGCAATGCCGAAAGACTGCAGCAAGCTGGGCACGGAAAAGTCGACCAGATCGCCCTCCATCGTCGCATTCACCCGCTGCCCGCTCGCAGGCGCCGCGCCGGCGGTACCGTCGGCAGAAAGCAGCACTGGATCCATGGCGAACGAATCGTTCATTTGCACTTCCTGGACTGTGCCGGTGCAAGTGCCCAAGACGAAGTTGATAATCAAGCCGATGTCGGTGCTGTCATACATCCAGACGATCTTGCCCATCGACCCTTCGCCATACTGCATCACCCATCGAGGCTCGCTCGCAGTTGAATCCCAGGTGCACGTCAAAAGCGGCACGCTCTGCTGGGAATCATCAGTCCACGCCAACTTCACTTGCTTGCCGCGAGCCGACTGAGCATGGCTGAGCATACTCGATACATCGGCTTCGCCCGGCACCCGCTCGAGAGTAGGCAGGCGAATCACTCCACCGATTGGCGGAGGGGGCGGGGGCGGCGTCTTGCGCTGATTGAACATCTGGTAAGTGTTGGCCCAGTGATCGATGACAGGTAAAAATTATATGCCACACCCACTCATCTCTAACCTGTCTGGATCACTAGATTGAGTGGTATAGATCGACTGGTACGGGAGGAAAAGACCGTGAGTAATCTATTGCCCAGGCAGCCTGGCGAATCCAAGTCTGCCGAGGGGCAACGCAAAAAGGGTGGCCCGGTCGAGAAAATTTCCACTGGCTCGATTCTGGAGGAGCGCTGGGAAGTAGGCGCCCAGATTGCGCAAACGGCTTCAGGAATGTTGTTTCAAGGACGCGACATTCTGGTCGATAAGCACGTCGTGATCAAAGTCGTGTCACCTGAATTCAATTCCGGCGAATCCCTGGAAAAACTGCGCGAACGTTTCCGCACCGCCAGCAAACTGATGCAGCCCAACATCATCGTTTATAGCGACATGATTGAATTGCCGGGCGGTCAAAACATCTTGATCGCTCCCTATGTGGCAGCGGGAAGCCTGGACCAGGAGCTCAGTCAACGAGGCTCGCTCAGCATCGACCGCACCATTGCTCTATGCACGCAAATCAGTGGTGCCTTTACCTACGCCCACAGCAAAAGCGTTCCTCATCGCCTGCAAGCGAGCGACGTAATGCTGCTCAAAGGTGATCACGAACGTGACGTGGTCAAAATTGTCGGCTTCGGGGCTTCGGCAGAAGACGTCAAACGGTTGCCGCCGTTCATCAAGCAAACCGACGTGCAAAACATGTACCAGAGCGGCACATTCGCGCAGACTCAGCGCCGTCCTCTGACTATGGAAGAAATTTCCGACGACATTCAAAGCTTCGCCCGCGTCATGCGCGATATGCACAACAGCGGCGCGCAAAAATCAGACGATCCGCGCACTGATAAAGGCGCAGAAGCCAAGTTCAAAATCATGGTGGGGGAGATGCTGGGCAAGAACGGCAAAGATCTGTACCCATCGTTTGTCGATCTGCAGCACGATCTGGCGCTGGTGATCGGCGGCTCCGACGAAGACTGGAACAGCAAAGCCGCCGCTCAACAAAGAGTAACTACTCGCCGCCGCAAATCGGCGATAACGGTGTGCGCCGTGGTGGTGGCAGCTGCCGCCGTCTTATTTGCCGTCAATTCCGTGATTTCATCGACCGCCGGCTCGAACAGCCTCGACGCAGGCGAGCAGCGTGACAGCCTCTGGCCGCCCGGCAAAGCGACCGCCAACTTCTTCTCGCCCCCCGCCCCGCCGGCTGTCCCAGCAACCACGACCGCCGCTCCTGCCGCCGGCGGCGCCAAGAGCATCGCTGCGGCCACAACCGCTCCAACCATTAGCGCCACCAGCACCCCGACAGACAAGCAATCCGCCCCAGCCGGCGGCGGCACGAAAGCACAACCAGCGGCGGCAGCAGTTGGTCCTACCTATGACGAGGCGATCACCACAGCTGACACTGACTTCGCCAATGGCATTTTTGCCAAGGGCATCGACACTCTTACTACGTACGCAACCAACAATGACAAAACCTTGACGGGCGCTCGCCGTGTTAACGTCTATGGGCGTCTGGCGGCGGCACAATTGCAGGTCAATCAAGCCGACAAAGCAACAGCGGCTGCCGACGAGGCGGCAAAAGCTCTGAAAAACCCCGATAACAGCACTGCCCTGGCGGCGCTTGCGGCAGCCGCAACGCTGGCTGAAATTGGTTTGACCAAGGAGCTGACGGAGCCGGAAACAGCGTTTATTGAGAATGTCAAAACCAACCTGCCGCACGAAGCCAGAGCGAATCACTCGGCGCGTTTCGCCCTGTTTGCCGCACGGCTGGGCGATCTTATGCGCGCGAAGAAGAAATTTGCCGACGCCGAGCAGCAATACCTGCTGGCTTCGCAAGGCTGGCAACTTTTGCCCGACCACCACATCGATCTGGTTAAAGCGCTCTACGGGCTCGGTTTGGCCTATCAGGGTGAGAACAAATTATCGGACTCTGACGAAAGCTACGATCATGCGATCAAAGAGGCGTCAATGGAGCAAGGTCGCAAGCGCCTTGTGGACTTGATTCGCTCAGACTATGCCGACATGCTCTGGAAAAAAGGCGATCACAGCAAAGCGCTCTCTGTGCGCAACTCGATGTAAGCACAACCTAAGGCTCCAGGTCGACAGCTCCACGTTCTTCGGCAAATGCCTGCACGCGCGTATATTTCGGGTCGATCACGACATTGCCCGTTTTATCTACATAGCCCCATTTGCCTTTGTCCTTCACAGCCGCCAGTCCGTCGGAGAATGACTGGGCATCCTCGTATTTAGGCTGAACAACGTATTTGCCCGTCGTGTCGATGAAGCCGAAGCCGTTTTTGTCCTTGACCAGGGCCAGTCCTTCGCTGAACTTTTCCGCTGAATCGAACGTCGGTTTGATCACGGTTTCGCCCTTCTGGTTGACAAAGCCATACGCGCCTTCTTCCTTGATCAAACCTAGCCCGCTTGAAAAGTTCGAAGGCGCATCGGTTTCGGCCTTCCACCCGACCAGTCCGTTTTTGTCGATCAAACCAAAACGACCGTCAGGCGTTTTTACCTCTGCCACCCCATCTTTGAACGGCATCGCTGAGCGATATTTCGGATCGGTCATCATTTTGCCATTTTTGTCAACATAGCCCCACCAATCGCCCTCGCTTGTCGGTGCTTTGACTGCACCAAATCCTTCAGTGAATGGCAACGCTTCAATAAAAATCATTGGTGCCGTAGGCGCAATCACTTTGCCGGTGTCGTCGATGTATTGCCAGGTGCCACCGTACTTAGCGGCAGCCCAAATATCGGCGGAGAAGGGACGAACGTCGTCGTAACTGCACGGGATAATTAAATTGCCGCTTTTGTTGATGAAACCCCATCTGCCGGAGGCGTCGCTGACAGCAGCATATCCGTGAGAGAAAGACTGCACGCTGGTGAAGGTGGCGGCAATGGCCATCGCCCCGGTCGGATCGATGTATCCCCAGTGATCGCCGCTCACTACCGCCGCCAGTCCGTCGGAATACGGCAAGACGTTGAGATACTGCGGAGGCACCGTCAGATAGCCTTTCTTGTCGACAAACCCCCAGCCGGTAGTATGTTTGGGCGCCGGTGTGCCACCACCGCAACCAGCCACGAGAGCAACAACGGCCAGGCTCAACAACACTGCAATCTTCTTCATTTCAAGCTCCAGGTTTCTTCGATAATCATTAAACCCTCTTGGCATTGAACGCGCTAAACGTGTAAACAAAGCCATTCATTGATAGTACAAGAATAGAGATTTTTCCGGGCCGCTTTTAGCGGAACGGTTGGCAGTTTGTCATCAGCGGGCGATAATGCTTATTCGCTCAAGGAATGAATGAATTTGGCCCTGCTTAGTTACGCCAAGCGCGAGATCACCTACAAAATCGTCTATTACGGTACTGGATTGGGCGGGAAAACCACCAATCTGAAATACATATACGGGCAGCTGTCGGCAGAAACGCGTGGTGAGATGATCACACTGGCAACCGAAACCGAGCGGACGCTTTTTTTCGATTTTCTGCCGGTCGATCTGGGAACGATTCAGGGTTTTCGCGCGCGGATGTCGCTTTATACCGTTCCTGGTCAAGAAGAGTACAACGAAAGTCGCAAAGTGATATTGCGCGGTGCTGACGGAGTTGTCTTCGTCGCTGATTCAAATCCAATGAAAGCGACTGAAAATTCCGAATCGCTGCAGAACATGGTCGATAACCTGGCACTCTATCAAATCTCGCTGAGCAAGATGCCCTGGGTGCTTCAATACAACAAACGCGA
>Ga0182024_10004481_pt1 | contig 32096 bp, 20 predicted proteins | sample P32metaG_FD_120480 | JGI IMG/M metagenome (GOLD analysis project Ga0182024, IMG submission 120480) | Permafrost microbial communities from Stordalen Mire, Sweden - P3-2 metaG (Illumina Assembly) | ecosystem: Environmental > Terrestrial > Soil > Wetlands > Permafrost | place: Sweden: Stordalen...
CGTTGAAACTGCGTGGGCTGGATGCGACCCAGACCATCACTCAGGCGTTGCAAACCTTCCTGCAAACCGGCACGCTACCCTCGCTGCCGGTGGAGCATGTTGCAGACGGGTGAAGTGTTACCCTCCAATTAGAAATCCTGCATACTCATATCGCGCGCTGCGGCCGGACCGTTAATTAACCTAAATAGGTGATGCCGACGGAGTGGTGGGCTTGCAAAGACAGTCACCAGCTATTTACATTCATTGAAAGAGCGCGAACGGCGCGAATGCCCGTTCTCATTGACCTAGCGGGCCAACAAGGACGACGTCGCTCCCTCACGGCACAACGCCACATCGGCTGATCCGCTTATCCTGGGGAATCTCATGTCATCGTTGGTCGGCCAAAGTGTCAGTCTGTGCACTGCCAACTGACCGCGGAAGATGCGGCTCACTGATCACACACGAGCACTGGTAGGCGCCAATTGAGACGGCGATGGAAAACCTGCAAGTCTCAGCGCGCGAAAGGTGTCGCCCGGTGACTAATACGTGAACAAATGGAACCAATCCGGGCCATTGGCTTTGCCGGTGGGATTAGTGGGGGTTGGGTAGGCGCCGGGAACAAAGTTTAGGTGGGCGTAAATGTCTGATGGCTGCTCGGCTTCGACATGCCCATCGAAGAAGCAGTAGTTCGCATACCCGCTATGCCGGTCCCCCGGAATTTCGGTCACGTCCAATGCGCCGGGCGCCGTGAAGCTTAAAACGTAGGCGGGACTGGTCAGCCAGCACGAGATGTCGTCGGGATACGCCTCCTCGAAAATCAGGATCTTGTCAGCCGGCGATGCGATTCGGCTCATCCGTAGTGCGGGCAAGCGGCTGTTCGCACGCGGCTGAAAGTATGTCAGGTTGCTCGGGCCCCAGTCCAGGCAGCCGTTGAAGGAATAGGAGAAATTCCGAATCGACGGAGTGGTCGAGATGCTCGATTGTCCGGCCTGGCCATCGGCGACATCGGTGGGGCAATTGAAAACCGCTGATCGGGCGGTGATGCTGCTTGAGCCATTTCCCAGGTACGGAAGCAACGTGCCGGGCTGGCCGTTGAATCCGAGATCATCCGCAAAATCAAGCTGGCCGGCTCCCGACATGTAGAGGCATAGGGGATAGAACTGCTGTCCGCCACCGATGTTCGGCGTCACCGGTGCGGCCGTGGACAGGTAAAAGAGCAGCCCACGGTTGTCCTGAACGTACATCAGCGTGTAGGTGTAGAGCTGACGCATGTTGCTGGCACACTTGATGGAGTGGGCCTGCTCGCGCGCCCTATTCAATGCCGGAAGAAGGATGGAGATCAGCAGGGCAATGATCCCGATAACGACCAACAGCTCGATGAGCGTGAATGCTTTCCGCTTGCGCAGCATGATCAGGCTCCCTTCACCGAAGAAATCCCATTATCCGCCACTTCCCAATTGTGGCAACTTCGCGCGAGCATGTAGTCGCGAGCCTTGAATTCCGAGCATTCATTACCCCAACGACCTATCGATCCGGGCATTCGAGAATGGGGCCGACGAGGCCCCGAGCGACGGCAATGCAAGGTCGCTCTCATTTGGTCGGGCAATCACTGAATCGAGCAGGTCAACGAGCTGCTTGCAGGGAATCGACCAATCGAACTGCTGGGCGAAGGCGCGGCAGCGGTGGCCGAGGTCGCGCAGCTCGTCGCGGTGGGTGTAGAGATGGTTGAGCTTTTCGACGATGTCGTCGATGTCCACGATGGCCTGCTCGAAGTTGCGCCGCATGATCAGCGTTTCCTTCACCTTCAGTCGCTGGATGGGGTCGGGAAGCAGTTCCGAGCAGGCGGAGAAGTCGGTGGCCAGCACCGGCGTGCCGCAGGCCTGGGCTTCGATGATGGGCAGGCCGAAGCCCTCGGCCATGGTGGGCAGGACGAAAACGTCCATGGCGTTGTAGACGGTGGCCAGCATCGCGTCTGGCACGCCGCGGTCGGTGCCCAGTCCCTCGGTCACGCGGGTCTTGTCCTCAATCCCGAAGCGGCGGACCAGTTCCAGCATGTTGTGATCGCCGATCACCTGCGTATGCAGGTAAAGAATCGCGTCGGGCTTGTCCGCCGCGAACCGGGAGAAAGCTCTGACCAGAGCCGGCAGATTCTTGCGCTGTTGGTTCCGAGCCACCACGCCGACCACGAAATGTCCGCTGACATGGGCCTTCGCCTTGGCCTGCTCCTCATCCATCGGCGCGAAGACCTTCGTATCCACCCCATGATAAATCAACGGCGGCGCCGTCCCTGTGGCCTCAGCCACTAACTTCCGCGTGAACTGACTAAACACCACCGGCACGTCCACCGCCCGCACCCAACTCTTCCACTCCTCGGGCAGCGGATAGCCGTCAATCGGGAAATACGCGATCCATTTGCACGCGCTTCGCTCCCGTTTGGAGGCAACTTGCTCAAACATCCACGGGTCGCCGATCGTCAGGAGGATCTGGGCGCGAACCTCTTCGGCACACCGCAAGATCGGCTCTGCCGATATTCCGTCCCACGGAACGAGCGGATAGGGCAGCTCATGGGGCCCGCCCCTGTAGCCCGCCGCCATTGCCAGTATTTCATTCCGTGCCCGGTGAAAGACATGGGCGAAGCGGCGTACGACCCTGCCGTAGCCGGTCGTTGCGGTGGGGGTGTGGCTCACGACCAGAATCATAACGCTTCCGTTCACCTGCCAGATATCTCGTTGTGAGCTTTGGATTACTCACGCAACTTGCAGCAACGGCAAAATGGACGACCCGCCCGTGTCCCTGCGGTTGGCTGCCGTGCGCGTAACCTGTACGGCGGCAATCCAACTGGGACGTGCATCGCGATGACGAGCGCTCTATTTTGGTTTTGCGGGCTCGCCCGGCCGTGTTGTAGCCGCATCACCCACGGGAGGTTGCCGCTCTGCGATCGCGCGAAGCACAGGAGACATATATTTGTCCCGTGCCTCAATCACCGTCCAATCGATCTGATTCCCATACTTGTTTTCGGCGTCCACTCGGGCGGTCGGCTCGCGCAGTGCCACTCTGTAGGCCAAAGTTTTGATCATCGCTGCGCTCTCATCTTGACGAGCCTGCGGATTGAGAGCTGCCCTTTCACTGAGCATCACGCGCAGCTTGATTGCCAATACCTTCTCGCTCGGTATTCGCGGTGCCGGAGCCCTGGCAGGCCTATTTACCGCAATACCGTCGACGCTAATTACCGGTTCCTTCTCTCCCTTTGGATATAGCTGGACATCGGAATACGGGAATTTGTCGTGTGGTCTCACATGAGCGAGAAGGAGGCCCCCGCGCGGAGTCTTCGCCTGCAAGGTCCACTCGTCGCCGTTTTGCCCGGCGGACAGGTTGTCACTGCCGATCGCGATAAGCGAAGGGATATCGATAGAAAGGCGATCTGGCCCAGCGGTAAGGCCGTAATCCACCCCGATTCTACCGTTCGCGAAATATGCGAATGCCTCGAAATGCGCGCTGTCGAATAAGCGGACACGACCTTGCTCCAGATCATAAATAAGGGCGCGTCCCTCACTACAAATGAGTATTGGCGTGCCATCGACGCGGTCAGAAACTAGCATCCACGCTGGCCCTGTCGAAGCAACTCGGGCACTTGCAATCACGCCCTGGTCGCCGGCACGCGTCATAATCCTTAGCTCAATGCTTTCCACACCCTTAGTACCATTCTCCAGTCGGCTAGCTAGTGAGACTAGGTCAATTGCCGAATATTCGCTGCTGTGCTCCTTTCCGATGCAGTTCGACGTCGCGAGAAGGAAGCACACAAACCCCATGGTTAATAATGAGCATTTTGTCATGGCGGAGAAATAGTAATATGGAAATATGGGTTTAACGGATTGCCATTGCTGCCTGGCGGAGAACCGGGCTCCGTATAGCCTGGCGGTGTTCCAGGTCCAATGTGGACTACTCCGCCACTGGGGCCTGGGTTATATTCAAGTCCAGGGTATGGATCCAGGCCAATATACCAATTACCGCCCAGCGGAAGACCGTTCTGAGAGATTTGTTTGGCCAAATTGCTGAACGGACCAAAGTCCGGGTCGGTGTCGGGCGGAACAAGAGGGGGCGCGTTCCCATAGGGTGGCAAGGATCCATACGGCCCGCCCGTGCTAGACGTCGGTGGGGTTGAACTCGGAGGCCCCATAGGCTCCCAAGGGGAGGGCGGTGCGTCAGGTGGTGGCTGAGGGGCATCCGGGACGGGCCAGTCGGTACCGGTGTACGGATCCCATTCATAATGCCACCCCGGAGGAAGGGGCGGCGGTGCCGCTGGGACCGGGGGTGCTGGTTGAGTGGTCGGCGGAGTAGTTGGCTGAGTCGTCGGTGGAGGAGTTGCTCCCCCGCTGGGATTTGCATTGTTCCCATCGCCTCCACTTCCAGTGCCTGGGGTCAGCCCATACGGATCCACATGTGAGATTGGCGCGCCCAGATTCGCCTCATACAGGTTCGCCCCCTTCACGTACCCTGCCGGATCAGCTTCGAGCCACTGACCCAAGCTCGGGCTGTAGTCACGATTGCGGAAGTTGTACAGGCCGCTGACGCTGTCGAACTTGCCGGCTTGATAGCGGTAGATCCAACTGTGGCTGTCGGTCGTGCTGCCCCAGCTTGCGGTCAGGACCGTCGCGACGCCGTAGGGCGTGTAGCTGAAGCGCTCGACCACCTGCCACGTGCCGGACACCTTGCCGATCAACGCCGTCACATCCCAGTTGGCGTCCTGCTGGACGTAGATCCGGTTGCCGCTCGAATCGTCCCGGGCGACCAACTCGTTAATGTTGGCCAGGCCCCAGACGTAGGTATCCTGCACCACCGTGCTGCCGGTGGGGCCGGTGTTGCTTTCCGTCTCGATTTCCTGCCAGGCGTTGTTGAAGAAGCTGTAGTCGGCGGTGCTGCCGCTGAAGGCAATGCTGGCCCGCTGCCCGCCGGCCAGATAGCCAAGATCCATGATGGTTGTGCCGGACGTCTCCGAAGCCATCCGGTTCCACGCGTCATACGTATACGTGGTCCCGTTCTGGTCCTTGGTCATGTTGCCGTTGTGGTCATAGGTCGGCGTCGTCGCCGAGCTGACGGCGGTCAGCTCGTTCTGGCTGTTGACCGACCGCGTCTGCGCGGTGCCGTTGGTGGTGACGCTGGACCAATTGCCCAACGCATCCAATGACCAGGATTGGGTGGTGGTGGCGGTGGTGACGGTATCCAATTGGCCGCCGCCCACGCTGGCAGAGAGCGTCCCTTGGGCGAAGCTGGTCAATCGATTGAGCGAATCGTAGGCGTTGGACTCTGATGCGCCGTTCGAGTGATACAACTGGCTGAACGTGGCGGCGGTGCTCCCCTGGTTGACAATGTCCTTGTAGAGCGGGTTGCCGTCTTGGTCATAGGCGTACTGGAAGTCGTCCGTCGGAGACGATGGCGTGCTCGGGTTGAGATAATACTGATCGTCCACCCGGCCGAACTGATCCAGACCGCCGTAGCGGTCCCCGCCGTCGGCCTCGGACGAAGGCGGCGGGTTCGGGTCGCCGCTCTGACTGATATACGTCAGGTCGATCCCCGACTGCGGATGGGCTTCCTGCACGACCGTCGAGAGGCCCAGGTAGCTATACGCGTCCAAGACCGTCCCGGTGGAATGGTCCTGCAGCCCATCGGCCCGGCTGATGACATTGTCCAGCGACTGGGCCGCCACCGCCATGTATGACCCGCTGGCATTGGACGAGGGCGTGCTGCTGGTCGTGTAGGTGAACTGCGTCGAGCTGGTGATGCTGGCGATGGTGAAGGTGCCGTCGTAGGCGCTGGGCGTCGCTCCCGAGATGGTGACCGTCTGCCCAGCGCTCAGCCCGTTGGCGGATGCGGTTGTCACCGTGGCGGTGGTGCCGGAGTGGGTAATGCTGCTAATCGGAGACTGCTGCGGCGAGTAGTCGTCATCCACCACCCGGTTATCTGGGTAGACCGTCGCCTGCAGGCGGCTGTTGTTCTCGGTGCCGTTGTTGGTTTCGCTGTAGATGTAATTCACGGTCCCGGAGATGGTCGGGCTGCCGCCGAGGTTCTGGATCTGGCTGGTGAGCTGGCCGAAGCCGTTGTAGCCATCGGTCACCTGGTTGACGACGCTGCCGCTTCCCAATGGACTGCTGTAGCTGGTCTGCTGGTAGGGAAGGCCCAGGGTGTTGTAGCTGTAGAGCAGGCTCTGGACGGTGGTGTCCACGTTCTGCGGATTGCCGCTGGCCACCTGGGCCGAATCGGTGATCAAGCGGCCTAGCACATCATACGAATAGCTGTGCGTGGTGCCGTTGCGGTCGGTCATCTTGGTTTCCTGACCCAGGAAATTATACCCGAGATTCTCCTCGTTTGCAGAACTGGTGCTGGGCGCTCCGGTGCTGGGGTTGGGATATTCGGTGGTGGCCAGCAGATCGTTGGAGAACAGGCTGGTTCCCGCGGTCCCGCCCACGCCGTAAACATAGCCGGTAGTTTGGTTGGGCGTCGCGCCGCCGGACGGCTGCATCGCCGTCATGGTCAGGACATCGCCGTTGGCGTCATAGGTGTAGCCGGTGGTCTGGTCGGTTGCGTTGGCGGGCACGCCGGTGGAAAAGCCGGCGATGGTGGTGAGCGTACGGCCGAGCAGGTCATAATCCGTCACGGTAGCGAGTCCGCGCGGGTCGGTGATGGATTGCACCCGCCCGCCGTCGCCGCCGACGACGCTGGTGACGGCGGAGACGGACGGGCTTGAGCCGCCTGTCAGCGAGGATGCGGCGGTCATCGTCGGTTCGATCGATCCCGACAAGCTTCCCATGAACCGGACGGAGTAAGGCCCGCCATTGCCTCCCGTCACCGCGACGTTTCCGCTGCCGATATTGGACAGCGCCGCAAGCGCGGACTCTACGCTGCTGGTGCCGTTGGCCGGCGCGTTATAGGCGATGGAACCGGTGGTCTGGCCGTCGAACGTGAGGGTGAATGTGCCGCCAGTCGGCGAGCCGCTGATCGTCACCGTCTGCACCGCGTCGGCGGCATAGCCGTAGGTCGTCAGCAGGTAATTGTCCGATGGGCTGTCCGGCGAGCCCGGCTCACTCCAAGCGTATCCTTGGTTGGTTCCCACGTCCGCCTCAGCGGTGAGGCGGTCCGCTGCATCATAGTAGTAGTCTGTGTAATAATCGCGTGAATCGAGGTCTGGGTTTGTGCCCGAGGGACCTTCAAGGTTTCCCTCCCCGGACGAGGTGGAAGGGTCGTTGTCGAACCGCTGGCGATCGACGGTCTCGATCAGGTTGCCGTCGGCATCGTAGGTGCTATCGATTTGCTCGACGACGATATCGCTTGAAGTGCTGTCGGCGTTTGTCCAGTTTTGCGTTGCTCCGTTGAGGACGCCCCCATCCGTGATTGATTCCATTGTCTCGCGGTCGGCCCCGTCGTAGGTGTACTTGGTCACCTGCCCGCCCGGATCGGATTCGGCGATGACGTTGTTGCGGTTGTTGTAGTAAAGGTTCGTGCTAAGAACGTTGGTCGAGGAGACCGCGCCGCTGATGAGGTTCACTTCGTAGGTTTGATAGAGATAGGGCCGCTGCTGCTCATCGTAGCTGGTCAGCGTCTGGGCCCGCAGCTTCCCGGCGTCCGCGGAGGGCTGGCCGCTGCTGAAGTCGCCCAACGACACGCCATCGGCATCGTATTGATAGGTTCCGGTGACTTCTCCCAAGTTGTCGAGGCTGTAGAAATAGATGGGCCGGTGAACGCTCGTGCTTTCGCTGGATTGCACGCCCAGTTTGACCGCCAGTTCCCGGTCGCGCCAATCATAGAGGTATTTCGTGACGCGATCGGCGCCGCCGCCGCCGGGGTGGGATGTGACCTGTGTCAGATCGGAATCGCCGACCTGATCCACCGGCGGAAGAGAGCCGGCAACCAGCCCGCCGGTCGGCTCGGTCCAGCCCGTCCCAATCGCAATCGGGCTGGAGTTCTGCTGGGTTTCCTGCCCGCTGGAGGTCGCAACGTAGACGTTGTATCCGGTCGCGCCGGTTCGGGCGGCCGGGGAACTGATCGTGAGCAGGTTGCTGGCGGACACGCTGTGGGATGTTTCCGTCGAGCCGAGGCTCTCGCTCGATCCGCCCACGTACGTCACGATCACATAGTATGTGGCGCCGGCCAGCGAGCCGCCGGAGGTCTGGCTGAGAGTCGGAGCCGAGGGCGCGGACTGACGCTGGTCGTAATAGTCATCCTGCACGTCCACCATGTTGTTGGACGTGGTGTCGTTTGTCCCCTGCGAGATGCTCGTGGTCCGTCCCAGTGCGTCGTCGGTCGTGTCGGTGATTGTGCCGTTCGGGTCCACAACGTGGTCAACCCGCCCGCGGCTGTCGTACCCATAGGCGGTCGCGCTGTAATTCCCCGAAGCCGTGTTGCTCCCGGCCGCGGCGCTGGACAGTTGCGGGGTCGCCGTCGAATACGTCAACCCTGCTAGCGACGAATACGCATCCGTCTCGTACACCTGCCCGGCCGCGTTGGTCAGCGACCGGCTGAGGCTCTGAATGTCGGTGGCGTCGATCGTCTCGTTTCCTTCGGGCGTCGTGTTGGGCTCGACCGGTGGGTCGATGGTCAAGGTTTCGTAGTAAAGAGTTTGCTGGCCCGATGACGCGTTGGCTGCCGGGTAATACTCGTCTTCGACTTGAACCGGTCCCGTCGATGTGTAGTTGCCGGACGTGCCGATTTCATGCCAGCCCGGATAGGTGAGCGTCGCGTGCGAAAGCGCAAGGTAAATGATGTATGTGGTATTACCATTCGGATCGGTAATCTCTGTGTCCTGTCCGCTGCCATTGACGACGTAATCGGTTGTGAGCGCCAGTCCGGCCGAATCCACCTTGGTTTCGGTGATGCCGCCGGTCCCCATGTCATAGCTGGTGTCGGTTTCGTAGCCGTCGCCGTCGACGTACGCGGTGACGCGGTTGTATTGATCGAGCGTGTAGGTCTGGTCGTCGGTGGTGTTCGGGCCGTTCTCCGAACCGGGGATGGTCGGGAGTGTCACGGTTTCGGTCTGGACCTGATTGGTCCCGGAGTAAAATGAGTACCCGTAGGAGGTCGTCTCGCCGCCGGTGCCATTGGTGTTGCGGTAGACCGTGTCGGCGGCGACCGGGTAAATCGTGACCGAGCCGCTGCTGGTGTTGGAGAAGTACGTTCGCGTCTCCTGCAGGACGGCCGTGCCGGCCTGACCTTGCTCGATCTTCGCGTCCTCGTAATACCCAGTCACCCCACCGGCCGTGCTGCTCGTTGCGCTCGTGCTGGAGTAGTAGTCGATCAACGTAATCTGGCCTGAATCGGTGCTCAGGTATTGATAGCTTCCACTTACACTATGCAACAGGTCGGCATTGCTCTCCAGCGTGCTAAGGCTAGAGGGAAGGTTGATTGATGACGGGGAAGCCTCGAGGATGACCTGTCCGCTGGAGTTGTATTCGTAGAAAGTTCCCCACTGATCCCCCCCCGAGCCCTCCACCTCCAACATCGGCTCCCCGGCGTAGTTGGAATAGACCGTCTCGGTGCTGCTGTCCGGGAGCGTTTCGACGGTCTTGTTGGCCCAGTGGTTGAACGAGGCGCTGTTGCTGCTGCTGCTGTACGCATAGGTAAAGGTCCCTTGCCCGCTGCTGCCGCCGCCTTGGCCGGCGATCGTCGCCTGATACACCCGGCCGCTGGAGTCGTAGGCGTAGTAGCTGTCGGCGTACGGGGAAAGTTCCGCATTCGTCGCCGTCGCAGGCGTTGTTCCGCTTGGCAGGGCGGCGGCCATGCGAGCATACGATTCAGAACTGAACACGTACTTGAGAGCGCCCTGCGGTTGCAGAACCGAACTGCCTCCTTCCGTGACATACTGGCCGCTAAGCCAATACACGTAATAGTCCGTATCCGTGACATCGAGCGGAGGGGCACTGCTGGGCGTCTGGCCGCCGGCGTCGGTGTAAGTGGTTCCCGTGATGCCAGTGACGATTTGCTGCTCGCTGCCGGAGGTTGTCGCGCGATAGATGTTGTAGCTGATGGCGTCGGGATAGGCCGACCAGGACAGGTTTACGTCTTGCGTGCCCGAGGTCGTGGGTGTGATGGTGAATTCGGGCGATACGCTGGTCTCGCCCAGCGATGTGACTGCGGTCACTTGGTAGTAGTAGGGCTGGGAAACAGTCAATCCGGTTCCGCTGGCCAATGAACCGCTGAGCGTGCCAGGGCCGCCCTCGCGGATCTGCACACTCTCCAAATCATTGACGTTGCCATTGCTCGCACCGGAGCCGTAGTAGGTGTAACCAACCTGAGATACGGTGTAGAAAGTCGAACCCCCATCTGTGCTACGGCGAAGCATGATGTTGGTGATCAGGGAGCTTCCAGCGATGGTGGTGTACGTATATAGCCACGACTCGACGGTCGAGCCGTTGCTGCGCTGAACTTCCGTGATTTCGCCGCTGGAGTCGGTGCTGGTGACCTGCGTCACGTTCCCATAAGAGTCGTAGGAACTGAGGAACTGGCCCTCTTGTGCGCCGTTCGATGAGCTAAAGTCGAAGAAATAAGTTTGCGTCCCGGTCGTGTCGGTCAGCACGAACACGGAAGTTCCATCGACCGTTGTGTCCACCAACGTATCTTGCCCGCCATAGCGCTCGACCCAGCCTGTCCCCGAAAAATAATCGAACCAGCGCTGATCGGTTCCGCTGGATACCTCGATGATCGTTGCCGTGGCTCCCGAAGGTCGATTTACATCGGCGGTTGTTTCCTGCACGAGCTGCGGCATTTGGCTGAGATACCAATGGTTGCCCAATGAGCCCGTGCCGGTCATATCCGGGCTCCAGCTTCGCGTGACGCCCCACATTCGGCCGAAGCCGTTGGAAGATAAGTCCGTTACTTGGACTTCGGGCCGGCCATCTGCATATCGCACCGTGGAAGCAGATACCGCGGCATCGACGGTCCCTGTCGCGTTCGGATTCGCCTGTACGACTTCCGTGGATTGAGTCGCAGCGGCACTGGAGTATGGGAATTGATCGAAATAGTGCGAGCCGCTCCCGAATGGGTCTGTCGCGGCAAGTAAAGTTCGACGTTCTAGCCCTTCAATAACGGCGCCTTGCCGCCGCAGGCCTTCTTTCGGCGCTAGCTTTTGCAGGATATTCGAAACGCCAAATATGGCCGCAGCGCGGAGTTGACGATGGCTAGCACGAGACATAAGGCACCTCCAGCCAAGTTAAGGCATGACAGAGCATCGCCAGTCCAATATGACCGGCGCATCCAGAGAACGCAGTTATTGGGTCGATAAACGCTGAACGATTTCACACCGAGGGCGGCCTGCCGTTTACCAAATAGCACCGCGACAGGCCTGTGCATTAGAGTGTGGCGTTAAGGACGCCACTCATACGCCCGAATTTACGAATGACATGCCTCCTCCGTGACGTTATGGGTTGATGCGTCCTAAAGCATGAGCATCTGATACTGTTGCACGAAAACCCACCAAAGTAGAGTAAAACAATTACTGGCGTCCGAATGTGGTGACAGATCTCCGCGATCAGTCAGTGTGGACGTTCCGTCATCGCAGGACAGCAAGTTTGGAATCGATTCAGAAATGGGTGGGGTGCGCGCTGGATATATCATCGCATCTCCCGGCGGCCGCACGAGCGGCGAAGTTCAAACAATGCATTCCTGAAATGGTCTGTGGAGTCGGGATATTACCGAGTTGTGCTCGTGCTTTGAAAGTACCCTAAACAGGTGATGCCGAAGGAATGAAGAACTTGTTCGGGAGGGCATCACCGCACAACCAGCGGGCCGCAAAAGAAGATGTGCCGCACCTTGATCGATATGACGGCGGCATCGGGCGCATGAAAATGGCGCTGGTGAATACCGGCCGGCGGCGCACGCGTGCGAGAAGTGCAATCCTTTCAAGCGAGACGCCTCATTTTGGCTTGGGAACACGGACTCGCCTTGGGGAGGCCGATTCGATCCCCGGAATATCTACCTCGGCACGAGAACCTTCGACATGAGTTGCGGTCGGCTGTGAACCCGATATCGACGGTAGATGCTTTTCACGTGGACATGCACGGTGTGGACGCTGATCCCAAGCTTGCGCGCAATGCACTGCTTGCTGCCACCGCTGAGCAAGTGCTTCAGGACGACCCGCTGCCGAGTGGTAAGTAAATGCGGCGTCTTTGATCTCGGCATCCACTGCCTCCACCAATGCGATCCGGACTCGTTGGCGGATTATATTCCCAAGAGGATGGCATCCGGCAAGTGGCTTACGAACGAAGGGTTCGATGTCCATCTGGCTGGCGAGCATCGCTCCGCGCCTGTTCGACCAGCCGGACAGGGGCGCTGCCAATGCTCGGTGGAATAAGATGCTCGATCTTAATGAGTGCATCGCGGGTCCCGCTGGCCTCGAAGCGGGCGAGTTTCACCCACTTGTCCTCACGCGGCAGATAGGCCACCAAGACTGCCATGACGTGGTTCTCAGCGGATCCAGAGACTTAGCAGTTCCTGGCGGCTGCTGACGCCGAAGCGCTGATAAATCTTCTTCACATGGACGTGCACCGTGTGGAAGCTAATCTGGAGCTTTTGCGCGGCTTCCTTCTCGCTGTGACCTGACTTCAGTAAATCGAGCAGCTCCCGCTGTCGTGGAGTCCCAGTTCCTGGAGACCGCCGGTGCTCAGCCGGAACCCATCCCCAGCCCACCATGAGATCGAGCGTTGCCAGATCGCTTGCCGAGAATCGACGCTTGTTGGAGCCCCGGAGCAGGGCGAGGCAGATCACACGCTTCGGCTCCCGTCGGAAACACACTGCGGTCCTACCGGGGTGGTTCGATACTCGCGGTGGCGCATCCATGTCGCGGACTCCCGCCGCGTTGATGAACGGGGCGAGCTGTTCCCCTCGAAATGTCTGTGTCCCGGATGGCTGGCTCGTGCTCAGTTGCGCGAGCCAGTGGAACATTCTCTCGGCATCGATGCTTTCTGAGCCAATGTGGACCTGGCAGTCTGGATCGCTCAGGCCGTCCTCGATCATGCAGCCAAAAGCCGCGTCGGCTGACACGAGGCGGCACAGGTCTGTCGCCAACTGCTCAAGCTGCCTGGCAAGAACAGAGGGCTGCCGAGCCAGGGCACCTGAAACTTCGAGGATCGACCGCATCCTCTTGATGCTCAAGGAGGCGTTTGGCATCGGTTCAAGCCTCACGTTGGCTAGACAGCTCGGGGCTTGATAAATGCCTGGCAGAAAATGTCGGTGGGGCCGGGATACGTGCCGTCCGGCGCGATCATGCGCAACGTCCCGGAAACAACCACCTCGTCGTTCCCAGCCGAACTGGGCGTCACCGTCGCGACATCCTCAGCAGTCCCCGACGAAGACGGATCGGTCGTATCCACCGACAGGCCCGGAATCGAGTCGCCCTCTTGGAACGCGCCGCCCTGATAGAAGCCCACAAAGATGTCGTTCAGGCTGACCTGTGCCGGCACATCCGCTCCGACTCGGACCTCAACGGAATTGACAGTTCCTGAAGAAGCATCGCTGTAGGTGATGGCCGAGCCGTCGACCGTCAACGTATCGGTGCCGGTTGCCAGGTTGGCATCGAGACTGAAACCGATGGTCCCGGTATCCAGGCCCCCGCTGCTCGTGTCGCCACCCCACGGGAGATAACCGTAGCTGTTGTCGCAAGCATCGGTGCCAGCGTCGATGTCGGGGGTTCCCCAAACCGAGCCTTCAGATCCGACAATCGCCTCCCCATACGCGCTGTAATCGTTGACATCAGAGATGCTCTGATCCATGGACATGACGTAGGACATGACCGCTCCCGTTGTGTCGTAGGCATCACGAATCGGCCGGCACCTGCCCGCCTAGTTCGTCAACGGAAAGCGGCTCAAACACACGCCGCGCAATTTGGATTGTTTTGAGGAGGTGTGAGATGGTGCGGATCATGGGTCGAGCGCTACCCGAAATCCGACATCGTTAAAGCGACCGATTTGGGAACCCATGGCGTAAGCTGCTGAACGGCAATCTGCTTCGGACCGCAGAAAACTGCCGCCACGAATAATGGCAAGCGATTCCCGCGGCGCATTCATGCCGACGTCCGAGCACCACTCCCCCACATTGCCGTGACAGTCATAGAAGCCCCACGCGTTGGGCTGCTTGCCGGCGACCGCATGAGCGGAGCCTCCGCTGTTGCCCTGGTACCAGCCGACATCGTTCAGATTCGCGCTCCCGCTGAATCGGTCTGTCGTGCCGGCCCGGCAGGCGTATTCCCACTCAGCGGAGCTGGGCAACCGATAGTGGCGTCCCTCGGTTTGTGACAACAGCCGACAGAACTCATTGGCTTCTTGGAAGGTGACTTGCTGCACCGGCATTTGAGGCCCGATCCAGCGCGGGTCGCTGGGGTTTGCGTGCATCACTGCTTGGTACTGCTCCTGCGTCACCTCGGTGACGCCCAAACAGTACGGCGAAGGGATCGTCACCAAGTGGCGCTGTGCGCTGCCCAGTTGCCCATCTTCTCCCGTGGCGCTGCCCATCACAAAGCTGCCAGCGGGCACGCGAATCAGCTTCATTCCGACCGAGTTGGTCAGCATGGGGAGCTGAAAGACGGTTTGCGGCGTGGGGACTCTAAGCGGTGGCAAGTCTCGTCCGGTGGTGATTCCTAAGGTGCATAGACCCGCGACCATCGCAACAACAGCAACCTGCCGCAGCCGGCGGCGATATGGGCCGCCAAGGCCGTCCTGCAGCGCCGACTGCAATGCCTCGCCCAGCGCGATCCCGTTGGCATAGCGCCGCTCAGGATTCTTGGCTAGCCCCCGCATCACGATCTGGTCCAATGTGCGACTGCTCCGGCAACCAGAATCACTTCGGGGAGCTCTGGGAACCGTATTGGTGATGTGTGTGAGCCGCTCCAGGAGGGAGCCTTCGACGGGATACGGGAAGCGACCGGTGAGAGCTTGGTAGAGCATTACCCCAATGGAGTACACGTCGCTGGCCGGAGTGATCGCCACGTGGCCGCCGCCAGCTTGCTCAGGGCTGGCCCACGGCAGCGAGCCGAGAATCTGACCGGTTGTGGTCACCACGCGGGATGGAGCTGCCGTCATCGCCCGCGCCAAGCCGAAATCCAGAATCCGCGGCTCGCCACGGCTGTCCACACGGATGTTTGAAGGCTTCAGGTCGCGGTGCACGATGCCGCGCGAGTGTGCTTCACCGGTCGCCAGCGCGACCTTGATGAACGTCTCTATTAGCCGCCGCATGCTGGCGTCCCCATGCCGCCGCTCTTCTTCCCAGGACGCGTCCAACGTCCGGCCGTCAACGAACTCCATGATCAGGCAGAACTGGCCGCTGGAGGCCTGGCTCCGCTCGATAATGCTGACAATGTGGGGATGGCGCAAGCTCGCCAGAAGCTTGGCCTCCCGCTCGATTCGGGCACGGTAACGTGATCCGGGCCTGGCGGCCATGACCTTAATGGCGACGACCCGATCGGTCGATTCCTGGATCGCCCGATAGACTCTGCCCTGACCTCCCCGCCCGACCTCCTCTAAGACCACATAGCCGGGGATTTCGGGCGTCGCGGCGATGTGTTCTGCCGCGCCATCATCGTCCTCTTGGTCCCATTCGATCGGTTGATCAAGCGCGCCCCAACTCAGCGCCTGCTCCGGCTGGCTTGATATCGAGGCCTTCTCGCCCGCAAGAATGCCGAGCCGCATCTGCCCGGCAAACTCCAGTTCCTCAGCCAGTTCCCTGGCAAGGTCTCGGTGCGTGTCGAGCACGACCGCATCGGGCAGAACTTCGCCGGCCGATCGTCGCTCAAGTATTGCGGTGGCGATCGATTTGGCCGCTTCGCGCCGCTCATCTTCTTCAGTGCGCTTGTGCATCGCTCCCACCCGTTACACGTACATCGAAGCCGTCTTGAGCAGAGTCCGAAGCATGGCCAAACCCCGCACCGATAGCTTCTGCACCGAATCCTGGCTGCGCCCCATTCGCGCCGCCGCCTCGACCAGCGATAGTCCCTCGACGTAGCGAAGCCGCACGGCCTGCTGCTGATCGGCCGACAGCTCGCACAAGGATTGCTCCAACAGATCGAGAAACTCGTGCGCCGCAGCCGAGGCGCTGGGAGTACGCCGGTAGACCGCCAGATCCTCGAGCATCGCCACCACCGAGCCGTTTCGAATCTCTTCCTCGGTGAGCCGGAGTCCGCCGCGGCGCTGGGCGCGAAGCTCACGCACCCGGTCGATCAGGAAATTACGGGCAATGGTCATCAGCCACCGCATCGCCTCGTCGGGGTCTTGCGGCATGTTCGCCGTGTTCAATTGACTGCTGGCTCTGAAGCAGACGCCTTGAAGGATGTCTTCCGGTTCGATCAGGCGCTTGAGGTCCGCCGGGATCTGCCGTGACAGATACGACAGCAACGTCTGACGGTTGCCCTGAAGGAGAAGCAGCAGTGACCGCCGAGGGTCAACGTTCTCGGTCTGCTGACTTTTTGGGTCCAAGTGATTCACACCTTCCAAGCGGCTATTGGTTGATTGCCGGGTCCAAGGGGGACCATTGGCTGCCCAGAGTGCTGAGCCCCGTTGCCGCATTGGCAAGGTCCTGATCGCTCTTCATCTCAACGTGGCCGTCTGCGTAGCCAATGGTCACCCGGCCGATCGGTTGGGCGCCGGTGCCGGTAGAGTGGTTCGGGCGATGACGGGCGAAGGGGAGCTCGGAGTTGATCACCAAATCATTCTCTGCCGGCTCTGGCGGGGCAATGCCGCCGTTGACTCCAAATCGCTCGCCGGGAGTGTTTCCCGCAAATCCAAACGGCTCCTCACTCACCCATCCACCGGCGAGCATGCTGCTGGCCCATTTCTCGGCGATCAAAATCATGCTGCAACTGTCGGTTACGTTGGTGGTCCATGTGTCGCCCAGAACGCCGTATTTTGCTTTCACGTAGCTGTCCACCTTGGAACTGGCCCAGACGTTCATCTCGTAGGAGCGTTGGGCCCGGTCATCGGCGGGACAAACCATTATGCCGCCAATCAGGCTGCCGTCGCTGGCCACGTTGCACGAGAGAAACGGTCCCATTCGGTCCTGGTCGTGCCAGAATGCTCCGGGGGCCGGAGCGGCGAAGTTAGGGGGATACCGGCCGTTGTAGGTAACGGCGTAGGCATTGACCCCGATCAGCAATTGGCGGACGTTGCTCTCGCACTTGATCATCTGGGCCTGGGCGCGCGCCGTGGCAAGTGCGGGCAGCAGGAGCGCGATCAATGTGGCGACGATGGCCAGGACCACCAGAAGCTCCACGAGCGTGAAGCCTTGCCGATGGCACAATTCAGACGACTGGGCGTTTCCCCGGGGCGACATGACTCACCTCTCTTAGCCGTTTATGATCGACCGCGCCGGGTCAAATTGGGCCAATCGAAGATTCGACAGGTGCGCCATATACCCTATTAAGGTGATCCGAGCCAGAAAAAAATGGGGCCTCTATTCCGCGCGGAAAAAGTAAGAACAATGGTTCAGGGCCGGCTCGTTCGTGTCTTGTTACTACCTAAATAGGTTAATTGCGCTTCCATGGCGTTGGCGTAGTTAGGAGTAACGTCTTAATAAGAAGCGATTTACAGAGACGTTGGCCTTTCAGTCAACAAGACTGAAGAAGTGATTGGAGCCAGCGGGACGCCAATAGAACTCGCAATCGCGTTTCTGGGCGAATTTGGGCGATTGCCTGCCACAATGACACGGTTGTTCACGCTATTGAGAACGATCCCCGTGCCAGCTAGAGGTCGATGCGAATCTATCGCCACCGGCTCACGAGCGGCCGGCCTGGCCATGGCGTTCAAGCTCGCCCAAAAATCCGAAGGGCGGCGACGGTTGAATAAAAGTGAGAAGCTGTTAGTGGATGGCCCTTCGTCCAGGCAAGCAGCCATTCGCTCGGTATATTTCGACTCCGATCAAACTCCGCGATCGGCAGCAACCCAGCGCGACTCGACAATTGCCCTTCATGTTGCTGGACAAAGACAGGCAAATCGGAGAGAAACTTAAACTCAATCTGTTTCGCATCCTGCGACGAAATCCGCGGCCTCCCTTCTTGGGTTTAACTGTTTCGGGGAAACCAATTAAACCACATGGAGGCCCGTTGCGCGCTGGCACTCATGAATAGTCCGGGCTAGTGCTTTGTCACTTCTAAAGATTAGGATTGTCGCCGTTGATACAAGTCTTTCAAAGAGCAAGGAGGCTCTGATGCAGAAGAAGTACGTGGTTCGGCTGACGAATGAGGAACGGGAATATCTTGGCGTGGTGGTGAAGAAGTTGAACGGGACGAGCCAGAAGGTGCGACGGGCTCAGATCCTGCTCAAGGCCGACGCCGACGGGTCAGGTTGGACGGACCGGCAGATCGCCGACGCCTTTGGTTGTCGCACCAAGACGGTGGAGAACGTCCGCCAGCGTTTGGTGGAGCGGGGTTTTGAGCAAACGCTCAACGGGATTCTGCGCCAGACGCCGCCGACGCCCAAGCTGCTGGACGGCGAGCAGGAGGCGAAGGTCATCGCGACACGTCTGGGCCCGCCTCCTCCAGGGTATGGCAATTGGACGTTGCGGCTGCTTGCATGCAAAGTCGTCGAGCTGTCGATCGTGGAATCGATCAGTCATGAGACGGTCCGTCGCACTCTAAAAAAAGTGGCATGACCAATCGGAAGATCGAATACTGGGTGATCCCGCCCGAGGCGGATGCGGAGTTCGCCGCGGGCATGGAAGAAGTGCTGGACACTTACGCATTGCCGCACGATCCGGCGTGTCCGGTCCTGTGCATGGATGAGCAGCCGGTGCAGTTGCTGAAGGAGACGCGAACGCCCATCCCGGCGACGATCGACCACGCCCGGCGGGTCGATTACGAGTACGAGCGCGCCGGGACCGCGAACATCTTCATGTTCACCGAGCCGCTGGCCGGCTGGCGCGAGGTGAGCGTGCGCCAGACGAAAACCAAAGCCGATTGGGCGACGGAGATGGCCGCGTTGCTGGAAGGGCGATACGCGGCTTGCGAAAAGGTGATCCTCGTGTGCGACAATCTGAACACGCATACGAAGGGCGCGTTCTACGAAGTGTTTGAGCCGCAGCGAGCGCGGGAACTGGTGCGTCGCCTGGAGATCCGTCACACGCCCAAGCACGGCAGTTGGCTGAACATCGCCGAGAACGAGTTGAGCGCATTGACGCGTCAATGCGTGTCAGGCCGGCGGTTCGGGGACATCGAGACGCTGCGTCAAGAAACCTCTGCCTGGTGCAATGACGTCAACGGCCGACAGAAAGGCGTCGAGTGCGTCGAGTGGCAAATGAGGATCGACGACGCACGGATAAAGCTGAGCAGCGTTTACCCTAAGATCAAGGTGTGACGGCGCACTAGCCTGAAATTGCGAACTGCATTCCCATTGCCGTCGATGCGACACCATCCAGGCTGATTGATAGATAGGGATAATAGTTTCCCGGGGCAATGGTGACCGGCACTCTGAAGCGCAAACGGAAAATCCTGCCTTGGCCCGGGAGAATTCTCAGGTTGTTGGGACCGGTGTTCAACACGATATTTTGGAGTGACGTTATGCCGTTGGAAGACAACAGAAGTGTTATGTCGACTATTGCCGGCTTGCTTTCGAGGTTGGTGATGGTGACGGGCAGAATGCCGATATGGCCCGCCAGAATGTTATTCGGGCTGAGAGCGCCCAGTCTGACAATGGACGGCGCCACAACCTGGAATGTCTGCTGGGCGGCCGCTATGTTCAGGAATCCCGAAGGGTCGGCGATTTCGGCCACCAGGTGATACGTTCCGGGCGCCATTTCCGATGGCAGCGACGGTACATGAAGCCTGACCAAAGCCGATTGGTTCACCTGCGGAACCACAAGCCGAGTCAGTCGCACCATGTTCGGCGAATTTCCGTTGAAATCCGAATTTGGATCGGCATACAGCGTGACGCCAACATTGGTGGCCGGCCCGGCGGCACGATTGCGGATCAGCAAGGGAAGGTGGGCATTCCAGGATTCGCCGGACACAGCCGTTGCGGGCACCACAACTTTGCGAAATACCGGAAACGGCACGCTATCGGTGAAGGTCGTTGAAACAGACGCCGAAGTATCCTGCGGATCCGTGAAAGTGAGCGTATAGACTCCGCCAGCCCCAATCGTAAGATCGTTGAATCTGGCCAGGCCGGCGTTTGCCGAGACAGTGGTCGTGCCACCGATCACGGCACCCTGCGCCGTCGCGCCGGCTGCAATCACCGTCGATTCGTCGTATGGAAGCACATCTCCAGCGGAATCGTTGACGTAGAGTTTGACGGGCTGGAGACGACCGGCCATTTCGAATGTGGGCGGATTTTGAATCACGAGGATGCCGGAGGTAGTGGCGGTCTGAGGAATGATGATGGATTCTGTTGCGTGTGTCACGGCACCGTTCGCATCGTCTGAATCAGTGGCGGTCAGCACGTAAGTACCCGGAGCGGCAATCGGTAGGTTGTTGAATACTGCGACTCCGTTGCCCGCGGCCGCGATCTGGGGCATTGGCGCGCCGGGCCCGGAAATCGCCAGGGTAATTGTTGACTTGTCACCGGTTAGTACGTTGCCATTCTGGTCTTCGATATTGACTGTCACCGAATTGGGCTCGGCGGAAAACATCGGTACAAACGCGAGTTGGTTCCCGAAGGTAAACGGAGACGAGGTTGCAAATTCGCCGGCGTTGTCGCTTGCGATGAGCACGTACGTGCCCGGATTGGCGATCGACAGATTGCTGAATCTTGCCATGCCGCCGACCACTGCTGCCGTTTCGGTTTGAACGGGGACATCGCCTGGGACGGCTGCGACCGTCAGTGTAACATCAGTGGCCGGAGGAGGCACGCTGGTAAGGTTATCGACATTCACGGTGATCGTGCCGAGTGAATTGGGCGGCATGGCTGCGCTGGCCGGCTGCGTAATTTCAAGTTGGGAACCATTCATAAGCTCGAAGACAGCGCCATCCTGATAGTTACCTGAATAGCCGCCAGAAAGAGTTCCGAACAGGTTGCCGTTGTTATCAATCGCCAACCCACCTGCAACCTGTCCCTGCCCGTCGTTGAAACTGGCAATGACGGACATAGCTCCTGTAATTGCCGAAATCTCGAAAACTGTTTCCCCGCTCGCACCGAAAACATCGCCCCCGGAATCGACAACGATGCCGGTGCCCGGTGCTGAACTGATAGCCTCATTGAGATCCGCGAGGGTTGATAATGACAAGTTGCCGGTGTTGAACTGGAAGACGGTCCCCTGGCCGGCGGTACCGCCGGTTGTGGTGGTACCGTAGAGGTTGCCGCCGCTGTCAACCAGTTCGCTTTCCGGACTGCTGCCATCGTCGCCGTTGAAACTTGCAAGGGTGGTGAGCGAAGTGGCGCTGGAGAGGGGGATTTCGAAGAGGGTTCCGATGTTCCCGGAGCCCCCGGATTCAGTCGTGCCGAAGAGTTCAGAGCCGACCTCGAGCAACCCGCCGGCGGGGATTGCTCCATCAGTGCCCTTGAAGCTGAAGAGCGTCACGATGGTTCCCGACTTAATTTCGAAGATGGTGCCGTCACCGTAGACACCGCCGCCCGCGGTTGTGCCAAATACATCCCCTTTTGAATCAAACGCCAGCCCTGCGTTCGGATCGGAGCCGTCAATGCCGCTGAAGCTTGCGAGATTCGTGACGGAGGAAGAGCCGGCGGCGATCTCGAATACCTTTCCGAGGCCAAACGCACCACCTTTTGGGCTTGTTCCGAAGATGTCGCCGGCGCTATCGACCGTCAAGCCGGTGTTGGGACCCGCGCCTGCCATGGTGTTGAAAGTGCCGAGCGTGTTGATATTCGCGGTTTCGCCTGAGATCTCAAATATGGTGGAAGTTGTGGAGTTGCTTTCCTGACCATAGAGATTGCCGCCTGCTAATGTAAGTCCCCCTTGTGGCGCGAGCGCGGCGGGGTTGGCGGAACTGAATAGGGCGCGGATTCCGAAACCGTAGCTGGGCGAATAAACCGTAAAGGGAAGCGAGGTCGCCGCCGTATCCAACCCGTCGGTCGCAACAAGCGTGTACGTTCCGGGCGCACTTACCGTCAATCCGGTGAATGTTGCCGTTCCGCGATCGGCGGGGATGGTCGTCATTCCTCCGCCAAGCGTCGCGCCTGTGGGACCGCTGGCAATTGCGAGCGTCACGTCGGACATGTCGCTCATGTCCTGCGTCATCCCGCTATCAACGAGCACCGTTATGGAATTCAGCGCCATCCCCACGGCTGTAATCGCCGGGGGAGAGAACACCAATTGGTTCGTCGTATACTGCACATTGGCGGTCGCGGAGGTGTCACTGCCGTCCATCACAGTCAAGACGTATGTTCCAGGTGCGCTCGCGCCCGTCGCGGTGGCGCTGAACGCCAATCCGACAAACGTCGCCACGCCGTTGATCGCGGCAACGGTGGCATTCCCCTTCAGAGTAATCGTTGGCGCAGGACTCGTTCCCGGCATGGCCGCAATGCTAACCGTGACGTTGGAATCATCGCCGGCAAGCAATTGGTTGGAGGAATTCTCAATTTCCACCCTGATGGTACCCAGCACCCCGTTTACGGCTGTCGCCGGAGGCGACTCGACAAATACCAGTTGATTCGCGCTCGTGCCTGACAGCAGCTTTCTGGGCTCGAGTGTTTCCGCGACCGAACAAAGCAGTTGTTCCCTCATGCCTGCTTGTCGGCGTTTGTGCTTCATTGATGCTCCCGAAGAGTACAATGCGACAGCTCTGTCTCACCATCCATCTCACCGTCCACCGCCCCCAACACTGAGCGTTTGCGTCGGCCCGGCATTCTGCGTGGGCGCCACTGCCTGCATCGTGAGGAATTGAGAAAGGAGATTGAAATTACGCCGGCTGATGGGATCGTTCTTGGCGATCTGGTATTCCGCGCCTTCGTAGTCGAAATAAACGTAGGGCTCATCTCCGTTAGGATCCTGGTGGACGAACGAAAACTTGCTGAACTTTGGCACTTCGGTCTTGATGACGATGACGTAGTGGCGGCGCTGCGCCGCCTTGAATTGCGCGAGACGATAGTTGTTCAACGCAGCGTCTGTCATTCCGGCATTTGTGAATGGAAGCGAGCTGGCAATTTCATCGGCAGCATCCGTAAGAATTTCGAGACCTGTAGCTTCTTTTTTTTGCGACATCTGCAGGCCGACGACTGTCTCCTCGATCGGGCCAGTCGGGAAGTCTCTCCCCGCGTCCAACGCCGCGCCGGCCGGAAGGCCTTTCCCGGCGTCCAATGCCGCCAGATCGAAGTAATAATACTCTGGAACGTAATTATAATTATGCTCAACGAACCATTTCGAAGCTAGATCGGCTTGGGGTTTTATGATTCTTTTGTACTGTTCAACACTTATCACAACCAACGGAAAAAGGTTTGCTCCTTTCTCTTCGCGGAAAGATTTTAAAATTCCTAGCGCGGATCGGGTACGAAACATCGGTATTGTCGCCTTCGGAACGGGCTGTGGCGTGGTGGTTTCGTTCTTTTCGACAAAACCAAATCCAATGATTAACTTCTTTACCAACTTTGAGCCGCTGGCTTGGGACGAATTCTCGGCGGGCTGTTCCGCTCCGGGCTTGGCGCCGGTACCGTTCGTCATCATTGGTAATTCAATCTTGTTCGAGGAGTCCAGCACGATTTTGATCGTAGGTTTGCTTCCCTTTGTGCGGATAAGTTGGAGTCCCTGAAAGAACCCCGGCGCCCATCTCATCTCCCATGCCGCTTTCGTATTCGTCGATTGAGGTTTCGTCACCTGAATCTTGTCGTCCCCAATATCAAGCAGTTTCTCAAGTTGGCTCTTCACGTTATCTTCCGAATCAGAAACGCCGATCGGACTCGTCTTCCGGGCGGTTCCCGGAATCTGAAATACGAATTTTGAATTGACGCCTTGCAATTCAATTCGCGTGACGTATTGGCCATAAACCCACTGAAGACTACGCCAAAGCTGCCGGATATATCCGCCAAACACTGGATCTGAGTCCGCGCTTGGCTGAAGATAAAGCACTAATGCGTCGCTCTTCGGGGTCGAGCCGGACCCAGAACCTCCGGACGAACCCGTCTGCGCGGGCTTGGCGAGCGTCTCACCTCCAAGTGAAATTGCGTTGAAACCGGAAAGATCGATAATCGCATTCAATGCAATGGCGCGGTCTGCTTCATTTGGAGCTAATCTATCGGCGGCAAATGTTAAGATCCCGCCAGGCTTCCAGTCGGAATCCGCGAGGCTGACAAGGTTATCGACTGTCAATGGCGTAACAATCTGCTGAATTAAAGCCTGGCCCTGCAAAGGCTGATAAGTGATCGTCGGTGTCTCTGAGAGCACAAGGGTGCCGCCGACAGTGAAATCATGTCCCGGGAAGAACGTGAGCGTTTTTGTATTCACCACCTGGCCGCTGCTTGTGCCTCCCACGGTAGAGGCAACGCTGCCCCCGCCGGCAACCATTTGGGGCAGCGACGCGGAACCGGTGAGCGTGCCAGACATATTCATCTGGGCGGTCACCTGAGTAACATCCAGGAATTGGGGAACATCAAACTCATAGACCCGCACGATATTTTCAAACGTCTGGTTCTTCGAGGTCTGCTGAATGTGGTTGTTGTAATCTGGGCGCTCCGCCATGATTGAGATCGGCCCGGGGCTCAGACTATCACAGCCCAGAATGGTGACGAGAGTTAATGTACTGACGATTGGAAAGGCAGATGAAATTCGCATGATGCTTCCCTTGGGAAACCGCCCGTTCGATTTCTCACGTGTGCATGACTACATGTTGCTTTGGGTTAACAGATTTTCCACGATGCTTTTCGCAACGTCGATCTCCGAGGCCACCTTCCCTTGGGCTCCTGTTGTGTCGCCCTGGGCCCCAGCCGTCGCGCCGCCACCCGCCGGCGCCAGGATCTCGAACAAGACGGCGCCTTTGGAAGACAACCGCGACTTGAGCAGGGTCAGGTTTGCGGTCAGTGTCGCCGTGCGTGTTTTACTAACGTTGCTTTTCAACTTCTCGATCTCCTTGATGATCTGGGTAAAGTTCAGATTCAGGAGAGATCTCGTTTCCATGACGAAGGTTTTCAACTCGGCTCGTTCTGCGCGGAAAGCGGTGGACCTTGTCATCGTTATTGCCTCGGATCGCACCGCAGTCATGTTCGACTTGAACGTCCGGAATTCCTGCAGCAAGTCGTCAGGATCAATCGAGTCGGGTTGTTGAGCAGGATCGACCGCCGTCGAAGCGGTCGGCAGTGCTGCGACCACCTCCGGCTGTGCTTCCTGTGCCGTCGACGAGAGCTCGAAAAGCGAAGTAAATGTTCCCGCTGCAACATCAAGAGCGCTCACCGCGCCTGCATTGTAGAAAACCAATACATTGCTCCCTGAAGCCGCCGATGCAGCTCCCGTCATCCCCATCGCTCCCGTCACCGTGCTGGAAGCGATGGAACTTCCAGTCCACTCCTCGCTCCAAAGACCGACCGCCGGAAAAGTGGAGGTCGTTCCGAGCGCCAGATTGGCCGTGGTTACCGTGCCGTCTTGGTTGTAAAAGGCAAGCACACCCTGGGGAATTGCCTGCGGCGCGAGGGTCCATTCGTCGTTGAATATTCCAACGGGATATTTTTCAATGTTGCCGGTACTCAGATCCTCAGCGGTCAGCACTCCCTTGTTGTAGAAGGCCAGAATAGCGGTGGTGGATGCCATGCCGGAACTGGCCCATTCCTGGGTCCAGCTCCCGACGATCTCGGACGGCGTCTGGTTTTCATTAGTGAGGTTGACTGCGGTAAGCGCCCCGCTGCCTCTGTCATAGAAAGCGATGAGGGTCTGCGCGGATGCGGCAGTGCCAAATGTGGCAGTGAATGCGTCGCTGAACGGACCTACGGTAAAAGAGTGCATTTGCCCGGAGCCGACGTCGACCGTTGTGAGAGTGCCGCCCGCGTAAAGCGCCACAACGCTTCCGGCAGTCCATTCCTGAACCGAGTTCGGATCGACTGAATAGGATGCCAAACTATTCGTCGCCACATTAACAGCGGTTATGGTTGAACCGCTGTCGAACGCGAGCACGCTCTGCGAGTTGGCGACCGCTAGCTGCCATTCCTGAGTAAAATTCCCGACCTTGTAACTCTGTACATCCTGAGTCATGACGTTGATGGTCGTCAGCGTCTGATTGCCATAAAAAGCGAGAATATTGGGCGTCACCGTCGCGCCGCTGCCCGCCGACGAAAGCGTGAATTCATCGACGAAGCTTCCGATTCCATAGCTGTTCACCGCCCCGGAGCCGACATCGACGGTCGTGAGTTGGCCAGCCGTGAAAAATCCGACGACGCTGCCGGCGGTCCACGACTGAGTCTGGCCGGCGCCGATGTCGTATGTTGCGGCGGCCTGAGTAACGAGATTGATAGCCGTCAGCTTTCCTCCCGTATAGAAGGCTAGAACGGTTTGAGCGTTCGTGCTGGAACCGACTCCCAGCGTCCATTGTTGGCTAAAGTCGCCCACGTCATAGGAGACTTGGTTTTTCGATTGTACATTGATGGTAGTAAGCGTCTGATCTTGGTAGAAAGCAAGAACATTCGGTGTTGCACTTGCCCCAGTCGACGTGGTGGAAGCGGAGATCTCCTGGCTGAAGGCTCCGATAGAGTAAGTATTGAAAGCGCCCGAGCCTGTATCCACGGTCGTCAGCAGCCCATTGTCGTAAAAAGCGAGGACGCTGCCGGCCGTCCACTCTTCCGTGGAAGCCCCGACGGTGTATGAATTCTCCGTTTGGCCAGAGAGATTGACTATAGTGAGGGAGCCTGCAGCGTAAAAGGCGAGGATGTTCTCGGCCGCTGAACCCGTCCCCGAAGTGAGGGTGAACTCCTGTGTCCACGGTTCGAGTGAATAGTTCTTAACCGCGCCGGACGACAAGTTCACGACGGTCAATTGATTATTGCCGTAGAATGCCATGAAGGTTCCGGTGCTGACCGTGAACGCTTCATTCACCGGGGATGCGGACATCAATCGGCGTGACTCCAATCGTTCGATTGATGCCGATCCTATTCCGCCATCCTGCGTTTGTGTTCTAAGATGCAAAAACACCTAAAGCCTCCGAATCTTACGCCGGAAGACCGTGTCTTCATGACATGCCATAGATTCCCTGCAACTTGAAGACTTGAGTTGGCATGCCGATGTGGACTAGGTGGGCAGTGAGGCCGGACGACTATTGCTAACAGCCATCGCAAGGTCTTCCACAGTCGTCTCTACATCCTGTTGGAGAACTCAGGTCTGGCCGACAAGGCCCACAAATTCCCGTAGCGGCATCATCAGCGGCTGCCGACATAATGCCAGCTTTTTGCTCACCGATTCGGTGGGGCGTGATGAGCACGGAATGCACTACCGCATCGTGCGGCAGCGTGACGCGAAAACGCTCCTGCCCGGTAAAACCGGCTTGTGCCAGTTCATCTGGCGTCCACTTGTGCACTTCGCCTTGAACATCCTCCTTGCGGACGAGGAAATACAAACGCTTTTTTGCCGGATTAGGATATATCCGGAAGTGGTCTGGACTCTCGTCGGGGGCGATGTCTCCTTCGAGAATGCCATGCGATCCTTCGTGACTGAGGAAAGGCTCCCCGCCTTTCGCTTTCAAGATGTCATCAATCGGCGAGGGCGCCTTTTCTTGCTCTTTGCTTCGTTTGTCCGCCATGAGTTACTCCCGATAGAAATGAAGTCGACCGACCGGGTCATCGCTCTGCTTAGGACATCCCATCCAGAATCGTCGCGAAACAGACGGCAGAACGTTGTGATGGACAAACCCCATGACGTGCCACCGATATTGAGTTGTCAACAAACTGGCGTATAACCCGCACCATGCGGCCACGTGCCGCGCGTCGAAGGGTTAGTCCGATCATGCCACTGAAAATAAGATACATGTCCGATGTCGGTAAAGTCAATATCACCTGTACAGGTGATAACCGGCGATATGACTTCCCTACGAATGGTGGGCGCAGCCAAAGGCTCCGTTGAGGCCAGCCTCGAACGCTTCGGGGCTTGTGATAGCCTAAAGAGGCCGATGTCTTCTGGCCCCCATGGCCTTACGGATCGCCCCAACCCTGTGACCGGCATATACTGGCAGGGGAATGGAAACGTGATCCCACGCAGCGGTGACGCTTTCGCTTCTTTTACACATGCCAGACAACCCTTGTATTTTCATCCAGACGGTCGGCCAAGGCTAGCAAAAAAGATGCGCCTCTTGAATTGAAGGTGATTTCATGCATGCGGTGGCGTCACGATCTCTTGCAGGGTACGGACCCCAACCCAGTTCGAATCCCTTTCCCTTTCCCTTTCCGCTGCCGACTGCGATTTTCGTTGGTCGTCGACGCAGCGGTGCGGCGCCAAACGCGAAGTCCAAATCCCGCTAACTGCCACGAGTAAGTCGTTATTCCCGCTGCCGGAATCCCGAAGTGGTTGAAATGAAACGAGGTGCTGTAAGTGTTTGATTCCACACGCGATATGACGACAGCAGGCCATTGACGTAGATTTTAATCAACTCAATGGAGCCACCGGGAATTGAACCCGACTTTATAGCGCGAAAAACACTCGCGCAGTCACACTGGTTCTTCGTCCAACTGCCTTGCCTGTTCCTTCGTCACTTCCCTGATTTCGATCCGACTTATGATCTCCTCCCCGTCCTGGGCGAAGTCCCTTCCCGCCTCCATCACCCAGCGGATGACGTGGCGGTGGATGCCGTCATACAGCCGCCACAGGTTGCGGCCGCGGATTGTCACTTCCAGCACCTTCGTGCCGGTGAAACGCAGGAGGATGATGCCCGGCTCGTAGCGGCTGTCGCTGTCCAGATCGACATACTGAAAGCTGCGGATGGCGCCAGTGGCGCCGATGCAATGAAGCGCGAAGACCGGCTTGTTCGCCGGCGCCGCACACGGCTTGTAGTCCCGTTCCTTCGGCGATGGAAGCCCCGCCTCTTCATCGACGGGTTCCGGCCTTGGCGACAGGAACTGACGGAGATGCTTCGTATCTTCACCGTGCATGGTCCAGCTCCCGGTGTTTGTGTCTTTCCGGCTGCCGCACCATCCGGCGCGCCGCGATCATGGCCCGGCGGATCACGCTAAAGCGTCGCTTCGGCCGGCCGTCAACCGGCTGCCGCCGGCCGTCGATCAGTTCCGTTGCCGAGCGGCGCGGGTGGCCGCGTTTGACCGCTTTGGCCAGCTCTTCCTTGTCGTCCGTGTAGATCGTGGCGGACTTGCGGCCCCGCGTGACCGCGACGTAAAAGTTCTCACGGCTGGCGGCGGGATATGACATCGCCGACTGCGCGATCAACACGCGATCCACCGTGCGGCCCTGTGCCGCGTGGCTTGTGCTCACATACCCATAGGCCAGGTGCCCGAAATCCTTGCCGATGACCCAGCCGCGATGGTCAACCAGGTCGCCGTCGCGGGTGAATTGTTTCACAGTGAATACCTCGCCATTATTCAGCCGGTGGGCGCCGTCCTTCGTTTTCCCGTTGGCGGTGATCCGGACGGTGTCACCGGCGGCCAGCCGAATGGTCGTTTCCCCGTAAGCCGCCGTGGAGCGAGCCACTTTTTCCGTCAATTGCGGCAGCACATCGGATGCTTTCAGCCGCTCGCCGGCCAGGAACACGCCTGCCTTGCGGTGGAATTGCAGCACTTCGTCACCGCTGTATTGCTGTTTGTCCCCGCGCTGCGCTTCGGTCCAGTGCAGGGGCACGAGCCGGATCAACTCATGCTCATCGGACCCCAGGTGTCCCGCTTCGCACAATTTCGCACGGATTTCCTGCGTTACCTTCGTCCCCTCGACATGCGTCGGAGAGACTACCAGCACGCTTTCTTTCTGATTGACTGCGTTCAGGTAATCGGTCGCGAGCGGGGCATATTCCTGCGCCTTGGGCATCTGCTTCACCCAGCCGAGCCGGTCCAGCACTTCCAGGCCGGCAGCGGTATCGCCCCGCGCCAGCAGATTGGCCGCCTCGCGGTACTTGCCGCTTTGACGGCGGATATCGGTCACTTCCGCTACTTTCAGGCCGCCGAGATCTTCCAGTACCCGTAGCGGCGAGCCGCGTTCGACGCTCGCCAGTTGCCGCTTATCTCCGGCCAGGACCACGCGGGCATTCTGATCCTCGGCGACCTGTAGCACGGCCGCCATGGACCGCGTGCCCACCAGTCCCGCCTCATCGAGCCAAATAACGCTGCCTCTGGCCTGCAGCTGCATCGTCGGATCGTCCAGGAACTTGGTTAGGGTATCGGCGGCGGCAAAGCCTTCGTCCCGCAACACCCCACGCGAGGCCTGCGCTGAGGGGGCCAGCATCACCACCGGCTTTCCGGCCTGCTCCATATGCGCCACCGCCTCCCTCGTCAGCGTTGTCTTGCCGGTGCCGGCAAACCCCCGCAGGATCATGATGCGATCGGGTGAATTCAGGAGATGCTCCACGGCGCGCCGCTGCCCATCATTGAGCCGCTCATCCAGAAGTTTCGGTTTTGTGCCGAGGATGGGCCGGCAGGCATCCCTGCCCGCTCTCGCCGTCGCCAGCATGTGTCGCTCTTCGGCCAGCACCTGCGGCGTTGTTACCCAAGTGACGCCGTCTTCGCTGCGGCGAAGCAATTGCTCGCCTGATGCTGCCTCGCGCAGCCGCTCGGGCGTCGTTTCGCCGACGCCGTGTCGTAACGCTTCGGTCAGCAGCCGGCGTTCGGCAATGACACTGCTCCGCTCGAATACGTGCCCCACGGCAAAGGCCAAATGCTCGTCGCTCCGGTCGGCGGGCACCGACACCTGTCCCCTCGCCCGGCCGAGCGCCATACGCTCGGCCCGATCGAGCATGCCATCCCAACGCTGAACCAGGTCCGGATACGGGATCGTGTTGTCCTTGGCTTCCCGTGTTGTCGCCGCCAGCTTTGCCTTCCGCTCCGGATCGGTGATACCCAGCTCTTCTGCCAGCTTGTCAATCACGTCGGATCGCCGGGAGAATTTCCGCAGCGTCGTTTGCGGCACGCCGGCGATTTCAAAGGCGTCTTTGGTGCGCCGGATGCCATAGCCGAGCTTTTGCAACTGGTGGGCGAAGCGGGATTGCTGCACCGCCTGCCAGTAATAGCCGTCCTGCTTGATCTTTCCGAACTGTCCGGCCTTCCAGGTTTCTTCTTCGCGATCAAAGGTCGCATTGAAACAGAACAGGTGGGCGTGGAGCTGTGGATCGGGCAGCCCGTCCACGGGACGGCTGGTCAGATGCACGAACTCCGCCCAGAGCAGATTGCCGGTGGTGCGGTCCTCCTGAGCACCGGCCCGGCGGACCCGCGTCTGCATCTCCGCTTCCATTTCCTTCATCGTCTGGCCGATCGAATCTCGAAAGGCATGCACGATCCGCTCATCGCCGGTCAGCGCATGCACCAGGGAGACGGATTTGGGAGCCGACCAGGTGAAATCGTAGCCGACCCGGCGTTCTTCGCGGGTGATGGCTGTTAGCGGCTTCTGTGTCTGCGGATTCCGATTGTCGCAGAGCGACTCGAAAGCCGCTTTGTCCACCTGGCCGAACAGCCCAAGCAGCACCGCTCCCTTCCCGCCCCATTGACCGACAAGCTCCTGACCTTCAGAGTAATAGTCGCTCTTGGCGAAATAGGATTTCGCGCCCGCCGCATCATATTGAGGCGTGATGTTCAACACTTGCGTGAACTCAAGTTAGCCAGGAATGATTTGCAACCGACTATAGAACAGCAGAACGTCGCTGGCCAAGAAATATTCTATAGAAACGAGAAATGCAGGCGCCAATGAAGAGAGTCCCCACGCCACATAACATAACAACTGCCGCCTTCCTCTGATCGCTTCAGTTTACAGTCGCGTGCTCGCTTTTCACGGTACTACCCCGCTGCGCGGGTCCCCTTCTCCGACGGGTCCACCGTGAGAAGCTGCGCGCGCTCCTGTGCCTTGCGCTCCAACGAGGCAGACGCCGCGTGTGGAAGGTCCATGCGAGGCCGATGCCTCCCAACGCAAAGGAGCGCATCATGCAATTCGATCTTTACGCCGAAATCACCAAGCAGGTCATGGCCATGCTGGAACAGGGAGTCGTCCCGTGGAGAAGCCCGATCCTGGGCAGGACCTCCGCCGGCCATCCGAAGAATCTGGAAAGCGGGAAACCCTATCGCGGGGTCAACGTCTTCCTGCTCGCCTTCACC